>Ga0102832_1002012_pt1 | contig 13459 bp, 12 predicted proteins | sample EBPBio282013_DNA_FD_88942 | JGI IMG/M metagenome (GOLD analysis project Ga0102832, IMG submission 88942) | Wastewater treatment Type I Accumulibacter community from EBPR Bioreactor in Madison, WI, USA - Reactor 2_5/28/2013_ DNA (Illumina Assembly) | ecosystem: Engineered > Bioreactor > EBPR >...
AATCGCGGGCCTTGGTCGCCGCCGAGGTGCCGCCCCGGGCCTCGGCCTTGGTGATCTTCTCGGTGAGCTTGGCGATCTCGGCGCTCAGCATGGCCACGGTCTCTTCAGCCCGGGCCTTCGCCTCCGGGTCGGTGCGCCGCCATTCGTCCTCTTCGGCGTTGCGGACGGCGGACTCCAGCGCCTTCACCCGGGAATCCAGCGAGCGGATCTGCTCGCGCGGGACCTTGCCGACGGCGTTGAACTTGTCCAGGAAGGCGCGGAACGCGGTCTTGGCCTGGGCGATGTCGCTGATCGGCAGGATCGCGGCCTCGGCCTCGGCCAGCAGGGCCTCCTTGGTGGCCTGGTTGGCGCGGAACTCGGTGTCCTGCTCGCTGAGCACGCTCTGCCGGGCGGAGAAGAAGCCGTCCTGGATGCCGCGGAACTCGGCCCACAGCGCATCGTCCACCTCGCGGGGGGCTGGGCCGGCGGCCTTCCAGCGGGCCATCAGGTCGCGGAACGCCCCGGTGGTCGGGCCCCACTGCGTGGAGGTCGCCAGCTCCCGGGCCTCGGCGATGATGCCTTCCTTGATGCGGCGGGCCTCGTCGCGGCGAGCGGCCTGCTCGGCGAACTGCGCCTTGCGGCGGCGGGTGTAGGTGGTGCGGGCGGTGGAGAACCGGTGCCACAGCGCGTCGTCGGTGGCGCGATCGAGCCGGGGGAGCGCCTTCCAGTCGTCCAGCAGGGCGCGGAACCGGTTGACGCCGCCGCGCCAGTCGTTGCCCTCGGCCAGTGTCTCGGCCTCGACGACCATCTGCTCCTTGGCGTCCCGAGCGGCCTCCTGGGCCTTGGCGCGTTCGGCCCGGCGTGCCTCGGACTGGGCGTCCAGGACGGGGGAGAGCGCGTCCAGGCGGGCCACCAGCGCCGCGAGGTCGCCCACCGCATTGGCCGACTCGACCGACGTCCGCACGCCCTTCACGCTGTTGCGCGCCTCGTCGGGCGACAGCGCGCCGGCCTGGATCCGCTTCTCCAGCAGACCCACCTCGACCTCCAGCGCCTCGTAGCGCCGGACGTAGAAGGCCAGGGCCTCGGCGGGATCGGAATCGGGGATCTGACCGACGCTGCGTTCGCCCTCGGGAGTACGGACATAGACCGTGCCGTCGGGATCGACGCGACCGAAGTCTGCCGGACTTGCGGTGGAGTTCATGGGGGATATCTTGCCCGATGCGACCGGCTGGCGCATCGTCGCGGGGCCAGGAGCGCTCAGACGATAGGGTGAAGCCGTGTTCCTCGCCTCCTTCGCAGCCGGTCCGTGGCAGGCCAACTGCTACCTGATCGCGCCCGCTGCGGGGGCCGAATGCGTCATCGTCGATGCCGGCGTGGAGGCCGCGGACGGCGTGAAGGCGCTGCTCGCCGAGCATTCCCTGACCCCGGCCGCGGTGCTGGCCACCCACGGCCACATCGACCACATCGGCTCGGCGGCCGGCCTCGCCGACGAGTACGGCGTGGAGCTGTGGGTGCACCCCGCCGACCGGCACCTGCTGACCGATCCCGCCGCCGGCCTGACCCCGGACAGCCGCGCGTTGCTGGCGCAGTACCTGCCGGGGCCCTTCGCCGAGCCGAGGCTGCTGCGCTTCTTCGCCGAGGAGGGGGTGGAGGTGGCCGGCCTGGAGTTCAGCGTCCGGCACGCGCCCGGCCATACCGCCGGCTGCGTCCTCCTGGGCATCGACTACCCGGGCCACGACCAGATCGACCAGGTCGTGTTCAGCGGTGACGTGCTGTTCGCCGGCTCGATCGGACGCACCGATCTGCCCGGCGGCGATCCCGAGGTGATGCGGCAGAGCCTGGCCGGCCCCGTCCTGGCCATCCCGGACGCCACCGCCGTGCTACCCGGCCACGGCCCGCAATCCACCATGGCGCGCGAGCGTGCCACCAACCCCTACCTGCAACCCGCCTTCCTGAGGATCCGATGAGCCGACCCAAGCCCCTCTCGGGCTTCCCCGAGTTCCTGCCTGCCGCCCGGATCGTCGAGCAGCGGGTGCTGGCCAGCCTGGCCGAGACCTTCGAGCTGCACGGCTTCGCCTCGATCGAGACCCGCGCCCTGGAACCGATGAGCCAGCTGGCCCGCAAGGGCGAGATCGACAAGGAGATCTACGTCGTCCGGCGGCTGCAGGCCGAACGCCACGGCGGCGGGAACGACGCCGACGAGCTGGGGCTGCACTTCGACCTCACCGTCCCGTTCGCCCGGTACGTGCTGGAGAACTCCGGCCACCTGAACTTCCCGCTGCGCCGCTACCAGATCCAGAAGGTGTGGCGCGGTGAACGCCCGCAGGAGGGCCGGTACCGGGAGTTCTGCCAGGCTGACATCGACGTGGTGGGCTCCGACACCCTGGCCGCCCACCACGATGTCGAGGTGGCCCGGGTGATCCTGGAGGCGCTGGAGCGGTTGCACACCGATTTCGGCGTGCCGCCGGTGCTGATGCGGGTGAACAACCGCCGGCTCGCCGAGGGCTTCTACCGGGGCCTGGGCATCGAGGATCACATGGCGGTGCTGCAGCGGGTCGACAAGCTGGACAAGATCGGCCCGGCCGCGGTCGCCGAACTGCTGACCGGCGAACTCGGGCTGGGTGCCGCGGTCGCCGAGGCCTGCCTGGGGCTGGCCACCATCTCCTCGGCCGACGACTCCTTCGTCGAGCGGGTGCGGGCCCTCGGCGTCCAGCACGAGTTGCTGGACGAGGGGCTGGCGCAGCTCGCCGAGGTGGTGCGGGCCGGCCAGGAAGCGGTTCCGGGACGGATCGTGGCCGACCTGAAGATCGCCCGAGGGCTGGACTACTACACCGGCACCGTCTACGAGACCGAACTTCAGGGGTACGAGAGCCTCGGCTCGGTCTGCTCCGGCGGCCGCTACGACTCGCTCGCCTCCGACGGCCGGACGACCTATCCCGGGGTCGGCCTGTCGATCGGCGTGACCCGGATCCTGGTGCCGCTGCTGGCCAAGGGCGCCGTGGCCGCGTCGCGGTCGGTGCCCAGCTGCGTCCTGGTCGCGGTGGACGCCGAGGAGACCCGGGGCGAGGCGGACGCTGTCGCCGCCCGGCTGCGTGCCCGCGGCATCCCCACCGAGGTCGCTCCGAAGGCCGACCGCTTCGGCAAGCAGATCCGCTACGCCGACCGGCGCGGCATCCCCTTCGTCTGGTTCTCCTCCAACGAGGTGAAGGACATACGTTCCGGCGAACAGGTCCCCGCCGACCCGGACGCCTGGCTGCCGCCCGCCGAGGATCTGCGTCCGGTGGTGAGGTCGTCATGATCATCTGGCGTGGCTGGGGGATCCCGTTCCAGTACTTCGGCATCCTGATCGGCCTGTGGGCGGTCGCCATGCCGATCCTGCTCAAGTGACATGCCGATAAGCGGAGCAGCGGGGCGCGACCGCCCTCCGCCGACTCCGTGGCGCTATCTATGGTGGCTGGTCGCCAGCCAATGGGGGCGTGTGCTGCGGGGTGCTCTGCTCGGCAGCACCTGGATGATCGGGCTGACTGTCCCGCCGCTGCTTCTCGCGTTCGCGATCGATGACGGTCTTCGCGGCGGCTCGGCCGCGAGGCTCTGGATGTGGGCGGGCGCCCTGCTTGTCATCGGGGTGGGCATCGCGGTGCTGGGGATCCTTCGGCACCGGACGATGACCAAGGTCCGGGTCTACGCGGCGCAGCAGACCATTCGCGCGACCGCGGGCCAGGCGATCCGGCTGGGCGCGTCGTTGCCGCGCGCGACCGCGGGTGAGGTTGCGACGATCGGTGTCGGCGACGCATGGACGATGGCACTGAGCCTGACGGCGACAGGACCGGGGGTCGGCGCCGTCGTCGCCTACCTCGTGATCGCGTATCAACTGCTCCGCATCTCGCCCCTGCTGGCCGCGGTCATCCTGATCGGGGTGCCTCTCCTGCTGCTTCTGCTCGGACCGTTCCTGGACCGCTTCCGTACCCATGGTGCGGAGTACCGGTCCGCGCAGGGTGTGCTCTCGGGGAGGGTGGTCGACATCGTCTCCGGCCTGGGGGTGCTGAACACGCTCGGCGGCAAATCGCTCTTCGCCGACCGGTGGGAGGTCGAGTCCGATGCTGTCCGGCGCACCGGGTACCGGCTGGCGGCCACGGAGAGCTGGATCCGGGCGGTCTCCGTGGGGCTGCCGGCGCTCCTGCTCGCGATCGTCATGTGGGTCAGTGCCCGGCTTGCCGCCCAGGGTGACATGTCCGTGGGCGACTTCGTTGCCGTCTACGGCTACGTCGCGGTGATCGTGGTGCCGGTCTCGTCCCTGATGGAGAGCACGATCGACATCAACCGGGCACTGGTCGCCGCACGACGGACCGTGGACTTCCTTTCGATCGAACCGCGGCCGCACGGCGTGGAGCCGGTGCGCGACGCCACCGCGGACCTGTTCGATCCCGTCTCGGGGCTGCGCGTGGAGAACGGGGAGTTCGTCGCGGTGGCCGCCTCCGATCGAGTCCAGGCAAAGCGGATCATCGAACGACTCGCGGGAATCGGACCGTCGGACGCCTGCTGGGGAGATCAACCGCTGACCGACGTCGAGCCTGCCCAGCTGCGGCGCCATGTTCTCCCGCTGGATGACAGCGATTTCCTGTTCGCCGGTCCACTCCATGAGTCCGTCTTCACCGACGGGAATGACACCAGCGCCACGCGGGAACGGATCGCCTTCGCGAGCGGCATCGATGAGATGCTCCGCGGCCTCGAGGGCAGTTGGGATGCGGAGATCACTGTTCGCGGAGGCAACCTCTCCGGCGGGCAACGCCAGCGACTGCGGCTCGCCCGTGCCCTCGCTGCGGCCCCGCGCGTGCTGTTGGCCCTCGATCCGCTCTCGGCCGTCGACGCCATCACGGAGGGTCGGGTCGTGGAGCGCGTCCGGCAGGCACGACGCGGATCCACCACGGCCATCTTCAGCAACTCATCCACCGTTCTCGCCGCGGCGGACGTCGTGCACCTCGTCGAGGGAGGACGCGTTGTGGCGTCCGGGACGCACCGGAGTCTCGCGGAGTCGGACGCCCGCTACCGGACGCTCGTCAGCCGAGGAGCCTGGGACGAGGACGAGGGCCGATGACCAGCGAGCCGAGTTCGGGGTTACCGATCGCGTCGCTCCACGACGTGGGACGCGCCGCAGTGCGGTTGATCCGAGCGAATCTGGGGATGTTCGCCCTTACGGTCGGGTTCGGAGTGGTCGCCGCCGCGCTCTCGCTGGCCCCGCCGTGGCTGGCCAGGAACGTGATCAACCACATCCAGCGAGGCGCCAGCGTCACGGACGTGGATCGGTACGGGATCGCGCTCGTCGCGCTGGCGCTTCTGCAGTTGCTGATCTCGCGGTACTCGTTCCTGTTCACGGCGCGATTCGGGCAGCGGACGTCGCAGCGTCTGCGTCGCTCGATGGTCGATCGCGTGCTCAACCTTCCGGCCCGAACCGTTCACAAGGCGGACACCGGGGACCTCATGGTTCGCACGACCAGGGACACCGAGAACGTGACCGGGATTCTCAGCAACGCTGCCCCAGAGATGCTGATCGCGATCGTGCAGGTCGTGCTGACCTTCGTGTTCATCGCCATCCTGAGCCCTCTGCTCGCCCTGGTCACGGTCATCGGGCTGCTCGGCATCGTCGTGGTCACGCGCTGGTACCTGCGCCGAGCGACGCCCGCCTACCTGGCCGAAGCGGCTGGGCACGCCGAGTTCGCCGAGAGCCTCGCCGCGACGACCAGCGGAGCACGGACCATCGAGCTCTACGGGCTTCAACATCGGCGACAGCAGGACGCGACGCACCGCGCCGCGTCCGCCCGCGCGGCGCAGTTCGCCACACTGCGGCTGCGCACCGTGCTCTTCCCGGCGGTGGACATCTCCTACGCCGTCGCTCTCGTCCTCGTCCTGCTCGTCGGCGCCTGGCTGTACGGGGCCAACGGCATCGCGCTCGGGTCGCTCATCGCGATCCTGCTCTACGTTCACCAGATCAGCGGCCCGTTCGACACGGTCCTGCTCTGGCTGGAGTCGCTGCAGAGCGGCATCGCCTCCTTCGCCCGCATCGAAGGACTCGCCGCCGCGGGCCTGACCACCACGGCCCCGGCGACCGGGAGCCCTTCTGGATCAGGCGTCACCGTCACCGCTGTGACCTTCGCCTATGAACGCGGACCCACCGTGCTCCACGGGATCGACCTCGACATCCAGCCCGGAGAGCGCCTCGTCATCGTCGGGGCGTCCGGCGCAGGGAAGTCGACGCTCGCCCGACTCCTGGTCGGCTTCGAAGAACCTGCCACCGGCTCTGTCACTCTCGGCGGCGTCGAGGCGTCCACCCTCCCGGTAGAGGTCCGGCGCTCTCACGTTGCGCTCGTCACCCAGGAACAGCACCTCTTTCACGACACCATCCGCACCAACCTCCTCCTCGCCCGTCCGACCGCCACCGACCAGGATCTCCACGCCGCGATGAACGCGGTCGGTGCGCACTGGATCGGTGCGCTTCCTGACGGCCTCGACACGAAGGTCGGCGCGGACGACGAGTTCTCGGGGGCCCATGCGCAGCAGATCGCCCTCGCTCGCGTGCTCCTCGCCGATCCGCAGACCGTCGTCCTCGACGAAGCGACCTCTCTGCTCACCCCGGGCTCCGCAAGCAACATCGAACGATCGCTGTGGTCAGTGCTGGCCGGTCGGACCGTGATCACCGTCGCGCACCGGCTCTCCACCGCGCAGGACGCCGACCGCATCGCGGTCATGGACGACGGCAGGATCCGCGAGCTCGGCAGTCACGAGGAGCTCCTCGCGCAGGACGGAATCTACGCGCGGCTCTGGCGCACCTGGCACTCAACCGGGTAGGTCGGCGCCGCTCGCCATGGGTATCCTGGGGCTGGAGGACACCAGTCGCGCCCCGACGACTGGCATAGACGGGAGCCTCGCGTGGAAAAGATCGAGTCCGCGATCGAGCAGGCGATTCAACGCGGCGAGTTCGACAATCTACCCGGCGCAGGTAAGCCGATTGCCGGCCTGGGCGACCATCACGACCCGGACTGGTGGATCCGTCGCAGGATTCAGACCGAGCAACTGACCGGGCTAGGGCCTCCGGCCCTGACTTTGCGCGTGGAGGCTGTGGAGCTCCCAGACCGCCTCGACCTGCTGCAACGGGAGGCGGACGTCCGGGAGGCTGTGGAGGACTTCAACAAGCGCGTAGTTCGGGCGCGAATGCAATTGCAGGGCGGGCCGCCAGTCATCACTCCGACTCGGGATGTCGACGCGGAGGTCGTGGCGTGGCGCGACCGGCGAACGGCGCGACACTCAGCCGAGGAGGATGCACGCGAGCGGCCGCGATCGGATCAGAAGCCCGCCAGAGCACGATGGTGGCGACGCTCAGCGCTGTGAGAAGGCGCGCGATGCAGGAGCTGATCCGGAATCTCCTCAGTTTCATCGCGCCCACGGCCGGGGACTAGGCTTGGCAGAACGCGCCCGCACCGTCTATGCGGGGCTGAGAAGGGAAGAACATGCTGCGCACGCATGCCGCCGGCACACTGACTGCCGCGAACGTCGGAGAGACCGTCACCCTGGCCGGCTGGGTCGCCAAACGACGCGATCACGGGGGAGTGGCCTTCATCGATCTGCGGGACGCCTCCGGCATCTGCCAGGTGGTCGTCCGCGACGAGTACCTCGCCTCGGCGGGCATCCACGACCTGCGCAACGAGTTCTGCATCCAGGTGACCGGCGTGGTCGACGCCCGGACGGCTGAGAACGTCAACCCGAACCTGCCCACCGGCGAGGTCGAGGTCGCGATCCGGACGCTGACGGTGCTCAACCCGGCCGCGCCGCTGCCCTTCCAGATCGACGAGCGCACGAACGTGGGGGAGGACGCGCGGCTGAAGTACCGCTACCTCGACCTGCGCCGGCCGCGCCAGCACGACGCGATGGTGCTGCGCTCGAAGGTCACCCAGGTGATCCACCAGGTGATGGCCGAGAACGACTTCTACGACATCGAGACGCCGACGCTGACCCGTTCGACGCCGGAGGGTGCCCGCGACTTCCTGGTGCCGGCCCGGCTGCATCCGGGCAAGTGGTACGCCCTGCCGCAGAGCCCGCAGCTGTTCAAGCAGCTGCTGATGGTGGCCGGCATGGAGCGGTACTACCAGATCGCCCGCTGCTACCGCGACGAGGACTTCCGCGCCGACCGGCAGCCGGAGTTCACCCAGCTCGACATCGAGATGAGCTTCGTGACCGAGGACGACGTGGTCGAGGTCGGCGAGGCCGTCGTCCGGGAGATCTGGAAGCTGATCGGGGTCGAATTGCCGACGCCGTTCCCGCGGATGCCGTACGCCGAGGCGATGGCGCGGTTCGGCACGGACAAGCCGGACCTGCGGTTCGGCCAGGAGCTGGTCGACTGCACCGAGCTGTTCGCCGGCACGTCGTTCCGGGTCTTCCAGGCGGACTATGTCGGCGCCGTCGTCATGCCCGGGGGCGGCAGCCAGCCACGACGGACCTTCGACGCCTGGCAGGAATGGGCCAAGCAGCGTGGGGCGAAGGGGCTGGCGTACATCACGCTTGCGGATGATGGCACGCTGGCCGGGCCGGTGGCCAAGAACCTCTCCGAGGCCGAGCTGGCCGCGCTGCCCGCGCACACCGGCGCCAAGCCCGGCGACTGCATCTTCTTCGCCGCCGGCGCGACCAAGGCGAGCCGGGCGCTGCTCGGCGCGGCCCGCCTCGAGATCGGCAAGCGGTGCGGGCTCATCGACGAGTCCGCGTGGAGCTTCCTGTGGGTCAACGACGCGCCGCTGTTCGAGCCGGCGTCGGAGGCCGTGGCGGCCGGCGACGTGGCGGTCGGCGGTGGCGCCTGGACGGCGGTGCACCACGCGTTCACCTCGCCCAAGGCCGAATACCTGGACAGCTTCGACACCGACCCCGGCCCGGCGCTGGCCTACGCCTACGACATGGTCTGCAATGGGAACGAGATCGGCGGCGGCTCCATCCGTATCCACCGCCGCGACGTGCAGGAACGCGTCTTCGCGATCATGGGGTTGAGCCCGGAGCAGGCCCAGGAGAAGTTCGGCTTCCTGCTCGACGCGTTCGCCTATGGCGCGCCCCCGCACGGCGGCATCGCCTTCGGCTGGGACCGGATCGTCATGCTGCTGGGCGGCTACGACTCGATCCGCGACGTCATCGCCTTCCCCAAGTCCGGCGGCGGCTTCGACCCGCTCACCGAGGCGCCCGCGCCGATCACGGCGCAGCAGCGCAAGGAGGCCGGCGTGGACGCCAAGCCTCAGCCGAAGGGTGGGGCCGCCAACGAGGCCGGGCAGGAGGCTCCGCTTGCTTGAGCAAGCAGGTATCGCCGCCGTGCTCATCGACGCCGACGGGGTGCTGCAACGCACCCCGCAGGACTGGTACGACGTGCTGCACGGCCTCGGCGGCGCGGGCTTCCCCGAAGCCTGCTTCGAGCTGGAGCGGCCGTCGCTGCGCGGCGACGGCAACTTCCGCGACCACATGCAGGCCCACATCGACGAGCACGCCCTGCCCTGCACCGTCGACGACGTGCTCGAACCGTGGCTGCGGATCGAGCTGGACGAGGGGGCGATGGCGGTGGTCGCGGACGTTCGCGCGGCCGGTACGCCGTGCTACCTGGCGACCAACCAGCAGTCGGTGCGGGCGGCCCACATGCGCTCGGCACTGCCCTATGAGGATGTGCTGGACGGGTCGTTCTACAGCTACGAACTGGGGGTGGCCAAGCCCGACCCGGCGTACTTCACCCACATCGTCGAGCGCCTCGGCGTGCCCCCGGAGCAGCTGCTGTTCGTGGACGACCGGGCCGACAACGTCGCGGCGGCGCGGTCGGTGGGCCTGGCCGCCGAGGAGGTGCCGCAGCACGACCACGGGGCGACGCTGCGGCGGATCTTCACGGCGTACGGCCTGCTCTGACGCGCAGCGGGGCGGCCTGGTGGCCGTCGGTGTCGAGGCCGGCCAGCCAGTCTTCGTACGCCGGGCGCAGGCGCGCCCAGTCGTCGTCGGTCATCGCGTACCAGGCCGTGTCGCGGTTGCGTCCCTTGTAGGCCAGCGCCTTGCGCCAGACCCCCTCGAACGTGAAGCCGAGCCGCTGCGCGGCCGCGCGGGAGGGGGCGTTGAGGGCGTCGCACTTCCACTCGTACCGGCGGTAGCCCAGATCCTCGACGACATACCGGGCGAGCAGGTACATCGCCTCGGTGGCCGGCGCCGCGCGACGCGCGCCCGCGCCGTACAGGATGTGGCCGACCTCGATCGTGCCGATCGCCGGGTTGATGCGCAGCAGGCTGGCCATCCCCACGGCCGCGCCGTCGGGCGTGCGGATCGCGAACGGTAGGACGTCGGGGTCGGCGCGGAGCCCCTCGATCACCGTGGCGAGCTCGGCGGGGGAGCCGCACGGTCCGTACGACAGATAGGTCCACTGCTCGTCGCCCGCGCCGGCCCGCAGCGCGGCCAGCAGGTCGGCGGCGTCCTCGACGCGCAGCGGGTCGAGACGACAGGTGCGCCCCGGCAGGGCCACCGCCTCGGGGCGGCGGGCGGCGATGTCGCCGACCGGGTCGCCGATGGGCTGGCCGAACTGGTTGCGTCGAGGGCTGGGGTCCGCTGGCACGGGTCCAGTGTTGCTGGTGGCCGGGGCGGTCGGCGACGTAGATTCGGGGCCATGGTCGAGCTGGTCTTGAACCCGATGGAACAGCGGATCCTCGGGGCGCTGCTGGAGAAGCAGGTCACGGTGCCCGCGTCGTACCCGCTGTCCCTCAACGCCCTGCGGACCGCCTGCAATCAGACCTCCAGCCGCGACCCGATCACGGCGTACGAGGATCGCGAACTCGAGCAGTGCGCGCGGGAACTCAAACACCGCGAGCTGATCCGCGTCGTCGTGGCGGATCGGGGGCAGCGGACCCTGAAATACCACCAGCGCCTCGACGAGCAGCTCGAGCTCGCCGCCGACGAACGCGCGCTCGTGACCGTGCTGCTGCTGCGCGGCGCCCAGGCGCCCGGGGAGCTGAAGACCCGCACGGAACGGTTGCACCCGTTCGCCGACCGCGGCGAGGTCGAGGAGGTTCTGGCCCGGATGGCCGCGGCCGGGCTGGTGCGCGAGCTGCCCCGCCGCCCGGGCCAGCACGACAACCGCTGGGTGCACCTCCTCGGGCCCGTGGAGTCAGAGGCCGTGGTGGCGGCCGAGGCGGCCGCCGTGGTTGATCGCGAGGCGGTGCTGGCGGCGGGTGCGCCGGCCCGCGACGAGAAGGTACGGCGCAGCTATGACGCCGTCGCGGCCGCCTACGCCGACGGCGCCGTCGACCTGAGCGAGAAGCTTTTCGACGCGTGGCTGCTGGACCGGCTCGCAATGGAGGCGACCGGGCCCGTCGCCGACGTCGGGACCGGGCCCGGCACCGTCGCCGCCTACCTGGCCGAACAGGGCGTCGACGTGACGGGCTATGACTGCGCCCCGGCGATGATCGAACAGGCCCGGCTGCGGGTGCCGGGGGCGACCTTCGAGGTCGGCGACCTGCGCCGGCTGCTGCGGCCGCCCACCGCGCCGGGCTGGGGCGCGATCACCTGCTGGTACGGCCTGGTCTACCTGGCGGCCTCCGAACTGCCCGCCGCCGTCGCGGGGCTGGCCCGCGTGCTGGCACCAGGCGGGCTGCTGCTGGTGGCGATGCACGCCGGCGACGACGTACGCCATGAGAGCGAGCTGGCCGGGGTCGAGGTCGACATGGAACTGGTGCTGCACGATCCGGCCCAGGTCCGCGCCGCGGTCGAGGCGGCCGGGCTGGTGGTGGAGGAGTGGTACGTCCGTGGGGCGCGGCCGGGGGAATACCCCACCGACCGGCTCTACGTGCTGGCGCGCCGGCCGGCGTAGGCGCCAAGCAGCGCAAACGGCCAGCTGCAGCGCCCGTTTCCGCTGCTTGCGCCCATAACGCGTGCTCGGAGCAGCGTCGCCAGCTCACGCGCGTCCATGGTCCCGAGCCGGCGACCGTGGGCCGCGCCGGCGACCGTGGCCGCGCCGGCGAGCGGGACCTTGTCGGCGCCCGGCAGTACCCCGGTCAGTCCCAGAGCAGGCGGCGGCTCGCCCAGGCGTGCGCGGTCCGGTAGCCCAGCGAATGGTAGAGCGCCCGGGCGGGGTGGCTGTCGGCGTACATCCCGAGCGTGCAGACCCCCTCGGAGCGCACACTCTCGCGGGTCAGCGCCCCGGTGATGGCCCGCCCGTAGCCGCGCCCGCGGGCGGCGGCGGCCACCAGGATCCCGGACAGGTGCGCCGCGCCGGCGCCGGTGCGGTGCCGGGTGCCGCAGGCGACCAAGCGGCCCTCCTCGCGGACGCCGAGCCAGCGCTCGGAGCGGCCGGTGCCGGGTTCGCCCTCGAAGCGTGGGTTCTCCCGCGCGGCCAACGCGGTGATCTCGGCCGCGTCGGTCGCGTCGTCGAGGGTCACCAGGTGGTCCTCCGGGCCGTACGCCGGGGGCTGCGCCGTGGCGATCATCCACTCCCAGTCGCCGCCCCCGCCGAGTCGGGCGTGCCGCGCCAGCACCGCCTCGCTGCCCAGCGGGACCGACACCCAGCTCGCGCCGCGCTCTGGTCCACCGGGTCCGAGCAGGGCGCCGAGCAACGCGTCCAGCCGTTCCTGCCGGGGCGGGTCGAGCCGGGCGCCGGCGGTGTAGTCGTCCGCGGGTCGAACCCACACGCTCAGGCCCGCTTGACCCCGGTGGCCCACGCGCGTCACCGCCGCCGCATCGCCCATCGTCCAGATGCGGTCCGGGTCGGGCCTGACGTCGTAGCGCACGAACGGGTCGTCGCCCACGACGCGCAGCAGGTCGGCACGGCTGCCCAGGGGCAGAAGTGCGGGGTGTCCGACGGCCACCGGACCAGCGTCTCACCTGGACCCCGCGTGGGGGGTGGTGCCCGGCCGGCCCAGCTCGACGACGGGTTGTCCGAGCTCGATGCCAGACTGTGCGCGTGGACGAACCGGACCTCTTCGCCGACGCGACCGCGGCGCGGACTCCTCGGGCGACCGTCCCGGCCGCCGGGGCCAGCGCCGGCACCCTGCCGCCGCTGGCGGTGCGGATGCTGCGGATCGGCGAGCAGAGCGGCGAACTGGCGGCGCTTGCCTACAAGGTCGCCGAATTCTACGAATTGCGGCTGGAGCGATCTCTGTCGCGTCTGGTCGGCTTCGTCGGGCCGGCGGCGGTCACGCTGATCAGCGTTCTGATCGGCGGCATGATCGTGTCGATGATGTCGACGCTCATGTCGTTCAATGATATGGTTCGATAACGTCCGGAGCGTTTTCGATGAGCATGACTGCGGTTTCTTCAAGGTTCAGCGGCCGCCGTCGCCGGGCGGGTTTCACGCTCGTCGAAATGCTCGTGGTGCTGGCGATCATCGGTTTGATCTCCGCGCTGGTCGGGCCACGCGTGCTCAGCCAGCTGACCGATTCCCGCGAGCGGGCGGCCAAGCTGCAGATCGAGGCGTTCACCAGCGCGCTCGATA
>Ga0102832_1002013_pt1 | contig 13442 bp, 8 predicted proteins | sample EBPBio282013_DNA_FD_88942 | JGI IMG/M metagenome (GOLD analysis project Ga0102832, IMG submission 88942) | Wastewater treatment Type I Accumulibacter community from EBPR Bioreactor in Madison, WI, USA - Reactor 2_5/28/2013_ DNA (Illumina Assembly) | ecosystem: Engineered > Bioreactor > EBPR >...
CAGACGCTCAAGGACGCGATGAACGAGGCCATGCGCGACTGGGTGGCCAGCGTCGACAACACCCACTACCTGATCGGCACGGTGGCCGGGCCGCACCCGTTCCCGAAGATGGTCAAGGAGTTCCACCGCGTGATCAGCGCCGAGATCCGCGCGCAGATGCTCGACCGCTACGGTCGCCTCCCCGACGGGGTCGCGGCGTGCGTCGGCGGCGGGTCCAACGCCATGGGCACCTTCGCGGAGTTCATCGACACCCCGGAGGTGGCGCTGTACGGGTTCGAGGCCGGCGGTGACGGCGTGGAGACGGGTCGCCACGCCGCGGCCATCGAGGGCGGCTCGGTGGGCGTCCTGCACGGCATGCGGACCTACATCCTCCAGGACGCCGACGGCCAGACGATGGAGTCGCACTCCATCTCTGCGGGGCTGGACTACCCGGGCGTCGGGCCTGAGCACTCCTGGCTCGCGGCCACCGGACGCGCGACCTACGAGGCGGTGACCGACGCGGAGGCCATGGACGCCTTCGAGGTGCTCACGCGCACCGAGGGCATCATGCCGGCGATCGAGTCCGCCCACGCCCTGGCCGGCGTCATGCGCCTGGGCCGGCGCCTGGCCGTCGAACAGCCGGACGCCTCCCCAACGATCGTCATCTGCCTGTCCGGGCGCGGTGACAAGGACGTGGACACCGCCATCCGCTACTTCGGCCTCACCGGCAAGCCCGACTCCGCGACCGGGGGTGCGGCATGAGCGTCACGGCGGGCCCGGCGGCCGGTTCCGCGGCCGCGTTCGCTGCGGCGAAGCAGCAGGGCAGGGGGGCCCTCGTCGGCTACCTCCCGGTCGGCTACCCGACGGTGCCCGGCTCGCTGGCCGCGCTGAGGGCGCTGTGCGGCGAGGGGGGAGAGGGGCCGGGGGTCGACCTCGTCGAGATCGGCCTGCCGTACTCCGACCCGATGATGGACGGTCCCGTGATCCAGCGGGCCGGGACGGCCGCGCTCGCGCGCGGCGTCCGCACCCGGGACGTGTTCGCCGCGGTGGAGGCCGTCCGCAGCACGGGCACGCCGGCCGTGGTGATGACCTACTGGAACCTCGTCGACCGCTACGGCGTCGAGGCCTTCGCCCGCGACCTCGCGGCCGCCGGGGGCTCTGGGCTGATCACGCCCGACCTGATCCCGGACGAGGCGGGCGAGTGGATCGCCGCCTCACAGGCCCACGGGCTCGACCGGATCTTCCTCGTCTCGCCGTCCTCGACCGACGAGCGCATCGTGGCCACCGCCGCAGCCTGTCGCGGCTGGATGTACGCGACCGCGGTGATGGGGGTCACGGGCACCCGCTCGGCCAGCCCGACGGCCGCTCCGGAGCTCGTCGCCCGGATCCGCGCGCTGGCGCCGGGGATGCCGGTCGGCGTCGGTCTGGGGGTGTCGAACGGCGACCAGGCGGCCGACGTGTGCGCCTACGCGGACGCCGTGATCGTCGGCTCCGCGTTCATCAAGCCCCTGCTCGCGGCCGAGGAGGCCGGGACCCCCGACGACCTGTCGGGCCTGCGGGCCGTGCTCGCCGACCTGACCGCCGGCGTCCGTCGCTGAGGCCGGGACGGTGCCGCAGCGCCGAGCGCTCCCTCAGCGCGCCACGGTCTCCAGGGGCACCGGGCATCATGGGTGGGTGCGACGGGGACGGCTGGTGGCTGCGACCGCGCTGGCGCTCGCGCTGCTGGCCGGGTGCACGCCCGCGGCGACCGTGACCGGCCCGTCCCCGACGGCGCCCACGCCGGGGTTCCTGGGCGCGGAACTCACCGAGCCGTACGTGCTGCCGGACGTGACGCTCGAGGCGTCCACCGGTGCCGCCTTCGACCTGCGCACCGGCAGCGACCGGCCGGTCCTCGTGCTCTACTTCGGCTACACCAACTGCCCCGACATCTGCCTGGGGGTGATGACCGACCTTGCCTCCGCCCTGAACCGGCTCCCGGCAGACGTGCGGGCGAAGGTGCAGGTGCTCCTGGTGACGGTGGACCCCGAGCGGGACACCCCGGACGTGCTCGCCACCTACCTCGCCCGGATCGACCCGGACTTCATCGGGCTCACCGGCCGGCCCGAGACGATCGCGAGCGTCGCCGCGGCGGTGGGGGTGGCGATCGAGGGCGTGGAGAAGCGGCCCGACGGGGGCTACGACGTCAACCACACCGCGCAGGTGATCGGCGTCGACGCCGCCCGGCGCGGCGTGGTCGTGTGGACGCAGGGGACCCCGATCGGCACCTACCGGGCCGACATCGAGCGGCTCGTTCGACAACAGGGTTGACCGGACGGTAAGGATGGCCCCGTGATCCTGTTCATCCCGAGCCCGTCGATCAGCTCCTTCCAGGTCGGCCCGCTGACGATCCACATCTACGCGCTGTGCCTGATCACCGGCATCGTCTTCGCCTGGATGATCGGCGTGCGCCGGTGGCGGGCCCGGGGTGGCCGCACCGAGAGCTTCGAGACCATCCTGTTGTGGGCGATCCCGATCGGCATCGTCGGTGCCCGCATCTACCACGTGCTCACCCACCTCGGCGACTACGTCGGGCCGACCGCCACCCAGCACTGGTGGGCGATCTGGGAGGGCGGGATCGCGATCTACGGCGCGATCGGCGCCGGGGCGCTCGCCGCCTGGATCGCCGCCCGCCGCCAGAAGGTGGCCTTCGCCGCCCTCGCCGACGCGCTGGCTCCCGGCATCGCTGTCGGCCAGGCGTTCGGACGGTTCGGCAACTGGTTCAACCAGGAGCTCTACGGCCAGCCCACCGACCTGCCCTGGGGGCTGGAGATCGACCCGGCCCACCGCGCGCCCGGGTTCGAGGAGTACGCCACCTTCCACCCGACCTTCCTCTACGAGTCGGTGTGGAACCTGTTCGTGGCCGGCACGCTGCTGTGGGCCGACCGGCGCTTCCGCCTGGGCAGGGGCAAGGTGTTCGCCCTGTACATCGCACTGTACGGCTTCGGCCGCACGTTCACCGAGCACATCCGGCTCGACTACTCCTACGACACCTTCGGTCCGATCCGCTTCAACGAGGCGGTGGCCATCCTCATCTGCCTCAGCGGCGTCGCCCTGTTCGCGTGGCTGTCGAAGTTCCGTCCGGGGCGCGAGGACGTGGTGGAGTTCGGGGCCGGCGCCCCGTCCCCGACGGCGGAGGGCGACGCGCCGGAGCCCGGTGCGGAGGCACCGGTGATCGGGACTGCGGAGCAGGGGTCGGACGCGCCGCCGTCCACGCCGGAGCCGCCGGTGGCGGCCAAGGACTGAGCTGTTCCGTATACTGGACGCAACGATCAGCATCCGGGACGCCGCCCGCTCAGGGGCCGTCCAGAATGCAATCGGACGCAAGGGGAGCCCACCTGGCTTCAGGTAGGCTCCGGCCTCTAGCGTGCAGTGTCGGCGTGCTGGCCGACCGGCCGCACCCGCCCCGCGCGCTCGCGCAGATGGGAGTGATCAGATGGCGTTGATGACGATGCCAGGGCGGCCCGGCGAGGGCCTCTACGACCCCGCGTACGAGCATGACGCCTGCGGCGTCGCCTTCATCGCCCAGCTCTCCGGCGTGGCCAGCCACGACATCGTCAGCAAGGGCCTGATCGCCCTGGAGAACCTCGACCACCGTGGCGCCACCGGCGCGGACCCCGCCGCGGGCGACGGCGCGGGGATGCTCCTCCAGGTGCCGGACCGCTTCCTGCGCCAGGTCGTCGACTTCGACCTCCCCGAGCCCGGCCACTACGCGATGGGCATGGCGTTCCTGCCCACCGAGCCGGTCGCGCGCGCGTCCGCCAAGCGGACCATCGAGTTCCTCGCCACCGAGGAGGGACTGGTCATCCACGGCTGGCGGCCGGTGCCGACCGACTCCTCGACGCTCAGCCCGATCTCGGCGCGCAACATGCCGCACTTCGAGCAGTTCTTCGTGTCGACGGCGGGCCTGGCCGGCGGTCTCGAGCTCGACCGCGCGGTCTACCCGCTGCGGCAGCGCGCCCGCAACGAGGCTGGCGTCTACTTCGCCTCGCTGTCGGGGCGCACGACGGTCTACAAGGGCATGCTCACCACGCAGCAGCTGGCCGAGGTGTTCCCCGACCTGCTCGACGAGCGGGTGGAGAGCGCACTGTCGCTGGTGCACTCCCGGTTCTCGACCAACACCTTCCCCGCCTGGGAGCTCGCTCACCCCTACCGGCTGATGGCGCACAACGGCGAGATCAACACCGTGAAGGGCAACCGCAACTGGATGCGGGCCCGCGAGGCGCTGCTGGCCACCGACACCATCGCCGGCGACCTGTCCCGCACCTTCCCGATCTGCACCCCGGGCGGGTCGGACTCCGCGTCCTTCGACGAGGTGCTCGAACTGCTCCACCTGGGGGGACGCTCGCTGCCGCACGCGGTGCTGATGATGATCCCCGAGGCGTGGGAGAACCACACCGAGATGGACGACGCCCGACGCGCGTTCTACTCCTTCCACGCCTCGATGATGGAGCCGTGGGACGGGCCGGCGTCGGTCACCTTCACCGACGGCACGCTGATCGGCGCGGTGCTCGACCGCAACGGCCTGCGTCCGGGCCGGTACTGGGTCACCGACGAGGGCCTGGTGATCTTCGCCTCCGAGGCGGGCGTGCTCGAGGTCGAGCCGACCAGGGTGATCGAGAAGGGCCGCATGAAGCCCGGCCGGATGCTGCTGGTGGACCTGGAGCAGCACCGCCTGATCAACGACGACGAGATCAAGGCAGCCCTCGCGGCGGAGCACCCGTACGCGCAGTGGCTGGAGGAGGGGCGGGTCGACCTCGACGACCTGCCGGAGCAGCAGCACGTCGTGCACAGCCATGCCTCCGTCACCCGGCGCCAGCAGGTCTTCGGCTTCACGCACGAAGAGCAGCGGATGATCATCGCACCGATGGCCAACACCGGCGCCGAGCCGATCGGGTCGATGGGCTCCGACACCCCCGTCGCCGTGCTGAGCGACCGCCCGCGGCTGCTCTTCGACTACTTCGCGCAGCTGTTCGCCCAGGTGACCAACCCGCCGCTGGACGCGATCCGCGAGGAGCTGGTCACCTCGCTGTCGGCCACGTTCGGCCCCGAAGGCAACCTGCTCGAGCCCGGCCCGGAGTCCTGTCGCCAGATCGTGATCGGCTACCCGATCCTCGACTCCGACCAGCTGGCCAAGCTGGTGCGGATCAACCGGGACGGCTCCATGCCCGCCTACGACACCCACGTCGTGCGCGGCCTGTACCCCGTGGAGGGCGGCGGCGCCGCGCTGCGGGCCCGCCTGGACGAGCTGTGCGCTGCGGTCAGCGAGGCCATCGCCGGCGGTGCGCGGACGATCATCCTTTCCGACCGGCACTCCAACGCCGAGCTGGCGCCGATCCCGTCCCTGCTGCTCACCGCGGCGATCCACCACCACCTCGTGCGCGAGAAGACGCGCACCCAGGTCGGCCTGATCGTCGAGGCCGGCGACGTCCGCGAGGTGCACCACGTGGCGCTGCTGATCGGCTACGGCGCGGCAGCGGTGAACCCGTACCTCGCCTTCGAGAGCGCAGAGGACCTCGCTCGTCGCGAGTGGCTGGTGAACGTCGAGCCGGAGAAGGCCGTCTACAACGTCCGGAAGGCACTCGGCAAGGGCGTGCTCAAGGTGATGTCCAAGATGGGCGTCTCCACCATCGCGTCCTACACCGGCGCGCAGATCTTCGAGGCGCTCGGGCTGTCGAGCGAGCTCGTCGAGCGGTACTTCACCGGCACCACCAGCCGGATCGAGGGCATCGGCCTGGACGAGATCGCGGAGGAGGTGGCGCGGCGACACGCCCGCGCGTACCCGCCGGACGGCATCCCGTTGCCGCACCGCACCCTGTCGGGGGGTGGGGAGTACAAGTGGCGCCGGGAGGGGCCGCCGCACCTGTTCGACCCCGAGACCGTCTTCCGGCTCCAGCACTCCACGCGGCAGAAGCGCTACGACGTGTTCAAGGCCTACACCGCCCGCGTGGACGACCAGTCCGAGCGGCTGATGACCCTTCGCGGCCTGCTGGAGTTCGACTCCGGGCGGGAGAGCGTGCCGATCGACGAGGTGGAGCCGGTCAGCGCGATCGTGAAGCGGTTCTCCACCGGCGCCATGAGCTACGGCTCGATCAGCAAGGAGGCGCACGAGACGCTGGCGATCGCCATGAACCGGCTGGGCGGCAAGTCCAACACCGGTGAGGGCGGCGAGGACGTCGACCGTCTCTACGATCCCGAGCGCCGCAGCGCGATCAAGCAGGTGGCGTCCGGCCGCTTCGGGGTGACCAGCGACTACCTGACCAACGCCACCGACATCCAGATCAAGATGGCGCAGGGCGCCAAGCCCGGCGAAGGCGGCCAGCTGCCCGGCCAGAAGGTCTACCCGTGGGTCGCCAAGACCCGGCACTCGACGCCCGGCGTGGGCCTGATCTCGCCGCCGCCGCACCACGACATCTACTCGATCGAGGACCTCAAGCAGCTGATCCACGACCTGAAGTGCGCCAACCCGGTCGCCCGCGTGCACGTGAAGCTGGTCGCGGAGATCGGCGTCGGCACGGTGGCCGCGGGCGTGTCCAAGGCCAAGGCGGACGTGGTGCTGATCTCGGGTCACGACGGCGGCACCGGCGCGGCGCCGCTGACCTCGCTGAAGCACGCGGGCGGACCCTGGGAGCTCGGCCTGGCCGAGACCCAGCAGACCCTGCTGCTGAACGGGCTCCGCGAGCGCATCGTCGTGCAGGTGGACGGCCAGCTCAAGACCGGCCGGGACGTGGTCATCGCCGCGCTGCTGGGCGCGGAGGAGTTCGGCTTCGCCACGGCGCCGCTGGTGGTGTCCGGCTGCGTGATGATGCGGGTCTGCCACCTCGACACCTGCCCGGTGGGCGTGGCGACGCAGAATCCGGAGCTGCGGGCCAAGTACGCCGGCCACGCCGACTTCGTGGTGAACTTCTTCGAGTTCATCGCCCAGGAGGTGCGTGAGCACCTCGCCGCCCTCGGCTTCCGCTCGATCGAGGAGGCCGTCGGCCACGTCGAGGTGCTGAAGACCCGGCGTGCGGTGGAGCACTGGAAGGCGCAGGGCCTCGACCTGTCGCCCATCCTGCACCAGGTGGAGCTGCCCGAGGGCGCCCCGCTGCACTGCGTCGGCAGCCAGGACCACGGGCTGGAGGACAAGCTCGACACCCAGCTGCTCGAGATCGCGCGCCCCGCGCTCGAGAACGGCGAGCTGGTGCGGGCCGACCTCACCGTCCGCAACGTCGACCGCACGGTGGGCACGATCCTCGGCCACCACGTCACCAGGGCGACCCGGGGCGAGGGCCTGCCGGAGAACACCATCGACCTCACCCTGCGGGGCACCGCGGGCCAGAGCTTCGGTGCGTTCCTTCCGCGCGGGGTGACCCTGCGGCTCATCGGCGACAGCAACGACTACTTCGGCAAGGGCCTGTCCGGCGGACGCCTCATCCTGCGGCCGCACCGTAGCGCCCCGTTCGTCGCGGAGGAGCAGATCATCGCCGGCAACGTGATCGCCTACGGCGCCACCAGCGGCGAGCTGTTCATCCGCGGCCAGGTCGGCGAGCGGTTCTGCGTCCGCAACTCGGGGGCGACCGCCGTGGTCGAGGGCGTCGGCGACCACGCCTGCGAGTACATGACCGGTGGCGAGGCACTGATCCTCGGCCCGACCGGACGCAACATCGCGGCCGGCATGTCCGGCGGTGTGGCCTGGGTGCTCGACCTCGAGCCGGCGCGGCTGAACACCGAACTGGTGGACGCCCTCCCGCTCGACGACGAGGAGCTCGCCCGGGTGAAGGACCTCCTCGCCAGGCACCAGGAGGAGACCGGTTCCGCGGTCGCGGAGCGGCTGCTCGCGCTGTCCGACGACGAACTACGTTCGCGGTTCACCACGCTCATGCCGCGCGACTACGCCCGCGTCCTCAAGGCCCGTGCGGACGCCGAGCTGGCCGGGCTGGACGAGGAGACCACGGTCAAGCTGATGATGGAGGCTACGCATGGCTGATCCCAGGGGCTTCATGAACACCCCGCGCCAGGTTGCGCAGCGCCGTCCGGTCGAGGAGCGGGTGCACGACTGGAACGAGGTCTACCCGGGCACCCCGGGCCAGGCCGTCCTGCCGATCATCAGCAAGCAGGCGGGGCGCTGCATGGACTGCGGCATCCCGTTCTGCCACTCCGGCTGCCCGCTGGGCAACCTGATTCCGGAGTGGAACGACATGATCTGGCGCGACGACTGGCGCGGAGCGCTGGACCGCCTCCACGCGACGAACAACTTCCCCGAGTTCACCGGCCGCCTGTGCCCGGCGCCGTGCGAGACCTCCTGCGTCGTCGGCATCAACCGCGACCCGGTGACCATCAAGAACATCGAGGTCGCGATCATCGACCGCGCGTGGGACGACCGCCGCGTGACGGCGGAGACCCCGGCCTGGCACACCGGGCGGACGGTGGCCGTGGTCGGTTCCGGACCGGCCGGCCTCGCCGCGGCGCAGCAGCTCACCCGCGCGGGCCACACGGTGGTCGTCTACGAGCGTGCGGACGCCATCGGCGGCCTGATGCGCTACGGCATCCCCGAGTTCAAGATGGAGAAGAAGGTCCTCGACCGGCGCCTGAAGCAGATGCGCCTGGAGGGCACGGTCTTCAAGGCCGGCGTGAACATCGGCGTGGACATCACCGGCGAGGAGCTCCTGGAGCGGTTCGACGCCGTGGTGCTGGCGATCGGCGCCACGGTGGCCCGCGACCTCCCGGTGACCGGACGGGAGCTGGCGGGCATCCACCAGGCGATGGAGTTCCTCCCGCAGGCCAACCGGGTCGCGCTCGGGCAGGAGGTGCCCGAGCAGATCAGCGCCCACGGCAAGGACGTGGTGATCATCGGCGGCGGCGACACCGGTGCGGACTGCCTCGGCACGTCCCTGCGGCAGGGCGCCCGCTCGATCACCCAGCTGGAGATCATGCCGGAGCCGCCGCACGCGCGCCCGGACAACCAGCCGTGGCCGACCTACCCGATGACCTACCGGGTGTCGTCCGCGCACGAGGAGGGCGGGGAGCGGGTGTACTCGGTCTCGACCACCGAGTTCTCCGGCGACGAGTCCGGCAACGTGACCGGCCTGAACCTCAACGAGGTGCGGATGGTCGACGGCCGCTTCGAGGTGGTCCCCGGCAGTGAGCGGTTCCTCCCCGCGCAGCTGGTCCTGCTGGCCATGGGCTTCACCGGGCCGCAGCGCGAGGGGCTCGTGGAGCAGCTGGGTGTCGAGCTGGACCAGCGGGGCAACATCGCCCGCGACGGGACCTTCGCCACCAGCGTGGACCGGGTGTTCGTCTGCGGCGACGCCGGGCGGGGCCAGTCGCTCATCGTCTGGGCGATCGCGGAGGGTCGTTCCTGCGCCAACGGCGTGGACGCGTTCCTCCAGGGCGGCTCGCGGCTGCCCAAGCCGATCCGGCCGACCGACCGCCCGCTGACGGTGTGACCGGCCACTCCTCGTCAACGCCCGTGGCCCCTCACTAGGCTGGCGGCGTGGCGAGGATGGGGTCGGGCAAGAGGCTGAAGAAGCTGCGGAAGCTGGCCGAGCTCGGCCAGCGGCTGCCGCTGCCGTCCGGGCCGAGCCCGCTGAAGGCCCCGCTCGACATCGCGTCCGCCTTCACCCGCGCGTGGAACACCCACGACGCGAAGGCGATCGGGAAGCTGTTCGCCGATGACGCGGACTTCGTCAACGTCGTCGGCCTGTGGTGGACGAGCCGCCGCTCCATCCGGCGGGCCCTCGCGCGGGGCTTCGAGGGCTGGTTCGCCGGCTCGACGTTCACCGTGGAGAAGCTGAGCCAGCGGTTGCTCGGGCCGGACGCCGCCGTGGTCATCGCCCGGTGGCGCATCGAGGGACAGCGCGATCCCGACGGCGAGCCGGCGGACACCCGGCGCGGCCTGGCCACGGTCGTGCTCCAGCGGCTGGAGGACGGCACCTGGCTCTGCGTCAGCTGGCACAACACCGACATCGCTGCCGCTGCGGACACCAACCTCGTGCGCGACGGGGTGGTGACGCCGACCAGCTACCTCACCGCGCTGCCCGAGCCGGCCCACGCAGAGGACCGGGCCGGGGACTGATCCGGGACTGCGCGGCCTACAGGGCGATGCCCTGGTGCAGGCGGTGCAGCGTGCTCTTGCCGAACAGCGACTCGACGAGGTCGACGGCGAGCTCCGCCGTCGTGTTCCGCACGTCCAGCGCCGGGTTCAGCTCCACCAGGTCGACAGAGCCGAGACGGCCGGTGTCGGCGATCATCTCCATGCACAGGTGCGCCTCACGGTAGGTGGGGCCGCCCCGCACCGGGGTCCCGACCCCCGGGGCGATCTCCGGATCGACGAAGTCGAGGTCGAGGCTGAGGTGCAGGTGGGTGTCCTCGTCCACGCCGGCCAGCGCGCGCACCATGGTGCGCCGCATGCCGATCTCGTCGACGAAGCGCATGTCGAAGACCTCGACGCCCTCGGCGAAGAGGAACGCCTTCTCGCCCGGGTCGACGCTGCGCAGTCCCACCTGGCGGATCTCGTCGGTGCTGATCGCCGGGGAGGACCCACCGAGCGTGGTCAGTTCCTCCGGTCCGAACCCGGCCAGGCACGCCACGGGCATGCCGTGGATGTTGCCGGACGGGGTGAGCCGTGCGGTGTTGAAGTCGGCGTGTGCGTCCACCCAGATGATCCGCAGCTTCTTGCCGGTGGCCCGGCAGTGCGCGGCGACGGCGCTGATGGAGCCGATGGCCAGGCTGTGGTCGCCGCCGAGGAGGATCGGAAGGCGACCGGCGGCGAGCTCGGTGGCGGTCGCGTCGTACACCGCGCGGTTCCACTCGATGACCTCCGGCAGGTGGCGGTAGCCGTCCACCGGGGGGAGCTGGGGGTTCTCGGGGCCGTCGAGGTCGCCGGCGTCGTGCACCTCGCACCCGAACTGCCGCAGCGACTCGGCGATCCCGGCCACCCGCAACGACTGGGGGCCGAGGCGGCATCCCAGCCGCGAGGCCCCGATGTCCGTGGGTGCCCCGATGAGACTCACCTGTGGCACGTTTCGCCCCTTCCGCTCGACGACGAGTTGCCGTAAGGATGCAACCATGACCGGGGGCGACGAGCAAACTCCGCGACGCGTGGCCCTGCTGCGCGGCGTGAACCTGGGCGGTGGGCGGACGCTGCCGATGGCGCTGCTGCGCGAGCTGGCGACCGGCCTGGGGTGGGCCGACGTCGCCACCCACCTCCAGTCCGGCAACCTGCTCTTCCGGGCGCCCGGAGGTGCGGACGAGGTGGCGCGGGCGTTGTCGGAGGCCGTCCGCTCCGGCGCCGGCCTGGCCGTGGACGTCGTGATCCGGACGGGACCGGAGCTCTGCGTGCTGGTCGACGACCACCCGTTCGCGGACGGCGACCCCTCCCGCGTGGTGATCGCGTGCTGTGACCGGCCGGTGGGCGAGCTGGCCGCCCGGCGGCTCGCGGACCTGGCGACCGGCCGCGAGCGGGTCGGGCTGGCCGCCTCCGGCACCGACGTGTACGCCGACTTCCCGGACGGCCAGGCCGGCTCGCGGCTCGCCGCGGGGCTGGTGGCGTCCCTGCGTCCGGCGACCGGCACCGCGCGCAACCTCCGCACGATGGGCAGGCTGGTAGAACTTCTTCGTGGGTGAGTCCGCGCAGGTGAGTCGGTCCGGGGAACGTCGGAGGTCCGGGTTATGGTGAGTACTCGCTGACTTCCCCCAGCGGTCAATCGCATCCGGTCTCAATCACTCTCGGAGGTCGTGGGTCAGCGTGTCCAGCGAGTTCGTCCACCTGCACTGCCACTCGGAGTACTCGATGCTGGACGGTGCCGCCCGGCTGAAGGACCTCGTGTCCCGCTCCGAGGAACTGGGCATGAACGCGCTCGGGATCACCGACCACGGCAACATGTTCGGCGCCTACGAGTTCTACAAGGTCGCCAAGCACAGCCCGGTCAAGGCGATCATCGGGCTGGAGGCGTACCTGACGCCGAAGACCCACCGGAGCGAGCGCAAGCGCGTCCAGTGGGGGGACGGGACCGGCGACGACGTGTCGGCGAAGGGCGCCTACACCCACATGACGATGTGGGCGCAGGACACCGCCGGCATGCACAACCTGTTCCGGCTGAGCTCGCTGAGCTCGCTGGAGGGCTTCTTCTACAAGCCGCGGGCCGACCGTGAGCTGCTGCACCGGTACGCGAAGGGCCTGATCGCCACCACAGGCTGTCCCTCGGGCGAGGTGCAGACCTACCTGCGGCTGGGGCAGTACTCCGAGGCGCTGGCATCCGCGGCCGAGTTCCGGGACATCTTCGGCCCGGAGAACTTCTACGTCGAGCTGATGGACCACGGCCTCGACATCGAGAACCGCGTCCGCAAGGGACTTCTCCAGCTGGCCAAGGACCTGCAGCTGCCGCTGGTCGCCACCAACGACCTGCACTACGTCCGGGCCGAGGACGCGGAGGACCACGACACCCTGCTGTGCGTCTCCGCCGGCGCGAACAAGGACACGCCCAACCGCTTCCGGTTCGACGGGAACGGCTACTACCTGAAGTCGCCGCAGGAGATGCGCGCGCTGTTCGCCGACCTGCCGGAGGCCTGCGACAACACGCTGGCGATCGCCGAGCGCTGCAGCATCTCCTTCGCGGAGGGCACCGGCACCTACATGCCGCAGTTCCCCGTGCCGCCGGGGGAGAGCGAGTCCTCCTGGTTCATCAAGGAGGTCCTGCGCGGCCTCACCGTCCGCTTCCCCGACGGCGTGCCGGACTACGCGACCACCCAGGCCGAGTACGAGCAGGACGTGATCATCGGCAAGGGCTACGCCGGCTACTTCCTCGTGGTGGCCGACTTCATCAACTGGGCCAAGCGCAACGGCATCCGGGTGGGTCCGGGACGCGGGTCCGGCGCCGGCTCGATGTGCGCGTACGCGATGGGGATCACCGACCTCGACCCGGTCCCGCACGGCCTGATCTTCGAGCGCTTCCTGAACCCCGAGCGTCCCTCGATGCCCGACTTCGACGTCGACTTCGACGACCGCCGCCGCGGCGAGGTGATCCGCTACGTCACCGAGAAGTACGGCGACGACCGGGTCTGCCAGATCGTCACCTACGGCACGATCAAGGCCAAGCAGGCCATCAAGGACGCCGGTCGCGTGCTGGGCATGCCGTTCTCCCTCGGCGAGAAGATCACCAAGGCCTACACCCCGCCCGTCCAGGGCAAGGACGTGCCGATCGCCGACGTGTTCGACCCCCAGCACGAGCGCTATGGCGAGGGCACCGAGTTCCGCGAGCTGTACGAGTCCGACCCGGAGGTGAAGCGCGTCGTCGACACCGCGCGTGGCATCGAGGGCCTGAAGCGGCAGTGGGGCGTCCACGCCGCCGGCGTGATCATGTCGTCCGCGCCGCTGCTCGACGTCATCCCGATCATGAAGCGGGAGCAGGACGGCCAGATCATCACCCAGTTCGACTACCCGAGCT
>Ga0102832_1002014_pt1 | contig 13442 bp, 10 predicted proteins | sample EBPBio282013_DNA_FD_88942 | JGI IMG/M metagenome (GOLD analysis project Ga0102832, IMG submission 88942) | Wastewater treatment Type I Accumulibacter community from EBPR Bioreactor in Madison, WI, USA - Reactor 2_5/28/2013_ DNA (Illumina Assembly) | ecosystem: Engineered > Bioreactor > EBPR >...
AACACCCACTCGCCGAGCTCGTTGACCAGAATCGCGCCCTCGCCGCGGACGGCCTCGCTGACCAGCGGCATCGGGTCGATGCCGACCTCCAGCGCGGTCGGGTGGAACTGCACCATCTCCACGTCGCGGAGCGTCGCGCCCGCGCGGTACGCCAGGGCGAGGCCCTGCCCGCGGGAGGAGAGCGGGTTCGTGGTGTGGGTGTACAGCCCGCCGATCCCTCCGGTGGCCAGCAGCACGACATCGGTGCGCAGTTCGACAGGCCCGTCGGGCGTGCCGACCAGCACTCCGGTGACGCGGCCCCCGCCAGTCAGGATCTCCAGCGCGGGGGAGTGGTCCCACAGCGACACCGACGGCAGTCGCCGTGCCGTGTCGACCACGGTCTCGAGCAACTCGGCGCCGGTCCGGTCTCCGTGGGCGTGGACGATGCGTCGCCGCCCGTGGGCGCCCTCGAGCCCCAGCCGGAGGCTGCCGTCCGCCGCCCTGTCGAAGTCGGCCCCATGCGCGGACAGCCAGGCGATCGCCTCGGGCGCCGCCGCCGTGATCGCCCGCACCACGTCCGGCTCGCACAGGCCGGCGCCGGCGGCCAGCGTGTCCTCCGCGTGCCGCTCCGGGTCGTCGTCGGGGCCCACTGCCGCGGCGACCCCGCCCTGGGCCCAGCCGGTCGACGTGCCGGTGCTCACCGCGCCGGCCGAAAGGACGACGCAGGGGAGCGGGCTGAGCTCGATCGCAGCGGTCAGGCCGGCGAGGCCGGCGCCGATGATGACCGGGCAGCCGGCGTCCACCACCCGCGTCGTCACTTCGCCGTCCCCACGGCGAGCATGCGCTCGACGGCCAGGCGCGCGCGGTCGGCGACGTCGGCCGGCACGGTCACCTCGTTGGTCATGGTCTCCAGCGCGTGCCGGATCGCCCCGAGGGTGTTGCGCTTCATGTGGGGGCACAGGTTGCAGGGCCGGACGAACTCCAGGTCGGGGTAGGCCTGGGCGACGTTGTCGCTCATCGAGCACTCGGTGATCAGCGCGACCTTCAGCGGCCTCTTCGCCTCGACGAAGTTCACCATCTGTGCGGTCGACCCGGCGTAGTCGGCCTCGTCCACCACCTCCGGCGGGCACTCGGGGTGGGCGAGCACCGTGATGCCGGGGTGGTCCGCGCGCACCTGCCGGATGTCGTCCGGGGTGAAGCGCTCGTGCACCTCGCAGGCGCCGGGGTGGACGATCACCTCGACGCCGGTCTGGCGGGCGACGTTCGCGGCGAGGAAGCGGTCGGGGATCATGATCACCCTCGGTACGCCGAGGCTCTCGATCACCCGCACCGCGTTGCCGGAGGTGCAGCAGATGTCCGACTCCGACTTCACCGCTGCGGACGTGTTCACGTAGGTGACCACCGGAACGCCGGGGTGCGCGGCGCGCAGCGCGCGGACGTCCTCGGGCGTGATCGACTCGGCCAGCGAGCAGCCGGAGCGCAGGTCGGGGATCAGCACCGTCTTGCCCGGGTTCAGCAGCTTGGCCGTCTCCGCCATGAAGTGGACGCCGGCCAGCACGATCACGTCCGCGTCCACCGTGACCGCCTCGCGCGCCAGCGCCAGGGAGTCGCCGACGATGTCGGAGACGCCGTGGAAGATCTCCGGCGTCATGTAGTTGTGCGCCAGGATCACGGCGTTGCGCTCCCGCTTGAGCCGCAGGATCGCGTCCACGTCGTCGGCCATGGTGGCCCACTCCACGGAGGGAATGACGTGTGCGACCTTCTCGTACAGGTCGGCGGCAGTCAGCGTGGTCATCTCAGGTGTCCCTTTCGTCAACGCCCTTATGCTACATCTGAGCAAAAGGCGGTCAAGGACTATTCCCGCCCACTGGGACGCGTCCGCCCGCGCGGGCGGGCTGGGGAGCGGAGTGGGTGGTCCGGCAGCGTGCGACGCGCGGACGGTCAGCGGGCGCGGGTGGTGGGGAGCTTGGTGCCGGCGACGTGCCGCTCCTGGAGCACCTGGCGACGGAAGCGGTAGAGGCGGGCCGGCCGGCCCCCGGTGCCGGCGTGGACGTCGCCGGTCTCCTCGACGAGATCCTGCTGCTCGATCAGGCGGCGGAAGTTCTGGGTGTGCACGTCGCGGCCCGCCAGTGCCTCGACGCAGTCCTGGAGCTGGCGCAGGGTGAAGCTGGTGGGCATCAGCTCGAAGACCACCGGGCGGTAGGTGATCTTGGCGCGCAGCCGGGCGAGGCCCGTGGCGAGCACCCGCCGGTGGTCCCCGGCCATCCGCTCTCCCGGTACCAGCTCGTCGTCCGGGCGTCGCCACGGGGCGGGCGACTCCGGCACCAGGCCACTCTCGTAGAGCAGTTCGTAGCGCTGGAGCACCAGTTCGGGCTGCCAGGCCAGGCCGGCCAGCCCGAAGGTGGTGTCGACGCGGCGCCTGCGCTCGCCGCGCGCGGCGGGGTCGGACTCGACCCAGCGGCGCAGCCCCGGCGCGATGTGGTCGTCGAGGAGCGTGGTGTCGGTGCGGGTGTCCTCCCACGGCAGCAGGGCGTACCAGTCGCGCCAGCCGCCGATCCCCGGGTGCCCGGGCGTGGTGAGGCCGAGGTAGGACACGGAGATGGGACGGCCGCTGCCGCCGCCGTCGCGGTCGAGGTCGGCGAAGGTGTACAGCTGCTCGAGGTACCCCAGCCGGCGTCCGGTCTGTTCCTCCACCCAGGCGCGGGTGGCGGCCTGGAGGGACAGGTGGCTGGGCAGCAGGGGCCCGGACGGGAGCCGCGGCGGCGCGCCGAGGGTGAGCACGGACGGGCGTCCGTCCACCATCGCCACGACGACGGCGAGCAGTTCCGCGCTCACCACCTGTCCGGTCATCGGCCTCCCCTCGTTCCGGTCAGGATACCGACGACGTTCCGCGGCGGGCCGAATGGCGCGGTTCGCCGGGTCCGCGGTCGGCGGGGCTTGTTAGGCTCGCGGTATGACGCGGCTGTGGAAGGCGTTGCTGGTGCTGGTGCTCGCCCTGGGGCCGCTGATCCTCGCGCCAGGGGAGGCGAGAGCGGCCGGCGAGAACTGGCGGATCACCGACTACCGGGTGGTCGCGAACGTCGACCAGGCGGGGACGGCGACCGTCCAGCTGACGCTCGATTTCGACTTCGGCAACGACCCCGGCCACGGGCCGTACCTGACCTTCCCGCTGCGCCAGGAGATCGGCGACGACCCCGACCACTGGCGCATGCTCGACATGACCATCGGCGCCGTGACCAGCCCGACCGGCGCCAACACAGAGGTGCTCCAGGAGGAGCAGGACGGCAACCTGCTGGTCCGGGTGGGCAGCGAGGGCCGCACGTTCACCGGCGTGCAGACCTACCAGGTGAACTACACGATCCACGGGATCATCGCCCGGCAGCAGGCGCAGTCGGGCCTCGACGAGGTCAACTGGAACGCCGTCGGTCCCGGGTGGGAGGTGCCGATCGACGCCGCGACGGCGACGGTCACCGGCCCCGCGACGGTCACCCGCGCCGCCTGCTTCTCCGGCTCGACGTTCAGCGACCCGTGCGAGGCGGCCTCCAGCGGCGCCGCGGCGACGTTCTCGACCAGCAACGTGGGCAACGGCCGCGGCATGCAGGTCACCGCGGGCTTCCCGGCCGGCACCTTCACCCCCGCGGCTGACGCCCGCGTGGAGCGGCGCTTCACGGTCGGCAACATGTTCCCGCTGACGCCGTGGACCGGCGGCGTGGCGGCGGCGCTGTCCGCGCTCGGCCTCGCCGCCGTCTTCCGCCGGACGCGACGCAGCGCGCGTGACCAGGTGTACCTCGGGCTCACGCCCGGCGTGGTGCCCGCCCCGGGCCAGGAGACGGCCGTCGGCTACGAGACCCACGAGGCCCCGGTCGCGGTCCAGTTCTCGCCGCCGCGCGGCGCGCGTCCCGGCGAGCTCGGGACGCTGACCGACGCCAGCGCCGACAACAAGGACGTGTCCGCGACCGTGATCGACCTCGCAGTCCGTGGTCACCTGCGCATCACGCAGACCGGCAACCGCGACTGGACCTTCACCCGGCTCCAGGGGCCGGACCAGCTGGTCGACTACGAGCGCCAGTTGCTCAACCGCATGTTCTCCGCGGGGTCGGAGGTCACCACCGACGACCTGCGCGACTCGTCCTACGCGGGGATGCTGAGCGACGTCCAGGGGGCGCTGCACCGCCGGGTCTCCACCGAGCTGCGGTGGTTCACCGCCAACCCCGCGACGGTCCGCGCGCTGGCGTTCGTCGCCGGCATCGTCATCGTCGGGGCGGGCGTCGGGATGGGGTTCCTGTTCGGCATCTTCGGCTGGGGCCTCGTGGGCGTGGCCGGCGTGATCACCGGGCTCGCGGTGATCGCGATGAACAACCGGTTCGGTTCGCGGACCGCAGCGGGCTCGGCCGTCCTGGCGCAGACCCGCGGCTTCGAGCTCTACCTGCGCACCGCCGAGGCCGACCAGATCCGGTTCGAGGAGGGCATCGACGTGTTCTCCCGCTACCTCCCCTACGCGATCATGTTCGGGGTCGCCGAGCGCTGGACGAAGGTGTTCGCCCAGCTCGCCGAGCAGGGCCGCTACGCCTTCAATCCCTACTGGTACATCGGCTACGGGTACGGCTACGGCTTCAACTACCACACCTTCGCCTCGTCGATGGACTCCCTGGCGAGCACCATGTCGAGCTCCATGCAGCACGCCACGGCCGCCACCAGCGGCGGATCCGGCTTCTCCGGAGGCGGCGGCTTCGGCGGCGGCGGGGGCGGCGGCTGGTGACCACCGCGGGGGAGCGGCGGCCGCTACGCTCGCGGTCATGACCGGCCCCCTGGCGCCCTGGCGGATCCCGCCGAAAGTGCTCGGCGTCTCCGCGGCGGTCGCGGTCGTGCTCCTGGTGCCGCTGGCGGCCGGCTACCTGTGGGCGGGTGTGCCCGCGGCGATCGGCATCGGGATGGGCTATGTCGCGGCGCTGCGCGCCGGGTTGACGCTGCGTCCGCCGCAGGCCCTCGCGCTCGTCGTCCCCGCAGCGATGGCCGGCGGGGTCGCGGTCGCACTGCGCGGGCAGCCGCTGGCCGCGGCGTTCTTCGTCGCCCTGTGCTGCCTCCTGGTGGCCCCGGCGAACGCGCTGGTCGACTCGCTGATGGCAGGGCTGCCGAGTGCGGTCGCACTGCTGGTGTCGGTGCCCGGAGACCTGGAGGTGGCCCCGACCGCCGGCTGGATGGTCGTCGGCGGAGTCGTCGTGGTCGCGCTCGGCAGCCGCCTGCGTGACCCCGCGGCGTCGCGGCAGGGCGTCCCGCTGGCGATCGCCTGGCGGCACGCCGTGGTGACCGCCGTGGCGGTCGGCGTGGTGGTGTACGGCGTCGCGCTCCTGGCCTGGCCCCACGGCTACTGGGTGGCGCTGACGCTCACCGTCGTGCTGCGTCCCTACGGCGAGGAGACCCGCAGGCGCTCGGGCCAGCGGGTGATCGGTACGGTCGCCGGCGCGCTGGTGTCGCTGTTGATCGCCACCCTCCTGCCGCTGGGCCTGATCGTGGTGGCCCTCGCCGCGTGCGTCGTCCTCACCCTCGCCTACACGGTGCTGCGCGACGACACCGGCCAGGCGGTCTTCATGACGCCCGCGGTGGTGCTGCTCGGCTCGGCGGGTTCCACCGGCGTCCTCGCGGCCGAACGGGTGGCCTACACCGTGACCGGCGCGGCCGCGGCGGTGGTGATCGCCATCGCGCTGAACTGGTTGGATGGTCGCCGGGAGGTTGCTTCGTGAGGAGTCTTGTCGACGTGCCGGTGTGGGGTGTGGCGGCCGCGCTGCCGGTGGTGCTGCTCGTGGCGTGGGCGCTGGGCGGGATCGCCCGCTGGCTGCTGCGGGGGAGGGCACGCCTGGGCGTGGCCACCTCGGTGGTGATCGCGATCCTCGGCACCTCCCTCGGGCTGCTGGTGACCGGCTGGGTGAGCCCGTCCGCCCAACTGTGGAGCCCTGTGACGATCCTGCTCGCGCTGGGGTTCACGGTTGCGGGGATCGCGCTCTACGGGGCGGTCGCTGCCCACTTCCAGCACCCGCAGCGCGAGAGCGTCGCGGAACTGCTGGCGGCGGGGGAGTCGGAGCGCGTTGAGTTCAAGTCGACGGCACGGGTGAACCTGCGCACCGGGCAGAAGGACGAGCGGATGGAGCAGGTGATCGCCAAGACGGCCTGCGCGTTCCTGAACGCGGACGGCGGCACGCTGCTGATCGGGGTGGACGACCTCGGCACGCCCCTCGGCCTGGACGCCGACCTGGCCACCCTCAAGACCCCGGACGTCGACCGCTACGAACTCTGGCTGCGGGACCTGCTGACCACCGCGCTCGGCCAGAACGCCGCGGCCTCGGTGGGCGTCGAGTTCGCCCAGCTGCCGACCGGGCAGGACGCGGAGGCGACCGTCTGCCGGCTGACCTGCCGTCCCTCGCCCCGGCCGGTGTACCTGCGGCCAGGCAAGGGCACCGCTCCGGAGTTGTGGGTGCGCGCGGGGAACTCCACCCGGCAGCTCACCGTCGACGAGGCCACCGAGTACGTCATGCACCGCTGGCCGCTCAACCTCGGCTCGACCGTCGCTGCCCAGTTCCGGGCCGCCGTCCGCTTCTCCGAGCAGCGCTGACCCCGCCGACGGGGGCAACCGCGCCCCGCTCGGCTAGGCTGGCCGCCCGAACGCCCTACGGACGGACAGGACCGCATGACCCACACGCTTCCGCTGGTCATCCCCGGGTTCTCGCTCTTCGAGCAGAACATCCCGCTGGCCATCGCCATCGTCGTGTTCGCGTCCTTCCTGTTCGCGGGCGGTTCCACGATCCAGCACCTCGCGGTGAGCCGCTCGGTCGACAAGACCGCGGAGAACCGCTCGATGGGCCTGGGCCAGGTCTGGGACCTCGTCCGCAACCCCCGCTGGCTCCTCGGCCTGGGGACGGTGGCCGTCGGCGCCACCCTGCACATCTTCGGGCTGATGATGGCGCCGGTCACGGTGGTGCAGCCGGTCGGCATCCTCGCCGTGCCCTGGGCGGTCCTGCTCGCCGCCAAGATCCACCACTTCCGGCCGTCGAAGGCCATCTGGTCCGCGGTGGCGCTGACCATCGTGGGCATCGTGGTGTTCACCCTGTTCTCGGCGAGCACCGCCGCTCCCGACACCGAGCTCCCGCCGACCAGGATCATCGTCGCCTGCCTGATCGTGTTCGCCATGGGCGCCGTCTTCGGCGTGCTCGGACGGTTCGGGCCCCCGGCGGCCCGCTGCCTGATGTGGGCCTCGGGCGGATCGTTCTTCTACGGGCTGTCCTCGGCGATGGTCAAGACGATCTCCGAGCTGGTGCGCATGGGCGGCTTCACCGAGCGTCCGCTCTTCTGGACGGTCGCCGGCTTCCTCCTCATCTGCTACCTGGTCGGCGGCTGGATGGTCCAGCAGGGCTACGCGAACGGCCCGGCCGAGATCGTGGTCGGCTCGATGACCACCACCGACCCGATCGTCGCGGTCACGTTCGGCCTGGCGGTCCTGGGCGAGGGCGTCCTGCTGGGCCCGTGGGACGCGGTCGGCATGGTGCTGAGCGGAGCGGTCGCGGTGGCCGGCGTGGTCGTCCTCTCGCGGTACCACCCCGAGGCGCAGCACAACACCCCGCGGACGCCGTCGACGTCGCCGGAACCGATGGTGAACGCCGGGGAGTGACCGTCCCGGGCCGGACCGGCCTCAGGAGGCCGGGACGCCGGCGTGGGCCCCGATGGCCGCCCGGTAGGCGGCCACGTAGGCCCGCCCCATCGCCGCTGCGGTGAGCCCACGACCGAGGTCCCTGGAGGCGGCGGACATCGCGGCCAGGCGCTGCGGGTCGTCCGTCAGCTCGGCCATCCCTGCGGCGAGGGCGCCGGCGTCCGGGCCGGTGAGCAGGGCGTTGAGGGGCGTGACGCCCACCGTGAGGCGTTCGTCGCAGTAGATGATCGGCGTCCCCGTGGCCGCGGCCTCGGCGAGCACCATGCCCTGGGTGTCGAACCGGTAGGACGCCAGCACGAACACGTCGGCGTCGGCGATCTCCTGGGCGATGAGGTCGGCGTCGTCGAAATGCCCCAGGAACCGCACCTTGCCGTGGCGGATGCGCGCGGCCTGCTGGCGGAGGGCGCCCTCGGCCGCCCCGGAGCCCACGATGTGCAGTTCTGCGTCGTCGCGGCCGAGGCGGGCGAAGGCGTCGATCAGTACGTCGACCCGCTTCTCCGGGCCCAGGCGTCCTGCGCTGAGGAACCGGGTGACGCCACCGCGGGGACGCTTGCGCTCGGCGCGGACGAACGCGTCCGCGACCCCGGAGGCCACGACGCTGCCCCGGCCGGCCAGCGCGCCGCCCGAGGCGTCCACGATCGAGTCGACCACGTAGCCGGCCGGTGAGGTGAAGCCGTCCACGGCGGATGCGAGCCGCGCCAGGCTGCGCCAGTCCCGTCCGGCGAACGGGGAGTCGGCCGTCGCGTCCGGGTCGTTCGGCACGGCGGCGGGGACGTCGCGTCCCTGGCCGGCCACGCGCCGCAGCAGGCGTCCGGACCAGTCGAGGTAGGTGAGGGAGTTCAGCCCCGACGACAGGGGCGTCGTGCGATGGGTGCCCACGTAGTTGGAGTGGAAGGTGTGCACGTGCGCGATGTCGAGGACGCGCGCCACCTGGGCGGCGAGGAAGACCGAACCGCGCTCGTTCTGGGAGTGGACGACGTCGAGGGGGTGGTCGGCGGCGATCCGGCGGGCCCGCCCGCGTCCCACCTGCAGCGAGCACAGGTAGCTCGGGGTGCCCGGCACGCGCCAGTACGGCAGCCCGACCCACGCGCACTCCGTGGGCGGGGTCAGCTTGACCGCCGGGGCGAAGAGGGTGACCCGGTGGCCGGCCCGCGCGAGCTGCTGCACCTGGAGCTGGATCGAGCGGGACACGCCCCCGGACTCGGGATAGAAGTCGTCGGTGAAGATGCCGATGTGGAGGGCGGCATCCTCGGGCGTCACCCGCTCACCTTAGCGGCTGCGCCCCGGATCACCCGGCGACCGGCAGCGCCGACATCTGGTTGCCGCTGGCCGTGGCCAGGATGATGGTCGAGGGCCCGCGCTCGAGGGGGAAGAACAGCCAGCCCGTCTCGTCGCGCCCGCTGGCGATGGGCAGGCCGGTGAACTTGGGGTTCTGCGAGCCGGGCGAGGCGCTCGTCGACTGCATGTCGTTGTTGCCGAACGCTGCGAAGGAGTAGGTGATCGGCCCGCGTTCCGCAGCCACCCTGATCTCGACCTCGAGGCCCGAGTCCGTCCACTGGTGCTGGAGGATCTCCCAGCGCCCGGTGAAGCGCTCGTCGGGGGTGACGAACGGAAGCCCGGGCGCGGACGAGGTCGCCGTGGGACGGGCCGATGGGGACCCTTCCGCCGTCGGGCCGCTCTGCGCACGCCACGTCGTACCCGCCCAGATGAGCGCGGCGGCGAGCAGCGCCACCGCGACCACCACCAGGGGCAGCCGGGAGCGGGGCGGGGCGAACTCGTCGATGGTGACCGCGGGCAGGCCCGAGGTGCCCAGCGGGTCGCCGGCGACGGGCTGCGACCGGGTGGCGCGGCCCACCGAGGGCCGACCGCCGTCGGACAGGGGCGCCGGCGCCCAGCCCGCGGGCGGTGCCTGCGGGCCGTTCGGGGTGCGGTCGTCCGGGGTGCCGGAGGGGAGGTTCTGCGTCATCGCCGTCAAGGCTACCCCGCCCCACCGTCACGGCTGTGGACAACCGGGGGTCCGGCCAGGGGCCTGTGGACGGGTGCGCGGATCCGTGCAGCGCCTTCGGAGAATGCCCTGGTGTGAGCGTCCTTGAACCGCAGGCACGACTGGCCGTGCGCAGTGTCGAAGACCTGGTCGGGCTGGTGCCCTACCTGATCGGATTCCACCCCGAGGAGTCGCTGGTGGTGGTGGTCCTGCGGGAGGGCAGGGTCGTCGTGACCGCCCGGGTCGACCTTGCCGCCGTGGCGGGGGAGGCCGCGCTGGACAGCCTGCTCGGACGGCTGTTCGGCCGCTTCCCGGACGCCGAGGGCTGGTTCCTCGCCTACACCGACGACGACCGCCTGGCGTGGGACGTGCTGGCCTCCTGCGTGGAGCTGGTCGGCCTGGTGCGGCTGGGTCGCCTGCTGCAGGTCGGCACCTCCACCTGGCGTGCGGACTGTCCCGACGGCCCGGGCGGAACGATCACCGGGGCGGTGGGGCCGGCCGCGGCCGAGGCCGCCGTCCTCGGGCTGCCGGCGAGGAGCTCCCGGCGCGACCTCGCCGCGGGACTGGCCGGCCCGCCGGGCACGGACGTGGAGGCGCTGTCGGGGGAGGCTGCCGAACGGTCGGCGGAGCTGGAGGCCCTGGGCGTGCGGGGGAGGCGACGGCTGCTGCGACGGCTGCTCGCCGCCGAGGAGCCACCCTCGGTGTCCGATGGTGTGCGGCTGGCGCTGCTCGCCGTCCGCCCGGAGTGCCAGCTGGACGCGCTGCGCGACCTCGGCCAGGAAACGGCCGACCGTCAGCTCCGGGCGTGGAGCGGTGCCGTACGGCGCAGCCTGGGCGCCCAGCGCCCGTCCGTGCTGGGGCTGCTCGGCATGGCGGCCTGGCAGACCGGGGACGGGGCGCTGCAGGTGGTGTGCCTCGAACAGATCGACCTGGTGGACCCGGCGGTGCCGCTCGCCGCGGTCCTGGACTGGCTGAACGCCGAGGTGGTCCCGCCGTCCGCGTGGCCCGAACTGCGTGGCGCCGTCCTGGGGGCGCTCACGGACTTGTTCAGAGCTGCTGGCCCACCAGCCAGCCGACGGCGTAGGTGAGCCCCATGGCCAGGCTGCCGACCACGACGTTGCGCACGATCGCCCGCCCTGGACGTGCGCCGCCCAGGCGGGCGCTCACGAACCCGGTGACGACCAGTGCGAGCAGCACGGCGGTGACGGTGAACGGCAGCCGCACGCCGAGCGGCGTGAGCACGATCGCCAGCAGCGGGATCACCGAGCCGGCGAGGAAGGCCACCAGGGACGCGCGGGCCGCCGACCACGGCGACACGTGGTCGCCGGCCTCGAGGTTCAGGAACACCTGGGCGTGGGCGTCGAGGGCTGCGTGTTCGCTGAGCTCACGGGCGACCTGCTCGGCCATCTCGGGGGAGAGGCCCCGCTCCGAGTAGTGGTCGGCGAGCTGCCGGAGCTTGCCCTCGGGGTCGGACGCGAGCTCGTGCTCCTGCCGGCGGAGCGCGGCCAGCTCGCTGTCCTTCTGGCTGCTGACCGACACGTACTCGCCCCCGGCCATGGACAGGGCGCCCGCCACCATTCCGGCCAGGCCGGCGATCAGCAGGGCCACCGAGTCGGTGGTGGCGCCGGCCACGCCGAAGACCAGGCCCGCGGTGGAGACGATGCCGTCGTTCGCGCCCAGGACGCCTGCGCGCAGCCAGTTCAGGCGGTGCGACAGCGATTCGCTCCTGGTCGCGTCGACGACGCCGATGGTGAGTGCCACGCGATCCATGCTTGTGAGCGAAACCCCTAGTCGCAAGCAAGGAAAGGCTTCCCTAACCACCCTGCCCAAGGCTCAGGGCGACCCTCGGGTACGGAATTGTTGGTAGCGGTGGCAGGCGGGCCGGACCGTCCCGGGAGGCGCGTGCGGGCGGGTACGCACGATCCGATACCATTCTGGGGTGCACCACGCATCCCTGCTGCTTCGATAGCCGCGGCTGCAACGCAGTCGCGGCGGCCCCTGGCGAGCCTGTCGGCCCGCGGGGGCTTTTTCATGCCACCCAGGGATGCGCGCAGGACGAAGGAGAGACACCGAAGTGACCACCGAACGGGAACGGACGAGCTACGACGCCGCCGCGGCGCAGGAGAAGTGGCAGCGGTTCTGGGAGGAGGACGGCACCTTCAGCCCGCTCGACGACGGGTCGCGGGAACGCCGCTACATGCTCGACATGTTCCCCTACCCCTCCGGCGACCTGCACATGGGTCACGCCGAGGCGTTCGTTATGGGCGACGTGGTGGCCCGGTACTGGCGACTGCGCGGCTTCGACGTGATGCACCCGATCGGCTGGGACTCCTTCGGCCTGCCCGCCGAGAACGCGGCCATCGCCCGCGACGCCCACCCGGCGGACTGGACCTACGCCAACATCGAGACCCAGGCGCGTTCCTTCAAGCGGTACGGCCTGAGCCTGGACTGGTCGCGGCGGCTGCACACGTCCGACCCCGAGTACTACCGGTGGACGCAGTGGCTGTTCCTGCGCTTCTACGAGCGTGGCCTTGCCTACCGCAGGGACAGCTACGTGAACTGGTGCCCGAACGACCAGACCGTGCTGGCCAACGAGCAGGTGGTGCAGGGCCTGTGCGAGCGTTGCAGCGCCGTCGTCACCAAGCGCAAGCTCACCCAGTGGTACTTCAAGATCACCGACTACGCCCAGCGGCTGCTGGACGACATGTCCCTGATCGAGGGCCACTGGCCCGACCGGGTGCTCGCCATGCAGCGCAACTGGATCGGGCGCTCCGAGGGCGCCTGGGTCGACTTCGAGATCGAGGGACGCGAGGAGCCGGTGCGTGTATTCACCACCCGCCCCGACACCCTGTTCGGCGCCACCTTCTTCGTCGTCGCGCCGGAGGCCCCGCTCGCGTCCGAGATTGTCACCGACGAACACCGGGCCGCCTTCGAGGAGTACCTGGAGGCGACCAAGCGGGTCACCGAGATCGAGCGCCAGTCCTCCGAGCGGCCCAAGTCGGGCGTCTTCCTCGGCGTCCACGCGATCAACCCGGTCAACGGGGAGCGCCTCCCTGTCTACGCGGCCGACTACGTGCTGGCCGAGTACGGCACCGGCGCGGTGATGGCCGTGCCCGCCCACGACCAGCGCGACCTCGACTTCGCGAAGGCGTTCGGGCTGCCCGTCCGCGTGGTGGTCGAGACCGGCCAGCCCGACCCGGGCGAGACCGGCGTGGCCACCCCCGGCGACGGGACGTACGTCAACTCGCCGGCGCTCGACGGCCTGGCCGACAAGAAGGCGGGCATCGCCGCGATCACCGCGCAGTTGGCCGAGCAGGGACGCGGTGAGTCCGCGATCACCTACCGCCTGCGCGACTGGCTGCTCAGCCGCCAGCGCTTCTGGGGCTGCCCGATCCCGATCGTGCACTGCCCCTCCTGCGGCGAGGTGCCGGTGCCGGACGACCAGCTGCCGGTGCGGCTGCCCGACCTGCGCGGCGCGGCGCTTGCCCCCAAGGGCACCAGCCCGCTGGCCTCCGCCACCGAGTGGGTCAACGTCTCCTGCCCCGCGTGCGGCGGCCCCGCGGAGCGCGACACGGACACGATGGACACGTTCGTCGACTCCTCCTGGTACTTCTTCCGCTACTGCTCGCCCACCTACACCGAGGGGCCGTTCGACCCCGCGGAGGTGGCGAAGTGGATGCCGGTCGCGCAGTACGTGGGCGGCGTCGAGCACGCGATCCTGCACCTGCTGTACTCACGGTTCTTCACCAAGGTGCTTGCCGACCTGGGGTTGGTGGACTT
>Ga0102832_1002016_pt1 | contig 13440 bp, 10 predicted proteins | sample EBPBio282013_DNA_FD_88942 | JGI IMG/M metagenome (GOLD analysis project Ga0102832, IMG submission 88942) | Wastewater treatment Type I Accumulibacter community from EBPR Bioreactor in Madison, WI, USA - Reactor 2_5/28/2013_ DNA (Illumina Assembly) | ecosystem: Engineered > Bioreactor > EBPR >...
TAGTGATCCGGTGGTCCCGCGTGGAAGGGCCATCGCTCAACGGATAAAAGGTACGCCGGGGATAACAGGCTGATGATGCCCAAGAGTCCATATCGACGGCATCGTTTGGCACCTCGATGTCGGCTCATCACATCCTGGGGCTGGAGCAGGTCCCAAGGGTATGGCTGTTCGCCATTTAAAGTGGTACGTGAGCTGGGTTTAGAACGTCGTGAGACAGTTCGGTCCCTATCTGCCGTGGGTGTAGGAAACTTGAGAGGATTTGTCCCTAGTACGAGAGGACCGGGATGAACGTACCTCTGGTGTACCAGTTGTTCCGCCAGGAGCATCGCTGGGTAGCTATGTACGGACGGGATAACCGCTGAAGGCATCTAAGCGGGAAACCCACCTCAAAACCAGGTTTCCCTTGAGAACCGTGGTAGACCACCACGTTGATAGGCTGGGTGTGGAAGCATCGTGAGATGTGGAGCTAACCAGTACTAATTGTTCGATCGGCTTAAGAGCCCGTATGCTCAGGCGCCGATGATACGAAACCCTTCGGAATTAAAAGACCTTGGTTGTCGCTTTTGAACTCACCTTAGAGTTCGCTCTGATTTCAGACGACCTGGTGGTTATGGCGAGGATGAAACACCCGATCCCATCCCGAACTCGGCCGTGAAAAGCCTCTGCGCCAATGGTACTTCGTCTTAAGACGCGGGAGAGTAGGTCGCTGCCAGGTCTTCTGAGATCAGAGAGAAAAAGCAAATCAACCTGTCACGTATGTCAAATTATCGGCGGGTCTTACCAAAGATCCGCCGAAAATTTTTCCGCGGGGTGGAGCAGTCTGGTAGCTCGTCAGGCTCATAACCTGAAGGTCGTTGGTTCAAATCCAGCCCCCGCAACCATCGTAACTTGCAGCCCGGTCTCTCTGAGACCGGGCTTCTTGTTTTGGGCAAGGACCAGCAACTGAGCCAGCGCGCCGGTGAGATGGATACGTAGCTGCCCACCCTCGGGGACCAGCCTGATCTCCTCTACCAACTGGCGAAGAATGGTTGAGGCTTCGACGCGGGTCGTTTCGTCGTTTAAGGCTGCATGAAGCTGCTCAATCTTGTCCTGGTAGACGGTCGCAAGATTGGGATGGAGCCGGACCGGATCGACCTTCACCTTCAGGTTAGCTTTGAGGGCGAGCTTTTGGGCTTCGAGCGATTCGAGTTCTTCGCGCATCGCATCTGTGCGGAATCCGGCCTTGACGCTCTCGATGATGGCCCGGATGTCCGAATCTACTTTCTGTAGTTCACGCAACTGGGCTTGCCGCCCCGCATCCGCTTCGTCCCGAAGTCGGTTCAGTTCCCGGTGATACTCCGCGACAAATTCCTTCAGCAGATCCGGCCGCATGAGACGGTTCTTCAAGCCGTGAAGTACAGCCGCCTCGAGCTGATCCCGCCGAATCGATAGCTTATTGGAACAGGTGCCTTTCGTTCGGGCGTTATTGCAGCCGTAATGAATCGTGTTGGCCATAATAAAACCGCCCCCACAAACACCGCAGCGAATCATTCCCGAAAATAGATATGTCCCGCGCCGGGCCCGCTCGGAGCGCACGCCGGCATTAGTTTCGATGCGGGTCCGGATCGTGGATTGCCGCACCTTCGCGCGGTCCCATAGTTCCTGGCTGACGATTTGGAGCTCCGGATTTTCTTTGATGATCCATTCGGAGCGAGCATTAAGCTTTGAGACACGCTTGCCAGTCGAGGGATCCTTCAGATAGCGGAGGCGATTCCAAATGATTCGCCCAAGGTACAGCTCGTTGTTGAGGATCCCTGTCCCCCGGCGCCAGTTTCCGTAAATGGTGGACGGTCCCCATGGCTTTCCGAGCGGGCCCGCTACTCCGGAACGGTTGAGGCGTTTCGCGATTGCTAGGGGAGACTCACCATTAGCGAACGCAGAGAAGATTTCATTCACGACCTTGGCCTCAGCGGCATTGATTTCGCGACCACCGCGAACCGGCTCGCCCCGGGAGTCGAATTCTTTTTTCACGGAATATCCAAAACACAGTCCGCCGCCTGACCGCCCATCCTCCACACGCCCCCTTAATCCGCGGTGCGTTTTCGCAGCAAGATCCTTGAGGAACAGGGCGTTCATCGTTCCCTTTAGGCCCACGTGCAATTCGGACACGTCGCCTTCCGCGAGGGTGATGATCTTGACCCCCTCGAAGGTCAGTTGCTTGTAAAAGCCAGCTACGTGCTCCTGGTCGCGGCTAATGCGGTCGAGTGCTTCGGCGACGACGATGTCGGTGCGGCCAGCGCGAATATCTTGCAGAAGTTTCTGATAGTCGGGGCGCAGCGCGCTCGCTCCGCTGACCGCACGGTCAGTGTAGGTCCCGACGAGAGTCCATCCTTCCCGCTTAATTCGCTCGTTGCATAAGCGGATCTGATCCTCGACCGAGGCATCGCGCTGATTTTCAGAGCTGTAGCGAGCGTAAATGGCGGCGCGCATCAGTTTTACCCCTTTAGCTCCGCTTTGATCTTCGTAAGAGCGTCGTTGAGTTTTCGGCTGGCATCAACCTGTCTCGCCTGGACATAATGCCGCTGGGTAGTTTTGAAGCTCAGGTGTCCGAGCAGGGGAGCGGCGGCACGAGCGAACTCGGGCGATTCCAGCGCCAAGCTGCTGGCGGCGCAATCCCGAAAAAGATGCGGGTTGATCTTAGTGCCGAGAATCTCCTGAGTGCGGCGCGAAAGACAGTAATAAATCGCATGAGCGGTCAAAGGCTTACCACCCCACCCGATCCAGAGGTGGTCGTGAATCGTCGTCTGAAACATAAGCGGCCGGACCTTATCGAGATAGTGGTCCAGATACGGTGCCAGCTCGTTCGGCAGGTCGAACTCGAGCGGGTAGCGCCGGTTTTTCACCTCGTAGTGTGGAACATCGATGTGCCATACGCCCCGGCGCTTGGTCATATGTACTCCGATGCGCAGCCCGGCGAGATTGTGCCGGCGCAAGGGGCGACCGGCCATTAGGGCTATCATCAGCGTGTCGCGGAATGCGCAGATCAGATTGCGCCCCGTTAGTGGGATCTTCGACAACTCTTCCAGCTGCTTCATAGCGGCGCAGAAGATCTCCTGCATCGAGCGCAGGCGCGACTGCTTGTCGACGCTCGGTGGAGAATTGCGGTTAAGGGCATTGCAAATGTCCTTAAGCCACTGCCACTCCGCTTCGGGTGCCATTGCCATGATGGTCACCTTCAATCCGACGACCAGGGCAAGAACGCTGCGCGGCGCGATCAGGGGCCGCAGATGATCCACGTATTTAGTTACCGTTTCGGACGTTACCCGGAGGTCGGGACTGCAATCCGGGTCCAGCAAGCCAGAGATGGAGAGGAATCCGAGCCAACGGCCATAGTTAACGGTATTGGTGGACTTCGTGCGGGGTGCCCAATGGGCAGCAGGACCGCGTCCATCGAAAACATTCCCCACGGCGATCGCTTTATCCCAGGCGGCTCGATCCGTTTCGGGCCATTCCTGAAATCGAAGGCCCCGGCGCTGGGGATCAAATTTCTTAGTCATTCAGCGCATCCTTTGCCTTGCCCATCGCCTTGGTCAGAAGCCCATTGACGTGTCGGCCTGCGGCCTTCGTCTCCGTTCCCAGGTAGTTGCTCAACGTCGTATCCAGGCGCTTATGCCCGAGATGCTGGGAGAAGGCGGCATAGGCACCAGGGTCCTGCTCGACCACGATCTTGCCGATGGTGTGACGGAACAGATGCGGGTGCATTTCCAGACCTGTCCGTTGCTTGATGCACTTGGTGAGCGCCTCGCGCATCGCGCCGTGCGACCGTGGTCCACCTTCGTCTCCCGCGAATAGGTAAGGGCTATCCGGAGAGGCGAGGCGAGGGCGGTAGATGGTCAGGAAATCAGCTAACACCTCCGCCACTGGCTCCGGCAGTTCGAAATCGAGATGCCGTCCGTTTTTCACACGCTCTGCGGAGATGGTGAGGTACGACTTGCCATTCGCGGTGTAGACGTCGGTTTCCAGGTTGATGGTGCGCAGGTTCTGGATGCGCAGGCAGCAATGAATGAGGATGTCGATGGTGAGCGCACGTTCCATGAACCGGGCTTGGCGAACCAGATTCTTGCACTTTAGCCCTCTGGCCCGTTCCTCCGCCGGTAAGGAGAGTAAACGCTTAACGTTTTCCGGGTCATCAAATTGCCGCAACCGGCGACGCACGGTTTCGGACAACTCCTTCCGGACCTGATTGTCTAGGTTATTGCAAATCCCGGTGACCACGCTCAGAGGCCCCGGTGCCAGCTTGCAGTAGTGTTTGGCGATATTGCGCAGGTCCGTGGCCAGAGCGACCAGGTGTCTGGTAACCGCGCCGCCGTCGCGCTCGACAAAGAACGTCAGTCCCTGCTTGAACCGATCGCCGCTGAAGAAGTCGGTTAACGAGTTCAGGTTAGCTTGGGCGACGACGCCGCGATGAACCAGCGCCGAAGCAAACCGGCGGATGGTCATGATGTATCCAGCGATCGTCGACGCCTTCAGGGGCTTCTTCAAGGCCGTGGGGTCAAACACATCGGGTTTAGATGCTCGATCCACCCAGGCCGCGACATCGGCTTGAAACGAAGTCGGAAACGAGGTGAGGGGAAGCGTGTACGGGGTAGATTGAAACGGAGAGTGCAACTTAACCGCCGGCCAGCCGGGCACTTCGCGGCTGCACATATTCCAGTTGGCGATCGTGAACTTCACCACGTTCTTCGGATGTTTAACTAGCTCCTCGGCTTCCAGCGCCTCGTAGAAACCGATTAGGACGTCTTTAGTGACCTCGGTCGGCGCCACACCCATATGGCTGCAAAAGCTTGCGAGACGATACAAAGCCATGCGGCGCTGACGGCGGGAGACGGTGCTGAGGAGGGTGTTCCAAGCGTCGGTAAGGGGAATGCGCGTGGTGACCGGCTGCCGGCCAGCGCCGTGAGCACGGACGGCGCTGGTGATGAGAGAGGCGATGTTAGCCATCCGTTTGTCCGAGACGCCGAACCGGGCCGCAGAATGGTCTCTGAGCATCCCCCGAAGGTGACGCGGGTTGGCGGGAATAGTTGCAAGGGGCCGCTCAGAAAATCGCGCGAAGCTATCCAAGGCCGACAGGGTATCCCGACGCGCCGCGCTCGCCGGTGTTAATGCTACCTTCGCCCGGATCTCGGCGAGGGTCGTGTCGGCGTTCGATGTGAAAACGGTGCGGCTCTTTTCGAGAAATTTCGGATCAATTGCCTTCATCGGGAAGCTCCTTTCGGGACATCTGCGGCCGCGGGAGGACACCCAGGGCCAAACCCCTTATTTCGGGATATAACACCAATCAGGTCTATTCGCGGTCTGACGGGTATGTTCTCCCGACATTTAGAAACCCGCGATTTATCAGCGTTTTGATGCCACCTACTTGCCGTCGATGCGGCGCGTCGCGATGTAGAAGCGGAGGTCTTCCGGCGCGAAGCTGACAATCGCCCCGTCCCGGATCACGGCGATCTCGCCGTCGTGTACTCGGCGCTTCAAAGTCCTCTCGGACATGTTGAGGATCTTGGCCGCTTGCGCGAACGGGATCAGCGGTTCGAGCGGTTCATTCTGCTTGGTCATTGGTGCCCGTTTCTTTCTGGACCTCAGGTGCAGCGAAAACTTCACGTGCAGCTTGGCGCGCGAGCAGGCGCACCAGGGCCGCAACGTTTTCCATTTCCGAAAACGTTGAGTCAGTTGTGGTTGGAACGGGTGTTGTTGTGGGTTTCTTGGACTTCATCCCGCGCAGCACATCTGTAGGCTGGCCGCCGCGTGTTGGGCGGCCGATGCGGGACTCTATTGATCACAAGTCGAGGAAAATTGGACGAGCCCAAAAGTTTGGGCGAAATTTCACAATGTTTTTAAAGACATAACAGGTCGCTTGATTGGCCGTTTTCGAACCTGCTTTGTCGCCGCCCGCAATCTCACCGGTCGCGATCTATTGTGTTTCTTCCACCTGAGCCACCGGTGTGACAGCGCCTTCAGGCTCACCTCAGTTTCTGCAAAAAATGGCCTAGCGATTTCATGGACGAATTGGATGAAGCGAGAGTTGGGTGCATGCGGCAGCTCCAACCGATCGACCTGCTGGCTCGTGGCACTGAGAAAGAGGTCAGCCAATTCCACTAAGAGGGCGTTCTGTGTTCCCTTCGGCGGCGCCCCCTGATCAATCTGACAGCGAAATGCGACTTCGAGAGATTGTGCGATCTGACGTACGCTCACTTGCTGCCATTCCGGCAACTCATCCCAAGCTGCGCGGATGAGATGATAAGGGCGATTGAGCGGCGAAGACGCTAACCGATAAGCCCATATTTCCCTGGCCTTTACCTCCAGAAGAACCAGTGAGCGGGCCGAACAAACGCTAGGATCTAGCGGATTTTCGGCGCTTGCGATTCTGCTAAATTCCTCGGCGCGATCCCGAGGTGCCGGGAGCGAGTCCGCGGCCTCCCTAAATGCGACCGAATATTCGGTGCCCGAGACATGTGCCCCGATCGCCCCTAGCACAGAAATGATTCTCTGATCGATTTCTCGGAGAACCTTTCGGCTAGGGGTAAATCGTGCCGACTCACGGCATAGGATTGCTATGATTCGGCGTAAGACTGTGTCCGGCAAATGATATGTCATAGACGGCCTATGTAACTTGGCCAATGGGCTCGATGTCGTGATGCCTTGACCCCTGCGCTTAAGCGCATGGGATGTTCCGGTGATGAAATAACCGGTCACGGATTTAGGGGAGTGTCCTCACTCTTGCTAGATGAAATGGTAAGTCGAATCCCGATGCGATTGAATGTCAACTAGCACAAGTCGAGGGCAACGACGCGCTTAAAGCATACATTCACCTCGCTGAATATTGGGGTAAACGTATCCAAATGATGCTGCTCTGGACAGACTATCTTGATCGACTTCAATCTGCCTTTTTGGTACCTGCATTTGCGGCAGAGTAAACGCCTTCTCGCATGTTCCTTCGTCGTCACAACGGCGGTCGCGCCAGTTCGTAATGGGTCGCTTAGGTGGTTTGCGCACTCGGTGGCCTTGCGTCGCGCTGCATGGCCCAGGTGAGAATTTCTGACAAACACACCGCGCCCGGAGACCACGCGCCTTGCATCCGGCCGATGAGCTTCAGCCAGGCGTCAGCGGAGGCGCTGCTAGTAAAGGCCTGAACCGCATCGAAGACGATGTCCTGGGGTGTGCAACCTGTGGCGCGCTCGTGTTCGGCCAAGAAGTTGATGACCGCCTGATCGTCTGTTGCGGCCAGGACGCCGAAGAGCTTTTGCGGGTCTTCAAATGCCGCCAGGAGCTCCCCTAAGGTATTCATGCGACCTCCGTCTCGGCGATCATGGCGACGCCTTCGATAGAGGCCGTGGCAACAAGACCTTCGATGAAGCGTGCCACATCCTGCCGCCAGGAGCGTTCGGAGAGGAACGTGGCGATTTGGTCGTGCACATATTCGAAGGGCAGAATCTCGCCGAGGGCGCGGGCGTCGAGTTTGACGATATGGGCGCCAAAGCGGGTCTTCACGGGGGAGGGCGCAATTTGGCCTTCGTCAAGAGCGTAGAGGACCCGCTCGAACTCAGACACCAGTTCGCCGCGGAGGATATGGCCAAGACGCCCGCCATTTGCGCGCGAATCGCAGTCCGACTTTTCTCTCGCGATGGCCTCAAAGCGCATCGGGGCCTGGGTGAGCTCGGCGATGGTCGATTTCGCGCGCTCTAGCGCGGTTTTGAAGGCCGCCGTGTCGTGCGGATGGGCCGCGAACAAGATGTGGGAAGCCTCGAACAGATCCGCTGCGCGAAATCTGGTCGTGTTTGCAGCGTAATAGGTCCAGCATTCGTTTTCGCCGACTTCTGGGACTGGCACGGCGGCCTCCATGAGCGCCCGGATGCGGGCTTCGTCATCGAGCTCGCGCTTGCCCGGAGCGACAAATTCGGCTTGGGGGACGACCCTGCGACGGTTGGCTTCTTCCAGAAGAAGAGTGCGGACGATGATCGCCCGCGCGGCGGCGGCAAAGGCATCGGCGGGTGTGGCGGCCGGATGGTGTTGCGCCTCCGCCGCGATCATCTGCGGCGGGAGGACGACACCGTTGAGCTTGATGGGGCTGCGCGGAGACATGATCAGCGCGCCCGGACGACCTGGTAGCCGCGACGACCCAGATACCAGATCGGTGCGCTCCATATATGGACAAGACGCGTAAAGGGGAAAATCAGGAAGATCGTCATCCCAAGCACGAGATGAACCTTGAAGATCGGCGCGACGCTGGTTGCAAAATCCGCTGCACCTGCGCGGAACGTCACGATGTGCTGTGCCCAGCTCATGAGCAGGACCATTTCGCTGCCATCGAGGTGGTCGAGCGACACGGGGATGGAGGCAAGGCCCAGGGCCAACTGCACGAAGAGGATGAGCAGCACGGTGATATCGCCGAAAGAGGAGGTGACGCGGACACGGACGTCAAACAGCCGGCGATGGATCAGCATTACGAGGCCGATCATGCACAACGTGCCGGCCGTGCCGCCGACCACAATGGCCATCATCTGCTTGGCGCCGTGGGAAATCCCGAGCCAGTCGAAGAACGCGACTGGCGTCAGGAGGCCGCCCAGGTGTCCAAAGAAGATGATGAGGATGCCCACGTGGAATAGATTGCTTCCCCAGGTGAGCTGGCGCCGGCGCAGGAGCTGGCTCGACTGGCTCCGCCAGGAATATTGCTCGCGGTCGAAGCGAATGATGCTGCCCACCAGAAAGACCGTGAGGCAGACGTAAGGGTAGATCCCAAAGAGAAAGGCATTGGCCCAGTCGGTCATTTGCGAGCTCCTGAGGTTCGATCTGGAAGAGAAGTTTCTATGCGCTGGACTATCTCGGCCGCGCGTGGACATCCGCTGTCGTTGCGATCGTCCGGCCCGAACCGGACCTCGGATTCTTCCCATGCCTCGTCGATCGCGCGGGCGTCATTGGGGTTCTCGACTTGGGTTTCTATTAAGGCCGCCAGTGCGTCCGCGTCCGGGGTCGAATGGCTGAGCGTGACCAAAGCTTCCATGATCTCGGCATAAGCGCTCTGGCGTTTTCGTAAGCGCTCGCCGAGCGCGGAGAGAATATGGTTAGTGTCGGCGAGCATTGCCCGCGCCTCTTTTGGCGGTAGCGTGGAGAGGAACTCCAGGAACAGCGGAATGTAATCAGGCAGCTCGTTGGCGGAGAGATCGAACCCGGCCGCGTGGTAGCGCTCCAGGAGAGAGACCATCGCTTGACCACGATCTCGGGATTCACCGTGAACATGCTCGAAGAGGTGGAGGGAGAGCGAGCGCGTGCGGTCGAACAAGTCGACGTAACGGGACTGCGATTCCAGGAGATCAAACGTGCCGATCTCCCGGAGAAGGACTGCGAGCGCTTCGGTTTGTGAGGCAGGCAGCAGGTTCTCAGCTTCGAGGGCCTTAATCAGGTCCTCGGTGGCGGCCTGGAACTCCGCTGTTGGATAGCACATCGCGGCGCTGAGGATTTTATATGTAGCGATCACGTCAGCGCCCCGCCGGTTCGGGAATTTTGTGCTTCTTGGGCACGGAGAACAGATTGGCGCTTGTGGTGCCGTCGGAGCAGCCATTGCCGAAGGAGAAGCCGCAGCTTCCCTTGAGGTCTTGGGCATCCCCGCTGACTTCCCGATGTGCCGTCGGGATCACAAAGCGATCTTCGAAGTTGGCGATGGCCATATAGCGATACATTTCCTCAATCTGCGGCGGGGATAGGTTGACCCGGTTCGCCACGCCCTCGTTGATGACACCGTCTACAGTTTTGGAGCGCATGTAGGCGCGCATAGCCATCATGCGTTCCAGCGCGAGCGCAACCGGCTCTTCCCGTCCCGCGGTGAGCATGTTGGCGAGATACTTGAGCGGAATGCGCAAGGAACGGACATCCGGCATGTCGCCTTCCAAGTCGATATGTCCGTTTTCGGCCGCGGACTGGATAGGCGAAAGCGGCGGCACGTACCAGACCATCGGAAGCGTGCGGTACTCCGGGTGCAGTGGGAACGCGACCCGCCACTCCATCGCCATCTTCCAGACCGGGGATTTCTTGGCGGCCTCAAGCCATGCCGGTGCGACGCCGTCCGCGGCGGCTTGGCTTTGGACTTTCGGGTCGTGGGGGTCGAGGAAGATGGAAAGCTGGGCCTCGTAGAGATCGCCCTCGTCAGGGGTCGCCGCCACTTCCGCGATTTTGTCGGCATCGTAGAGCACGACGCCGAGATAGCGGATGCGTCCCACACAGGTTTCCGAACAGACCGTCGGCTGACCCACTTCCAGGCGCGGGTAGCACATGATGCATTTCTCGGATTTCCCCGACTGCCAATTGTAATAAACCTTCTTGTAGGGGCAGCCGGAGACGCACATGCGCCAGCCACGGCACTTGTCCTGATCGATAAGGACAATACCGTCCTCCGCGCGCTTATAAATGGCGCCGGACGGGCAGACCGCAACGCAAGCCGGATTGAGACAGTGCTCGCACAGACGCGGCAGGTACATCATGAAGGTGTTCTCGAACTGGCCGTAAATCTCCTTCTGCACCCCTTCGAAATTGACGTCGTTGGCGCGCTTGGAGAACTCGCCGCCGAGGATCTCCTCCCAGTTGGGGCCGCCTTCGATCTTCTCGATGCGCTCGCCAGTGATCAGCGAGCGGGGCCGCGCTGTCGGCATGGCCTTGGAGGCGGGTGCGTTATGGAGGTGCTCGTAATCGAAGGTGAAGGGCTCGTAGTAGTCGTCGATCTCCGGTAGGTCTGGGTTCGCAAAGATGTTGGCAAGGATGCGCCACTTCGCGCCCATGCGGGGCTGCAACTTGCCATTCCGCTTGACGAGCCAGCCGCCGTTCCAGCGTTTCTGGTTCTCCCATTCCTTGGGGTAACCGAGGCCTGGCTTGGTCTCGACGTTGTTGAACCAGGCGTATTCGACCCCTTCGCGCGAGGTCCAGACGTTCTTGCAAGTGACGGAGCAGGTGTGACATCCGATGCATTTGTCGAGGTTCAACACCATCGCGATTTGAGCACGGACTTTCATGACACGGCCTCCGCCTGTTTGGCCGGTCCATCGAGCCAATCGGTCTTAGCCTGTTTGCGCACGATCACGAATTCATCGCGGTTCGAGCCGACGGTGCCGTAGTAATTGAAGCCGTAACTCTGCTGGGCGTAGCCGCCGATCATGTGGGTTGGCTTGAGCACCGTGCGGGTCACGGAGTTATGCACGCCGCCGCGCTGTCCCGTGATTTCCGAGCCCGGCATGTTCACCATCTTCTCCTGGGCGTGGTACATCATCACCATTCCTTCGGGCACGCGCTGCGAGACGACCGCGCGCGCCACCAGCGCGCCATTTAAATTGTAGGCTTCAATCCAGTCGTTATCGGCGATCCCGGCCTTCTGTGCGTCGATCTCGCTCATCCAGACGATCGGACCGCCTCGCGACAAGGTCAGCATCAAGAGGTTGTCGGTATAGGTGGAATGGATGCCCCACTTCTGATGGGGCGTGATGAAATTGAGCACGATCTGTTTGTTGCCGTTCTCCTTGGCCGTGAGGATCGGCTTGATGGACTTGGTATCGATGGGCGGCCGGTAGACGACAAACTGCTCGCCGAACGCCGTCATCCAGGGATGATCCTGGAAGAGTTGCTGCCGCCCGGTCAGCGTGCGCCAAGGGATGAGTTCGTGGACATTCGTGTAGCCCGCATTGTAGCAGACCTTCTCGGATTCAAGGCCCGACCAGGTCGGCGAGGAGATAATCTTGCGCGGCTGGGCCTGGAGGTCGCGGAAGCGGAGCTTTTCGTCTGCCTTGGAATGCGCGAGATGCTCATGGCCACGCCCAGTAAACTGGCCGAGCGCCTTCCACGCCTTTACTGCTACCTCGCCATTGGTCTCCGGCGCGAGGGCCAAAATCACTTCGGTTGCGTCGATATCTGTCTCGATCTTGGGCAGGCCTTTGCTGACACCCTCTTCGGTGACCACGCCGTTCAGCTTCGCGAGTTGTTCGACTTCGTGTTCGGTCTTCCAGGCGATGCCCTTGCCGCCGTTGCCTAGCGAGGTCATGAGCGGCCCAAGGGCGGTGAATCTCTTATAGACGTTGGGGTAGTCGCGCTCCACGACGGTGATGGTCGCCATGGTCTTTCCGGGAATTGGCGCGCTGTGGTCTTTCCCCCAGTCCTGGACAGTGAATGGCTGGGCCAGTTCACCTGGGGTGTCATGGAGCAGCGGCACGAGCACCACATCGCGTTCTTTGCCGAGCTCTTCCGGCGCGATTTCGGAAAATTTCTTGGCGAGCCCCTTGTAGATATCCCAGTCGCTGCGACTTTCCCAGACGGGATCGACCGCCGCACTTAAGGGGTGAATGAAGGGGTGCATGTCGGACGTGTTGAGATCGTTCTTCTCGTACCAAGTCGCGGTCGGCAGCACGATGTCGGAGCAGAGACAGGTCGTCGACATACGGAAGTCGAGGGTCACGAGGAGATCAAGTTTTCCCTCCGGAGCATCGTCGCGCCATACGACCTCGGACGGCTTCTGGCCGCCGGTCGCGCCGAGATCTTTGCCCTGCACGCCGTGACTAGTGCCGAGCAGGTGCTTGAGGAAGTATTCGTGTCCTTTGCCGCTCGAGCCTAAGAGGTTCGAACGCCAGACAAAGAGATTGCGCGGCCAGTTGACCGGATTGTCCGGGTCCTGACAGGCAAGCTTGAGACGCCCGGCGGCGAGTTCGTCCCGCACATAGTCCTTGGCTTCTTTGCCGGCGGCCTGTGCGGCGCGGGCGACATCGAGTGGGTTTGCCTGGAGCTGCGGTGCGGACGGCAGCCACCCCATGCGCTCGGCCTGGACATTGAAATCTATCACGCTCCCCTGCCACGCGGCCTTGTCGGCCAACGGCGAGATGATCTCATCGAGGGCAAGGGTCTCGTAGCGCCACTGGTCGGTATGTGCATACCAGAACGAGGTGGAGTTCATCTGACGCGGCGGCCTCGCCCAGTCGAGGGCGAAAGCGAGTGGCAGCCAACCAGTCTGCGGCCGGAGTTTTTCCTGACCCACGTAGTGCGCCCAGCCACCGCCTTCCTGCCCGATGCATCCGCACATCACCAGAAGATTGATGATGCCACGGTAGGTCATGTCCATGTGGTACCAGTGATTGATGCCGGCGCCGAGGATCACCATGGACTTGCCCTTGGTCTTCTCGGCATTGCGCGCAAACGCGCGCGCCACGGAAATCACGGAATCGGATTTGACGCCGGTGATGCGCTCCTGCCAGGCGGGCGTGTAGGGAACGTCGTCGGTATAGGAGCGCGCAACGTTGCCGCCACCAAGGCCACGGTCGACACCGTAGTTGGCGCAGAGAAGATCGAAGACGGTTGTCACATAGGCGTGGCCATCGGCCAGCGGCACGGAGCGCACCGGCACGTTGCGCATCAGAACGTCTTCGTGGTCGGTGCCAGTGA
>Ga0102832_1002017_pt1 | contig 13437 bp, 13 predicted proteins | sample EBPBio282013_DNA_FD_88942 | JGI IMG/M metagenome (GOLD analysis project Ga0102832, IMG submission 88942) | Wastewater treatment Type I Accumulibacter community from EBPR Bioreactor in Madison, WI, USA - Reactor 2_5/28/2013_ DNA (Illumina Assembly) | ecosystem: Engineered > Bioreactor > EBPR >...
GGCGCATTCGCGCTTCGGCAAGCTGGAAGGCGAAGCCCTCAAAACCGCGCCAAAAGGCTACGACAGCGACCATCCCGCCATTGACCTGCTGAAACAGAAGCAGTTTATCGCTTTCCACCGGGTCGACGATGAGGATGTCCTGAAAGACGATTTCGCCGCCCACATCGTCACCGTTTGTAAGGCGTTAAAGCCGTTTGAGGGGTATTTTCACGATATACTGGGCGAAAAGATGTGAAAAATATCCGTTGAAGGGTACTCTTTAAGCGATCATACTCATGTTTGCAAGTCAACAATAGAGGATCAAGATGATGGACTTTACGATTTCGCTGCCCGATTGGGCAATTGAGGAAAACAAACGCCTGCCGGGTCACATCCCGACCTTGAGGAACGGATGCGCCATGTGATCCGCTTCTCACGGCTGAACTTCGAAAACGGTACCGGCGGCCCCTTCGCGGCGGGCGTGTTCGAGCGCGACACCGGCAAATTGGTGGTCATCGGCGTGAACCGCGTCATCCCCTCGAACTGCTCATCCGCCCATGCCGAAGTCACCACCCTCTCCGTAGCCCAACAAATCTTGAGTACCTATGACCTCGGTATGCCGGGGATGCCCGCTTACCAGTTGGTCGTCAACTGGCGACCCTGCGTCATGTGCTACGGCGCGACCATTTGGTCAGGCATCAAGTCGCTGGCGATTGCTGGCAGCGGGCCGGAACTCGAAAAGATCACCGGCTTCGATGAAGGACCCATTCATCCTGAATGGGACAAAGAGTTAGAAAAACGCGGTATCGAGGTTATCAACGACGTGCTGACGGAAGAAGCCTTGGTGGTCTACCGTGCCTTCGCCGCCAGCGGGGCGCTCGTCTACAACGCCGGTGGTGGCGGTCGCAGCAAGCTCATTGACAACGCCGTTTAGGCTCGGTTGGCCTCCGTAAAAATCTGCATATAATAAATTTATCGACTAGTCGGCTGTGCAACAAACACAGCCGGCTCGTTTCAAGTGATTATTCCCCGCCGCCTTCATCGAGCATCCCAGCACCTAATCCACGCCCCACAGCATAATCACGCCGTTCTGTCCACTTATGTTGAGGGAATAACATGCGCGATCTGAAAAGAGTGTTCGGTATCCTTTGTTTTGCCATCTTATTCATGATTCCAACAGTCATAATCGCTCAAGGAGATTTAACGCAAACCTACACCTCCCCCGATGGGAAGTTCAGCATCAACTACCCTGCCGACTGGACTCTCAACGACTCGGACGAGCACCTAACCGGTTTCAATGGCAGTACCGGCTTTGTGCAGATCAATTTTTACGATAACAATAACAGTGGCTATCAACCAGTAACCCCTATGGAACTATTACTCGTAGGTGTCGGCGAAGATGAGCTGATGCGCTCAACGCTTGAGTTTAACGAACCGGAAGAATTAATCATCGCCGGTTTTCCCGCTGTGCAGTCAGGCAGCAATATGATGGGCCAACTCCATACGGTGATTGACTTTGGCGACGGTGTGCTGGGCAAAATAATCGGCTTCTCGCAGGAAGGGCAACTAGACTCGCTCACGCCAACAGTCACAGCCATGATGGAGACGATTCGTTACGGAGATGGCCCTCAGCCCATCGTTGCATCCCCCCTCGATAATGTGCAAGTCATCGCCCCCTCGAACGCGGCTGGCGTATCCCAGCTCACGACACTAGGCGATGAAAGCGCTGCGATTGCGAGTGTCGCCTTTAGCCCTGACGGTAAACAGCTCGCTGTAGGCACAGTCGATGGCAACGTGGAATTGTGGAATGTCGCGAACGGCGAAAGCCAAATGGTTTTATCCGGGCATTCCGACGGCGTAACCACTATCACGTTCGGCGCGGGCGGTTACTTGCTGGCGGTTGGCACAGGCAGCGGTGATGTCCGCCTCTGGGACGCGACAACCGGTGAGGGCAGCGGCTTTATGCAAAAGCATACCGGCTCAGTTGACAGCTTGGCATTCCAGAATGAGGGATTCCTCGTCGCATCCGGCTCGGCGGAAGGGGGTGTGCAGTTGTGGGACATCGCCTCCAGCGGTGAACAGGCCGTCCTCGCTGACGAGAGCAATCCGATACCGGTTGGCGGTTTAGCCTTCAGCCCCGATGGCACCATACTCGCGGTCGGCGGCGGCGGCACCCTACAGCTCTGGGACGTGGCGACCAACACCATGCAAACCTCACTCGAAACCGGGGCTACCGACATCTCCGCCCTCAGCTTCAGCCCCGACGGCTCTACGCTCATTTACGGCGGTTCTGGCTCCGGCATCTGGGTGTGGGACTTAGCCAGCGATAATCATGCCCTCAGTGATGGGCAAACTGGCAGCGTATCAGACTTGGCCTTCAGCCCCGATGGGCAAGTCATCGCCACCACAGATGGCGACACCGTAGAGTTGTGGGATGCCTCAACCGGCGAGAATAAAGCCACGCTAACCGGTCAAGCGGCGAGCATTGCCTTCAGCCCTGACGGAACCCTGCTCGCGTCCGGTGGCGAGGCGGGCGGCGTTGCGCTGTGGGGTACGACTTCCGACAGTGCCGCTTCCCAACCCGCCGACACATCATCAACTGCTGCGGATACGACAGAAGCCGCCACGAATGAAGAAACCAGCGCCTCGGCCTCATCCTGCACCATCACCGCACCGGGTAACGCCAATTTGCGCGGCGGGCCGGGTACGGAGTTTGATCGCGCCGGTTCGCTCTCTGGTGGGCAGTCCGTTCAAGCCGATGGTCAAGCGGTCGGCACAGACGGCATGACATGGTATCGCCTCACCGACGGCGCGTGGGTACGCAGCGACGTGGTTGGCACCCCCGCCGAATGTGCTGGCTTACCAACCGTTTCGCAGTAAACCAGCCTAGAATAATGAACGATGGAGCGATACAAGTACCGCTCCATCGTTTGAGAAGCTAGAAACCGTTACGCTGTGCTTATGGTTGTTCAGATATAATCATCGAAGTACTTCATCTCACAAACAAGCATATGTCATCCAAATATCAGATCGCCATTCCAACCATCGGGAAAGTCGCACCACTCAAAGAGCTGTTTATTTTTGAATTAGCAAACATTCCCTTTCTCGTTGGCAAAGAACCTTATATCGCGGGAACAGGAAGTTACGAGCGCGCCATTCTGCTCCCCGGCTTCCTAGCCGCTTTATCGCTAGGTATTGGCGTTATGCAATCGGGCATCTTCTTAGAGGTAATCCTGATTGCGCTTGGCTTTATCCTCCTCGGCGCAGCTGCTTGCTGGGTACCGTACCGCAATCGGTTATTAAGTACACAGGGCAAAATCATACAGGGTCGTATCATCGAATCGGATGAATATCGGAAAAACTTGGGCAGTGTGAAAGTACCAGTTCTTCCTGTTCGTGTAACAAGCTATGGTTGGGAGTTCAGTGCGCTGTGTGCGTTTCGAACGCCAGAAGGCAAGGTCATTAGCCATCGGCGGCGAGCTATCCGCAACGACCTTGTTGAGAAAACCACAGTCGACGGAACGCCGGTAATCGTCCTGTATCGCAATGATCACCACTACAAAATTCTATAGCGATATTCAACCACCCTATTTTCGCTGATGGGCATCAGCTATAATCATCCATCTCTCAACACGATTAAATGTAAAGAAACTGCCATGTCCCTCAGGAAGAATAACTACTACCTCCTCAGCCTCGGCTGCTCCAAAAACACCGTTGACAGCGAAAGCATCGGTCAGGTGTTAGCCCAAAACGGGATGCGCGGTGTAGAGAATCCCAATCGCGCCGAAGTGCTGATCGTCAACACCTGTGGCTTCATTGACACCGCCAAACAGGAAAGCATCAATGCCCTGCGCGAGCTGGTAGATGGTAAACGAGCTGGTCAAATGGTCATCGCGGCAGGCTGCCTCTCACAGCGCTACGGCAGCAACCTCGTACAGGAAGTGCCGGGGTTGGATGGCGTGATCGGTACGCGCCGTTGGATGGACATCTTCGATCTCGTCGGGCGGCTGCGTGACCGCAAGCACCCCGAACCGCTCTACCACATCCCCACCGATGCCAAAGTTGTCGGCTTGGATGAGCGCGGCGTGCTGCGAACCAGTGTGCAGGGTTCAAGCGCCTATATTAAGATTGCCGATGGCTGCCGCCGCCCCTGCGCCTTCTGTGCCATCCCCAAGATCAAAGGCACCGCCGTCAGCCGCCCGATGGATTCAATTGTGCGCGAAGCCGTACATCTCCAAGAACAGGGCATCAAGGAAATTCTCCTGATCGCGCAGGACTCGACCGACTACCTCGGCCTCAAAGATGGCTTGGCGCACTTACTCGACGCAATTGTTGACGCTGCCCCCGGCATCCCGTGGATTCGCGTCATGTACGCCTACCCCGGCTACGTCACCCCGCGCCTGATGGAAACAATGGCGAAACACAAGCAGGTACTTCCTTACCTCGACATCCCCCTCCAGCATGGACACCGCGACACACTGCTGCGGATGAAGCGCCCTGCCAAAATCGAATGGGTCTACGACACCATCGGGCAGCTCCGTACCGCCATGCCGGATCTGTGCGTCCGTACAACCTTTATCGTCGGCTACCCCGGCGAAACCGACGCGGAATTTGACGGCCTGATGAACTTCGTCAGTGACCTCCAATTCGACCGTGTGGGCGCGTTCAAATACTCGTACGAAATCGGCACCCCCAGCGCCCGCCTGCCTAACCAGGTACCGGATGAGGTCAAGCAGGAACGCTACGAACGCCTGATGGAACTTCAACAGGGCATCAGTCTCGCCAAGAATCAGGCGCTGGTTGGCAAAACCATTGATGTGCTGGTCGAAGGTCATGGCGTAAGCGAGGACGAGGACGGCAACGACACGGGTGAAACTTTGTCGCTCGGTCGCAGCTACCGCGACGCGCCCGAAATCGACGGTTATGTCATCGCCGAGGGTGAACTCCCCATTGGCGAAATTGTGCCGGTGCGTGTGACGGGTGCGACCACCTATGACCTCATCGCCACCGCCGATACCCGTGCGCCAATTGTGATTAAACCCGGTCAGGTCTATGGCGAAGGGATGATCAAACTCGACAATATCAATTAACTATAAAATCCCTTCCTCAAGGTTTCTGGATTAAGAATAATCTTACACTCAGGATCGCTTGAATGGTAAAAGGATTGGTGTCATATTCAATAAATTGGTTTCAGCCGACCCAATCCGCTTAGTCGCTTCCAATGACATCAAACGCACAGGTGGCTTATCCGCGCTTAAAGGTAACCACCATCTTGGAGGAAGCATCCACAGTTACCATGTAAACAGGTCAGGTGAGGTCGGATTAGGGTCATCTGTATTGCGCGGTACAAACTACATCACGCACAATACAATTAGCCTGTCGGGTCTTGACCAACTTACTGATTCCTATAACACTAGGCATGAAACCAGAGCATTATATGTAGTTGTACGGTTTGGCAGCACTAGGAAGTTAAGGTCAATGGACTATACGATGGAATGGCATATCCCTAAGCGCGTCATCCTGATTCGCGTTTCAGGCGATGTGTCCCTTGAAGAATTAGAGCGTTTCAATAACGATATTCTCAAGCACCTGAACGAAGGTATTGCGCCCGTGCATCTGATTTCGATTGGCGAAAATATCCGGCGCGTCCCCACCAACCTCATGAAAATCCGCCAAACGACCACCTATTTGCAGCATCCCAATATGGGTTGGACGGTAATCGTACAAGAAAAACCCAACCCCCTCTCAGGCTTTATGGTATCCGTCGCCACCCAAGCCAGCGGCATGAAGCTCCGTCAGGTCAAAAGCCTCGCCGATGCCCTCGAAACACTCACCCGAATCGATCAAACACGCCAAAATCCACCCATGTCTTAAGCCTCTAAAGAATTAAGATAAAGATTTCATTTCCCTCGCTCAATTGAGAGATTTACGATCTTAAGGAATCTCAACTCAATATTTGTTCTTTGCACTCTACAATGGAATTCATATAACAGAAGTCAAATGAGCGTGCAAGCATAACAAATCCGCCGTCGTCCACGCTGCGCGGCTGCCTGTTCCAGAGCAATCAAGCATTGCAATCAAAAACAGGTCATTGGGGATAAGAGGAGAAACCGTAATGGGTTATGAAATTTCATGGTATGTTCCGGGTCGCGTTGTCAAAGCGGTATTTTCTGGCGACATCACCTTGCAAGAAGCGGAAGCCGCCAGCGAAGAAACCGCGCAGTTTATTCAAAGTGGTGAACTGCCGTTCGTGCATCTGTTGGCAGACACGACCAGATTGGAACGGTTCCCGACCAATCTGAACTTACTGAACCGCAGCGCCTCCAAGCACCTGTGGCAGCCAAAGTTGGGTTGGACGATTGTCATCAGCACAAACTCCACCACCCGCTTCATCAGCGGCATTATCACGCAGGTCGCACGGGTACGCTTCCGCATGTTCCCGACCTACACGGATGGCCTGAGCTTCTTGGCGGATCAAGATGCGTCGCTCCGTGAAATATTATCCAAGCTGCCAGTCCCGACAGCTTCGTAAATAGTCAGCATAAGACAATATTAAACCCTAACCGAGCCGTTGGGGTTTATCGCAGCATTCAGCAAACAGGTAAGTACGCAAACGCTTCATATTAGTCAATCTATTAACAACTAGGTGAAGCGAGAAAACAGAGGAAGTAAAATGAGCCTACAGAATGAGATCACCAAAGCCACAATTGAAAACGTCCGCAGCAGCCTAATGCGGCATATGCCCCAAAGTCCACAGCGCAACTACTACCTGTGGGGCATCTCGAACGACAACCCCTACCGCAACGACTTCCTTCAGATGATCGGCATCAACCAGCTTATCAACTTGTCGTCGCAGATGATTGGTGATCGAATCGAGCCAGAAGATCAGCAAACCGTAGCCCAGTACTGCGGGCGCATCAACGCCTACTTCATGTACGAGATCATCTCCGACAATCTAGCAAATGGTCTTTCTGCCCTCTGTGTGATCGACGAGAACGCCTCGGCTCGGCGTGACATTCTGCACGTTTTCAATCACGTCATGGGTGGCCGCTTGAAGGGCGAGCATAGCAACACCGAAGAACTGCTCCGCCCGATTGAAAGTCTTACACAGGGTATTTCCTCGTTCGCTCAAAGCATCACCCCGCGCAAGCATCAGGCGTGTATCAATGCCTACCTCTCGCAGCGGCCAGACATCACCCAACAGGAAATCGAATACGGCGTGTGGCCGATTTTGGTTGCCAATATCGAATCCTGCTACGAACTCGCCGAGTACATGAGCCACTTTCAAGTCGGTAATTTGCTCTCGCAGGGCTTCATCGACCGCTACCAGAGCGTCACCCAAACCATTCAGGTCGATCACGGCTTGCCGCTGACCGAGTTAGTGCGCTCCGGGACACACACCGTTTCCGTCGTGCCTGTACTCGCCTACTTTGCCGGTGTGCTGACCGAAATCATCCGCGTCGAACCCAAGCTGCATTCGGTCATCCAAGATGGCACGCTGGCGGATGCGCTGGCGACTTCAGCCGTCATCGTCCGCTTAGTGAATGACGTGGGGATGCTGCTCACCCTCTCCCCTGCCGAACGTAAAAGTGTGTCCATCGGTTTGCAGAAGCATTATCAAGAACATGCCGACGACATCGTTGCCATCGACCACCTGCTGATGAGCACATCGGACGAATATACGATGCTAACGCGCCTGCAAAAAGACTTGCTGCACGGGGAGTTCAACATCTGCCTGCACAACTTGGCCTATACCAACTCGGTCGGCGAAGCCCTAACCCTGCTTGAGAACAACATCGCCAACCTCTCGGAACTCTACTACCGTTCACAGACGCACCTGCACGACCTGCTCGCGTCGATTGACCGCCGCATGACCAACCGCACCTTGAGCAACCTCATCGCTGGCTTTGTGCGCTTCCATGAAATGATCTACGCCGAACCCTATAACTCGGACATCGGCGAGTATGTCGCGTAAGCGGCAGCATGTAGTAAACGCTTAAAAGTAAGGATTTTGAAATGCCGTATGATGTATCGTGGTATATCGAAAGACGGGTGGTCAAGACCGTCCTCAGCGGGAACTTGAGCCTGCGTGACGCGGAATCAGCCAGTCTGCTGACCTCGGAATTCCTCGTGAAGGGATTACCGCCGCATGTCCACCTGATTGCCGATACCACCAACTTGGAGAAGTTCCCAACCAACCTATCCCTCATTAACGGTGAAGCATCGCATCATCTCCGCAACCCGCTGCTGGGCTGGACAATCGTCATCAGCTCCAGCACGGCGACGCGCTTTGTCAGCTCGATCATGACGCAGGTAGCGCGGGTTCGCTTCCGCATGTTTGCCTCGTGGGAGCAGAGCATCAGCTTTCTCGTTCAGCAGGATAGCACGCTGCGTGACCTCTTGCCGGAACCTATTGACCGTGACTCGGCATAGTAGGGATTTTGAGCATGAACTTTCATGACTGCCTGAAACAGGCGACGCTCGAACAAATCAGAAACAGCCTGATTCGGCACATGCCCGAAGGGTCTCAAAAAGACTTCTACCTGTGGGGGCTTTCACCTGAAAACCCGAACCAGAGCGACTTTTTGCAGATGGTCGGTATGAACCAGATCATCAAACTCTCCGCTGGCATCTTGCAGCCGCTGGTGCAGCCGGATGATATGCAGCGCATCGCCTGCTACGCCGGTCTGCTTCATGCCTACTTCATGTACGAATTGGTATCCGATGATCTGGCCGTTGGCTTATCTCTCATGCCGACACGCCATATCTCGACTCAAACTCGTCAAGACATCCTCCACAGCTTCAACGGGGCGATGGTCAAGCGCCTCAGTGGCGTACCCAGCCCCAGCACCGAACTATTGGAGTATATTCAGGCCAGCACGACCAATATCTCCGGCTATAATCAGGCTTCCATCCACGAGAAGTACGTCGCCCAATTCCAGCAGTATGCGACCGCCCAGCCCGACCGCGAAAGCAGCCAGTTCGATCTCTGGTCGGTACTGGTCGCCAATATCGAAACCTGCAACGAACTGCTCGAACTGACCGATCATCTGCCCGTTGCGCCCATCCTCCGGCAGGGTTTCATCAACCGCTATGCCTCGGTGTCGCAGTCGCTAGATGCCCACATCAACATGACTCTCGAAGAACTGACCAATATCGGCACCCATACCGTATCGGTCATTCCGGTCTTGGCCTACTTCACGGGCATCTTGACCGAAGGCACACCGCAGCAGCCGCTTTTGCAGGAAATCATTGATGATGGCCTGCTGGAAAGTGCGCTCACAAGCGCCGCTGTAATTACCCGTCTCCTCAACGACATCGGCGTGGTCGCCACCTATTCCACCGGCAAGCGCACCTCACTGATCCATACGCTGTGGAAAGCCTATGAAACCCGTCCCATGCACATCCAAACCATCACCCAGTTGCTGTGCCATGTCGCCGGTAAGACCGAAGCCCTAACCCGCTTCCAGAAGGACATCATGTACGGCGAATTTAACATCTGCCTGCATAACTTGGCCTTCACCGAGTCGATTGAATATGGCATCTCCATCTTCGGCGAAAACCTGACGTACTTTTCACAGCTTTACCGTCAATCAGCCATCCTGCTGCGTGAACAGCTCGCCACCATTGATCGCCGGATGCAGAATAAAGCCATCAGCAGCCTCATCATGGGCTTCATCAACTTCCACGAGCAAATCTATACCCGCCGCTTCGATACCATCGCCGGCGAATACGTCGCTTAAATCCTCACGAACCCGAATCAAAAGCGGAAAACCCGGCAATCGGTTCTCCGCTTTTCATTACTTTACAGATCCACATTCAACATAGCGCCTATCATCAGCCGGAAGGCTTTTGAAGTGCCTTTAGTGCACTTGTCCGATGGTTAGCTGAGTGGCTTTAGCCCTCAGCGGCGCAACTCGTCCTATTACCTTTAGACTCGTGCGGCACAACCTGAGCATTCTTATTTACCGCCGAACCCCAACCGACAACCCATCACCAATCGCCATCACAAACGCCTCAAACCGCGTATCCTTCGCCAGTGCCGCGTTGAACGCCGCCACGAAACGGTCATCCTCATTTTCCGGCGCGAGGACACGACCACTGCGGAACGCATTATGCGCGGCGACCAGTCCACCGGGGCGCAGGTTCTCCGCCGCCCAATTCAGGTAATCGTGATAATGCGGGCGGTCAGCATCAATAAACACCATGTCGAACGGGTTGCGCGGCGCGAGTTGGTTCAGCGAGGTCATCGCGTCACCTTCCAACAGTTCGACCTTTCGGTTTAACCCTGCCCGTTCAAACGTGGCACGGGCAACCGCCGCGTGTTTGCTGCTCTTTTCGAGGGTGTACAATCGTCCACCGGCGGGCAAGGCGCGGGCGAGCCATACACCGCTGTAACCGGCTAAAGTGCCAATTTCCACGATCTGCTTTGCGCCGGAGATATACACCAGCATTTGCAGCAGTCGGCCTTCAAAACCGCGAACGCTGATAGCCGGCAGTTCATGACGTGCTGCCTCGGACTGTACCCACTGTAAGACATCATCTTCTTGAACAAACGTATCTGCCACATAAGTATCGAGGAGCGTGCGTAAGGTATCGTTGAGTGCGTCCGCCATGTGAGTCTCCTTTAAATCATTTTTTGTCAGTTGCGTTCTTCCCGTAAGTCATCAGCAGATGGGTGAGTACCCCGAAAACCAACCCCCAGAACGGAGCGCCAATATTCAGAAAAGTGAAGTTCGGCGCGGTACACATAAACGCCACCAATGCACCTTCGCGACCGCTGGGTTCAGCCATTGCCGCCGAAAGGGAGGACATAATCGCCGCAGCCAGTGCGAGGCCGGAGATTGCGTGAATGAGCGCGATTGGCAGCCCTGCGAACAACGTGGCGACCGTTGCACCAAATACACCCGTAACAATAAACCAGAAACCGGTTGCGACACCAGCCGCATAGCGTTTATCGGGGTCAGGGTGCGTTTCCGGGCCAGTGACCATCGCGGCGGTGATAGCACTCAGCGTAATACCGTGTCCGCCGAACGGTGCGCCAATCAGCGAGGCAAAACCCGTTACACCCAGCATCTTGTTAATCGGCACTTCGTATCCGGCAGCCCGTAACACCGCTTGGCCGGGGGCGTTCTGCGAGGTCAGCGCCAACGTAAACAGTGGCAGCGCCAGACTGAGTAACGCCTCAACGCTAAAGGTCGGTGTCGTCCACAGCGGACTGGCGAGGTTGAGCTGAATACCGTCTAAGTGGATTTCACCGTTCAGCGCGGCGATCAGCAAACCGACAGCCAGTGCGCCGATGGTCGGTGCGCGGAAACCCATACGCCGCATCAGGAAAAACACCACCAGCATCACCAGTACCATCAGCGGGCTTTCAGGGAACGATGTAAACAACCCGAAGCCGAAGCGGATCAGGACTCCGGCTAACATGCCCATCACCACTGGCTGCGGAACCAGCTTAATCAGCCTGCCGAATAAACCGGAGAAACCCAGCAGGATAATTGCGACCGAGGCGATGATATAAGCGCCGATAATTTCACTGTAGGGAAACGAACCGAGTGAGCTAAAGAGCAGCGCGATACCCGGCGTTGACCATGCCGCGATGGCTGGCTGCCGGAACCACAAACTCATCACGATACTGGCAAATCCGCTGCCAAGCGTGATGGCGATAACCCATGACGACAGATGGGCGTTATCCATGTTGGCATTGGTGGCCGCTTGGAACACCAGTACCAGCGACGAAGCATACCCGACGACCACAACCAGCAAGCCGGATAAAATAGCGGACGGCGTGAGTGCGCGAGGCAAATCCCGAATATTTTGCAGTACGGATGTCACAATAACCGCCTACTTGATGTAATTTGAATACAGGCGAATGGCTGCCTAACAGTATAGTGTTACCCGATTGCGCCTTGTAAGGCCGCTTAGTACCGCAGCGTGTTACTTATCGTCGTCTTCCTGATGCTGTGCGACTTTCTTCTCGACAGGTTGGTCACGGCGCAGTGTGAAATGGTCAAAATCACGGACAACGTACGTATTCGGGAAAACGCGGCGGGCTTCGTCCACAATATCACGTTCACGGTATCGGCGCGAAACATGCGTCAGCAGCAGCGTTTTAACCCCGTTTTCCAGTGCCAGTGCTGCCGCTTCACGGGCGGTAATGTGACCGAAAGCACGGGCTTCTTCGACATTTTCGTGCAAGAACGTCGCTTCAATGGCGAGTGCGTCAGCATCTTTGACGTATTCAGTGACATTATCCGTACGCGACGTATCACCGATGTAAACCAGCTTCGAGCCGCGAATCAGTTCACCGAGTACCATGTCCGGCTGAATAATCCGGCCATCTTTGAGGGTGATCGCTTCACCTTTGACCAGTGCTGCACGTTCAGGGCCAGCCGGGATACCGAGGGCTTCGGCTTTATCCAACAGGAACGGTCGGTGCGACTTTTCTTGGAAAATGAAGCCGAAGTTACCCTGTCCACGGTGCGTGACCGGAAACGCCGATACCGTAAAGTCTTTAGCCTGCATCAGCTTACCGGCTTTGATGTCAATCAGGTGGATTTGGATCGGTATCCGTTCGTAATCCAAAACCACACCGTAAAGCAGCTTTTGAACACGGTCGAGCGTGGGTTTTCCACCCCAAATTTCGAGTTCGGACATTTCTTCCCAGCTAGCGAACGTCGAAACCAAACCACCGAGGCCGAGGATGTGGTCAAGGTGTGAATGCGTCAGCAGGATGCGGTTGAGGCGCTTGAAACCAACACCACTGCGGAGGATTTGGCGCTGCGTACCTTCACCACAATCGACTAAAAAGCGGTGTTCACCAGCCAGAATGATCTGTGCCGGTAAGCCGCGGTGGATGGAAGGTGCGGAGGCGGACGTGCCGAGAAAGACAATTTCAAACATAGGCTGCTTTACAGGTATTGGTTAGTCATCTAAAGAAGTTAGTTTACAGGGAGAGTGGGAAAGTGGATAGCCTTTAGTCATCACTAATCTATTTGCGAGAACACCGTCTTATCCGAATCTACTTATGCGAGACAATGCCTTACCAAATTGACTTAAAGCTATTTTTTAGATCGCGACTCATCAGCTTGATAATATTCACAAACTTCGCTTTTGCAGCGCCTTTAGTGCGCTTGTCTGGTGATCAACATCATGGCTTTAGCCTGATGCGAAACAAGCACGTTGTATATTAATTGCCGATAACCTTATACGTAGCCTGTTTTACAGGTAATAACAGGCCGCGTGAACTCTCCTGACCCCCATTTATGAAGACCAAGTTTGAATCTACAAACCAAATTCTAATTGACACATAAGAACTTTTATTCTAAAATGAATGCGGTGGCGGTTACAAAATAAGTGGTATGTGTGAAACGGTGGCGCGGACGAGATGTATCTCGTCCCTACACGATGGATTCTGTTTGTGCTAGAGCAATGATTTATCACTTACCATATGAA
>Ga0102832_1002019_pt1 | contig 13433 bp, 8 predicted proteins | sample EBPBio282013_DNA_FD_88942 | JGI IMG/M metagenome (GOLD analysis project Ga0102832, IMG submission 88942) | Wastewater treatment Type I Accumulibacter community from EBPR Bioreactor in Madison, WI, USA - Reactor 2_5/28/2013_ DNA (Illumina Assembly) | ecosystem: Engineered > Bioreactor > EBPR >...
GGTCAGCGCCGGGGAGTAGACCGCGCCACCGGCGCAGGGGCCGGCGATCACCGAGATCTGCGGCACCACGCCGGAGAGCTCGACATTGGCGTAGAACACCTGGCCGTAACCGGAGAGCGAGTCGATGCCCTCCTGGACGCGAGCGCCACCGGAGTCGTTGATGAAGACGAACGGGGTGCCGTTGGTCAGCGCCGCCTTCATCATTTCGACGACCTTCTTGTTGTGCGCCTCGCCGGCCGACCCACCCATCACGGTGAAGTCCTGGCTGGCGACGTGCACCGGACGGCCCAGCACCGTGCCCGCGCCGGTGACCACACCGTCGGCGGGCATGTCGGCGGTGTCCATCCCGAAGGTGGTGGTGCGATTGCGCCGGAACAGACCGACCTCCTGGAAGGAGTCGGCATCGAGGAAGGCGTCGAGACGCTCGCGGGCGGTCAGCTTGCCGGAGGCATGTTGCTTCTCGATCCGCTTCTCGCCGCCGCCGAGCTTGGCGTGGGCGACAGCCTCGTTCAGCTCATCGACCCGCTTGCTCATGGAAACTGGCTTCTTGGCCATGGTTCTCCTCACGCCATCTCAACGGTGACGACGTTCTCACGGCCACCCAACGAAACCTTGTACTTGATCGGGCCGCGGACGGCGTTGGCCGCACCGCTGGCCGCATCGGCCTCGGCCTTGAGCTGCTCCTCGGTCTTACCGACGTTCTTCGGCCCCTCGTCGCGGGTGCTGAAGAACTTCTCGGCGACCTGCGGGAACATCGCGTAGGTCAGGACGTCCTCGTCGGTGCCGTCGAAGCCGTCCAGCTTGGCCGCGGTCTCGACCAGCGAACCCCATTCCGGCGGCAGCAGGTCGGCCGGGCGAACCGTGATCGGCTCCTTCTTGGCCTGCGCCTGGGCGATGGCGACGACCTCCGGGTTGCGCTCGCCGATGCACTCGCCGTAGTAGCCAAGCATCAGGTCGGCGAACTCGCCGGTCATCACCTTGTACTTGCCCATCAGCACGTTGAAGACCGCCTGGGTGCCCACGATCTGCGAGGACGGGGTGACCAGCGGCGGGTGACCGGAATCGGCCTTCACCAGCGGCACCTCCTCCATCACCTCGCGGATCCGGTCGCCGGCCCCCTGGGCCTTCAGCTGGCTCTCCATGTTGGAGAGCATGCCGCCGGGGATCTGGCTGGAGAAGATGTCGGTGTCCACCAGGGTGGCCGACTCGAAGGCCTTGTACTTCGGACGGATCTTGGCGAAGTGATCGCGGATCCGGATCAGCCGCTCGTTGTCGAGCTCGGTGGTGTACTCGGTGCCTTCCAGCATCGCGACCAGCGACTCGGTGGGGTTGTGACCCGGGCCGAGCGACATCGAGCTGATCGAGGTGTCGACGACGTCGGCACCGGCTTCGATCGCCTTCATGAGCGTGACCAGCGTGACACCGGTGGTGGAGTGGCAGTGGACGTTGACCTGGACGTCCTCGCCGTAGGTCTCCTTGATGCCCCGGATGATGTCGTAGGCCGGCTGCGGCTGCAGCAGGGCGGCCATGTCCTTCAGCGCCAGCGATTCGGCACCCATGTCGAGCAGCTGACCGGCCAGGTGCACGTAGCCCTCGACGGTGTGCAGCGGCGAGATGGTGTAGCAGATCGTGCCCTGGGCGTGCTTGCCGGTCTTCTTGACCGCGGCCATCGCCCGGGCCATGTTGCGGGGATCGTTCAGCGCGTCGAAGACGCGGAAGACATCCATGCCATTCTCGGCGGACTTCTCCACGAACCGGTCGACGACCTCGTCCTGGTAGTGGCGGTAGCCGAGCAGGTTCTGGCCGCGCAGCAGCATCTGCAGGCGGGAGTTCGGCATCAGTTCGCGGAAGGTCCGCAGCCGCACCCAGGGATCCTCGTTGAGGAACCGGATGCAGGAATCGTAGGTGGCGCCGCCCCAGCACTCGACGCTCCAGTAACCGGCCTGGTCGATGTCCTCGCAGATGCCGACCATGTCCTCCAGGGCCATGCGGGTAGCGAGGAGGCTCTGATGGCCGTCGCGTAGGACCAGTTCGGTCACGCCAATGGTTCGCTGACTCATGAGGGATATCCTCTCAGAGTTCGTACTACGCCATGTCGTATAGGCCGGTTTTCCGGGCAAATTGAGACGAATTATTCCGCCGGTCGAGACAAACCCCGCTACGCCGCCGAAAATGGTTTGACCATTGCCCTGCGACGTGACCTCTCACCGGGCCGATCACGGCCAAGACCGGCCTGACTTGGCCGGATGGACGCTCCACCGGACGGCCGGAGCCGGCTCGATCGGTGGGGGTCAGGAGCGGCGGATCCGCGGCAGCCGTTTGGCCAGTTCGCGTTCGAAGAGCTCCTTGACCGCCGCGGTGTCGAGGACGCCGCCCACGGTGGGCAGCGACTTGGTGACCGCCCGCTGGCAGACCGCCAGCCAGGCCTCCCCCATCGCCAGCGTGAAGCCCGAGGCCACCGAGGCGTTGATCACCCCGCCGGCCACCGTGCCGGCCCCGGGAATGAACTTCAGCAGGCTCGCGGCCGCGGCCCGTCCGGCGGAGGTGGCCACGGACGTGGAGGCCACCGCCAGCACCGCGGCCCGCTCGAAGCCCATGCCGTGCAATTGGGCCAGCCGGGCCATCATGCCCAGCTGGATCGGCACCAGGACGGCCGCCGAGCTGAACGGGATCGGTATCGCCGCGCTGGCGGCGGCAGCGGCGGTGGCGGCGGCTATGACCTTGTGGGATTGCGACGCCTTGAGCCCCAGATCGATCGCCTGGGCCGCCGCGAGCGCCCCTTGGACGGCTTCAGGAGCGACCTGAAAGGTGGCCTGCAGGACGTCCATCAAGCCGTGGGGCGGCTGACCGGTGAACTGGTCCCTCATCGCGTAGGTCATGAACGGACGCCCACCGACGATCGGGAGGTTCTTCGCCTGGATCTGCCGCGCGAGTTCGACCGCGTCGGGGTGGTACGCGCCCTCGCGCATCGGCACCTGGGTGAGCACCACCAGCACCGGGATGTCCAGGTCGGCCAGCGTCTGGATGAACTGCTCCTCGACCTCCTCGAAGCGGCGATCCATCCCCCGTATGCAGTACCAGGCGACATGCACCTGCTCGGAGATCGGCTTGCCGCGGCTCTGCTTGACCGCCTTGGTGACCTCCTTGAGGATCTCGGCGTCGTCCTTGCCGATCTCCAGGCCGCGGGTGTCTATCACCCCCAGGCTGCCCCGCTTGTCGAGGTAGAGATGGGAGCCCATGGTGACCGGCGCGCCGATCCCGGTGGCGGCGACCGGCTCCCCGAAGATCGCGTTGACCAGGGTGGACTTGCCCACCCCCGTCTTACCGAAGATCGCCAGATTGATTCGGCCGAGCTGGTCGAGTTGCTTGTCGAACTCCGCCCGGAAGGTCTCGGTGAACCATTGCGTCACGCCGGCAAGCCTAGGGGGTGCGGTCGACCGGCCCCAGGCGTGACGCCCCGGATTGGACCCTGGTTGAGCGGCGATGCAGTCGGGGGACCAGACCACGACCGGCGGGAGACGCTACTCCTGGCGATCCTCGATCACCTCGACCGGCTCGCCGGTCAGGACGGCGTGGATCGCGTCGATGCTCACCTGCAGGTAGTTGCGGCCGTCGGGGGCGAAGGCCTCGGCGTCGAAGTAGTGCTCCTTGCCGTTGTGCTGCATCGGGCCCAGGGTGATCACGTCCACCCGTCCCTCGGCCTTGGCCCTCGACCAGGGCGACCCGACCGCGCCGGGCCAGCGTCCGGCGAACAGGATCCAGCCCAGGCGTTCCAGCGGGTCGTTGCTGCCGCGCAGGTGGGTGAGGTGCTCGATGCGATCCATCCCGGGGTCGTCGGCGAACATGCCGCCCAGCGAGATCACCCGCAGCGGGATGTCGAACATGCCCAGGTAGCCGCAGGCGCCGATGGCGATCTGGGCGCCGCCGCTCCAGCCGATCAGGGTCACCGGTACGCCGCTGCCCAGCTGGTAGCCGTTGCGCTGCAGGCTGCGCATGATCTCGCGCGCGGTGCCGATGTTGTAGGTGGGGCCGTAGCGGCGGTCGGCACAGACGAAGAGCTGGATGGCGTTGCGGGCGTTGACCAGCATGCCCAGCGCGCTCTCGGGGTTCTTCAGCCGCAGCTTCTCCACCCGGCGCCACAGCCCGGCGAACAGCCGCTGCGCGGTGAGGCCGTTGTTGTCCACCGAGTAGGGGAACACGTCCCGGGCTATGCACCAGGTGGGCAACCGCTTCCGCAACTCGTCGGTGAGCGGGAGCTCCTCCGGCGGGATGCTGGTCGGGTCGATCGCGCCGATGCCCGACAGGTAGACCACGTACTGCTCGTAGGGCGGCTTCTCCCCTGAGGCGGGCCGCGCCAGCAGCTGGCGGGCGGCCTCGGGCAACTCGTCGCCGCCCTTCGCCCGCCACCAGCCCAGCGACTCCAACGGGCCGAAGACCAGCGCCAGGAAGATCACCAGGCCCAGGATCAGCAGCAGGTAGACGATCATCGCGTCTCCGGTCGCTCGGTCAGCCCGAGGTCGAACTCGACCGGGGTGAACATGTGGCCCGAGAGCAGATCCTGGGCGGTGACCATGGTCGGCAGCCCAGTGACCAGCCGCCAGACCGCCTGCCCCAGGGACGCCAGTGGACGGGCGAGCAACCACGAGACCAGCTGCATCGCGCCCCAGCCGACGCCGACGATCAGCAGCGCCGTCCAGTGGCCGACCTGGTAGAGCACCTCGACGATCACCCAGAGCGCGATCAGCCCCCAGGCCTGGAGGAGCCGGGCGATCCCCGGGCCGAGGTAGGGGATCAGTTCGAAGAACCCGAAGACCAGCGGGGCGGTCGCCAGCAGGACGGCCCAGGCCGACATCCCGACATCCAGCCGCTGCCCGGTGACCAGATAGCCCACCACGGCGATGATCAGGGCCTGCACCGCGTAGAGCACCACGAAGCCGAGCCCGTTGAACAGCAGGCTGAGGGCGAACCGCACCCCGCGCACTCGGTTGAGGAAGAGCACCACGCTGTTGCCCAGCAGCGTGGAGGCGCCGGCCAGGACCGCGATCGTGACCGCGACCCAACTGGCATTCGGGTCGTCGGCCAGCCAGCGGGCGTTCTCCGCGTCCAGCGTCCAGACGCCCCATAGGGCGCGTCCGACCGATTCGATGAATTCCGCGATGCCGCCCATCCGCACCCCCTCTCGGCAGCACGAACGCTAGCACCCGGGCTCCGGGCTTCCATGGGCGACGTCGGGGGAATCTCGCGAGCACTGTAAAATCGGACAGCTTTCTACAGATCCGGAGCCCGCATGCCTATTCGCGCAGACCTGCGCAACGTCGCGATCATCGCCCACGTCGACCACGGCAAGACCACCCTGGTGGATGCCATGCTGTGGCAGTCCGGCGCCTTCCGCGAGAACCAGGACGTCAACACCCGCGTGATGGACTCGATGGATCTGGAGCGTGAGAAGGGCATCACGATCCTGGCCAAGAACACCGCCGTGGATCACACCCTGGCGGATGGTTCGACGGTCACCATCAACATCATCGACACCCCCGGCCACGCCGACTTCGGCGGCGAGGTGGAGCGTGGCCTGGAGATGGTGGACGGGGTGCTGCTGCTGGTGGACGCCTCCGAGGGCCCGCTGCCGCAGACCCGCTTCGTGCTGCGCAAGGCGCTGGCCAAGAATCTGCCGATCATCGTGGTCATCAACAAGGTCGACCGCCCGGACGCCCGGATCGCCGAGGTCACCGACGAGGTCTACGCCCTCTTCCTCGACCTGCTGGAGGACGACGAGGCCCACCACCTCGACTTCCCGATCATCTACTGCGCCGCGAAGGCCGGACGGGCCTCGCTCACCCAGCCCGAGGACGGGACCCTGCCGGAGTCGGAGAACCTCGAGCCGCTGTTCGAGCTGCTCATGGAGACCATTCCGGCCCCCACCTACACCGAGGACGCACCGCTGCAGGCACTGGTCACCAACCTGGACGCCTCCCCCTACCTCGGACGGCTGGCGCTGTGCCGCATCGTCGAGGGCACCCTGAAGCGCGGCCAGACCGTGGCCTGGTGCCGCCGGGACGGCTCGGTCGCCAACGTGAAGCTCTCCGAACTGCTGGTCACCAAGGCGCTGGAGCGGGTGCCGGCCGACTCCGCCGGCCCGGGCGACATCGTGGCGATCGCCGGCATCCCCGAGATCACCATCGGTGAGACCCTGGCCGACCCGGCCGACCCCAAGCCGTTGCCGCTGATCCACGTCGACGAGCCCTCCATCTCGATGACGATCGGCATCAACACCTCGCCGCTGGCCGGCCGGGTGGGCAAGCTGCTGACCGCCCGCCTGGTGAAGAACCGGCTGGACACCGAGCTGGTCGGCAACGTCTCCATCCGGGTGCTGCCCACCGACCGTCCCGACACCTGGGAGGTGCAGGGACGTGGCGAGCTGCAGCTGGCCGTACTGGTGGAGATGATGCGCCGCGAGGGCTTCGAACTCACTGTCGGCAAGCCCGAGGTGCTCACCCGGACGATCGACGGCGCCCTGCAGGAGCCGGTCGAGCGGCTGACCGTCGACGTGCCCGAAGAGCATGTCGGGACGATCAGCCAGCTGATGGGCACCCGCCGGGCCCGGATGGTCGACATGGTCAACCACGGCACCGGCTGGGTGCGGGTGGAGTACATCATCCCGGCGCGCGGGCTGATCGGCTTCCGCACCGAGTTCCTCACCGAGACCCGCGGCACCGGCATCATGCACCACGTCTTCGAGGGCTACGAGCCCTGGTCGGGCGAGATCAAGACCCGGTTGACCGGCTCGCTGGTCGCCGACCGGCTCGGGTCGGTCACCTCCTACGCGCTGTTCAACCTGCAGGAGCGCGGCACCCTCTTCGTCGCCCCCGGCGACGAGGTCTACGAGGGCATGGTGGTCGGGGAGAACCCGCGCGTCGAAGACATGGACGTCAACCCCACCAAGGAGAAGAAGCTCACCAACGTCCGCTCCTCCACCGGTGACGAACTGGAGCGGCTCATCCCGCCCCGGTTGATGAGCCTGGAGCAGTCCCTGGAGTTCTGCCGCGGTGACGAGTGCCTCGAGGTCACCCCGAAGGACGTCCGGATCCGCAAGACCATCCTGGACGCCAACGACCGCGCCAAGGCTCGCAACCGCCAGAAGAACGCCTGAGCCTCGGACGTCCGGGCCCTGCCCGGGCGCCCCGACGGGGTAGTTCCGGCGACCATTTCGGCGGGCAGGGCTGGGACATCCAGCTCCGGAGCCGCCAGGAGCCCTGTACGAAGCTGTCCACAACCATGCCCGAGGGCATCGCTTCGTACTAGAGTCCCCGCTGGGCGAGGTGCCGCCGGTCGACTCCGGCGGAAAGGAAGGGGCGGACATGCGACGACTGTGGAGGCTGGCGGCCACGACCGTCGTCACGGTGGCGCTGCTCCTGGCGATCCAGCCGGCGCAGGCGGCGTCGCCCAAGCTGTCGGTGTCACCGGGCGTGCCGGTGCGGGGCGAGACGTTCACCGTGTCGGGCAGGCTCTCGACGAAGGTCGCCCGCCCGGTCCAACTGGAGTACAAGTCGGGCAAGAAGTGGAAGAAGCTGGCCTCCGCCAAGACCACCGCCAAAGGTCGGTTCAGCTTCACCACGACCACCACCAAGTCGTCGCTGACCCTCCGGGTGGTCGCGAAGAAGGTGAAGCTCAAGGTCGGCGGCAAGAAGAAGACCTTCAAGAAGATCACCACCAAGAGCAAGCGGGTCAAGACCAGGGCGCCGGCGCTCAAAGCCGTCGGGGTCAGCTCCGGATCGGGACACACCTGCGCGCTCACCGGTGCCGGAGCGGCCTGGTGCTGGGGAGGCAATTACCAAGGGCAGCTCGGGGACGGCACCCGGACCGACCGGCTCACCGCGGTGAAGGTCAAGGGGCTCCCCGGCGATGTGGTGGCCATCAGCGCCGGGCGTCTCCACAGCTGTGCGCTGACCAGGAGCGGTACCGCGTGGTGCTGGGGCCTCAACGAAAGCGGCCAACTCGGGGATGGCACCGCCACCCGTCGGACCACTGCGGTCGAGGTCCGCGGCCTAACTGACCTCACGGCGATCTCGGCCGGAGGATCTCGTACCTGCGCGCTCGACGCGCGCGGCGCCACCTGGTGCTGGGGCGGTGCCGAGGACCCCGCCCTCTCCGATCGCCGGATTCCGGTGCGCAACGAACGGCTGAGCGGCGTGGCGACCGTCGATGTCGCTGAAGGCACCCACGCCTGCGCGATCACCAAAGCGGGCACGGCGCTGTGCTGGGGCCAGAACGACAAGGGCCAGATCGGCGACGGCACCAGGATCCATCGGGTCACGCCCGTCCCGGTGACCGGCCTCTCCCGGGCGACCAGCATCTCCGGCGGCCAGGCACATACCTGTGCCCTCACCGCGGCGGGTGCGGTCGCCTGCTGGGGGTCGTCCCAGGCCCTGGGCAACCTGGGCAGGGAGGCACCCGGTCAGGTGCCGGGGCTGACGAGCGGCGTGAGGGCGGTGACGGCCGGCGAAGACCACACCTGTGCCCTCACCACGGCCGGGACCGTGAAGTGCTGGGGCGACAACGGGTTCGACCAGATCGGCAAGAGCGACGACAGCCTGGCATACCTTACTCGCCCCAAGCAGATCCCCGGGCTGAGCCGAGTCGTGGCCCTCAGCACCGGCGGCAAGCACAACTGCGCAGTGCTGAGCGGGGGCGCCATCAAGTGCTGGGGCTCCGGCCTGGACGGTGCCCTCGGCGACGGCACCCACAAGGATCGCGCCACACCGGTGTACGTGAAGGGCTTCGAAGGCTAGCCCGGGGAACCACTGCGCCGTACGGACGCGCGCCCGGGCCGGCCGATCACCGCCCCGGCAACGTCTCGATCCGGCTGCTGCCCACCGACCACTCCACCACCTGGGAGGTGCAGGGACGCGGTGAGCTCCAGTTGGCCTTTGGCTCGGACAGATCCGCAGCTCGGCGGGGCATTCGACGCGCCGGCCAGCTCCTGTCGGGTACCCGCCAGCTGGGCATTCCCCGATCGACTACGCAATTCAGACCCTCCCTCCGGCCTTGCAGGGCTGCAAACTTGCAGTACTGTAAATATGCGCGGCTGCACCCAGCCGCGTTCGTGTTGTGTGGAGGTTTTCCTGATGGCAACCGCTGTTGCTGAGCGTCCGGTAGTGGACGCAACCGAGCCGGCTCCGCTGATGACGCATCGGCAGATCCTGCTGGTGATGTACGGCCTGATGGCCGGCATGTTCCTGAGCTCGCTCGACCAGACGATCGTCGGCACGGCGATCCGGACGATCGGCGACGATCTGCACGGGCTCGACCAGCAAGCCTGGGTCACCACCGCCTACCTGATCGCGGCCACCGTCACCACCCCGCTGTACGGCAAGCTCTCCGACATCTTCGGACGCCGCCCACTCTTCCTCACCAGCATCAGCATCTTCGTCCTGGGTTCCTTCCTGTCCAGCTTCGCCACATCCATGCTCACGCTGGCAGCCTTCCGGGCCTTCCAGGGCCTGGGCGCCGGTGGGCTGATGTCGCTGCCGCTGGCGATCATCGGCGACATGCTCGCCCCGCGGGAGCGCGCCCGTTACCAGGGCTACTTCCTGGCCACCTTCGGGGTGGCCTCGGTGATCGGCCCGCTCATCGGCGGCCTGTTCGCCGGCACCGAGACCATCCTGGGCATCGCCGGCTGGCGGTGGGTGTTCCTGGTGAACGTCCCGGTCGGCATCGTCGCGTTGTTCATGGTGTTCTCGTTCCTGCACCTGCCGCATCTGCCGCACGGCAAGGCCCGCATCGACTGGTGGGGCGCCGGGCTGGTGGTCGCCACCCTGGCTCCGCTGCTGCTGGTGGCCGAACAGGGCCGCGAATGGGGCTGGGGCTCGCCGGCGGCCATCGCCTGCTACGCGATCGGCGCGGTCGGCCTGGTCAGCTTCCTGCTGGTCGAACGGGCGCTGGGTGCCAATGCGATCATCCCGCTGCGGCTGTTCGGGGCGAAGGGCTTCTCGCCGGCCGTGGTGCTGAGCGTCCTGGTCGGTTTCGGCATGTTCGGCGCGATGATGACCATCCCGCTCTACCTGCAGATCGTGCTGGGCTTCACCCCGACCCAGTCGGGCTTCGCGACCCTGCCCATGATGTTCGGCGTGATGCTGGCCTCGGTGGGCACCGGCCAGCTCGTGGCCCGGACCGGCAAGTACGCGGTCTTCCCCATCACCGGCACCGCGACCACGGCCGGCGGCTTCCTGATCCTCACCTTCATGAGCCCCGACAAGCCGTACTGGTATCTGGCGCTGGCGATGTTCGTGATCGGCGCCGGCCTCGGCCAGCTGATGCAGACGCTGACCATGGCCGTCCAGGCCGCGGCCGAGCCACAGGACATCGGCGTGGCGACCAGTTCGAGCACCTTCTTCCGCCAGATCGGCGGCACCCTCGGCACGGCGGTCATGCTGTCGCTGCTGTTCAGCGTCCTGCCGACCAACATCACCGCGTCGCTCTCCGACGAGACGATCACCCGGAACGCGCTGGACGCCGCCCTCGACCCGGCGGTGGCGAACGACCCGGCGAACGCCGCGATCATGGCGAAGATGTGGACGCCGATCACCGACAGGATCAAGGAGCAGGTGGACGCCAACCTGGCCGACGCCACCAAGCAGGTGAAGGAGCAGGTCGAGGCGACACTGCGGCAGCAGGTCTCCGACGCCGCCCATGCCAAGGCCGCCGACGGCGCCAAGGAGCTGGCCAGGGGCCTGGACGGGATGAGCACCGGGCTCAGCAAGCTGACCGACGGCACGTCGGCCTTCGTCAGCGGCGTCGACAAGCTCGGGGAAGGGGCCAGCGCGCTGGCCAAGGGGACCTCCCAGGCGGCCACCGGGGCCAGGCAATTGGCCGGCGGCGCCTCGCAGCTCTCCCAGGGCCTGGGCCAGGTCAGCGACGCCACCGACGCCGCAGCCAAGGAATCCCAGCAGGCGGCGGCAGACTACGCGGCCGTACAGGATGCCCTCAGCACCCTCACCAAGGACCAGCAGGCCTGCGAAGCCGGCGACGCGGGCTCCTGCGGCCACGAGGACGCCGACACCGCGGCCCTGCAGGATGCCGTCAAGGCCCTCGGCAGCAGCGTGTACACCACCAGCGGCTACCTCAACGGCAGCGACTCGAAGCCGGGTATCGCGTCCGGGCTCTCGGGTCTCGCAGCCGGTGCCGACGGCCTGGCCAGCGGCGCCGACAAGCTGGCCGGCGGTCTCGGCAAGCTCACGACCGGTACCAGTCAGCTGGCCTCCGGCGCACAGACGGCCGCCAGCAAGGGCGCCGCCATCCCAGAGGGCCTGAGCAAGGTCACCGACGGTAGCACCAAGCTCGGCGACGGGGTGGGCAAGCTCTCCACGATCGAGCAGACCATCGACGACAAGGTGAAGGAGTTGCTCCCCGACGCGACCGACAAGGCGCTGGCGAAGGTTGCGGACGAGAAGCACCTCAGCGTGGTCGACAGCCGGCTGACCGTGGACTGGTCCGACCCCGCCCAGCGATCGACCATGGTGGACGAACTGACGCCCAAGCTGATCGACCAGCTCAACAGCGGTACCGGCGACACCAGCGTCGAGACCGACACCAGCGCGTCCGACACGTCCTTCCTGAGCGGCGCCGACGCCCGGTTGACCAAGCCGTTCATGGTGGGCTTCAACCAATCGGTGGTGACGATCTACTGGTGCGGCCTGGCCGTCATGCTGCTCGCCTTCGCGGTTACGCTGTTCTACCGGGTGCCCGCCCTGCGCACCCGCTCCGCATTGCAGGAGCGGGCCGAAGGGGCGAATGCGCGCGAGGAGGAGGAGACCGCGTGACCGAGACCGCTACCGGATCCCTGCGGGAGCGCAAGAAGCTGGCCACCCGAAAGGCGATCCATGAGGTGGCCCTGCGGCTGATCAGCGACCGCGGGCTGGAGCAGGTGACCGTGGAGGAGATCTGCGCCGAGGTGGGGGTCTCGGCCCGGACCTTCTTCAACTACTACCCCAGCAAGCTGGCCGCCGCCTTCGACCTCTTCATGGTCGATATCACCGAGGCGACCGCCGAACGGTTCCGCACCGGAACCGGACCGCTGATGGCCGACGTCTGCGAACTGGTGGCCACCAGCGTGAGGATCTCCGACGACTACCCGCAGATCAAGCAGCTGGCGCGCTCCGACCCGGAACTCGGCCTGGCGTTCTGGCAGCAGCAGAACCTGCGCAAGCAGCCGATCATCGACCTGATCGAGGAACGCACCGGCAACCGGCAGACCGCCGTCCAGGCCTTCGCGATGGTCGCCATCGCGATCGCCGGGGCGATGCGGAACCCCGGTCGGGGAGCCACCACCCCGGAGGCGATCGGAGCCACCCTGTGCGAGCAGTTGCGGCAGTTGCGCTCACTGCTGGACGACCTCCCGGACTGACCGCGGCGCTCTGCGACCAACCGCCCGGACCGTCCGGAGGACAGGACCGGTCACGCGGCGCCGATCAGCGATCGACCGCCTCTCGGCGGCGGGTGGCGATCAGGCTGGTGGTGACCACGATCGCCAGGATGGCGACGATCACCAGCAGCGAGATCTCGGTGGCGACCACCGGCACCCACGACCAGACTCCGTGCGCCCAGTGCAGCACCAGCTTGACCCCAATGAAGGCCAGGATGGCCGCCAGCCCGTAACCCAGGTGCACCAGCGAACTGAGCGCGCCGGCGAGCACGAAGTAGAGCGCCCGTAGGCCGAGCAGTGCGAAGGCATTGGTGACGAAGACCAGGTAGGGATCGCCGGTGATGCCGAACACCGCGGGCACCGAGTCGACCGCGAAGACCACGTCCGTACCGAGAATGGCGATAGCCGCCAGGGCGAGCGGGGTGAGCGCTCGCCGTCCGTTCTCGACGACGGTCATCCGGGCACCCCGGTAGTCGTCGGTGACCGGCCAGATCCGGCGCACCAGCCGGACGCTGCGCAGGTCGCCCACGTGGACGTGCGCCTCCTCCGGGCTCATCGCGTCCCGCAGCACCTTGATGGCGGTGACCAGCAGGATGCCGCCGAACAGCAGGAAGGTCCAGGAGAAGGACGAGATCAGCACCGCGCCGAGGGCGATGAACACCCCGCGCAGCACCAGCGCTCCGGCGACGCCGATCAGCAGCACGCGCTGCTGCAGTTCCTTCGGCACCGCGAAGGAGGACAGCAGCAGCATGAAGACGAACAGGTTGTCGACGCTCAGCGACTTCTCGACCAGATAGCCCGCGTAGAACTGCAGGCCCAGATCGGCGCCGAAGCCGAACCAGATCCACAGCCCGAACAGCAACGGCAGCGCGACATAGAAGACCGACCAGCCGATCGCCTCCTTCATGGAGACCTCGTGCGGGCGGCGGGTGACGACGAAGTCGAGAACCAGCAGCGCTACCAGCGCCACCAGGCTGATGGCCCAGAGCTCCGGGGAGCCAATACCCATAGT
>Ga0102832_1002020_pt1 | contig 13430 bp, 11 predicted proteins | sample EBPBio282013_DNA_FD_88942 | JGI IMG/M metagenome (GOLD analysis project Ga0102832, IMG submission 88942) | Wastewater treatment Type I Accumulibacter community from EBPR Bioreactor in Madison, WI, USA - Reactor 2_5/28/2013_ DNA (Illumina Assembly) | ecosystem: Engineered > Bioreactor > EBPR >...
TAATCTGCAAATCTGGTATTTTTTATAAGTTGGTACAACTCTAAGATAACTTGACATCCTTTCAGTATGGAATCTCTCATCGCTGTTTCTCCTTCAGGTTCCAGTTCTTTCAAAACATAAGGGAGTATGTTTCCTACAGAAGGACTGAATCCAAAACTGACGAAAGACGCAGCTACTCCGATAATTTCGTCATTCAACCTTTAGTTTAACATTGAGATAATAAAATTATATCCTTTAAATGACCTGCAATTTTAACAATTAATTTTCTAAAATTAAAATTACCTCAATTGAAGACTTATTATAAAGTCAATCAATAAAATCTATAAAAGGGTTTAATAAAGATTTAAGAATTACAATGTAAAAATATCACGGGTTTGACAACATATTTTATGAGTGGCTTTTTGAGAAGATTGTCAATGATGGCGGTTTGAGACTCCAAATTATTGCATCTGACATGGGTACTTGTTATGTTAATGAAAGTGAATTAACTTCAAAAAAGTTATGATACGAAGCATCCTTTAAATCTTTATAGAAAGCAGTATGGTAACATTTACTAAGCCTTGAAAGCAATGAAGAATAAACCATTTTTTGATCTTGACAATATGGTGATAAGAATGAAGAAACCTGAAGTGGTCAGAACATTGGGCATAAAGAAAGATTTAATGGAAAAATACGAGACAAAACTTGTGTTTAATGAGAATGAAGAGATAAAGATAATGAAGATCAACCATGAGAATAAATGCAGCAATTGTGATAAAGTTTACAATATCAACATAAACAAAGAAGGAGCTTGTCCTAAAGGAGGTAAGCATGTTCCAAAATATTGATTCTTAAAATAAAATGTTAAACTAAGACTCATGATAAACAAAGAAACTAACGAAATGATCATTTTTATGATTAATCAAGTGTACTTTTGAATTTGTCAGAGAAGTTTCATAACTTACTTTATACAATCCAAATATTTAATAATTTTAGTTTGTGTAATTTAATCAAATAAAATTTGGTTATTAACACGCATTAACATTTGAAAACCAGCTTTAATTATAAAATCGAAGATAAATAAAATGGCCAATCAATCAGCGAAGAAAAACACCCAAAAAATTAAAACTCCAACCACCATATTGACTTATGCCGTATACGCAATCACAGCGTGGTTTGCACTTTGGAACGGGTATTACTTGCTGTCTTAACAAGTATCCATCTGGCACTTCTTATTAGTCTGTGCTATTTCATACGTTAACATCTTCTGTCTTAATACAATCAAAAAGTACTGGGAAATGCAAGTCCCTTAAGCAGCATAATACCATATCGATGTTTTGGCTATGAATGTTTTTGTCGGTATTTTTGACTTCTGGACTCATAAAATTTGGTATTAATTTTAATCTAAATTAGGCACGTTTATTGGTTAATATTGGCCTTCATCCTTTACTACGTAGGAAAATGGCTTTGGGATTATATTACACCAAAATATTAAGAGTAACAATAAGGAGAAGAAGGTAAAAAAGACAAGAAATAAAAGAAAGAAAAAGTAAAATACATTAAAAAATGATCTCATTTCATTTATTCTACAGTCTTTTCTAATAGAATCTTTTTTTGAAATTTTAATTCTCAATTGACAAATCATTGAGACTTTTTTGTTAGTTTGAAATAGTCTTTTAAATTCTTTTGGGAGATTCTATTTTAAATCCATATTTAAAACTCAATTTGGTTTAAAATATTAATTATCAAAATAATCTCAGAATCTAAAATTAAACTAAAAATTCATTGGATTTAAACAGATAAAGATCAGTTGACATTAACGTAACCCCTCTTTGGTTTTTGTTTACCATCATCTTTCTTTTCATCTTTCTTTTCTTATACCTTTTTAGCCAAACCAAATCCGAAAGTCTTCTTCTCAACTGCAGGAACAGCTCCGAATGTCTTCTTTTCAGCTGGTGGAGGTGGAACAAATGTATTTGTAGCAACTGGAACTGGCTCTACAACAGGTTCAGTTGTAACTTCTTTTCTTCCCCATTTTTGGGTTGTAGGTTGCACTGAGACTTCTTCTTTTTTCTATCCATCAATTTGTTTTCTGCCCCAAGTTTGTTTTGGTCTTTATTCGGCTTTAGTTTATGGTTGAGGTTCAGTCTTTCCTTCAGTTTTTTTGCCAATTTTAATGAAACCAGTCTCTTCTTTAGCTGGGGTTACTGAAGTTAGTACGGGTTCTGTTCCAGCGACTCTGCTGACTCCCTTGAAAGTCCATTTTGAGAACATTTCACTTTCAAATTATCTCATCTTTTTCTCTTAAAGTTCTTTTTTCTATTTATTTTATTTGGCTAAGGCTTTAGCACGGGCGATTATTTTTTCTTTATAATAATCACATAATCTTTGTTTGAAATCAGCCATATCTTGATCGTACTTTTACTCTAATTTTCTAGTTTAATCTTCAATCTTTGGTTTCAAGTAAGTCATCATTTTTTAAACTCTTGTTTTCAAATTATTTTGCTCTTCATGGAATGTTTTTGAGTCTTTCTTAATTTGTTCGAAAGTTTTATTTTCTACTTATTTGGATGGAATGTTTTCTTTAACAATAACTTCAATTCTTTCTCTTCTTTCTCTTTCAGTATAATCAATGTGGTTGAATGCCTTTTTGTAACGAGCGTCTCTGTTGTTTTGGATTTTAGTTTTAATGTCATCAAGAGCATTGTTCAAAGTTTAAATGCTGATGTTTTCGATTTATTAATCAGTCAATTCTTCGACTTTCTTACCGAGGATTCTGACAACTCTTGATTGTTTAATATCCTTGATATCGTTAATAATGATCTTTTTGGTACCAAATTACTTCTTCTTTTCTTCGGCAAGTCTAATAGCTTCAGATTCTTTGGTAAACTTTTCAAATTACAATCTTTCTCTTTCTTCTTGTTCTTGGATTTTTCTTCTGTGAGCTTCATTGAGAAGTTATTGTTTAGGTTTTTTAAGTTTCTTTCTGAACTCTTCGATTTTATATTGTCTTATTTTCCAGTAATAATCTTCACTGGTGGCGACAAAATCTTGCAACTTTTTCATGATATGTTTTTGATCATCTTCTCTTTGTTTTTCCTTTTCAATGGCAAGATCAATATAAGTTTCAAAGAAAGTTTCAGTTGGAGTGGACTCTTTTTGAGATGATTTGTCTTCAAAGATGATGATCTTTTGGTCTTCATCAAGAACAAAATCGAGAATCTTTTGATGGTAAGATGATAAAAGAATTCTTTCAATTTTTTGTTTTTCAAGTGGAATCAAAGCCAATAAACTGTCAATTTTAATTCTTTGATAAATTTCAGAAACGGATTGGAGTTGTCTATAAACAAGGATATCTTCAATAAGTCCCTTAAAATCGGAATATTTACCGTTTCCAATGCATCCCAACAATTCCAAACCTTTTGATAAAGATTCAAGATCGAATTCTAAACTCATGAAACTCCAAAGGTTTCTAATTTCAGGTGAGGCGAACTCGAGAATGCCTGAAGAAATAATAATTTCTGAAAGTTCCTCTTTAGATGGGAGCTTATTACTTGAGATCATCATGGAAGAAATTTTGTGTTGACTTTCTCTGCTTTGAGCGCTTTCAAGAGTGACTGGCGGAATGCTCAAAACTGACAAAAGAAGTTCGTCTGAAAGATCTTTCTTTTCTTTGAGTGTAAGTTTTGGATTTTTTTGAGCGGCAAGGAATTTGTTGTAGAAAGCAAATGCGTGGTAATGCCAATATTAAGACTTTTTGAATACAAAGGCAAGGTTTTCAAAGAATTTGTATCTGATATTGGATTTAAGAGCACCTTTTCTGACTCTCATCAAGCTGTGAATATCTTCCAAAACTTGGAATGCTTCTTGCCACAAGCCTAATTTGATTGTAGTTTTGAATTGTTCCAACCTGATTTCAATGTTTCTGTCATTGACTTCGGTCTTTTCGATATCAATGTAAATGGCCCTTTGTTGTTCAGTTCTTTCTCTTTTATTGAGGACAGTTTTAAGAGTTTATTTAAGGGTTTTACAGAATGACTTGAATTCATGTTTACGATTGTATTTATCAACAAAAGCGAAGATTTTGAATAAAGTTTCCTTGTAAACTTCTTAAAGTTTTTGGTTGATTTTGACAGTTTCGATGATGTATTTGTATCCTTCCCAAACAATTTTAAGTTTGTTTCTCAATTCTTAGAGTTTCTTTTTTTCATCAGGCTTAAAACTTGAGAAAATAATGGTAGAACTGGCTTATTCACTTTAAATGTTAGGAAGACCTCTAATAATGTCTAAGTTTTAGTAAAGGATATCTTCTTCGAGAATGGCTTAAAGTTTTCTGTCTCTGTAATGTTCGAGGACGTCTTTAAGTGATTAGGAATACTGTCCTTGAGTGAGAGATCTGTAAGACTTGAGAATGTCTTTGATACTGGAATGTTTGTTGTTATCAAAGGCTAATTCGATGAATTCATACTAAAATATAAGATAAGGAGTTTACAGCTAACTTTTAGAGATGGACTGACCATGAGATTTTCTTTTTAGTGAGGTTCATGAAATAATTGTAAGCAGTGGCGAAGGCATGGTATTAGTTTCCTTAATCAGCGGCTTCGAGATCTTTTGTTAAGAACAAATTTTACTGACAATATAAGCGAGGACTTGTTATGCAGACCATTCAGATTGTTATCTGTAGTTGGACATTTTCTTTAATGTTAATTATCAACAAAGATATTTTATATAAAGTTTGAAAAGTTAATTTTAGAGAAAGAATTTTAGAGCATGTTATTCGTTCAAATTATAATCTTTAAACTTCAATGCTTAAGATTAAAATATAACTAACTTTTATAATAATAAAAAGGAATCTAATAAAGTTTCAAAAAGGTAAGCTTGATTTTTAGATTTTCATCTCCGTAAAATAATAACTAAGGTAAAAATAAAAATGGCAGAAAAAACAAAGTATTTGCATGAGAACAAGGAAATAGGTGATGTATTGGCACAAGGATTTGCTAAAATATGTCAAGAAAAACCTCAGTTCCCCATTAATTATTTGGCAAGATTTTTGAAAAATTACACAATCAATAATCAGTAAAAAACTAATTTGATTGACAAACTTTAACACAACAAATTAATTGAGGAGAAAATCAAACAATTATCCCTTGAAAATCAAGCTAAATAATTAGCAAAATCTTAATAAAAACAAAAAAAAGAAGATGAAGAAAATAAGTTTTTGAAATCAATCTCTGAAGAGAAACAACCATAATCCTTACTGAATGGATTTTGTTAATGGGTAGCTTCTTCATTACAACTCAGTGCAGTTTATATTGGGGAGTTGGAGTATCAAACTAAAAAGATTGATTTGATCAAAGAAGATGGGGAAGAGGCACATCTGTAAACCTAAAAATAAAAAATTGTAAAGTTTAAGTATGCCTCAACAAAACAGCATGGAATCATCGTCGGACAAAAATTAGGCTTCTAAAGTGTAGTGGGTAAGTTACTAACACAAAATTCATAAACTCAAGGGTAATAAGGGTCACCGCAAGACTAATAAGGAGGATAACCTAAGAATTAAGAATCATAAAACCCTTCATTATATCTGGACTCTGTAGTTGGTAATCAATAACTTAAATTTTTCACGTTCCCGAAACTTGGTGCGTATTTCGCAACTACCTTAAGTCTTAAAACCTACTTAAGTGAAAAGTTGATTGACTAAAACATTCAGAAAGTGTAAAATTATCGTAAATTGCATTCGGAATACGAGAAAGAAATGTAAGAGAAATAAACCAAGTTCAGAGAACAGTATGATTAAAAAACACATTCCGGTGCCGATTAAAAGGAACTTTAACAAATGTAACATGAGTTTTAAAACTAAAAAAATTCAACTCCAAAACCTTTACAGTAACCTTTCTCATTTACAGAACGCAAGTTTGTCATTTGTGCTGATACCCTTGGTAAAGACATACCAATCACTCTTTAACAGAGAAGTCAAATCCTACGCTTTGTTAGGTACTTAAAAACCTCTTGGTAAAGTCAATAATAGTTTCAACTCGCCCAAGACATTTAAAAACAACTTTCTTTATTGGCACCTTCCCATTAATAAGGTCATGATGGATAAGTACCCAATTATCAGTAACAATTAACAACTCTCTTCGAAGAGGAAGAAAAAGATATCATCACACACGAAGAAGTCTAAAAAGTAAAGGACAACTAAAAACTCTTCTAATTAGAGCTCAATACCCTCAGATTTGAAAAAACCAAATAATACCTCACTTAAGAGAAGTACCATAAATTCTGGAATTACCTTCTCTCTCTTAATGTACTCAAATATCAACAAATCCTTAAACAATATCTCATTCTCCTCGGTTTTACCAAAGAACAATTTTGTTTTCCAAATACTAACCAGCTTGATTGGCTCAAAACTAAAAACTTATTGAAATCATCATAAGCCTCAATAAATTAAAAACTTCATATTTTAACTCCAAGAGGAAGCAAACCATAAAAAGTACCTGCTTATGCCAAATGTTCCCGAATCAACAAAAACTTATAAAATTTGGAAGTACTTTCCATAGCAAATTACAATATTTATTTGGCCTTAATATTGAGACTCTTACAACTTTATACAAAGACACGTCAACAAGACAGATAAGCCAGAGTCACTAAAATATCCACTTAAAGATAATTGAGATAACAAAAGCTTAAATAAGCTGAAGATAAGGCAAACTAAAAAAATTAAAAATTGAATACCTTAAAAGCTGAGCTATAAGAAAAAGGAGAACTTTAAACTTTCGATTAAGAAGCATGGAACAACCAATATGACGAATAAAATCCAGTCGTTTAAGTTCCTGAAGAAGTCTCTGACGATGTCGACAATGATCTCGAAGAAGCAGAGGAAAAAGAACCAAGTGATTGATCCCGAATATTTTAAATTTTTTAGTAAGAAATATCATATAAAAGAAAAGTTAAAATTTAAGTCAATAATGGAAACTTTAAAATACTTATTTGATAAAATGGATTGTAATTAAACTCTATTAACAAAAAACATAAATTATAAACGTTAACGAATAAATTTGATTTAAACTTTAAACTATAAACTTAGTTAATAAAAACTGTCTTATCCAAAATCCAATTTTATCTCCATGACAATTCAAAACGATAAAAAAAGTGAAACTACAACCTAAAAAACCAAGTAAACAAAACAAATCGGTGACTTTATCATTGGTACTCTCATTTTTTTATTCAGGCAAAACTTTAGGTGAAGGAACATTTGGTAAGGTTCGACTCGGTACCCATAAACATACTAATTAAAAAGTTGCAATTAAATTCCTTTAAAAAAAGAAAATCAACGAAGTTTCCGATGTATAAAGAGTAACTCGTGAGATCCACATTCTCAAACTTATCAGACATCCCAATTTGGTCCAGTTGTATCAAATAATTTAAACACCAAAACAATTGTTGCTAATCATGGAGTACATGTAAAATGGTGAACTTTTTGACCATATTGTCAAAAATAAACGTATTCCTGAAAATTAAGCAAAAAGAATGTTTCATGAACTTATCGACGGTATTGAGTACATTCATAAAATCGGTGTTACCCATCGAGACTTAAAACCATAAAATATTTTATTAAATTACAACAAATCATTAAAAATTGTTGATTTTGGACTCAGTAATACTTACAATGCAAAGAAGAATTAACTCTTAAAAACTCCATGTGGTTCACCTTGCTACGCTGCTCCATAAATGATCCAAGGAGAAAAATATTCAGGTCTTAAAGTTGATATTTGGTCAAGTGGGATCATTCTTTTTGCGATGCTTAATGGTTACCTACCTTTTGAAGATGAAGACACAAATGCATTGTATAAAAAAGTTCTTTCAGGAACATATGAATTCCATCACAGTGTGTCTCCATCGGGAAGAGACTTGATACAGAAAATTTTAAATAACAAACCAAGTGAAAGATTTACCATTTAACAAATAAGGAACCATTAATGGATGGCTGTTAATTCAGGAAGAAGAAAAAATGAGGGTATTGTTGTGGGTTACAACAAGATTCCTGTTGATCCTGAAATATTAAACAAAATGTAAGAATACGGACCTTTTGATAAAGACTATGTACAGACATGTATCGAGGCAAATCGTCATAATGAGGCAACAGTGACTTACTATTTGACAATGAAAAAACACTTGAAATAAGGTGGAACAAGTAAATTCGATTTGGGTAATGATAATTTTGATAGAACATTTATTTAACCAGTAAAACGTAAATAACCAGCAACTACTTCAGACATGTTGATTGACAACTTTTTTACAAAAACCTCATACAACAGATCAACTGATATTACTCAAGGGAATGTATAAAAAAGAAAAGTATCATCGAATAACACAAGAATTTCAAAGTAAAAAGAGTAAAATAAGGAAAACATAAGTATCTTAATGAATAAAAAAAGGTCAAAAGACCACAGTAACATGGTTAAAAACAGCAATCCCAGAAGTAAATAAAAGTCAAAAGACAATTTAAAAACAGCTTTAAGAGAACATTCGATTAACATGATGAAAAACTGCAACATAACTGGAAGCAATGGAAGACCATCAAATAAACTGAACCTGAGTGTTGATAAAAATTCATAAAGTCAAGTGAAAAAAGTAAGACTTAATGGGTCATCAACTACAAAAATAGAAAGAAAAAATAAGAATTTACAAACAATCAACTCAAATAAACTTGATAATTCAATGAATTATGGTAGAATCCCCATGACAAAATCCATCTAAAAAACGAGTGGTCGAGAATCTTCCACAAACACCAATTGTCGATAAAGTATCATGTAAAACAGAGTGACGAGGAAGTACAAAGAACAATTCAATCAATCTCTCATATCGAGATCGAGGGGTAAACTAAAATCTCAAAGGTAAAAAGAAAGATCCCGTATTAACAGTACATCGATAAACCAAAGTATTGCTTATCAAGCTCCTTCTTATGTGGGTTTTAACACAACTTCGAGTCAAATGTACACAAATAACAGTGGACACGTGTTGATGAACTTGAGCAAGAAGTATAAAGAACACGACAACTCCACTTGTTATGTGGATGAATACCTGATGAGGGGTAGAAAAACAACGCAGAAGAAACAAAGTGCGATCAAACAGTCATAACACTAATCTTCGAAACTTATCAAACCCAAAAGATTCTGACTTCAATAATTAATATCTGATTTTCAGAGTGTAATTTTTACTACCTTTCCTTTCCTTTTCCTTTTTCTTTCTCTTTAATTACTAAGTACTTTTTTAAAAAATCTACTTCACTTTAACATTGAACTTACTGTCTGATAAATGATTTTTTAAGATTTGAGATAAGTTTATAATATTCGGTAACTTGATTTAAAATATAAACTCAATGACCAACATAAGCAATCTTAATCTCAGCAAAGGCAGTATCCCTCCACTTTTAAAGTACAAAATCGTTTTTCTTGGTGATCAGGCTGTCGGAAAATCATCAATCATCAACCGATTCATTTACGATATTTTCGATGGTAATGAACATGTACATTTTCCAAACTATTTTAGAGACCGACCATCGGTATCGACTTCATATCACAAAATATTTTCTTGTAAGATAAAACCATCAGACTTCAATTGTGGGACACCGCAGGACAGTAAAGATTCAGAGCTCTCATTCCCAATTATATCAGAGATGCTGCCGTAGCTGTTATCGTCTATGACTTAACAAGTCGACCATCATATGACAGTCTTCAGAAATGGATTGATGACGTAAAACACCAGCGTGGTTAAGGCTGCATCATGGCCATTCTTGGTAACAAAAACGATCTTTAATAATAACGAGTTATCGAAAAGTCTTAAGCATAATTACTCGCCAAAAATAATGATGTTATTTTCAAGTAAGTAAGCGCTAAAAGTGGAGACGGTATTCAGTAATTCTTCAAAGAAGTCGCCAGCTTACTGCCTGATGTTGGAGGAAACCCAAACCCACCCAAATAAGAAACCAAAACATCGACGACACTTAAAACATAGGAAGAAAAACCTCAGTCTCAACCAAATAAGTAAGGCGCAATAAAACTAAATTCTGGAGATGTATCAAAAAGTCGTAAGTAAGAAAATCAAAAGAAAGGTTGCTGTTGAATGTATAATTTTTTGTTTATTTTACTAAAATTACTTCTTCTTATTTTCTATCACATTTATTTTTTGCGTAACATCAAATATCAGGAATAAAATATTTTAAAAGAGAAAAGAAACAGGGAGGTGTTAAAAATAAATCAAGATTTTTGTTTTTAAACAGGTTTATTTCATGACTTCATAATTTCTTGTTCAGGATTTATTGGAAACCTATTTGGTGAATGTACCCATTATAGTCTCGCTTAGTTTTCTGAGTTTGTATGTAAAAGTATTTTTGCGTTGTTTTTTCAGTGATTTTTTTCTTTTTTCTTAACTGGAACTGTGAGGTCTTGTATCTTTTTGTTGCTGTCCTGGTTGTTGAATCTCTTAAATTTCCAGAGTGTTTTGTGGATTTTATTATGTGCTGCTGTCGCTTTATTCACCGCTTACGCGATTACTTCCTTAAAGTTTTGATTGTCTGTAGAATCTTTCAAACATTGGATTGAATAATGAGAAATATGTTCGATAGTTTTGGGTAAGTTTTTATATTGTAATCTTTATATTGTAGCCTGCAGATATGTATCGTAGTATTGAGCTTTTTGTTGTGCTATTTTATTTTAAAGTGCATAATTTTGATTACTAAGAATAATCTTAACCCGAAATGGAAAATAGATGAAGACTCAATTTCTTTTCTTAGCTAATAAAAGTATTCATTCAAATGTCTTTAATAAAAACTAAAACCTCTCACTGATTACGTTTAAAGTAAAGGTTAACGTGATTAATAACAAGTTAAAATTGGTAAAATAGATAAAAACATTATAAAAATGCAAATAGGTAAAAATAAGGTGATAAAACATTTTTAAAAAAATTATCAAGTTAATCATAGTACGCTATTTTTTATGGAATCTATATAATTTCTTCTACCAGTGTCCTTATATTTAGAGTTGAGTTATTTTTATATTCTTTACTTTTATTGTTTGATTACTTTGAGTTATTTTTTGGAGGCGTATTCCATTCTTTCATATTAGTTTTAGAGGAGGTCTTTGAGGTAAGAGTTTCTTTTTTCTATTTCGGACTTGATGATTTAATGGGCTTGTTTTTATAGTTTTTTTTAGATTTATTAGATGGAGTACTATTTGATTTTTTATTATTGAGTGAGATATTGATTTTGGATGTGCAGGACTTCCTCCCATGTTTAAGTAGGTCTTTGCTTGAGATTGTAAGTGTTAGATTTGGTAATTGGATTTGATGGCAAGTTTGAACTATTATTAGTTGTGTTTATTGTTGTTGTGGTTTTAGTAAGTTATTACATTTTCTTTTTGATGTAATAATCCATTAATGCCTATTGATGGGTTTTACTCTGTTGGATGACTTAGGTTTTGGATTAAGTTTACTTGAAATGACTCTTATCCAATAACCCGTAATTTGCTAACACTGGCTTTACCAGACCCTCATCCTTTCGATCTCTTATACTCTCTTGAACTTCTTACTCTTTTACATTTTATGACTATTTGTTTAGCTATCTCAATGGTTTTGGTTATTTATTGCTTGAAATTGTATTAACATTGTTATTAGTAGTAATAGTTGGCAATTTGTTCAAAATGTGACTGGTGAATTTGTTTATCTTTTTGGTCTTTGGCAAATGGTAACTCTCATTATTATGAGAACCTCCTTACTACTCTTACTTTTATCTTTCATTCTGATGTTTATCAAACTCATTAGTATTTTTGTTCTGCTTTATATTCGTTTATAGTTATTCAATATCCCTCCTTAAATCAATCCCTCCTGTAATCGGTCTCTTTGAAAATGTTGTTAGTCCTTAATTTCCACCCTAATTTTTGTTCTCTCCCGGTTTAGTTATTCCTCGTTTCTTAAACATTTAAGTAATCAATTTATAAGAGTACTTCAATCTAAAATCGATATCTTAAAATATAAAAACATCCTTATATCACAAAATTACAATAGATATGTAAAAATGAATAGTTTAATATTAATTTTACTTTTTGTATCAAAACAAAAATTTATTTCTTTAAACAATACCAAATCATTTATAATCAAAATCAATTCCTAATACCAATATTAATCCAAAATAAGTATTATAAAATTTCAACTTCACCTTTATCTTAAACAAATCCCCAAATGGACAAATAGTAAAGCAAACCCATTGAAAGTCTCTCTTTCTAATAACTCTTCCAAATGGCTTAAGAAAAGTTCTAAGAACTCGACCTCGATTAAGCCGAGTACTTCTATTCCCTTGCCTACAATAAGAACCCTTTCAACGAAGCTGTTGTCATGTGTTACGCCAGTATCCTAAAACAAAATGATAAAGTTAAAGAAGCTAAAAAGGTTCTGTAAAAGTCGATTAAAGACTACCCCACTGGTACCTATAAAAGGTACTTTGAACTTGGAGAAATTTATCACGGAGTATAAGCCATTAAAGCATTCGATACAGGTATTAACTAAGCACTAAAAAGTCTCAAAAATCCATTCAAAAACGTCACTCCTTAACAGGAAACCAAAAGAGACATCGCTCAGGCATATGCAAGTATTGCTGAGATTTGTATGACTGACTTAATCGATGAGCCACAAGCAGAACCTAAGTGTGTTGAAGCATTGACAAAAGGTAACGAAATTGACCCTTCTTGTATGGATGTACATTTACAGACAGCAAATTACCAGTTATGGAAAGAGAATTAACAAGTGGCAAGTGCTTAGTTGAACATAATTTACAATTCAGTAAAGGGTAAGAATGAAGAGTACGAGACAGAGTTGGTGATTCAGGCATCAAAGTATTTGATTGAACTGTAATAATTTGGGAAGAGTGCATAATTATTGTAATCAATCCATGAGCAGGAGTCAAATGAGAGTGAAATAGTGTACTTATTGGCATATTGCGCATTTAAGCAGCAAAAGTATGAATAATGTGAAGACTACATTGAAGAGTATCAAGAGAGTGTGAACAACATAAAGGATGAGGAAATAGAATAAGCGATGGGTGAACTGATAGTGGAATTGAAGAAGTTCAAGAAGCCGAGTAAGAAAGGAGAGTAACAACCTAATGGGGAGAATGAAGGGGATTTTTAAGATGATGAGTGGATGGATGTCGAAGATGAGGACAATTGATTGGTTAAGTTATGAAGAGCAGGTGTGAAATATCAATAAGTAAATAATCAATAATGAAGTGTTATGATAGTAAAGAATGATATAGATTTTTAGTTTATTATGATAAAGAATGTTTGATATTTTTAAGATAAATAAAGTTTATATTTATAGAATTTATATGGATTGAAATTAGCTTATCATTGATTAATTTTAATTTATTTTATATCGATTAATTTTAATTAACTTCATATTGA
>Ga0102832_1002025_pt1 | contig 13407 bp, 12 predicted proteins | sample EBPBio282013_DNA_FD_88942 | JGI IMG/M metagenome (GOLD analysis project Ga0102832, IMG submission 88942) | Wastewater treatment Type I Accumulibacter community from EBPR Bioreactor in Madison, WI, USA - Reactor 2_5/28/2013_ DNA (Illumina Assembly) | ecosystem: Engineered > Bioreactor > EBPR >...
GGCTTCGCCTGCCGCGACAGCGAGGAATACGAGAAGGGCTCGTTCATGCCGGCCCCGATCTACTTCTCGCACAAGATCCTCGAGGTGCTGAGCAAGGCCCGCCGCTCGGGCGAGCTGCCCGACCTGCAGCCCGACGCCAAGAGCCAGGTCACGGTGCGCTACGTCAACGGCAAGGCCGTCGGCGCCACCAAGGTCGTGGTCTCGACGCAGCACCGCGAAGCCAACAAGAAGGGCAAGAAGTACAACTCGGGCATGATCCGCGAGATGATCGCCGGTCACGTCAAGAAGTCGCTGCCGGCCGGCTGGTTCCCCCAGAAGGCCGCCGACTTCTTCGTCAACCCGACGGGCAACTTCGTGGTCGGCGGTCCCGACGGCGACTGCGGCCTGACCGGCCGCAAGATCATCGTCGACACCTACGGCGGCTTCGCGCCGCACGGCGGCGGCGCCTTCTCGGGCAAGGACCCGACCAAGGTCGATCGCTCGGCCGCCTACGCCGCGCGCTACCTCGCCAAGAACGTGGTGGCGGCGGGCCTCGCCGACCGCTGCCTGATCCAGGTCGCCTACGCGATCGGCGTCGCCGACCCGATGTCGCTCTACGTCGACACCCAGGGCACCGGCAAGGTCGACGAGCGCAAGCTCGAGAAGGTCCTGTCGGACCTGTTCCCGCTGCGGCCGACCAACATCCGCCGCTCGCTGGAGCTCAACAAGCCGATCTACCGGCGCACCGCGGCCTACGGCCACTTCGGCCGCAAGCCGGAGCGCGACGGCGGCTTCTCGTGGGAGCGCACCGACCTCGTGCCGGAGCTCAAGCGGGCCTTCGGCGCGCGTTAGGAGCGCGACCTAAATAATTGATTCTCCGTCAATTTTTGATAGTGTCAGAGGGGCGGTAACAAGTCTGCTGGAGCAGACGTAAATGGCCCCTCTGGAGAATGGCGGGTTTCAGCCATCGGCGTGGGCCGGCGAACGCAGCCGGCCCATCGATTCGCTCATGCGGGCGCTGTTGTACGTCGCCCAGCAGGTCGGCCGGCCGCTCAGCGAGGCCGACGTGCGCCGGCTGGCCGCCGTGTCCGCGGCCGGCCTCGACGAAGCCGGCTTCCTGACCGCCGGCAGCCGCCTCGGCCTCGACGCCACCGCCGTCGACCTCGGCGCCGACACCCTGCCCACCCTGCCGCTGCCCTTCGTGCTGCTGTCCGTCGGACAGCCGGCCCATGTCGTGGTGTCGGCGCGGGCCGGCCAGTGGACGGTGCTCGACGTGATCGACGGCCGGCTGTGGACGCTCGCCCAGCACGACCTGCTGGCGCTCGGCGGCCGCGCCCTCGTGCTGCGCGAACGCTCGGCCGAGGCCGCCGCCGGCGGCGACGGCTGGCGGGCCACGCTGTGGTCGAGCGTGCGGCCGGTGATGCTGAAGCTGGCGGCGACGTCCTTCCTCATCAACCTGCTGGGGCTGGCGACGCCGCTGTTCATGATGCTGATCCTGAACCGCGTGGTCGGGCCGGGCGCGCCGGCCAACGCCGCGTCGCTGGTCACCGTGCTGGCGGCGGCGATGCTGGTCGTCTACGGGCTCGACTTCGCGCTGCGCCTGGCGCGCGGCTGGCTGTCGGCGCGCACCGGGGCGCGGCTCGACACGCTGATGAGCGCCGAGACGCTGCACCACCTGATGCAGCTGCCGTATCGCCACTTCGAGCGCACGCCGTCGGGCGTGATCGCCGAGCGCCTGCGCCAGCTCGACGTGCTGCGCGCCTTCTTCACCGGCCAGATGCCGGTGCTGGCGATCGACATCGTGTTCGTGGCGCTGTTCCTCGCCGCCACCATCGCGATCAGCCCGCTGCTCGGCGCGATCGCCGCGCTGGCCATCCCGGTGGTGATCGGCGTGTCGCTGGCCACCCATCGCGCGCAGCGCAGGCTGGCCGACGAGAACTTCCAGGCGCTGGCGGCCAAGAGCTCGACCCTGGCCGAGACGGTGGCCAACGCCGCGACCATCAAGACGCTCGGGCTCGAGCCCGAGATCGAGAAGCGCTGGCAGGCCCGTGTCGAGCAGTCTGCCTGGACGTCGTTCCGCGCCAACAACCTCGCCAACATCGCCGCCAGCGCCTCGGGCGCGCTGCAGCTGCTGGCGTCGCTGGCGATCGTCGTGGTCGGCGTCCACCAGGTGCTCGACAACGGCCTGACGATCGGCGCGCTGGTCGCGGCCAACATGCTGGCGGTGCGCGCGCTGCAGCCGATGCGCCAGCTCGCCTCGACGTGGCACCAGCTGCAGGCGGTCGGCGCCGCCTTCAAGCGGATCGACGAACTGATGGCCGAGCGCGCCGAGGATGCCTCGGGCAACCTCGCGCCGATGCCGGCGCTGATCGGCGACATCGCGTTCGACCGCGTCAGCTGGCGGATCGACGAGCATGCGCCGGAGATCCTGCGCGACGCCGACTTCCACGTCCCGGCCGGCGAGATCCTCGGCATCGTCGGTCCCTCGGGCTCGGGCAAGACGACGGTCGCCAACCTCGTGCAGGGCCTGTTCCGGCCGACCGGCGGGCGCGTGCTGATCGACGGCAGCGACATCGCGCACATGTCGCCGGCCCAGCTCCGGGCGCAGATCGGCGCGGTGCCGCAGGACGTCCAGCTGTTCACCGGCTCGGTGCGCGAGAACATCGCGATGGGCGTCGCCGACAAGGATCCCGGCCGCGTCGTGGCGGTCGCCAAGTTCGTCGGCGCGCACGACTTCATCCAGCGCCTGCCGCAGGGCTACAACACGGTGCTCGGCGAACGCGGGCAGGGCCTGTCGAACGGCCAGCGCCAGCTGCTGTGCATCGCCCGCGCGCTGATCCGCAACCCGCGCATCCTCGTGCTCGACGAGGCGACCAGCGCGCTCGATCCGGCGACCGAGGAGCAACTGCTGCGCCAGCTCAAGGCCAACGCGCGCGGCCGCACCGTGATCATGATCACCCATCGCCTCGCGCCGCTGGCGATCGCCGACCGCGTCGCCCTGCTGATGGACGGCCGCATCGAGCGCATCGGCTCGCCGACCGAGGTGATGGCCTACGCGCGCATCCGCATGGCCGAGGCGACGCGCGGCGCCGCCGGCCTGTCGTCGCCGACCGTGGGCATGCTCTAGCGGGACGGCTCAGGCGAAGTCGGCGAAGTCCGGATCGTCGAGCCGCGCCAGCCGCTCCGACGCCAGCCGCGCGCAATCGACCAGCAACGACTTGCGCCGTGCCGCGGCCAGCGCGCGCCGGGGCGCCTCGCGCAGGCGCTCGGCGCCGTAGGCGTCGGCGACGATCAACCCGACCGGTCCCTCGATCAGCGCCTGCGGGAAGTCGACCGGCACGGCGAAGAACAGCTGGTCGCACCAGTCGAGGTAGTCGGGCCACTTGGTGTCGACGCGGAAGTCCTCGATCGACGACTTGACCTCGACGATGGCGATCTCGCCGCCGCGTCCGACCGCGAGGATGTCGGCGCGCCGCCCGTCCGGCAGCGGCACCTCGAGCAGCACCGACTGGCCGGCCTGGCGCAGCCACCGGCAGGCGCCACGGCGCACCGCCAGGGTGGTCTCGGGCCGGACGCCGGCGGGACGGGCGGGCGTGGCCATGTCGGTCGGGACGGGGCTAGCGGCCGGCGGCGGGCGGCACGGCGTTGACCGGGCGCAGCACCGTGGCGTCGTCGATCGGCCGTTCGAGGGTCGGCTTGAACTTCTGCGCCAGCGCCTCGGCCTGCTTGCGGTCCTTTTCCGACAGCCGCTCGGCCGACTTGGCGCGCACCGCGCGGGCGTCGGGGTGCCCGGCCTGCTCGGCCAGCAGCAGCCACTTGTAGCCCTGCACCGGGTCGGCGGCGCCGTTGACGCCGCCCATCACCATGATGCCCAGGGCATGCTGGGCCTGCGGCAGGCCCTGCTCGGCGGCGCGGCCATACCAGTACTGGGCCTGCGCCGGGTCGCGCGCGATGCCGACGCCGGCGAAGTAGGCATTGGCCAGCTTGAACTGGGCCGACGGCACGCCGCCCTTGGCCGCGACGTCGTACCAGCTCACCGCGGTCTGCACGGTGCGTTCGTTCGCGGCCTTGTCGCGCGAGGCCGGCGTGCGGGCGATCTGGTCGCCCAGCGCCAGCGCCGCCTCGGGCACGCCGTTCTCCTGCGCCTGGACCAGCCAGCGCTGGCCGGTCGGGATGTCGCGCTTGACGCCGAAGCCCTCGGTCAGCGCGAGGCCGTAGCGCAGCCCGGCCAGCGCGTGGCCCTTCTCGGCGGCGCGGCGATAGAGGTCGGCGGCGCGCACCGGGTCGCCCGGCACCTGCTCGGAACTTTCGTCGAGCGCGCGGCCCAGCGTGTACATCGCCTGCGGGTCGCCGCCCGCCGCGGCCTTCTCGAGCCACGACCGGGCCGTCACGAGGTCGCGCGGCACGCCCTGGCCGCGCAGGTAGAGGATGCCGAGATTGATCTGGGCGCGCTGGTGCCCGGCGGCGGCGGCCTTCTCGAACAGCTCGCCGGCCTTCGCCTCGTTGCGCGGTTGCCCGGCCTGGCCGAGCGCGTAGACGAGGGCGAGGCGGTGATAGCCTTCGATCGCGCCGGCGTCGGCGGCGTGCTGGATGGCGCGCAGGCCGTCGCGACCCTGGCCGCGATCGATCAGCACGGCGCCCAGCCAGGCCTCGGCCTCGGGATTGCCCGGCGCGAGCGGGCGCAGGGCGGCTTCGGCGCCGGCCAGGTCGCCGGCGCGGTAGGCGGTGACGGCGGGCCGCAGCGCCGACGGTACGTCGGCGGCGCCGGGCGACTGCGCGCGCGCGGGGCTGCCCGCGGCCAGCAGCGCCACGAGGAGCGCCGCTCGCCAGTCGATCATTTCGTCTTGAACGTGTAGGCGGCGGCGGCGGCCTTGGCCTTCTCGATCTCGTCCGGCTGCAGTTCGCGCGCCAGCTGGTCGACGGCCTGCGGCGCGACCGGCGCGTGCCAGCGCTCGGCGATCGCCACCCACTTGTAGGCCTCGAAGGCATTCTTCGCGACGCCCTTGCCCTCGGCGTAGGCGCCGGCCACCGGCAGCATCGCCGGCACGTAGCCGCGCTCGGCGGCGTCGAGCAGCAGCGGCGTCGCCTTGGCGGGGTCGTACAGCTTGGATTCCGGGTTGCCGTAGATGTAGAGGCCGGCGAAGAACTGGGCGCGCGGATCGCGCTCCTTCACCAGGACCGCCAGCTCCTTGTCGGCCGTCGCGACATCGCCGGCCTGCAGCGCCTTCAGCGCTTCCTCCATGCCGGCCGAGGCCGGCGAGGCGAGGGACAGCATCGCGAGGGCGCCGGCAAAAGCCAGCAGGGTCCGACGGAAACCAACCGATTGCACGATGAGGCACTCCCAAGAACGACCGCGGCGGACCGTCTAGCACGGAAATGCGGCCGAAACAGACCCGGCGGTTGGAAAAGCCGGTCCGGCCTGCGCCGGCCCGCCGATCACGGGATCGCGAGCGGCCTCTTTAGTCCACCCCTTTACGCGTATCTGGCGCTGGCAATGTGCAGTAGAATCTAGGAAATCGCGATAAAGCATTCTCCCAGATATGCATTTTTGCAAGTGACAAGGGGCGGGGGCTTTTGTTAGGTTCGCGTCATTAGAGACGGTCATTCGTTAACGGCATTTGTTTCCAGAAGGATTTCGCACCATCAGGCAGCGCCCGGCGCTCCACCCACAAAGTTCCCCATAGCCCGCCGGCGGTTTCCCAAGACCGCTTCTCGAAGCCCCCTTCCCACACACCCCAAGGCTTCGACACCCCACCCAAGGCGGGCTCCTAAGGAAGGCCGGTCGTTCCCCAAGCGACCGGCCTTTCATATTTCCGGGGCCTGGTTTCCCCGTTGCGCGTTCCCTGGCCGCGCGATCGGCCTGGCTCCCGCCCCGACTTCCACACCCCCGTTGTGACCTGGATCATTGACCGGCTCCGTGAACTCGGAGAATGCAGGGGAACGCCTGTTTCTTGCCGGGGCAATGCAATGTCAGACCACCCAAATTCGCCTATCTTGGTCCGAGTAAGTACAGCAATTCATGGATCTTGGTTCCCCAAGATATGCATTTTTGCAAGTTACGCTGTGACCTTCCCGTGTTAAGGTAGCGTCATTAGAGCAAATTCTATTTAATTGGTTTTCCTATGAAAATTGTCGGTTTCCCGGTCGACGTTTCCCGTTCCCAGGACGGTCGCATCGTTCGCGGTCTGCGGACCCGGCAAGGCCTCATCCAGGCGACCCTGGACCTGATCCAGGCCGGCGACGTCGAGCCCACCTCCGCCGCCATCGCCACCATCGCCGGCGTCTCCAGCCGGGCGCTGTTCCAGCACTTCACCAGCCTCGCCGACCTCTACGCCGCCGCCTTCGACCTCGCGGTCAGCCGGGCGTTCGAGCGTGGCCGGCCGGTCGACACCGCGGCGCCGCTGGCCAGCCGCATCGACCTCTTGGTGTCGGATCGCTCGCAGGTCTTCGAAGAGTGGCTGCCGGTGTGGCACTTCGCCGAGCGGGTGCGCAGCGTCGCCCCGGCCGTCGGCCTCGGTGTCGCCCACCTGCGCAAGCTGCTGCGCGAGCGCCTCGCGGCGTGGTTCTCGACCGAGCTCGGCAACCTCGACCCGTCGGCCCGCGACCTCGTCCTCGACTCGCTCGACGTGGCGTTCGGCCTCGACAGCTGGATGAACATGCGCGAGCAGCTGCGCCTTTCGCCGGTCCACGCCTCGCGGACCTGGCGCTTCACCGCCGAAGCCATCGTGCTCCAGGCGCTCACGGTACCCCAACAGCCCGTGGCGGTGGCCTGACGGCCACCGGCGAAGTTCCCTCCCTTCCCACACACCCAAGGGACTTCGCCTACCCACCCACCCCAAGGTCACGGGTCTGAAAGAAGGCCGGTCGTTCCCCAAGCGACCGGCCTTTCCTTTTCTGCAGGCAAAGAAAAAGGCGGCGGTCTCGCGACCGCCGCCTTCTTCGATCCGGATGTGCCGAAGGCTAGTTGGCCTTGGCGCGGAACTTGTCGTGGCAGGCGCCGCAGGTCTTGCCGGTGTCGGCGAACGCCGCGGCCAGCGCGGCCTGGTCGCCCGATCCCGCCGCGGCGGCGAGCTTGTCGTAGGCGGCGTCCGACGCCTTGCTGGCGGCCTGGAAACCGGCCCAGTCGGTCCACACGGCCGGCAGCGCCTTCGAGTCCTGGGTGGAGCCCGCCGGGAACATCTTGATGAAGGCGGCCTCGAGCGTCTTCAGCTTGGCGGCCTCGGCGACGGCGCCGGCGGTCGGGCCCTTGGCGTCGATGATGCCCTTGATGGCGCGCATCGCGGCACCCGCCTGCTTGCGGTTCTCCTGGCGCTCCTTGACCACGTTGGCCTGGGCCATCGCGATCGTCGCGCCACCCACCATGGCGCCCGCGGCGACAGCGCCGACCATCGCCAGAACCAGAGTCTTCTTCATCAATCGATCCCCTATCAAAACCTCGCGACCGGCGGCATCTTGTCCGCGGCGGCACGCTATTTGTTGCAGACAGCGGACCGAAAGCGAACAGGTCCGGCGGGCACGTCTTATCACGACTGCGTGTGCCGGCAGGAGCGGGAGAAGCGAGATGGCCGACGACAAGAAGAAGGTGCGGGTGTGGGACGCGCCGGTGCGCCTGTTCCACTGGGCGCTGGTGATCCTGATCGCGACCTCCTACTTCTCCGGCCGCGCCGCCGGCGACTGGATGAAGCTGCACTTCTGGGCAGGTTACGCCATCCTCGCCCTGCTGCTGTTCCGCATCGCCTGGGGCTTCGTCGGCAGCACGACGGCGCGCTTCTCCAGCTTCGTGAAGGGACCGGGCGCGTGGCTCGGCTACCTCGCGACCGTGCTGCGCGGCGGCAAGACCTACGAGGCCGGCCACAACCCGGTCGGCGGGATCATGGTGGTGGTGCTCCTTCTCGCCGTGCTGGCGCAGGCGACCGCCGGCCTGTTCTCGGCCGACACCGACCTCGGCACGGTCAACGGCCCGCTCGCGACGAAGATCGCCGATGCCTGGGTCGACCGGCTGACCGCCTTCCACAAGACGTGGGTCAACGTGCTCCTGCTGCTGGTCGCGCTGCACGTGCTGGCCGCCGTCGGCTACCTCGTGGTCAAGCGCCAGAACCTGATCGGCGCGATGATCACCGGCCGCAAGCCGGCCGACGAGGTGGCGCCGCCGGGCAAGCCGGCGCCGCCGCTGTCCTTCGCCTCGCCCCGGCTGGCGGTGTCGCTGCTGATCGCCGCCGCGGCCATCGTCTATTTCGTTGTCCGGCCCGCCTGATCCGCGCGTCGGTGGCGGGCAGGCGGTCCGGGCCTCGGCGTCCTTGCGTTGGGGGGCGCGGCCAACCTAGGGTGACCCCAAGCATCACTCGGAAAAACTTGGATTTTGCACCATGAAATTCACCGGTACCGACTCCTACGTCGCCAGCGAAGACCTGCGGGTCGCGGTCAACGCGGCGATCGCGCTGCAGCGGCCGCTGCTGATCAAGGGCGAGCCGGGCACCGGCAAGACCGTGCTGGCGCACGAGGTCGCCAAGGCGCTCAACGCGCCGCTGATCGAGTGGCACATCAAGTCGACCACCAAGGCGCAGCAGGGCCTCTACGAGTACGACGCCGTCTCGCGACTGCGCGACAGCCAGCTCGGTGACGAGCGGGTCAAGGACATCCGCAACTACATCAAGCGCGGCAAGCTGTGGGAGGCCTTCACCTCCGACCAGCACCCGGTGCTGCTGATCGACGAGATCGACAAGGCCGACATCGAGTTCCCGAACGACCTGCTGCTCGAGCTCGATCGCATGGAGTTCTTCGTCTACGAGACGCAGGAAGTCGTGAAGGCCAGCCAGCGCCCGGTGGTGATGATCACCTCCAACAACGAGAAGGAACTGCCGGACGCCTTCCTGCGCCGCTGCTTCTTCCACTACATCCGCTTCCCGGACCGCGAGACGATGACCCAGATCGTCGACGTCCACTTCCCCGACCTGCAGCGCACCCTGCTGCGCGAGGCGTTGAACATCTTCTACGACATCCGCGAGGTGCCGGGCCTGAAGAAGAAGCCGTCGACCTCCGAGCTGCTCGACTGGCTGAAGCTGCTGATGGTCGAGGACATCCCGGCCGACGCGCTGCGCTCCAAGGACTCCAAGCAGCTGATCCCGCCGCTGCACGGCGCCCTGCTCAAGAACGAGCAGGACGTCCACCTGTTCGAGCGCCTCGCCTTCATGGCGCGCCGCGAGCAGCGCCAGTAAGCCGCCAAGCCAGCCGTCCCGCCGGTCCGGTCGTTTAGGAGGCCGCGATGTTCATTAACTTCTTCCTGGAGCTGCGCGAGGCCAAGGTGCCGGTCTCCATCAAGGAGTACCTCGCGCTGATGGAGGCGATGGACAAGGGAGTCGCGGCGTACAACGTCGACGACTTCTACTTCCTGTCGCGCGCCGTCCTCGTGAAGGACGAGCGCAACCTCGACAAGTTCGACCGGGTGTTCGGCCACGTCTTCAAGGGTCTCGAGGCGCTGCCCCAGGAGGGCGTCGCCGCCGAGATCCCGGAGGAGTGGCTGCGCAAGCTCGCCGAGAAGCTCCTGACCGAGGAGGAGAAGAAGCAGATCGAGGCGATGGGCGGCTGGGAGAAGCTCATGGAGACGCTGAAGAAGCGTCTCGAGGAGCAGCAGAAGCGCCACCAGGGCGGCAGCAAGTGGATCGGCACCGCCGGCACCTCGCCGTTCGGCGCCTACGGCTACAACCCCGAGGGCGTGCGCATCGGCCAGGACAAGGGCCGCGAGGGCCGCGCCGTCAAGGTGTGGGACAAGCGCGAGTACAAGAACCTCGACGACACGGTCGAGATCGGCACGCGCAACATCAAGATCGCGCTGCGCCGCCTGCGCAAGTTCGCGCGCGAGGGCGCCGAGGTCGAGCTCGACATGCCCGACACGATCCGCTCGACGGCGCGCAATGCCGGCTACCTCGACATCAAGATGGTGCCGGAGCGGCGCAACAAGGTGAAGCTGCTGCTGCTGTTCGACATCGGCGGCTCGATGGACGCCCACATCCGCGTCTGCGAGGAGCTGTTCTCGGCGGCGCGCACGGAGTTCAAGCACCTCGAGTTCTTCTACTTCCACAACTGCCTCTACGAGAAGCTGTGGAAGGACAACCGCCGCCGCCACGTCGACACCTTCTCGACGGCCCAGCTGCTGCACACCTACCCGCCCGACTACAAGGTGATCTTCGTCGGCGACGCCTCGATGAGCCCCTACGAGATCGCCTACCCCGGCGGCTCGGTGGAGCACTGGAACGAGGAAGCCGGCCAGGTGTGGATCCAGCGCATGGCCGATACCTACCGCAGCATGGTGTGGCTGAACCCGGTGCCGGAACGGCACTGGAGCTACACGCCGTCGATCCAGCTGCTGCAGCAGCTGACGACCAATCGCATGTTCCCGCTGACGCTCGGCGGCCTCGACAGCGCGATGAGGGAACTGAACAAGTAGACGGGAGAACACGCCGATGAAGACCGGGCCAGCGATCGCCGAAATTCTCAAGAAGGAAGGCGTCGAGTACCTGTTCGCCTACCCGGTCAACCATCTCATCGAGGCGTGCGCGGCGGTCGACATCCGCCCGATCATCGTTCGCCAGGAGCGCATCGGCCTGCACATGGCCGACGCGGTGTCGCGGCTCAGCAAGGGCCGCCGCATGGGCGTGTTCTGCATGCAGCACGGGCCGGGCTCGGAGAATGCGTACGGCGGCGTCGCCCAGGCGTTCGGCGAATCGGTGCCGTTGCTGGTCATCCCGCAGGGCTACCCGCGCCGCCTCGCGCACGTGCCGCCCAACTTCAACACCACGATCGCCATGGCGCACGTCGCCAAGCACTGCGAGCCGGTGACCAGCGGCAAGGAGATCGTCAACATCATGCGCCGGGCCTTCAGCCTGCTGCGCAACGGCCGCGGCGCGCCGGTGATCGTCGAGCTGCCGGGCGACGCCTACGGCGAGGACGCGCCGGAGCCGCTGAACTACGAGCCGGTGCTGGTCGCGAAGTACGGTCCCGACGCGGCGCAGGTCGCGGAAGCGGCGCGCGTGCTGATGGCGGCCAAGCGGCCGGTGATCTACGCCGGGCAGGGCGTGCACTGGGCCGAGGCCTACGACGAGCTCCGCGAACTGGCCGAGCTGCTGGCCATCCCGGTCTGCACCAGCCTCGAGGGCAAGAGCAGCTTCGACGAGACCCACCCGCTGTCGCTCGGCTCGGGCGGCCGCGCCTACCCCAAGGCGGTGCGCCAGTTCCTCGACCAGTCGGACGTGATCCTGGGCATCGGCTGCTCCTTCACCGAGACCAACTTCGGCATCTCGATGCCGGCCGGCAAGACGATCATCCACGCCACGCTCGACCCGGCGCACATCAACAAGGACGTGCCGGTGAAGTACGGCCTGGTGGGCGACGCCAAGCTGACGCTGGCCGGGCTGGTCGCCGCGTGCAAGGCGGCCGGCGCCACCAGGCGCGATGCCGCGCCGGTGGCGGCCGAGATCAAGGCGGTGGCCGACGCGTGGCTGGCCGAGTGGATGCCGAAGCTGACCAGCAACGACGCGCCGCTCAGCCCGTACCGCGTGCTGTGGGAGCTGCAGAACACGGTCGACGTCGCCAACACCATCATCACCCACGATGCCGGCAGCCCGCGCGACCAGCTCTCGCCGTTCTGGAAGACGACGGCGCCGCACACCTACATCGGCTGGGGCAAGACGACCCAGCTGGGCTACGGCCTCGGCCTCGCGATGGGGGCCAAGCTCGCCTGCCCGGACAAGCTCTGCATCAACGTGTGGGGCGACGCGGCGATCGGCTTCACCGGCATGGATTTCGAGACCGCGGTGCGCGAGCGCATTCCGATCATGTCGATCCTGCTCAACAACTTCTCGATGGCGATCGAACTGCACATCATGAAGGTGTCGACCGAGAAGTACCGCTCGACCGACATCTCGGGCGACTACGCGGCGATGGCCCGCGCCTTCGGCGGCTACGGCGAGCGCATCACCAAGCCCGAGGACATCGTGCCGGCGATCAGGCGCGGCATCGAGCAGACGAAGAAGGGCATCCCGGTCCTGCTCGAGTTCATCACCTCGAAGGAAACGTCGATCTCCACTCCGAAGTAGGGAGGACGCCGTGACCGTCATCCTGACCCCGGCCGGCGAGCACCGCGTGACGGCGCGCGACGGCCTGTGGCTGCACCGCCGCGACGCCGAGCGCGTCACCGGCTGGACGCTGAAGCCCGAGGGCATGTGCCGCGACGAGCGCTGCGTGCCGCTGCCGGCGACGGCGGTGGCCGGCGACGAGGTCGACGTCGCCGCCTTCTGGACCCGGCTGGGCGGCCCGGTGATCGCGGCCGAGGACGGCGCGGTGTGGTCGCTGGGCGCGCCGGCCGACGAGCGCAACGCCGCGCTGGAGGGCCTGGTCGCGCCGGACGTCACGTTGCCCGACGTCGATGGTCGCCTGCGTACCCTGTCGGCGCTGCGTGGCCGCAAGGTGTTCCTCGCGACCTGGGCCAGTTGGTGAGGCTGCCGGTTCGACTTGCCCGTGTGGCAGGCCCTCTACGATGAGCTGAAGGACAAGGGCTTCATGGTGGTCGCCGTGGCGCAGGAGAGCCGCGGCGCCGAGCATGCGCGCCCGTGGATCGAGCAGGCCAAGTCGTCCTACTGGCAGCTGATCGACACCGACCATAGGGTCGAGGATCTCTATAATCTCGTGAACGTGCCGCAGGCGGTCTGGATCGACGAACAGGGCCGCATCGCACGCCCACCCGAGACGGCCGGCTCGACGGATCATTTCCGGCGCATGGACCTCGCGACGCGCACCATGAGTCCCGAAGACCAGGCCGAACGCCTGGCGGCGCGGCATGCCTATCTCGGTGCCGTGCGCGCCTGGGTCGCCACCGGCGCTCATGCCCTGCCGGCCGACGAAGCGCGCGCGGGCCTGCCGAAGGTCACGCCCGAGATTGCGGAGGCGCGGGCGCGCTTCCGGCTGGGGCTCTGGTTGCGCGCGAACGGCCGTGCTGCCGAGGGCGATCGGCAGATGGCAGAGGCGAGCCGCCTGCATCCCGAATCGTGGAGCCTGTGGCGCCAGGCGGCCGATCTCGACGAGGTCGGCAAGGCATCCGGCCCCGCGTTCTGGAAGCGCGTGCAGGCGCTCGGCGATCGTCCGTATTATCCGCCACCCAAACTGTAGTTCGGGAGTGACAGGGACTCGCCCTGATTGGTGCCCCTCTGAGCGACCATCACACCTCCGTGAGAGCGTGCCGGTTGCTCAGGCGGCAATGCCCTCGCTGGTCTAGGCTGTTTCAGTATTTCCTGAACAACGGGAGACTGGGATGGCTGTCCTCAACGTCAACGGCAAGGTGGTCGAGTTCACCGCCGATCCGGAAACGCCCCTGCTCTGGGTGCTGCGCGAACAACTGGGCCTCACCGGCACCAAGTATGGCTGCGGCATCGCGCA
>Ga0102832_1002027_pt1 | contig 13398 bp, 10 predicted proteins | sample EBPBio282013_DNA_FD_88942 | JGI IMG/M metagenome (GOLD analysis project Ga0102832, IMG submission 88942) | Wastewater treatment Type I Accumulibacter community from EBPR Bioreactor in Madison, WI, USA - Reactor 2_5/28/2013_ DNA (Illumina Assembly) | ecosystem: Engineered > Bioreactor > EBPR >...
CGAGCGCCCTCTTCGACGACGGCGCGCGTAACCAGGACGAAGGCCGGTTCGTACAGCAGCATCGCCATGGCGGCGCCGATGCCGAGCCAGCCCAGGTAAAGCATCGCAGCGCCCTGCGCGAAGGCCACCAGCAGCAGGCCGGCCACCGCCAAACCCATGCCCAGCCGGGTCAGGCGGGCGGCGTGCCCGGCATCGAGCCAGCGCCCGATGGCCGGAGCAAGCAGGGCCATGGCCAGCAATCCGGCAGAGAAGGCGCCGGCGACGGTGGTGCGGGACAGCCCCAGCGCCTGTTCCATCGGCACCAGCAGCACCGAGAAGCTGTAATACAGCACGCCCCACAGGACGCACTGGCACAGTCCGAGCAGCCATACCGCTCGCTGCAGGTGCGCGGGCATGGATCAGGTGCAGCAGCTGGCGGTGCGAGGCGCAGCCGGTACAGGCGATGCCCCACATCCGCAGCCGGACTTGCCTTGCGCCTGTGCGTCGGCGTCCTGCACACAGCACGCCTCCACGCCCGCTGGCGCCGGGCCGCCACAGCATCCGGTTGCATCCTCGGTAGTAGGTGTGACCGCCACAGCCTCCGCCTTGGCCGTGGATCCGCAGCAGCTCGTGGCCGCCGCAGGTGCCACAGCGTCTTCTTCCAGGAACTGGGTGACGCAGACGCCGGTTTCCGGCAGCACGAGTTCGACCCGACGAGCAGCTTCCCAATCGCCGGCAATGGCGGCCACCACTGACCGCACCTGTTCATAGCCAGTCAGTAGCAGGAAGGTCGGTGCCCGGCCGTAGCTTTTCATCCCGACGATGTAGACATTCGCATCGGGGTGCTTGAGCTCTTCGGCCCCGTGCGGCCGCACGCTGCCGCAACTGTGCTGGTTCGGGTCGATCAGCGGCGCCAGGGCGACCGGCGCCTGGGTGCCGTGGTCCAGCGCGATGCGCAGTTCGGACAGCAGGCCCAGATCCGGACGGAAGCCGGTCGCGCCCACGATCTCGTCGACCGGCGGCAAGGCCTTGTCCTCGCGGTATGCCACGATTCCCTCGTCGGTGCGTTCGAGCCGATCGAGATGGAAGTTGGTCGTGACCTGCAGCACGCCGTCGTCGACGAGTTGCTTGATGGTCAGTCCGAGCTTGCCACGTTCCCTGAGCTGGTCGTTCTCGCCGCCGCCAAGTACCCGGTGCAGCGACGGTCGGCGGATCGCCCACTCGATCCGCATGCCCGGCACCTGGCGCGACAGGCGGGCCAGGTCGCTCAGCACGTTGAAGGCCGAGTGTCCGCTGCCCACCACCAGCACCCGCTTGCCTGCGTAGCGGTCGCGATGCGCGTCCAGCACGTCGGGCATGCCGTAGAAGATGTGCGGCTGTAGCGACCGTTCGCCCAGTGCCGGGACGCCCGACGCGCCCATCGGATTGGGATGCTCGATCGTGCCGGAGGCATCGATGACGGCCTGGGCCAGCACTTCATGCTCGCCGGTGGCGTCCTCGTATCGCACGACGAAGGGGACGTCGTTGCGCTTGAGATCCTTCATGCGGTCACGGCGCTGCTTGGCCACGGCGACGACCCGGGCGCCGATGCGCAGGTGCGGCGCGATCTCGAGCGTGGCCGCCAGTGGTGCCAGGTAGCGCTCGACGACCTCGCCGCCGGTCGGAAAGCGCGCAGGATCGGGCGCTTCCCAGCCGTGCCGGGCCAGCAGCGCGCCGGCGGCACGGTCGATCGCGAACTCCCACGGCGAGAACATCCGCACGTGGGCCCAGCGCAGCATGCCGGCGCCGACGGTGTCGCCGGCTTCCAGCACCAGCGGGGTGAGCCCGCGTTCGAGCAGGTGGGCCGCGGCGGCCAGGCCCACCGGGCCGGCTCCGATCACGACAACGGGAAGTCCAACGTTCATGGCGCGCTCCTTCAGGCGATGGCCGTCGCCGTGTCGGCGACGGGCGATGTGAGAGACAGGTTCTCGGGAATCAGGCGCTCGACGATCACGACGTCGAGCCAGCGGCCATCAAGCTGGCCGTGGTTCTCGTAGGTACCGACCTCTCGGAACCCGACGGATCGGCACAGGGCCCGGCTGGCCGTGTTGAACGGGAAGATGCGCGAGAGCAGCTTCCAGTAGCCCCGCTCGCGTGCGCGGTCGATCAGGACCTGCAGGAGTTGGCGCCCGACCCCGCGGCCACGGGCGGCCGTATCCAAGTACACCGAGAACTCCCCGATGCCGGCATAGCAATCGCGCGGGCGGTAAGCGCTCAGTCCTGCCCAGCCGACGACGGCACCATTCGCCCCCACGGCGACCAGCAATGGAAAGCGGTCGCCGTCGGCCAATCGTTGGAGGATGTCCTCGACGGTACGCGGGATCGTCTCGAAGGTCGCGCCGCGCTCGGCGATCCCCTGGTTGTAGATGGCCGTGATCTCGGCGGCATCGTCAAAGCGGGCAGAACGGATCGTGACCATCTCGCACCTGTTGTCAGTAACAACTATTTAGGCAAAAAAGGGGATCAGCCGCAGGTTCCGGTCGGGCCGGTGCCGCAACCCGGTGCGCAGCCGCCCACGCTGGCGCCTGACACGAAGCGGGCCTGCGCGGCACGCGCCAGGCGCTGGATGAGTTCGGTGGCACCGGCGCGGATCTCGGGGGGAAGATCGCGCAGGAGCTCGCCCTGCTGCTGGATCAGCTCGTTGTTGATCCGCTCGTAAAGCTCACGCCCTTCCGTGGTGACCCGCAACGAGACTGCCCGGGCGTCCTCCAGATCCGGCAACCGCTCGGCGTACCCCTTGCGCACCAGGGCATCGACTACCCGGGTGGTGGTGCTCTTGTCGAGCATCAACGCCTCGGCCAACTCCAGGCTGCGGGCAGGACCGCGCTCCACCAGGGCTTCCAGGGCGTAGCACTGGGTCACCGAGATGTCGTAGCAGCAGATCCTGTCCCGATCACGGAACTGGTAGATCCGGACGAGGCTGGACACCGCGGCATGCAACGCCTCGGCGTCTTGCCGAAGGTCTGACGGGGTGCCGTGGGTCTGGGGCTGGTTCATATCAAGGCGATTTGTTGCTACTAACAACTATACCCCTCGCGCCCCCTCTCGCGTCAAGCGTTGCCGGAGGCACTGCCAATGGCGGCTGCGGTGACGGACTCGGCCGGGGTGGCATCATGGGGCCGGGGATGGGTCTGCCGGGGGAACATGGATCGACAAGCGCCAGCAGAACCGGAGGAGCCCGGTTCTTCAGCCTCACCGATTGCATGGACACTTGGCCAGGCACGCGCCGTCCTGAAGGACTGGGTGTGCCTGGCGAAAGACGCCGTCTACGACCGCAACATCGACCTTGCGCAGGCGGCCAGGATCGATCCGAGCAGGTTCCGGGCGTTCGCGCACTCCCGCCGTATCGACGTCCCCACGGCCGATGAAATCATTGCGATCTCGGAAGCCGCCGGGCATGAGATTCCAGCCGTCATCCTGGACGCCAGGCAATTCCTGGATGCCAACGGGGAATCCGTCGTCCCGCCCGCCCGCATTGGACAGCCACCCGGGGAATGCACGTTGGCCTCTCCCGGAGAACTCAAAGCGTGGCTCCGGGCTGCCCGCATGTTCCGTCGGGCCGGGAGGCTCTCCCAGGTACAGCTCAGTGCGCGTCTCGGCATCTCGAAGCTGACCTTGTGCCACTGGGAGAATCCGTCACGCTCTCAGATCCCATCGGAAGACCACGTCCGCAAGATCGCATCGGTATGCGGCGTACCTACTCCTGAAGTCGCGTTCGAGCGGATGCGGAAGTCGCCCTACGCGTCCAGGCGCCGTGTTTCGGCAGTGAAGGCCGAAACGCTTGCCGAGGAGATTCTGTGGACAGGGCGGGTTCTCAGCAGCCACGCCCATGATCCCCAGCTGGTCGAGCGCAATGCCACCATCTTCCAGGCACGATTCAGCGGAGAGGGAGAGTCTTCCAATACGCTGCAACTGATCGGCGATATCCATGGGATGACCAGGGAGCGGGTGCGGCAGATCGTCGACAAGCAGATGCTGCACCTGGAAAGTGTCGAGCCCAGGCGCGAGTGATTCGATGCCCTGCACGAGGCATGTCATGCGCTGACGCCGATGCCCATGAGCGAAGCCGAAGCGACGCTGCGGCCATTGCTGGGGCCGGGCCTCAGCCTCCAGGGCGCCATCGACTATGGCATCCAGATCCTCGGCAGCAGACTCCCCTTGCACAAGGTCAAGCGAAAGCTGGCCGAGCCCATCGTAGTCGCGGGCGACTTCCCTGACTGGTTCGACGCCGCGATCTCCGCATCGAAGACGCTGATACGGCATTCCGGCGCCGCGCAGTTCACGCTGGCTTGGGCGATGACGCTCCGTGAGTACAAGGGCTGGATATCACCAGAAGAATTCCGAAAGGTGATCGAGCATGCCCCGGGCTTCGAATGGGTCGATGAGAGCCAGTCGTGGTTCTGGTTCGGGTCGGAGGGAAGCGCCAATCGGGTCATCAAGCGCGCGATCGAGATCCTGGCGGCCGCAAAGGGAGCGCTGGATATCGAAGTCATCTATGGCGGGCTCGCCCGCTATAGCCGCGGCCGGATGTCGGAAGTGGCCGAGCACGCGGGCGTATGGCCGCCTATCGATGTGCTCAGGCAACTCCTGGCCAGATCCCCGGCATTCCACTGCCAGCAAGGCGACGACTTCAAGCTCCTCGTATCCGACGATGACATCCAGTCAAAGGCTGGATCCGCGCAACTGATCCTGAAAGCGCTCGAGGAACGAGGCGGCGTGGCCTCCAGATCGGAACTCCGTAAAGCGGTTGTCGATGATCAGGGAGTCAACGCCATCACGTTCGCCGTCACGCTGTCGATCTCGCCTCTGATCAGGCAAGTCGACCGTGGTGTGTTCGCAATCCGGGGGTGGCCGATCGAGGGCACTCGACTGATTGATGCGCAGAGAACGGTGGGAGGAATGCCGGGTGGTGTAAGCCAACCCAAGGACGTGCAGATCGACGATGACGGCGAGGTGAGCTGGTTGGGTTTTCTGACGGAGGGCGCAATCCGAAACCGTGCGGCAACGCTTCCGGTAAAGGCGGGCAGGCTTCTTCCGCCGGGGGAGTACAAGGCAGGAGCCAGAACCATCACAATCGTCGAAGATCGAATCAATGGTCTAGTCGCCCTAGTTCTCGACTCTGGTGGGCAATCAGGATGCACCTACCGGGTTTCCGTCCAACCAGCGACGCGTTCCGCGCAGATCGAGATTCTCGACCCGGGCGAGTCGGATGAAGGCGATGATGAATAGTCGGAGAGCTGGATCGCAATCCGGCCGTGTGCGATTACTAGTAACGACGTCGCGTGCGGACACAGACCTACCTTCGGAGCGGGACTACACGCCCTTGCGCGACTTGTTCCTGCAGCCTGATGTTCTCTTCCTTCAGCTCAGAAACTTCCTTGCGTAGCGCCTCAATTTCATCATCTCGCCGCGGCATTTCAACCTGATACATCTTCTGAACATCAGCCGCGACAAGGCGATACCTGTCTTCGGCAGATGCGACACGCTTGGTGATTTCCCGACGAATGGGGGCTTTGCCTTTAATCGTGGCGCCAGACACTCGCTCTATCCACTTCAGGGCGAAAACCCTTGTCGTGCCCTTGTGTTGCTTACCCATCAGCGTGATGGGGTGGACATTCGCCCTGCGACATATCTCGGCCAGTGAAAGGCGCCCACCGTTGTAAGCGTAGATGCCATCAGAGTCCTTGATCTCTTTCTCCATGATCTCCGTAGCACTCTTCACCGAGTCGAAGACACGAGAGGTGCGCTTCCGCGCGGACTCTGCAAGCTGGTCAGGTGCTCTGCTCATGGCAACAAAACCACGCCGGGCAAATGTTTGCTCAGCACGGGGTGATCGGCGAAATGTTGATCGACCTCGCGCCACCGGCCGAGCATGGCCTTCACTTGTCCAGCGAACTGCGCGATCAGCATATCTTCACCGTTCGTGTCCGCCTCCCTCAGCTTCCCCAGCATGTAGTCGACAGTCTCGATCGCCTTCAGAACGGCTGATGAGACCTTGACCCCGTCCTCATCGTACTCATTCATCACAAGTTGGTTGTCGCAGGCGGGATTGCAGTAATGCGGGTTTGCTCCACCTTGTCCTTTGTTGCAAAGGCCGCCACGGGTAAATCCCGTGCAGATGATCCCAGGTGCGATTACAGCCCATCCGGACCCATTCTCCGTCATGGCCCGTACGAACTCCATCAGGTTCTGCGGCTCCATAGCCTTGGAGCCCACGCGTTTGGCGTACTCAGCTACACGTTCCCGCAACACAGGGGCAGCGTTACCTTGCAGTTCATCGCGCTTCTGCACTGCCTCGACGCCCTTCAGGATAATCAGTTCTCGAACACATTCTTGAATTTCATCAAGAAGCGTTGGATCAGACAGAATGTACCGAACGACCGTCATCTGCTCATCACGGTGTCCCAGCACGTCCATGAGAACTTTTGGTGCATGAACCAGTGCAAGTGCCACGATGCGGACGAGAGTTTTGCGAAAGCGATGCATGTGAGGCCTGCCCCCGTTCAGTAGAGGCGCGAGGTCGAATGCTCCCACGAAAGCTAGCAGGCTGGGGTTGAAATCTACAAGAGGTTGGCCGGCCCATTTGGTGGCTGAGACCCAAAGGTGATTATCCGACACTCCAGATACGCGCTTGACCAGTTTCGCCAAGCGTTCTTGCTGAAGTATTGCCTCGACTACTAAGGGAGGCAGAGGGGCTTCATGCTCCCGCCCCCCAACCCCATCGAGTTTCGTTGTGTGCATAACTCCAGTTGGAGTGACGCTGGTTTCCCTTCGAAGGCACCCTTCCTTTAGAGACCTGATCTCGGAGTGCCTGCCCGCTAAACAAAGCGAAACTAGCCACAGATGGCATGTCTGCAAAAGACCCAAGATTGACCAAGCCTGGTGATATGTAGCGGGTGGCCAGGAAAATTCGCCAATGCCCCTCGCATTCAACCGAACTGAAAATGGTAACGATTCAAGCGGCGCACCATCTGGGCCAATCCAATTCCACTGTGAAATGATCGGCTCAAGTGTTGCGGACTTGACTCTTACCGCGTAACTGGCACTCAGCGGCCGACCGATCTTACGAGAGCGGGGGCCGACTACAGTGGTCTGGAAGGTCATTCCTTCAGCAGTTTCAAGAGCGTCAAGTAGTGTAGGGCCGACGACGCGCATCATCTGGATAGCGTTCCACCCCGCTTCAACTGTGAACGCGTCGGGAAAGGGAAGCCAAGTAACGTCAGTCTCTATCCGGGCTGTGTGTTCGGGCTCTCCTCGACGGTCACGTGCTCTCTCACTTCCCTTAGGTCGAGGTCGCGCCACTGGTGCATCCTGAATCGCGCCGTTTCTATTCAGGCGGCGAAGGAGGTTGCCGTAATAGAGCCCTCTCTTACCTAGCCAAACAACCATCTGCTCTCTTGTAACCCTCGACCAAAACCCTGGCCGATCTATGTCTGAGATATGACGAGTGGCTCGTCCTAGTTCTCTCAACAACGTACATATCGAGGAGTAAGCCATTCGTTTGCGCGTGCTGCTGGGCCATAGGCGGACGGCAATAGCAACTCTTATCAGTTCTCGCCAGATGCTGCGAGCATCTTCACAAGCTACGTCCATGCCTTCCGGGAGTGCAGATTCAATGCGAAAAGACCGGAGCCTCTCAGTCACACGCGATCTGGATATGAGATTCGAAGCAACCTCCCATCGTCCCCAGACACTGCCCATCAGCAACTGCCCCTGCAAGTGCAAAAGCTGTTGATCGTCAGCAAGCCTCAACTCGTCCGGTGAAATCCCTGTGGTGAGAATGACGTTAGATGCGACTTGATCAATCTGTAACAGGGTCTCCTCGCTGAGATTGCGGCTAGCCATCAGTGTCGACCTCCATAGAGCAATGGCCTATGCTCGCCTCGCTCAATTCGCGCGCGCCAAATCAACAGATAGCGTTCTGCGTCCTGCTCGGGCCATTGCTTTATTGTTTGCTGGAGGTAATGCAGATCTCGCTCTTCGCTGCCGGTTGCGAAGCGAACAAGTCCCGTATGTGCTTGCCGCCACTCCAGTTCTGCAACTGTCTTGCAGATGTCGCTGAGGCTGTCGTTCAGAACGGTGGCATGCGGACACTTGCGAGCTACGCATAGGTGCCCCTGGATGCAAGGTGTCATTCCGTCGCGAGGATGATTAGGATCGATAGAGATTGGCGGCTCAAGCGGGCGTTGGCAAATTGCCCCTGAGTAGGTGCGACTCCTACGGTAGTCGTTAAGGCGTTGAACACCATCGGCGGTAACCTGCACGCCTTCGATCTTGGCGCGCGTGAGAACGGAATCCCAAGATCTGGTATCCCCAATCTGTTGAAGCGTATTGTCCAGAACTTGCGCGACCAACTTGTGTGACTCTTGCCGTGTCGAATGACGATAGCCATAGATGCGTGTCGTGGACATGTTCTTGTGCCCCAGCATCAGCATTAGTGTCCATGTGCTATAGCGAGACTCGCGGTACATGATTGCAGCTGCTATATCTCTAAAATCTCCACAAGTCATCGCGCGAACATTCGTCTTCCTTCCAGGCCATTCATTGTGGTTTGTGATATGTCTCGTTAGCCAGTTGTTTAGTGTGGTAGCTCGTCTAGGATCGGCTACAAACAAAAGATCTGCCGGTTTATTTGATGTCCCGAGCCAAGGGGTGCGAAGCGCAATCTCAGGTTGTAAGACGCTATCTTTGTTACCACGAACCCAGTGGCGCAATGAGTCGTTGCGTTGAATCAAGCGTCTTATGATGTGATAGATGTTGGTCGGGTGATGGGTCGAACTAATCGTGTGCTGGAGTACGCCTCGTACACGATCCTTTGGTGCATATATCCAAGCATGATCTTTGTCATAGGTTGCATGCCAGTCTTCTATATCGAGATTCAGAAGCGTAGAGGGATTCCAAGCTGACCGTGCCAAGCATAGAAGTACACATGTCGCGATGTCAGCGCTGTTTGGATACAAACCGCTGCTGCAGTCCATCCAAGAGACGCGATCCCCTTCTGATCTTCCCGGCGGCAAGTTGAGTCCACTGTATCGAGGCCACCACATGGGAATCTGATGGTTACCTTCCGTCCCCAGTTGAAGGGCATGCAAGAGTTGTTTTACGTGCGGGAGCGGGTGGCCCACACGCTGGATCAATGCACGGTAAGTGGCGTGAGCATCAGCTTCGGTGGCGGCCAGTTCTCTGGGTACTCGGCCAGACCGACCAGCAAGCAATGTGATCAGATCTCTCCCGGTAGCCGCCAAGGCGTCTGCGCGCTGCCAGCGTCGGAAAATTCCCGCTACTTCACCGCGAAGATATCGAATTAACGATAACCCCTCTTCATCAGTCGGTGTATCCCTAGGGCTTCCCCTCCGTCGGGCAAGCGTAGACATGTTTAACTCTGGGAGTCCGTGCAGATGGACAGCATCGAGTATCAAAGCTCGAAGTTGTGCCGCACGCGTGTCATTTGCTTGCTTCCAACGATTCTCTGGCCCAGGTTGCGAGAAGAGATCCAGAATGGCGCCAGAGATATGATGCAAGCGATCAATTCTAGGGATAGGACGTCCGTTGTCTCTCTGCCATTCTTCGTATGTGTCAAGGAATCGCCAGAACGCGCGAAGCGCGCCTTTAAGGTTCTGACATGAAATGAGGGGGCGGTCGCGATAGCTTACGGTGATTGCGGGCATCAAATCATTCAAAAGCCCGGGTCTGCCACTGAATCCACCAAGCCAGTTGTGGATCTTCGCACCACTCGGCGGAGCCTCACCTGCGCCAACTCCGAGCTCGGCAAAATCGAGGGATGATTCCTGATAGTCCGGATGTGTGCACACTAGGACCCATGTGCTTGGCGTTACTGCCTGTCCTTTAGTCACCCAGTCCCTCCAGATCTGCATCGATGATTGCATTCCAATCGAGTGCTGGATGACCGAACTGTCGAATCATGCGTTGCTGCGCATAGCGCAAGTACCGCATCGAGGTTTCTTCACTCACATGGCCTAAGAGCGGAGTGAGAAGAAGGCGCACTTGGCCTGCCATGAGGCCATGTAGCCAACCAAGGCTCACACCCTTTGGATTCTCGATCTCGTGAAACCTCAGCAGTTGCCGGGTCGCCTCACACAGCTCCTCAACGGCGAAGTAGTGGCGCGCGGCGTGTGGATGCCAACCCGAAGGGCAATGCGGCACACCAGTCCAAGCCTTGTAAAGCATCTGGTTAGAAACGGGCTGACACTTGTCCTCGCCAAGCCAAAGTCGGTCAGTACGAGGCAATTTGACGGTATCGCCCCGATGAAATCGGGAGAGAAGGGTGGGTCTGATAAAAGTGAGGTAGTGTTCGATGCGATTGGCAAGATCAACGGGCAGCTGAACCACGCGAGAGCGTGTGCTCAGCTCTGAGCCAGGCTGTACCTTGCCTCCCTTGACGCCGTATCTCAGTGTTATCGGTACCCAATCCTGCATTATCCAGTCAGCCCTCCACAGAGCTTTACGTGGAAAGCAACTTACTCGCAACAGATTCGCTTCGGAGATTCTTGCGCCCGTACGAATCATGAACTCAAAAATAAGAGCCTTAACTGGATGTCGAAGAAGCACGGCTCGTATCCAGCGAGCAACCTCGGTGTTAAGTGGGAGTTTGCCTAGATCATGATCATCTTCTCTCAACTTCCCGTGTCGCTGGCTCACCAAGTGTCCAAGATGACTGAATGCATGGTTTCCGCCCTTGGACGAAACTCGTGTGCGTCGCTGAGGCACCCTGAATGTGCTTCGATAGCCGCGCTCCGCCGACCAAGTCAGGAATGCACAAGCCTCATCCAGATAGAGATTGACGGTGGATGGCTTGAGTGGACGATTGCTTGCGGAGGCCTTCCCGGAGAGTAGTTCAACCTGATATCCGCCAAGAAGATCTTCCACGTACTCCATTGCGCGCCACTCGCGTCGATCATCGAGTTGGCACCAGTAGAAGAAGGCACAAATACGCGATGCGATGTTTCCCCGAGACCTGAGGGTAGGAATGGTCGGATCTTCGTCCTCGCCAGTTCCGGGCGCCCATTCGCCACAAGAGCGTTCAACCAGATATCGGTTGGCTTCGACGGGATAGCTTCCATCATCACCGATGAGGATCGGGATGAATTGGAGCTTGGGCACGTCAAGGTTGACGAAGAAACCTTCGGGCGGAAGCACCCACCGCACAGGCCACCCTCCCAGTAGCATTGGGGGCAACCTACCCTAGATCCTTCCCGTTGTCACTACGTCAGCTAGCGTTTAGGCGGAGTTGAGCTTACGTACTTCTCGCGCCGGACGTGCGCGATCGGCAGGCCGGCCGCCTTCAGCTGCTCGAAACAGGCATCGACCATGTTCGGATTGCCGCACAGGTAGGCGATGTCGCCGGCGGGATCGGGTGCGAATTCGTCGAGGAACTGCTGCACGTAGCCGTGGCGCACGTCGGCATGCGCCTGCGCCGAACCGGGCGCAGGCAGTTCGCGCGAGAAGCACGGCACGAAGCGGAACGCGGGCTGCCGGTCGGCGAAGGCGCGGAACTCGTCGCCGTACAGCAGTTCCTCCGGCGTGCGCGCGCCGAACAGCAGCACCACCTCGACGCCGCGCTCGACGATCGCCCGCTCCAGCAGCGGCAGCATCGCGCGGTAGGGCGTCACGCCGGTGCCGGTGCCGATCAGCAGGTAGCGGCGGTTGCTGTCGCCGGGCATCAGGCAGAAGCGGCCGAACGGGCCGCTGGCCTGCACCGCGCCGCCCTGTTCGAGGCCTTCGAACAGCGCCGTCGCGGCGCCGCCGGGCACGTAGCTGACCGCGATGTCGACCGCATCGCCCGGACCGAGCGCGTGGTCGTGGATCGTCGCCAGCGAGTACGAGCGCTTGGTCGCGGTGCCGTCGGCGTAGTGGAAATGCACCTGGATGAACTGGCCGGGGATGAAGTCCAGCGGTTGCCCGTCGCCGCGGACGAAGCTGAGGTGGGCCACCGACGGCGCCAGCATGCGGCGCGCGACGAGCTTCAACGGGAACTGGACGATGGCCAAGGCGGCAAGTGGGACACAGTGGCCCGGGCATGGCCCGGTGGGCCGCCTATACTAGCCGCTTGCCGCGCAACGCGGCCAAGGCACACCGCAGATGACCGCTTCCACCGAACCGGTTCCGGGCGCACCGGCGCTGCGGATCCGCGACCTCCGCAAGACCTACGACAACGGCGTGCAGGCGCTCAAGGGCGTCTCGCTCGACGTCGCGCCCGGCGATTTCCATGCGCTGCTCGGCCCCAACGGCGCCGGCAAGAGCACCCTGATCGGCATCGTCTCCTCGCTGGTCAACAAGACCTCGGGCGACGTCTCGGTGTTCGGCATCGACCTGGCCGCGCAACGCGACGCGGCGATGCGCCAGATCGGCCTGGTGCCGCAGGAAATCAACTTCAACCTGTTCGAGAAGCCGCTCGACATCCTCGTGAACTACGCCGGGTTCTACGGCGTGCCGCGCGCGGAGGCGCTGGTGCGCGCCGAGCAAGAGCTGAAGCGCTCGTTCCTGTGGGACAAGGCGAAGGTGATGAGCCGCACGCTGTCGGGCGGCATGAAGCGGCGGCTGATGATTGCGCGGGCGATGATGACCCGGCCACGGCTGCTGATCCTCGACGAGCCCACCGCCGGCGTCGACATCGAGATCCGCCGCGGCATGTGGCACACGCTGCGCGAGATCAACGCTGCCGGCACCACCATCATCCTCACCACGCACTACCTCGAGGAAGCCGAGAGCCTGTGCCGGCACCTGGCGATCATCGACCACGGCACGATCGTCGAGCAGGGATCGATGCGCGCGCTGCTGGCCAAGCTCGACGTCGAGGGCTTCCTGTTCGACATCGACGGCGAACTGCCGGCGACGCTGCCGTCGATCGAGGGCGCGAGCCTGGTCGCGGTCGATGGCCAGACGCTCGACCTCGACATGCCGCGCGCGATGGACCTCAACCGCGTGTTCGCCGCATTCGCCGCCGCCGGCATACGCGTGCGCTCGATGCGCACCAAGTCCAACCGGCTCGAGGAGCTGTTCGTGCGGCTGACGGCGAAGCCTTCGCAGGAGGCGGCATGAACACGCAAGTCGATACCGCGGCGGCCGCGGCACCTGCCGGCAACGCGCGCCGCAACTGGATCGCGCTGCTGACCATCATGCGCCGCGAGGTGGTGCGCATCCTGCGCATCTGGGGCCAGACCCTGGTGCCGCCGGCGATCACGATGACGCTGTACTTCCTGATCTTCGGCGGCCTGATCGGCGCGCGCATCGGCGACATGGGCGGCTACAGCTGCATGGAGTTCATCGTGCCGGGGCTGGTGATGATGAGCGTGATCCAGAACAGCTACGGCAACATCTCCTCGAGCTTCTTCGGCGCCAAGTTCGGCCGCCACGTCGAGG
>Ga0102832_1002028_pt1 | contig 13398 bp, 8 predicted proteins | sample EBPBio282013_DNA_FD_88942 | JGI IMG/M metagenome (GOLD analysis project Ga0102832, IMG submission 88942) | Wastewater treatment Type I Accumulibacter community from EBPR Bioreactor in Madison, WI, USA - Reactor 2_5/28/2013_ DNA (Illumina Assembly) | ecosystem: Engineered > Bioreactor > EBPR >...
GCGCTGCTGGACGTGGCGCGCGAGATCGGCCGCTCGCCGGCCCAGGTGGCGCTGCGCTGGGTGATGGACCAGCCGTTCATGACCAGCGCGATCGTCGGCGCCCGCAGCGCGCGGCAGCTCTCGGAGACGCTCGAAGCCGGTGGCTGGCGCTTGCCGGCCGAGGCGAAGGCGCGGCTCGACGCGGTGTCGGCCCAGCCGCATCGCTATCCGCGCGCCTTCGAGGAGCCGATGGCCGAGCGCCGCGACAGCGCGGTCAAGATGCCGGGCCAGCAGCCACGGAGCGGCGACTAGCCGGCGACGACCGGCTCGCCGACGATCTGCGTGCGGTGCATCAGGCGCCGCAGACCCGGCTCGAAGGCGTCGCGGCGATGCATGACGCAGCGGTTGTCCCACATCACGAGATCGCCGATCCGCCACTTCTGGGTCCACGCGAAGCGCTCCTGCGTGGCGTGCGCCCACAGCGCGTCGAGCACGGTCTCGCTCTCGTCGACCGGCAGGCCGTGGATGTAGGCATTGGGCCGGCGCCCGAGGAACAGCGCCTTGCGGCCGCTCGCGGGATGCAGGCGGACCAGCGGGTGCACCGCGCCCGGCGTGCGGCTGACGTCGATCGTCTCCTGGAAACCCTTGCGCAGTTCGCCGGCCGAGTTGTGGCTGGAGTCGTGGATGCAGGTCCGGCCGTCGATCGCCGTGCGCAGCGCCGCCGGCAGGGTCTCGTAGGCGGCGTACATGTCGAGGAAGCTGGTGTCGCCGCCGCTTGGCGGCACCTCGATGGCGTAGAGCAGGGAGGCCCGCGGCGGCAGCGGGTTGTAGGACATGTCGGTGTGCCAGACGAGTTCGGAGGCGCCGAGGCCGCCGATCGGCCGGCCGTCCTGCACGATGCTCGAGATCACCGTGACCCACGGCGCGACGTCGGGCGCCAGCCCGGCCCCGCCGCGCTCGGCGTGAGCGGCGGCGATCGGCACGCGGTCGAGTTCGCCGAACCGGGCGCTGAAGGCCATCAGCTGGTGGTCGTCGATCCGCTGGCCTGAAAATCGCAGCACGAGGTGGATTTTCCACGCCTCGGCGATCTCGGCGAATTGGGCGTCGCTAACCGGCCGCGAGAGGTCTACACCGTGAATGTCGGCGCCCAGGGCGGCGCCGCTCGGTCGTATCCACAGGTCGGTCATATCGATGCTTCTCCGTCCCCGCACATTGCCACGAATCGGTCGCGGCGCGCATCCGGGGAACGGCCTACAGCGTTAGACGATGCCGGTCATGTCCCTGCTTTCCTCCCGTCCGTCTCGCCTGATCGGTCTGCTCGGTATCGCGGCGGCGCTGGCCCTGGCGCTCCCCGGCAGCGGCGACGCCCGCAACGGCCGCATCGACCTCGCGGTGACCGGCGAGGAGCGCATGCAGGGCGACCTCAAGGACCTCGTGTCGTCGTTCGAGAAGGACCAGCCGCTGACCGGCGACAGCCTCGCCCTGCTGCAGGGCGCGCAGGTGGTCGAGGGCCGCATCCGCTCGGCCTTGCGCTCGCGCGGCTTCTACGACGCCACCATCGAGGCGCAGGTCGACGGCCAGCCGATCGGCGAACCGGCGGCGCTCGACGCGCTGGAGGCCCGCCCCGAGGCGGAGCCGGTGACCTTCTCGTTCAAGGTCGCGACTGGTCCGCGCTACCGGATCGGCGACGTCATCGTGCGGCCGCCGAACAGCCAGGTCTCGCTGCCGGTGATCGACCGCGCCACGCTGGGCCTGACGGCGGGTGACCCGGCCGACGCCGCCGCGGTGCTGACCGCCCAGGAGAAGCTGCTCGGGCAACTGCGCCGGGACGGCTACGCGCTGGCCCGCGTCGGCCGCGACGCCGTGGTCAACCATGCCACGCAGGAGATGGCCGTCGCCTTCACGGTCGAGCCCGGGCCGCCGGCGCGGATGGGGCCGGTGCGCTTCTCGGGCACCGAGAAGATCGACACGGTGTGGCTGCAGCGCCGCGTGCCGTTCAAGGAGGGCGAGCCCTACGACCCGGCCAAGCTCGAGGCGCTGCGCAGCCGGCTGAACGCGCTGGGCGTCTTCAACAGCATCAGCATCACGTCGCCCAAGGCGCTCGACGACAACGGCGAGTTGCCGATCGACGTGGCGCTGACCGACCGGCTGCAGCGCTCGATCGGCTTCGGCATCGCCTACGAGACCCAGCTTGGATTCTCGGTCAACGGCTACTGGACCCACCGCAACCTGTTCGGCCAGGCCGAGAGCCTGCGGCTCAGCGCCGAGATCAACCACATCGGGCAGGGGATGGCGATCCTCGACACCGGCTTCGCGTTCCGCGCCGCCTTCCGCAAGCCCGACTGGTGGCTGGGTGGCCAGGACGCGCGGCTGGAGGCGGCCGGCCTGCGCGAGGTGCTCGACGCCTACACGCGCAACGCCGTGGTGGGCTATGCCGGGCTGGACCGCGTGTTCTCGCCACGCTGGCAGGCGCGCCTCGGCCTCTCGAGCGAGATCTCGAAGATCACGCGCAACGGCGTCACCATGGACTACGCGCTGCTCGGCCTGCCGCTGTCGGTGCTCTACAACCGCGCCAACAGCGACACCGACCCGACCAAGGGGTACCGCGTCGACCTCGACATCACGCCGTGGGTCTACGACCGGGACTTCTTCACGGTGATGCGGGTGACCGGCCGCAGCTACCTCGACCTCGCCGAGCCGGGGCGCACGGTGCTGGCGACGCGGCTGTCGCTCGGCACCGAACCGGCCGTCAGCATCGGCGGCATCCCGCCGGACAAGCTGTTCTACGCCGGCGGTGGCGGCTCGGTGCGCGGCTTCGTCTACCAGAGCGCCGGTCCGCGCGACAATTTCAACAACCCGCTGGGTGGCGCCAGCCTGTTCGAGGCCAGCGTCGAGGTGCGCCAGCGGATCGGCGAGTCGTGGGGCGCGGTGGCGTTCGTCGACGCCGGCAGCGCCTACCCGTACTTCGTTCCCGATTTCTCGCAGCTGCCGCCGCGGGTCGGCGCCGGCGTCGGCGCGCGCTACTACACCGACTTCGGCCCGGTCCGGGTCGATGTCGGGTTTCCCCTGAACCGCCGCGACGGCGACCCGCCGTTCGGGCTCTATGTCAGTCTTGGGCAGGCCTTCTGATGCGTGCGCTGAGAGTTTCCCTCTACGCGGTCGGTGGCCTGCTGGCGGTGCTGCTGGCGCTGTTCGTCGCGCTGCAGACATCGCCGGTCCAGCGGCTGGTGGCGCGCCTGGTGTCGAGCGCGGCGTCCGGCCCCGAGGGCGGCCTCGAGATCCGCGACCTCGGCGGCTTCTTCCCGACCGACCTGGCGGTCGGACGCATCGCTTATGCCGACCGGCAGGGAACGTGGCTGACCGTCGAGGACGCGCGCCTGCGCTGGTCCATCCTGCCCTTGCTGCGCGGGCAGCTTCGCATCGACGAACTGTCGGCGCGCCGCGTGTCGGTGCTGCGGCCCCCGGTGCCGTCCGCAGCGGGGTCGCCGCCGCCCACGGCGTCGGGCGGCGGCTTCGGACTGCCGGTCGGCATCGACCTGCGGGCCCTCGAGATCGCCGACCTCCAGCTCGGCAAGGACCTCGTGGGCGCCGAGTCTAGGTGGACGCTGTCGGGGGCGGTGATGGCGCCGTCCAGCCTGGCGGAGGGCACCTTGCGGCTGTCGGGCCGGCGGACCGACGGTCCGGCGGGAACGCTGGCGGCCGACATGCGCTTCGACCTGCAGCGCTCCTGGATCGACGGCGAGGTGACGGTCAGCGAGGGACCCAATGGCCTGGTGTCGGTCCTGTTGGAGCGGCGCGACCTCGGCGGCTTCGCCCTGCGCCTGCAGGCCAAGGGCGACGCGCGCGCCGGGACGGCGCAGGTCAAGGTCTCGGCCGACGACGCCGTGACGGCCAATGGCACGCTCGACTGGCAGCCGCGCGAGGGGGCGACGGCGGCGACGCTGCGGTTCGAGGGAGCGGGCCCCGGCCTGCCGGCCGGCCCGGTGGCCGATGCGCTGCGCCAGCCGATCCGGGTCGAGGCCGACGCGGTGCTGGGCGACCGCCGGATCGACCTCGTGAAGGCGAGCGTGACATCCGGGCCGCAGACCATCGAGGCCACCGCCAGCTACGATCGCGCGGCCGATCGGCTGGTGGGTTCGGTGACCGCCCGGTCGCCGGAGCCCGCGGCGCTCGCGGGCCTGGCGTCAGGCGTGGCGTGGCGGGGACTGCGCCTCGACCTCAAGGCCGACCTTGCCGACGTCACGCGCACGGCGCGCGGAACCGTCGACCTGACGGGGCGCGTCGAGGAGATTTCCGGCGCGGCTCTCGATCCGCGATTGCCGAAACCCGGCGCGCTCGATCTGCGGACGAGCGTGCGCCTGGACGACGGCAAGATCACCGTCGGCGCCCTCGATGTCCGCTCCGCCGTCGCGACGGTTTCCGGAAGCGGGTCCTACGTCACGGCGACCGGGACCGGCGAGGGCAAGGCCCACCTGGACGTGCCCGACCTCTCGGCTTTCTCCGCCGTGGCCGGGCGGCGGCTGGCGGGAACGGCCGCGCTCGACGTCATGGCGTCGGGCGACAGGCAGGGCGCGCGGGCGTCCTGGCAGGCCACCCTCAACGGTTTCCAGGTCGAAGGCGTCTCGGCCGAGGCGCTGCGCGAGGCCATCACCCTGTCGGGGAACGCATCGGTGCAGGCGGGCGGCGCGTGGCGCCTCACAGACGCCCGGATCGCGAGCGCGGCCGGACAGGCGACGCTTTCGGGGCAGGGTACCGGGAACGATGGCACGCTCGACCTCGCCGTCGACCTGCCGACGCTGTCGATCCTCGACTCCTCGGTGGCCGGCGCGGGGCGCGTGACGGGCCGCGTGACGCGCGCCAGCGGTCGCGCGGAGGCCAAGCTCGACGGCACGCTGACCGGTCTCGCGCGCGGGCCCGTGGTCTCGCGCACCCTGACCCTGTCGGCGGCGGCGGGCATGGATCCGTCCGGTGCGGCCAGCGGCACGCTCACCCTGGGCGGAGACCTCGCCGAGCAGCCGGTGTCGCTCGACGGTCGCTTCTCCGTCGATGCCGCGGGCGGCGTGCGGGTGCCGAGCTTCCAGGGCAAATGGGCGAGCGCGGTGCTCGATGTCCGCGACTTCGCGATCGCCGGGGAACGCGCCACCGGCCAGGCCCGTCTCAAGGTGGGTCGGCTGGAGGATGCCTCGGCACTGAGCGGCACGCCGCTGGCCGGCGCCCTCGACGTCGAGATCGCCGCCGATCCCGCGGCGGCCGGCGAGGCCCTGACCGTCCGCGCCGACGGCACCGGCCTGCGCGCCGGCACGCTCGCGGTCTCGGGTCTCGAGGTGCGCGCCACCGTCGAGCGGCCGGGTCCCGATCTCGCGCTCGACGCCACGCTGGCGGCCAACGGACTGGCCGGCGTGGCCGATCTTTCCAGCGTCAAGGTGGCCGCGAAGGGCAGCCTGCAGGACATGGCGGTCGCCGTGCAGGCGGGTGGTCGCGAGACCCGGGCCACGGTCGACGCGACCCTGCGCAAGGCGGGCGAGGAACTGACCGTGGCGCTGCGCCGTCTCGACGCGAGTTACCGCTCGATCCCGGTCGTGCTGACCGCGCCGACCACGGTCGTCGTCGCCGGTCCGCGCGTGAAGGTCGAGCCGGTCGCGTTGCGGGTCGGCTCTGGCCGCGTGACCGCCCGCGGCACCGTCGCTCCCGAGGGCAACGACCTGCAGGTCGAGATCGCGGCCCTGCCACTGCAGCTGGTCGACGCCTTCGCGCCGGGGACCGGCCTCGACGGCGCGCTGCAGGCGAAGGCCCAGGTGCGTGGGACCTCCGCGGCGCCCTCGGTCGACGCCACCTACAGCATCGCCGCGCTGCGACTGCGCCAGCCGGACATGGCGCTGCTGCCGCCGGTCGCGATCCAGGGCACGGCCAGCCTCGCCGGGCAGGAGGCGGGGGTGCAGGCGCGCGCGACGGCAGCGGGCGGCACGGCGCTGACCCTCAAGGCCCGCGCGACGCTGCCGCGGGCCGGCGCGCCGCTCGCGGCCTCGGCCGCGGTCTCGGGCAATGTCGAGCTCGCGCCGCTGGCGCCGTTGTTCGGCAACGCCCTGCGCAACGTCAGCGGCCGGCTGCGCCCCGACCTCACGGTCGAGATCGCGGGGGCGCAGGTGTCCGGCAGCGGCGCCATCGACTTCTCGAACGGCGCCCTCGCGCTGCCCGACTCGGGCATGCGGCTGAGCAATGGCCAGGGCCGGCTCGTGCTCCAGGGCAACACGCTGCAGGTGCAACGCCTGGCGTTCCAGACCGCCGGCAACGGCACGGTCGGGCTCGGCGGCTCGGTGAGCATCGACCCGCAGGGCAGTGTACGACCGGACCTGTCGATCACCAGCCGCAGCGCCTTGCTGGTCAATCGCCCCGACCTGATCGCCCGGGTCTCGGCCGATCTCAAGGTCACCGGCGACACGGCCAGCGCGCTCGACGTCAGCGGCCCGATCCGGATCGATCGCGCCGAGGTCTCGATCGGCGGCCAGCAGGCCGCCGCGTTCCCGACCCTCGATGTGCGCGAGGTCAACAAGCCCGGCGTCTCGCCGGCCCAGCTGGTCGCGATGCAGCCGCCGCCCAAGGACCTCGGCGCCGCGCCGTCGAGTGGGCCGCCGGTGCGCCTGAACATCACGATCGACGCCCCGCAGGCGGTGTTCGTGCGCGGCCGCGGTCTCGATGCCGAGATGGGCGGCCAGTTGGCGGTCGGCGGCACGCCGGCGGCGCCGGCGGTGACCGGCGGGCTGACCATCCGCCGCGGCGAGTTCAACCTGCTGGGGCACCGCCTGACCTTCAGCAAGGGGGTGGTGACGCTCGACAACCTCGACCGCGTCGACCCGCGTCTCGACTTCGTGGCCAACACGACCATCAACCAGGTGGTCATAACGGTGACCATCGCCGGCACGGCGCGCGCGCCCTCGATCGCCGTCAGCTCGTCGCCGGCGATGCCGCCCGACGAGGCCATGGCGATGCTGCTGTTCGGCAAGCCGGCCTCGGGGCTGAGCGTGTTCGAACTGGCGCAGGCGGCGCAGGGGCTGGCCGAGCTCACGGGCCAGGCCTCGGGCGCCGGCGCGCTCGGTCGCCTGCGCGGCGGCCTCGGGCTCGACCGCCTGTCCGTCGACTCGGGCAAGAGCGCCACCGCGCCGGTCTCGGTCGAGGCCGGGCGCTACGTCGCGCCGGGCGTGTATGTCGGCGCGCGCCAGGGCGCCACCGGGAACTCGAGCCGCGGCGTCGTGCAGGTCGAGGTGCTCGACCACGTCAAGATCGAGGGCGATATCGGCGCCGACTCGACCGGCCGGGTCGGCATCAAGACCGAGTGGGATTACTGAGCCGCCTCACGCGAAGTAGTGCGGCACGAAGCGGCTGGTGTTGTGGGTGATGCGCCGCTCGTCCTCGCGCATGCCGACGCCGGCCGGCTCGCCCGCGATCACCCACGACCCGACCAGCGCGTGGTTGCCGTCGAACACCGGCAGCGGCTGGTAGGCCTGCCAGACGTAGCCTTCGGCACCGTAGTCGCCGCCCGCCGTGTCGAACACGCCGGGCGCCACGACGGTCACGTTGTGGCCCTCGCGCCCGAGGATCGGCTTCTTCACGAAGCGGCCGCCGAGATCGGCGTGCTCGGTGTCGAACGCCGGCAGGAGGTTGCGGTGCCCGGGGAAGCCTTCCCAGAGCAGCGGCAGCAGCATCTTGTTGCTGAGGATCATCTTCCACGCCGGTTCGAGGAAGGCGGTGGTGTCGGTCAGCACGTGGACGCCGAACGCCTCGCGCGCCATCCACTCCCACGGGTACAGCTTGCTCAGCACCTGGATCGGCATCTCGTCCGGATCGGTGAAGCGCCGGCCGTTCCAGCCGATCTGCGCCACCGTCAGCGGCTTGCCCGCGAGGCCGGCCTGCAGCGCGGTGTCGCGCAGGTACTCCGAGGTCGCGAGGTCCTCGGGCTGGTCCTCGAAGCGGGCGAAGTGGACCAGGCCCTCCGGCGGCAGGCGGCGCAACACGCCGCGCCACGCCTCGATCAGCTTCTCGTGGATCGAGTTGAACTGGTCGGCGTCGGGCTTCACGTCCTTCAGCCAGTACCACTGCACCACCGCGGCCTCGTACAGGGCGGTCGGCGTGTCGGCGTTGTACTCAAGGAGCTTGGGCGGGCCGCTGCCGTCGTAGGCGAGGTCGAAGCGGCCGCAGATCGTCGGATCGGCGCGGCGCCACACCGTCTCGATGTAGTCGCCCCAGGCCGGCGGGATGCGGAAGCGCTCCCACAGGCGGTTGGCGACGACGTGCTCGACCGCCTGCAGGCAAAGCCCGTGCAGCTCGGCGGTCGAAGCTTCCAGCTCGTCGACCTCGTCGGCGGTGAAGGCGTAGCAGGCCTGCTCGGTCCAGTAGGCCTTGCCGTCGAGCACGTAGTAGTCGAAGCCCAGTTCCTCGACCTTGGCCTGCCAGCCGGCGCGCGGCGCGATGGCTTCCCGCCGCACGTCAGCTCGCGCCCGACGAACCGTTGCTGCCGGTCGCCCCGAAGCCGCCCCGCTGGCTGGGCGATGGCGTCGCCTGCGACGGCGAGCCCTTGGCGGTGTCGCCGCCCGGCACGAGGGCGCCGCCCGGCGCGGCGCTCGGCCCCGATGGCGTCACGCCCGGCGTCGGGGTCGACAGGGAACCGCGGAAGAACGGGTTGGGCAGGAACCAGATGTACGGCAGGCCGCCGAGGCCCGCCGCGCCGGGCGCACAGGAATAGAGCAACGCCGCGCCGGCGACGCCCATCAGGACCAGCTTGACGGCGCGCGAGGCGCGGGGCGATCCGGAGGGCTCCGACATGGCCGGGAGTCTCGGCCGGTCAGCCGTGCATGGTCAAGCCGCCCGACACGCTGATCGTCTGGCCGGTGATGAAGGCCGCGTCGTCGCTGGCGAGGAAGCAGACCGCGCCCGGGATATCCTCGGGCTGGCCGACGCGCTTCATCGGGATGGCGCTGACCAGCGCGGCGCGGACCTTCTGGCCGCGCTCGTCGGCGCCGGCCACCGCGGCCAGCAGCGGGGTATCGGTCGGGCCGGGGCAGACCGTGTTCAGCGTGATGCCCTTGCGGGCGACCTCGCGCGCCACCGTCTTGGTGAAGGCGATGATGCCGCCCTTGCAGGCCGAGTAGACGGCTTCCTGCGACGAGCCGACCCGGCCGGCGTCGGACGCGATGTTGACGACGCGGCCATGGCCGCGCGCTGTCATGCCCTTCAGCACCGCGTGGCTCATGTTGAGCGGGCCATGCAGGTTGATGGCGATGACCTGGTTCCACAGCTCCGGCGTGGTGTCGATGAAGTTGGCGAAGCGGTCCCAGCCGGCGTTGTTGACCAGGATGTCGGTCGGTCCGACCTCGGCCTCGAACGATGCGACGGCGCGGTTGACCGCGTCGTGGTCGGCGATGTCGACGCCGGACACGAAGGCGATGCCGCCCGCGGCGCGCAGCTCGGCCGCGACCTTGTCGGCGGCCTCGCGGTTGCGGTCGAACACGCCGACCCGGGCGCCGTAGCCGGCGAAGCGGCGGCAGATCGCGCCGCCGATGGCGCCGCCGCCACCGGTGACGATGACGTTGCGGCCTTCCAGTCCACGCATGGCACGCTCCTCAGAGGGGAGAGTAGGGATCGAACTTCGGCTTGCGCTTCTCGAGGTGGGAAGCGAGGCCTTCCTTCACCTCGGGGCCGAGGAAGCCCAGCATCTCCAGCGCCGTCGAGGCGTCGAAGGTCGGACCCATCATGCGCAGCCAGTTGTTCAGCGCGTACTTGGTGAAGCGGATCGAGGTCTGGGCGCCCTCGGCCAGCTTGGTCGCGACCTCCAGCCCCTTGGCCTCGAGCTCGTCGTCCTCGACGCACATCGAGACCAGGCCGATGCGCTCGGCCTCCTGGCCGTCGACCGCCTCGCACAGCAGCAGGTAGTACTTGGCCTTGGCCATGCCGCAGAGCAGCGGCCACACGATCACCGCGTGGTCGCCCGCGGCAACGCCGAGCCGGGTGTGGCCGTCGATGATCTTGGCCTTCTTCGAGGCGATCGAGACGTCGGCCAGGATGCCGGCGACGAGGCCCGCGCCGACCGCCGGTCCGCGCATCGTGCTGACGATCGGCTTGGAGCAGTTGATCACGTTGTAGACGATGTCGCGCGCTTCCTTCCAGGTGCGGAGCAGCGCGTTGTAGTCCTTGATGTTCTTCTCGATCAGGTCGAAGTCGCCGCCGGCCGAGAACACCTTGCCGCCGGCGCCCTGGATGATCACGCAGTTGACCGTGTCGTCGGCATCGATGTCGCGCCACACGTTGACCAGCTCGGTGTGCATGATCGTGTCGGTGGCGTTGAACTTGTCGGGCCGGTTCATGGTCACCCGCAGCACCTTCGGGTGCGGGCGATCGAACAGCAGGCGCTGGTAGCGTTTTTGCCAGTCGGACATCTTGTCTCCTCCGTTGGAGGAGAGCCTAGTCTCGCCGGCGGGGCGGCTCAACGACGGGTGTTGCCCGCGCTCCACTGGCCGGCATTGGCGAAGCGCACCGACTCCTCGGCCGCGTCGACCAGGGCGCGCGCCTTGAGCACGCTCTCCTGGTACTCCGCCTCGAGGTCGGAGTCGGCCACGACGCCGACACCGGCCTGGACGTACAGCGTGTTGTCCTTGACCAGGCCGGTACGCAGCAGGATGCAGGTGTCCATCGAGCCGTTGGCCGCGAAGTAGCCGGCGCAGCCGGCGTAGATGCCGCGACGCACCGGCTCGACCTCGTCGATGATCTCCATGGCGCGAACCTTGGGCGCGCCCGACAGGGTGCCGGCCGGGAAGCCGGCCTTCAGCGCGTCGATCGCGTCGAGACCTTCGGCGAGCTTGCCCTCGACGTGGCTCGAGATGTGCTGGACGCGGCTGTACTTCTCGATGGTGAACTGCTCGACCACCCGCACCGTGCCGAGCCGCGACACGCGGCCGACGTCGTTGCGCGCCAGGTCGACCAGCATCAGGTGCTCGGCGTGCTCCTTGGGATCGGCCAGCAGCTTGTCGGCGAGCTGCTTGTCTTCCTCGGGCGTGGCGCCGCGGCGGATCGTGCCGGCCAGCGGCCGGATGGTGACGGTGTCGTCGCGCAGCCGCACCAGGATCTCGGGGCTCGAGCCCACGATCGTGAAGTCGCCGTAGTCGAAGAAGATCAGGAACGGCGAGGGGTTGATGCGGCGCAGCGCCCGGTAGAGCGACAGCGGCGGCAGCTTGAACGGCATCGAGAAGCGCTGCGACGGCACGATCTGGAAGGCGTCGCCGGCGCGGATGTATTCCTTGCAGGTCTCGACCATCGCCTTGAAGGCATCCTTGGTCATGTTGGCCTGCGGCGCGGGTAGCGCGTCGAGCGGCTCGTCGCTGTCGCGCCGCGAGGGCAGGGTGCGCTCGAAGTCCGACAGCGCGTCGGCCAGCCGCTCCTGCGCCGCGTCGTAGGCCGCGCGCGCGCCGATGCCGGGCTGCGGCCACACCGGCGTGACCAGGGTCACGTTGTCCTCGAGCCGGTCGAAGATGCAGATCACCGTCGGCCGCACCATGATCGCGTCCGGCAGCCCGATCGGGTCGGGATTGTTGTCGGGCAGCCGCTCCATGTCGCGGACCATGTCGTAGCCGAGGAAGCCGAACAGGCCGGACGCCATCGGCGGCAGGCCGGGCGGCAGTTCCATCTGGCACTCGCGGATCAGCCCGCGCAGCGTCTCGAGCGGGCGGCCCTCCAGCGGCTCGAAGGCCTGGGCGTCGGTGCGGGCGCGGCGGTTGATCTCGGCCTGGCCCTTGCGGCAACGCCAGATCACGTCCGGCTTGAAGCCGATGATCGAGTAGCGGCCCCGCACCGCGCCGCCCTCGACCGACTCGAGCAGGAACGAGTTGGCACGGCCGTCGGCCAGCTTGAGGTAGGCCGAGACCGGCGTATCGAGGTCGGCGACCTGCTTGGTCCAGGCGACCTGGGCCTTGCCGGAGTCGTAACGCGCCTTGAAGGCATCGAAGTCGGGCGAGATCGACATGGTCGGGTACGCGGGGCTTACTGCTGGTTCTGGGGGCGGAAGGCGGCGGCGAAGGCCGCCTCGTCGACGGTGACGCCGTACTTGGCGCGCAGCGCGGCGATCAGCTGTAGGATCAGGTCGTTGGCGACCATGGTGTCCAGCTGCTTGCCGAAGCGCTCGATCTGGTCCTTGTCCTTGGCCATGTCGACCGGCTCGAGCTTGTTCAGCCGGACCAGCACGCTGCCCTCGGCGGTGCGCACCGACGCCGCCTTGCCTTCCGGCAGCTTGAACAGCTCCTGCACCACGGGCTGGGTCAGGTAGTTGCCCTGGTCGGCCTCGAAGCGCGACACCGGCTTGGCGATCCGGACCTCGAGACCGAGCTCCTTGGCCAGCGCCTCGAAGCTGGTGCCGGCATTGGCCTTGTCGAGCGCTTCCTTGACCTTGGCGTCGGCCAGCTTGCGGCGCTCCTCGTTCTGCCACGCCTCGGTGACCTTGACCTCGACCTCGTTGAGGGCAGGGGTGCGGGCCGGCACGATGCGGTCGGTGCGCACGATGAAGTACTCGCCGCGCTGGGTCTCGAGCAGCTCGCTCTCGGCGCTCTCGCGGGTGGCGAAGGCGGCCTGCACCAGCTCGTTGGCGGCCGGTCCCATGACGACCTGCACGCCCTGGGCGTCCTGGCCGCGCGAATCGACGTTCTCGTAGGTCCTGACCTTGAGGCCGAGATCCTCGGCGGCCTGCTTCATCGACTGGGTCTTGGCGAGCACGCGCTCGAAGTCGGTGACCTGCTTGATCAGGAGGTCGGGCGCCAGCTGGGCGCGCAGCTCCTTCTCGAGCCGGTCCTTGACCTCGTCGAACGGCACCGACTTGCCCTCGGTGATGCTGTTGACCCGCACGATGTGCCAGCCGAGCGGCGACTGGATCGGCGCCGGCGCCACGCCGACCGGCAGCTTGAAGACGCCGTCGGCCAGCGGGCCGGGCGGCAGGTCCTTCTTGGTGACCGGTCCGAGCTTGATCACGCCGTCGGCGCTGCCCAGCACTTCCTTGGCGGCGTCCTCGAGCGACTTGCCGGCGGTCACCGCGGCGATGATCGCCTTGGCCTTGTCCTCGCTGTCGGCCATCGCCTGGTCGACGTCGCGCTTCTCGGGCGTGCCGAACTCGCCGGCGCGGGCCTCGTACTCCTGCTTGACCATGTCGGGCGTGACGCCGACCTGCGAGGCGACGTCGTCGGCCGTCATCATGACGTAGGAGAAGGCGCGGAACTCCGGCACCTGGAAGCGCGCCTTGTTGGCCTCGAAGTAGGCGCCGAGCTGCTCGGCGGTAGGCTTCGGCACGTCGACCACGATCGCGTCGGGGACGTAGATCGTCTCGCCGACGCGGCGCTCGGCCTCCATGCGGAAGATGTCGTCGCGCAGCGTCTTCGGCGCCAGGCCCTC
>Ga0102832_1002029_pt1 | contig 13391 bp, 10 predicted proteins | sample EBPBio282013_DNA_FD_88942 | JGI IMG/M metagenome (GOLD analysis project Ga0102832, IMG submission 88942) | Wastewater treatment Type I Accumulibacter community from EBPR Bioreactor in Madison, WI, USA - Reactor 2_5/28/2013_ DNA (Illumina Assembly) | ecosystem: Engineered > Bioreactor > EBPR >...
AATGTAGTTATTACAACTTTTAATGAAGTAGAAATTTATTGAAATCATTAAATATATAAAAAATACTTTTTAATCAGACCTTCTGTCTCATTTATTAAACTCGATTGCCAGTCTTTTGACTTCAGGATCAGGATCTGTTTTAAGTTTTTCTATCATTTTTTAAAACATTTTATCATAAATTTTCTTATTTGATTTCAAAATAATCAGGGCTTTAGCTTTCACATTTGGAACTTTATCACTTAAACAAATAAAGACAGTTTGACGATAATTATCATTGAGGGTTTTTTGACTGACTTTTTATGAGGTTTTCTAAAATAAAATAAAATTTACTTAAATAATATCGAGAAGAATTTGTCTTTAAATGTAGCTTGGACTTTCTTTAAGGGTTTATATTTTAGGAATAAGCATGCTGTCACACCATTGTGGAGACTGTTGGCAAATAATGTTGATTATGAGCTGCGAGGCTTTTTCTCTCACAGCATGGATTTTATCTTGTACTAAATGTACAAGCATTGTCGTAAGCTTATCATTGAGGAAAAGAGAATTACTGATAACTGCACTTAACAGTTAGATAAGTTGACATTTGATTTTCCAATCATCTGTATTGAGCTGGACAAATAAAGGAGTCAATATTTTGTCCTCAATCATGTCTGGTGAAAACTTTTTCATTAGGACTTGGAACTTATCTAAGACTCCGACTGCTAATTTATTATTTTTTATGAAAGATAGAATGATGGGTAAAATTTACTCGTTGATTAAGGGAGGTGAAAGCACTTCAATCAAACCTACGATGTTTTATGAAAGAGCCAACTGAACATAGTCGACTTGATCTGATGAAAGTTTTTTTACCAAAGGAATTAAGTTCTTTTTAACTTAATCCTCAGTCATCACAGAGGCCAAGGGTTTAATTATGGCACATGACTTAGTTCTCAATTAAGGTTCGGTTGATGATAAAAATTTGACGAGTGAAGATTAGAAAGTTGCTTTAAAGTTGGCTTTAGAAAAAACTTTTAACGCTAAAGGTACAGCATCACATATTTTGGCATTGATTCTCCAATTATTGAGTGCTAAAAGATTTTTAAACTTGCCCATGCTTAGATTTGGATTGACTGAATAATAACTCACAAGGGCCTCAAGGGCATGAATTTTTGGAAGATCATCATTGTCGTTATAGATAATTTCGAGCATTTTCCCAACTTATTATTTGTTCTTTATTGATTAAAGTAATCGAGACAAATGTCGTGATGCAATGATTTTATATTGAGGAGTTTCACCGAATATCATACCACTATACATTTACAATAATTGACTTTAATTTTGGGGAACTAACTGTATCAGTCGGCTTATCAAATATCCAATACACTCTCGGGTTGAGTTCATTTCCGCCTTCCATAGTTTCTTGACAACATCGACTATCATCTACTTGTTCTTACGCAAGATAGTATCGAGCATTTGAACTGCTTTTTATGCTTATGATTTTTCATCTGTACGACAAAAACATATTAACAAAGGAATCAAATGCTTTTAATATTACTCACCTCCGAGCTATGTACGGAAATCTTTCAATTGATCTAACAACTAATTTACGATGGTCTGCTCATCGTCAACAAATTACATCAAATACTGTAACAATTATGTCCTGGTTCTCAATGGACCTAACGAGGCAGCTATCTACTTTAAAGACTGAACTGAATATAGTCTTTTCTTTGAGTCTTCGTTTCTTAAATCGTCAAGGATAGCAACTACTTATGACTTCTTCTTCATTCTCTTTTTTCTGTCTGATTATTATTTTCTTTTTAATTTTTCAATTTTATCTATATGAAACTTTTCACAAATTCTAAAATTCTTTATCCAAACTTTACTATCATTTCAAAACTATGAAATAAAATCTATCGAAGTCATGACCTTTAGGATAAACGTAACTTAGAAATAGTAAATCTAAAGCTATCTTCTTTCATTTTTCTTTTAAAATAAAAAATCCATTTCCTTTTGAGAAAATCTTTTTCTTAAATAATTTTTGAATTAATAAAGATTGATCATTTTACTTAAAAAATTATAAAAAAGTCCAAAAATGGATTCCTAAAAAGTTTAAAGGATATTTGTTAATATTTTTCGATAAAAATCAACATGTTCTTCATGGATACAATGGGATTCCTTCTGGGGTTCTTTCGAATCTTCTATCGTACAAGTTTAAGTGGACTCCTTCGTGGTGATGAACTCCTCTAGCTTGTTCTCTGGCTTTGACTCTTTCTTTGGCTTGGTCGATTTCGGCTTGAGTGATATCAACATATCTGTCATCAATCCACATTGAGTCAGGTCTGAGATTTTCAGCAGTACCATCAGCCCAGGTTTTTCTTGGAACATTAGCAACAGTTCTTCCTTGGTTGTATTCTGGGACTTCCATGGCTCTTCTGTACTTTTGATTATTAAGTGCTTCATGTCTCAAGAAATTGAGTTGTTTTCTCTTGAGAGCGTCAAGAGCCCAGTTGGGACAAATACTGAGGATATTATCTTGTTATTATTGACATTTAGTTTGGCTGTCATCGTTAGCAACGAGACATCTCTTGTAAGTAGAAATGACTCTTTGGCAGAATCTTGGTAATTCGATAAAAGATAATCCGAGTTCTTCTCCGGCTTGAGTGGCATACTTGACACCATAATGGAATTTTCTTCTGGTATCAGCGAATGGGTTATAATGAGATGGCCAGTGTTGATCAAAATGGATAGTGTTGGGGTAGGCCTTATTGTTATGATATAAATACATCAGGGAAGTACCATCTGGCACCTTGTCTGGTACCAACGGCCATTCTGTCACTGGTTGGGACTTGTTGAACAGCGAATGGATTGAAAGATGCAATTGCTCTTTTGAATGAGTCTACTTTTTATTAGTTTTATACCTGAATAGGCACCAAATCCTCCTTCTTTGAAGTTTAAGTATGGGTATAATGTTTTATGGATTTCGATGGATGGATCGACCTTGGTGGTAGCTTCAGTAGGAGCTCTTTTTTCGTTCGACATCTAACTAAAATAATATTTTGATTATTAATTTTCAAACAAATAAATCAATTCCTTTCTTAAAATCTTCTTATCTTTACATAACATTACAATTAATTCAAATAAACTCATGGGTTTATAATAATCTAAGCCTTAATCTAATCGTACCAATTCTACCCCTCCTGGTACAAATTACTATGGTGGTGCATTGATGCACAATCCGCAAACAAATACCACTTATCAACAGTTCATTATCGAATAAAAATATTATGATAAATTTCTCTTTCTTATTCGAACCAGACAAAAACTTTAACACGAAAATTTTATTACTGTCAAAAATCATTGGAAAAAACCCATTAATAAGAACTAATTTTCATGTACTAACGATAAAAGAGTTTAAGTATTCGTCTAATATCAGTCTTTGTCACAAAATCTCTCCAAAAAACTCGATAAACTTTCATAAAAATCGCTTGCAATTCCTGAAAGTTAACTTATAAAAATCTTCTTATCAATTCTTTCCTGTCTAAAGTACCTTAAACTGAAAGGAACTTGTCATGGAGATATAAAACCATAATCAATATTTTTTGACAATTTAGGAAAAGTTAAACTTTCTGATTCTTTTTTTATGAATGGCGGAAGGACATCATACGAAATAGTTATGTAAAATCCTTCTTCAATGAGTCTTTTGTCACCCTAACAACTTTCAAGATTGAGAGATAAGCAGTTTGATGATATTTCATTGATTCACCAAAATTAAGTTTTTAGCCTTGGCCTAACGATGTATGAATGTATGACTTTTGAGCCTGCAATGTAATGTTACGACTTATAAAAATTAAGAATTAAAAAGGACTATTTTAAGGATAAAGAGTAAATTATGTACAATAATGGATATTCGCCAAATCTTATAAAAATAGTTTACGATTTAATACTCAAGCCAGCTGAAAACAGAATGAATTTCAACCAACTTTATGACACTTTAAACAATCTTATTCACTGATTTTTCCTTTTTTTTTTTACTAATCAAAATTTCTTACAAAAAGTAATAAAAAAATAGATGTGAAAAATGAAGATATAAGAGTATCAGTTTATTAAACCTTGTGTAATTAAATGGTTTATTCTTTCCTTGTTTTTTACTTCTGGAATGAATATGACTTTAGTGTTGCTTTTTGATACTGTCTTTAAAGTTTACAAATATCTAATTTGCATAGCGGCCTTAGAGTTGAGCTCTTAAGCAGCCTGTCTCATAAGTTTAGCTGACTCAACATCGGCTTTGGCTGAAATGATTTTACTTTCAGCAAGCCTTCTTTCTTTAGCTGCACTGGAAAGAGATTCCTGAAGGTCTTTACTGAGTTGAATGTCCTTGATGAAAATTTCCTCAATCTAAAATTAATAAAAAAGTTACATCAACACCCCACTACTCAACATACTGATCGACTTGTTTTTCAATATCATCAGAAATGGCTTGTCTCTTTTCGAGAAGATCTTGCAGTATAAATTGGCCACATGTATTTTTTAAGATGGCATAGGTTACTTCAGCGATGGCGACATTAAAATTTTGAACTCTATAAAACGCATATCGTGAATTGATGACTCTAAAATAAACTGATGCGTCGATACTGATCGATACGTTATCCTTAGTGATGATATTTTGTCTCTGTAAGTCCATTACATTAATTTTCATGTTAATAAGCGCAAGGCTTTATGTACAAGGGTTGATATAATGAAGTCCTGGCTTGACTGTTTTAAGATATTTTCCAAACTGTTGGTAGACACCTTCATAACTTTGAGGTACGATTTTGTAAGGATAGTCGATAAAGCAGCAACAAATACAAGGCATCCAGGTTCTCATACATCCACAACATTATCCCCACCAGATCATGCATTTGCCATAGCAAGGAATTTATTAAGTTGATTGGTCAGATTATGGAAGGTAAATGTGTTTAGGCTTTCCATTGAGTCTTTAGTTTTCTTAGAGCATTAATGTTTTGTATTTTATTGCTCAAATAATCAAGTTTTTAGAGATATTATAATCTTTCTTTTAAAATTCTAATGTAATTTTTATCTCCAGTTATAAATCTAAGACATTGAATTTTTCTTAAAAGTAATTTAAAACCGAATGATTTATTTTTGTTTCTGTTTATTCGGATATGATAACCAATCTTTTTTGTAAATCCAAAAGACTTTAATAAATCAATCGAACGTAAAAGAAACTGATTTATTTCAATGTTAAAAATAATTAAAATATACGATAAAATGATAAATCAAAGATTAGCGATCAATGATCATGGAAGGAGTTAAATCAATTTAATCATTAATTGATTCTAGCATTAACTCCATTTTCCCAAACTCCAGTGTAAGATTGACCGTTTTTAAGTCTCATTGTTCCATTTCCGTGCATTTTGTTGAATCTGAAATCTCCTTCATAAACGTTTCCATTGTACCAGGTGAACCTTCCTTTTCCTGACATTTATCCTCTAACAAAAGGTCCGTCATAAGTTCCGAACTCTGTCTTCATAACACCTGCAAGTTTGTTATTTCTATCGAATTTTCCTTTATAGTAACCCTTATCTTTTTTCAAGACTCCATCTCCGTGCATATATCCTTAAACGAATTCACCTTCATATTATCTCCCGTCATCCCATTTCATTTCACCTCTTCCGTGTTTTAATCCATTCATGAAATATCCTTCGTATTTACCGATTCCTGGGAAATTTTCCTCACCTTTTCCGTTGGGTTTACCATCCTTCCATTATCCGCTATAGGTCATACCGTTAAGTTTGTAAAAGAATTTTCCTTTTCCATTGAAAGCTCCATTTTTAAACTCGCCAGTATAGTAAGATCCATCGGGGTAAGCATGAATTCCATGTCCTTCAGCTTTACCATTGACAAAGTGAGATTCAAGATATGTGCCATTTAATCCTCTTGCAATACCTCTTCCATTTTCAAGACCGTTTTTCCATTATCCCTAATAAAATACTCCAGGATTTTTTAAAAGTTCAAATGTTGGAAGTTTGTTACCGCTGCTGGAACCGGAAATTTCTTAATAAAATGACAAAAATACTGGCACCAGATCTGTGTTTATTAATAGTGTCTTAAACTTCAGGAAGAAGCTTTGGTCTTTGAGTAGCTAATCTGGCGTAATTAATAGCTGGGACATCTTTTTAATGTTTCTACTTTAAAAATTGTGATACTTTGATGTCATCGTTGCTGGCAAGACATGGTTCATAATCGAGACCACCAGCGTTGAGATCTCTTCTGGCTGAATGTTCGGCTCCCATTTATTATCAAATTCAAAGAAATAATTAATGATGAATTAAATGATTTGTTAAAATTGATTGAGTTTAAGCTACAATATCGTAATAAAAATTATTCATTGAAATAAAATTTAATTCAAATATTTCAACTTTTTTAAATTAAATATCATAAATCAGTAAAAAATTGACAACGTTTTTAGTTGAAACCCAACTTTCTTATAAAATAAAATCTTAAAGGCTCATCTTCAAAGATAGTGAAAACAAAAAATATAAGGAAAATTCAAAAATATTAAATAGAATCATTTTGTTTCGACTTCAAAATAAGTACGAAATGATTCAACGTAAGATTACACATAAAAAATGCTCCATCATTACATCGATATCGAGTGTTTTTTTTCAATCATCACAATATCTGATGTCGTCAAGTTATAGAGAATTGAGATTGAGCTGTTCTAATAAAATTCTTCTCCTTTCTTTCAAAGTTGGCTATAATTATTTTATCGACTTGGAATCTTTATTCTCATAAAGTAATTTAAGTTGTGAAGTTCGACTAATAAAAAGTTTGATAAACTACTATTTGTCGATTTCTCCATCACCATTAGAATCCACCTAATTGAACATTTTACGGATTTAATCTTCAGATTGTTAATAGTTTTACAAAAATTATACTACTTCTTAGTATGTTATTGTGCCGCTATGATCGATATCAAAATACGCGAATGCTTTCTCAAAATGTTAACGCTTCATAAACTAATCTGAGCTTAAGCCTGCTACTAAAAACTAAGTATATTCGATTTATCCGCTGCAATTTGTATCAATTATTTTCACTAAAAATTACACTCTTTAAATCGAAATTCTTCTCTTCTTTTCCAATGCTTCTTTCAATTCTTAAGAAGAAATCACGCCGTCATTGTTCAGATCCAGTTATTTAAAAATACTGACTAAAATTGATTTTTATTATGAGGAAAGCAACTGAGATGCAATAAATGTATGTACTACGGCTTGGAGCTTATTGTTAAACTAAAATTAAAATTAAATTACGTTGAATTTTCTAATATTTGATAAAATCTACTCCTCTTTTTTCTCGTCAATGATTTAAGTCCCTTCTTATTACATAGAAAACCATTTATGGTTAAAAATTTCAAAGGCGCTTGGTCTTTTTTACGGTTTTTTTTGAAGCATCAGTTTAAGAACTTAGAGACATTCAGGAGAGCATCTTTAGAAAGATGAACCTTGGAATCAAAATAATAAATACCTGTAAAATTTGGTTATTCACGAAGAATAGTCTGCAGAAGATTAACTTAGTTTTAGGCTTTGAAAGGCATCGTTCCTGTCAACATCATATAAAAAATTATTCCAGCTGACCAGATATCACATTTCTCATTATATTTTTTGTAAATAACTTATGGGGCGATGAAATAAGGTGTCCCAATTCTATCAGTTAAATGTTGATCAAGTTATAATGTTGTAGCAATTCCAAAATCGATAATTTTTAAGTTATTTGAACCTTAATATTAAAAAAGCATGTTTTATGGTTTCAAGTCACGATGGACTATCCCTTGAGAATGAATGTAAATTAAAGTCCTTATGATTTGCTTCATGTAAGTTCTTGCTAATTTTTAAGAAATTCTTTTTCCCTTTACTTTTTTGTAAAGTTCCCCTCCTGACATCAGTTCCAGTATAAGAGTGTATTAATCCCTATAATCATAAACTTCATAGATTTTCACAATGTTTGGATGGTCTAAAGATCTCATTATCGAAAGTTCTTAAAGAAGTTTTTTATGTTCGTCTTCTTTAAGTTCTTTCTTTTTGATTACTTTAGCTGCTCTGATGACCTGAGTATGAAGAGATCTGACTTTATTTACAGTTCCAAAACCTCCTCTTCCAATTTTTTTAATCACTTAATAATCGGTCAAATAGTTTCTATTTTTCATTTTGGCAAACGAATTCCATCTTACTTTTATTTCCTCAAATTGTTAATAGCTAAAATACGATTAACTTTGATCAATTTAGGTTGATGACCTGAAATTTGATGACTGGTTTTAATCGAAATGAGTAATCAACTCATCAGGCATTTCTTCGATGTCATGATTTAGAGGTTTGATGTAATTAAAATTTGCTTTCATTTTAGGGCTATGAACATTTTTATGTATGGCCTTCTAAGGAGGTTTGTTTTCTTTAGAATTAACTTTAAAAATAGATTCAACTGGTTTGCTTTGTGACTATCCCATTCAGAATTAAAAATACAATTATCATAGAATACTTTATAAAACTAAAAGAAAAGTTTGGGAAAATATTTTGATTTTTAGTCTAACATATCTCAAAGGTTTTTCCTCTCAACGTACTCTCGATTCTTTTCTTCAAAGCGAAAATAAAGTAGACAAAATCAATATAATCTTTTTCTATACGAATGAAAAATAATGAAATTTCATATTCTTTTTATTAAATAAAATTCTATTTTATCTTCTATATGGGCTATTAAAAATCTATATTTCATCGAAATTATTTCAATATTTTATTTTATAAATTCCGAATCTTTCGAAGAAAAAAAATCAAATAAATTATTATTTGTCACTTAATTATTATTTTTTCATGACTCTTCTAATTAAAGTCGTTGAAAATGTTATTAAACCTCTTATTTTTATACTATCAATGGTATTTAAGTTTTTGTGTAACTGTAAAAAGGAAGTTTTTTCTTTTGTGACTAAAAGCGATCATATAATTTCAATAATTATGCAGTATTTCTGACGTAAAAACATAGGCCCATCGAGGGGTCAATATTTTGATGAGGAATTGAAAACATCGAGGTACAGAAAAAGGAGTCTACCTCATCAGTGTCTTTCACGCAGTGTGGATCCAAATATATGAAATTTTTTTCAGTAGTTCCAAAAATGTAATGTGCCTTACCAGGTCGACCTCCAAGAATACCAATACAGTTTCTTTAAGTTTTCAAAAAATTAATAACAATTTCTAATAATTAAGGCTAGGGTGTTTTGTATCCGATACGAAACAGTATAATGATAAGGCCAGGATTAATTTTCGTATTAAAAATATTTGCTTTAGTATCCTTTTTATCTGTCTAAATTATTTTCTAATTTTTGGCCCTTTTTTAATCTAAGAATTGCAAAGTTCTTGACCATTAAAATTCATTATCGTAGACGATGACTTTTAGATTTGATTATTTGTTTTCGTTTTAGATGTCGCTTATTACATGAGCGATTTAACTTGGACTGTACCAATCACTTGGTTTGAGGCCATAAATTTCGTAAGCTTTCTAAGCTATTTTTTCTACTGAATATCTGCCTTCTTCATAAATGAATTATTTGAGAATCTTTTTCAGCTAAACGATATCATCAAAATATTGGGTTCCTAAATTGAGTCTTAGACAATGTGCTAACATCATTTGTCCCACTCTGACCATGCAACCCCATCCAACATCAGATTTTATTGTAAACTATTTTTTAATTTTGTAAAACTTGAGATTCTCACGATAAGTAAACCACAATACAGAACTGTACAATATCCTCGCCTATTAATTAGATTTGAAGCCCATACCAAACAGAGATATTTGGTCACTTTTCTCATCATTAAGAGCCAAATCCAATAAGTGAGTTCCATTAAAATACTTTTTTTTCCTACGCTCATGATTATTTTTACATCCAGTTTGTAGTTGTGTTCCACCAGCCTTAAGATGCATTTTAAATTTACTCTTTTTCAGTCAATTATCGCTCTGTCACTTCATCTTTTTAGTTGTTATTTACATTATCCTTCATTATAATTTTTTACAAAATTTAAAGAAAAACTATTTAAAAAATTATAATATATAAAAAGTATAGTTATCAATTTTATCAAAGAGTAAGATTTAACTGAAAATCAAATAATTTTTAAATTTATTGACTATTTTTACAGTTTTTAAATATTTTTATGTAACTTTAATTAGTTTGATTTTTTCCAATAAATTTAACAGATTTTTGATTATTCCATATTCCTGCTCCAAATCTGAGATTTTTTTAAAGAGTTATGCATATTGAATGAAAAAAATGTAAAATTTCATGAAAATGAGATCTTATGAACAAATCAAAGGACAAAGTTAATGAATTGAGCACAATCGGCATAAGCTTGTCTTCCCAAAAGAGCAACGAAGATGAGGACAACGATGTCATTGGTAACATCAGATGGGTCTTCAATGATTGAGTCAGCAATGAGGAGAACGGCTCCGACATCCTTGAAACAGTTTGAGGCAAGTAAGAATCCAATACCGGCAGCTTTAACGGCATCTCCGAGGACTGGTTGGACTTTTTGGTTGATTCCGCATTCATCGAAAATTTCCTTGGCCTTTTGAACGAGGGCCAAAAGTTCAGCCTTGGCGGCGAGGTTTTCAGGATTCTGAAATAAAATGTATTTTTACCTTCTTGAGATTTTGAATTTGTTCGTGAATTTGTGGTTTAATCATTTCAAGGGTTGATTCAGCACATTGGTCGTTTTTAACGATGGCCTTAACTTCTTCGAAGGATGAAGCGAATGAGGCAACGAGGAGAAGGGCGAGGACGACAGCGACTTTCATTTTTTAGAGTATGGAATATGAATTATAATCAAAAAAGATCGCATTAGCATTTAAATCTTGGAAATAAAATTTGATTTCTTAGGAATGACGATAAATCTAAACTTTAATTCTACGTTTAAACCATATGTTTTCTTTTTAATATACAAACCAATGTATTAAGACAACATCTGAGTTTTTTTTGTATTTGGAATAATATCTTCGTCTTTCCAGAAAAGTTTTGCTTTTTTTCTTATTGTTTCAAGTTTTTTGAAAGATAATTTCTTTCTATTTTTTATTTTATTCACAAAAATTTGTTAATTGGACTATAATCACAATAAGTCCAAGCGAAAAAGAGATTTTCTTGAAAAATTATTAATAAAGAGGGTAAGATTTGTTTGAAAAAAAGATTCGATAAATTAAGAATCATTATTTGAATATACTGGTAAAATAAATTTCAAAAAAAAATTAATTAAATATTGAAATTATGAAGATTTACTTTTATTTTATTTGTATTTATTAAAGGAAAATTATTGTTTCCCAAAAAAAGTATTTTTGAAAATCGATAAAAATTTTTTAGAAATAAAAAAATTTAGTTTTATATGTCGTCTGAATGAAATTCAGGTGACAATATAGTTTGGAAGATAATAAAAATGAGCGAATCTCGATAATTGACACCCAGAAGGACTCCTAATCAGAACAGACCATATTTAAGCGCTGTTTCGCATGGATTTCATCAGCACAGTCCGCATCACTTCTCAGGTACAGGAAGCGTACAAATAATAAATGAGACCAGATCGGTCCAAAGCGAATAATCCAATATGATTTATGGTACCAACATTTCAACCAGGCACGTATACTCATTGCTAGAAAGGTTTATAACTGAATTCGAGACTTATTTACCATAGACAGAAACAACAGAACACATTTATCAAGTTCAACTATCATAAATTGACATCGCAGAAACTTACATATTCAATGTCTCAGCAATGGATATCAAATAATTCGACCTCGACCTTTATTACCAGTTTATTTACTTCCCTGCTGAAATGATCATGTGTTTCGATGAAGTTCTCAAAAATCTTTATGAAAAAATTTACATTCTATCTGGCTAAATAGACCCGAGTATGATTTAATAAAAACAGACCAAAAAAGACAAGCTCATGGTTGCCATTAAAAATCTTGGTGAAATCAAAATTATGAGGGATATCTGTGAAAAAGAAGTCAATCGTCTCATATCTTTCAGAGGAATTGTTGTAAGGGCATCTGACATAATACCGGAAATGAAAAGAGCTTTTTTCAGATGTGTCAGATGTTAGCATGATATGAGAGTAATGTTATAAAATGCCAAAGTCCAAGAACCCAAAGTTTGTTAAACTTGTAAGTCCAAAGACTCTTTAGAAATTGTTCATAATTTATGTGAGTTTACAGATAAGCAGTACATAAAGTTTCAATAATTGCCTTAATACGTACCCGAAGGCGAAACTCCTCATGCAATTACTGTGATCGCTTATGATAGCAATGTCGATATTGTAAAGCCAGGTGATCGAGTGTAAGTTGTAGGAATTTATCGAGTCCAGCAACAAAAGATAATGAAAAGGACTTCATAAGTAACCAGTGTATATAAAACTCATTTGGATTTGATTTCATATCGAATCGTTGACTAAAATCGACTTAAAACAACAGGTGAGACTGCCACTAAATTTGATGATAAAGATAAAGAGGAATTTATGAGAATGGCAGAAGATAAAGACATCATTTAAAATTTGGTTAAAAGTTTCGCACCTTCAATTCATGGACATTACTCAATAAAAAAAGGTATTCTAGCTCAGCTTTTTGGAGGAACTAAAAAATCTTTCCAGGATTAAGGGAAGAGTAGGTTCAGATCTGATATTAACATATGTCTGGTTGGAGATCCTTCCACAGCAAAGTCCCAATTATTGCAACAGGTTTATCGTATTGCCCCACGAGGAATTTATACCAGCGGAAGAGGCTCAAGTGCTGTTGGTTTAACAGCAAATGTGAAGCGAGACCCTGAAACTAAAGAATTCATATTGTAAAGTGGAGCGCTCGTTTTAAGCGACCTGGGAATTTGTTGCATTGATGAATTCGACAAGATGGACAACAATAACAAAATTATTTTATTGGAAGGTATGTAGCAGCAAACAATATCAATTGCAAAAGCAGGAATAGTTTGTCAATTAAATTGTAGAGCTGCTATCATTTCAGCAGCTAACCCCATACACTCAAAATACAACCCTAAAAAATCTGTTGTTGAAAATATAAATTTGCCACCAGCTTTATTGTCGAGATTTGACTTGATTTATCTGATGCTCGACCAGCCCCAAGAATAAGAAGATAAAAAGATAGCTATGCATCTTTTGAACCTTTACACATCTAATGATCCCTAACAGGAGAAAAGATAAGCTGAAAAGTAAATTTTTATTTTATCTTAGAAAAATTGTTTACTCCAAAGACATGTTGACTAAATACATCACATTTGCAAGGGAATATGTCAGTCCGAAACTTTCAGATGAAGCGGCACAAAAGTTGGTTGAAGCCTATGCTGATATGAGAAGAATGGGTGCTAATACCAAAACTAT
>Ga0102832_1002030_pt1 | contig 13390 bp, 10 predicted proteins | sample EBPBio282013_DNA_FD_88942 | JGI IMG/M metagenome (GOLD analysis project Ga0102832, IMG submission 88942) | Wastewater treatment Type I Accumulibacter community from EBPR Bioreactor in Madison, WI, USA - Reactor 2_5/28/2013_ DNA (Illumina Assembly) | ecosystem: Engineered > Bioreactor > EBPR >...
TTGTCGCATCCTTGGTGCCGATGAGGATGTGACTGGCGCGGACCTGCTCTGGTTGTTCAAACCGGGTCACGTTTTCATCGTAATATTTTTTCGCCGCCTCTTCAGAGGTTTGAATCTTCAGTTCGCGTTCGAGCACGGCGCCGACCGTGCCTTGTTCGAGGCGTTGCTTGTCCCAATCAGCCCGGGTGATGCCTTGCAGGCGGAGCTGGGAGGAAAGTTTTTCATCGAACTCTGCGTCGGTCAGCTTGTTGTCGGTCTTGAGGCGTTGGAGTGCCTTTTGAAACTGTTCCTTGCCCTTGGCTTTGTCGGCGTCGGTGGCTTTGGCGAGCAGCAATTGAAAGCTGATCAAGTCATTGAGTTTCTGCCGCTGAATCGGGCCGAGGTTTTCCGGCGGGATGCTTTTGCCTTGGGCCGACGCGAGGGACTGAATCTGGATCAATTCTGCATCAAGCTGGCTGCGTTTGATCTCGACGCCCTTGCCTTTGGCGATGACAGGATCTCCCAACAAACTATCGAGCTTGCTCGGGGCATTGCTGCTGCCGGTGGTGGCGGCAGGACTGGTGACGGCGGCGGCCAGGGTGGTCGCCAGCGCCACGCAGAAAATTTTCGTGATGGATTTGGTCATGTTTGGTTTTGGTTAACTACAGTTTAACGACTTTGACGTTGCTGATATTCGCGTCTTGTTTCAATTCGTCCAAAACGGCCTGGGCGGGAACGCTGTCAAGGCTGAGCACCGTGAGGGCCTTGCCACCGACTGTATCGCGTCCGAGACTCATGCTGGCGATGTTGACCTTGTGTTTGCCGAGGATTGTGCCGAGATGACCGACGATGCCGGGCGTGTCCGCATTGTTGAGCAACAACAACGTGCCCGTTGTGGGAATTTCCACCGGCTGGCTGTAAAGGCGGACAATACGCGGGTTGTTCGGTGAACCGAAGAACGTGCCGCCGGCAGAAATCAATTTCTCTGCGCCTTTGAACACCTGCACGTGGACCCATTCGTTGAAGGTCACGGGTTCGTCGGATTTCTTTTCCTCGACGGTGATGCCGATGCTCTGCGCCACGCTGCGGACATTGACGTTGTTCACGTCCTTTAGGTTGCTGGTCGAGAGGAAGCCGCGGATGACAGAGCGCGTGACGGGATCAATGTTCGTGAGATTCTTCGCATTGCCGCCGTAGGTGACATGCAGGCGATCTGCGCCGGTCGGAGCGAGTTGGGCAAGCAATTTGCCGAGCGCCTCGCCGAGCGGCAAATACGGCTTCACCTGCTCCGATGTCTTCGCGTCGAGATAAGGCAGATTCACCGCGTTGCGCACTTCTCCAGTGAGCAAGTAGGCTGCAATGACTTCGGCGACTTCGATGCCGCATTTTTCCTGCGCTTCTTCGGTACTCGCGCCGAGGTGCGGCGTCAGGATGAGATTCGGTTGCTTGCGGAACGGATGATCAGCGGCCATCGGCTCGACAGCGAACACGTCCAATGCTGCGCCTGCGACTTTGTTCGATTCCAAGGCGGCGATGAGGTCGGCTTCGTTGACGATTTCGCCCCGCGCGCAGTTCACGATCTTCACGCCGGGCTTCATCTTGGCGAAGGCGGCGGCGTTCAACATCTCCTTGGTTTCTTTTGTCACCGGCATGTGAACGGTAATGAAATCCGCGACGCGATAAACCGCGTCCAAGTCAGCGGCGAATTCCGCGCCGATCGCTTTGGCGCGTTCTTCGGTCAAATATGGGTCATACGCGACCACCTTCATACCGAAGGCGATGGCGCGTTTGGCGACTTCCGTGCCGATGCGGCCCATGCCGAGGATGCCGAGCGTTTTGCCCATCAGTTCCACGCCGACCTTGCCCAAGTCCTTGCGATCCCACTTGCCGGCGACCATCGAGGCGTGCGCTTGCGGCACTTTGCGTGCGAGCGACATGATCATCGCAAAACTAAGTTCCGCCGTGGTGACGGTGTTGCCGCCGGGGGTGTTCATGACGACCACGCCGTGTTTGGTGGCGGTTTCGATATCCACGTTATCCACGCCGACGCCGGCGCGACCGACGACGCGGAGTTGTTTGGCGGCTTCGATGACCTTGGCTTTGACCTTGGTTTCGGAACGAACCAGCAAGGCGACTGCGTCAGAAACCAGCGGGATCAATTCTGCTTCGGGCAGCGGTTTGGGGAGCACAACGACGTTGAATTCCGGGCGTTGCTTGAGCAGTTCGATGCCTTTGGGCGAGATCGGATCACAAACCAAAATTTTCATAAAAACAAGGACGGCGAGTCTAACTTAGCCGTGCCCAAGGTCAAACTTTCAAAAGTTGATGATGCCTTGTCACGCTACTGGAGCAAATCAATCGGCTTTACTTGGTTGCCATGAGTTCCAACCATGCGGCCATGCCGAAATTTGGTTGCGTACGAATGTTGGTGTGGCTGTGCAGTTTTTGCCTGGCCAGCAACAGTTTCGCGGCCGCGCCCAGCTATATCGTGGATCCGGCCCCGCCCGGCTTGCCACAAAGTTCGGTGCTCTCCATGGTGCAGACCCGCGATGGTTATTTGTGGTTGGGCACGGTCAAAGGCTTGGCGCGTTATGACGGAACGCATTACGAGGTTTTCAACGAATGGAATACACCGGGTTTGGGCGCGAGTGTCATCGTGCATTTGTTTGAGGATTCGCGGGGGACGTTGTGGATTGGCGCGGGCAACACCGTGGCGTTCATCAAGGAAGGGCGGTTTACGACGCTTGAGATTCCCGGCGGCAACGCGGAGTTACGCTCGACTTGCGAAGATCTTACCGGGGCGGTGTGGTTATATCTGGCCGACAGCCGGCTCGTGCGGTGCCGGGATGGTCGGGTGGAAAATGTCTGGCCGGTCGAACCTTTCAGCAGCTCGCGGTTGCGGACGGTCGTGGCGGAACAATCCGGCCAGTTGTGGATCGGGACGGACACCGCGTTGTATCAGGTGCTTTCTGATTTGCGCGCATCACCTTTCAGTCTGGTACTCAAATCCAACCAGGTAGCGCGCCAGGATTTCTTGCAAACCCGGCGCGCGGGCGGGTTCTGGCAATTCGCCAATGGGAAAATTTTCAAAGTTCCTACGAATGGCCTGGCCCACGCCATGATTTACGCGACGAATTATCCGTGGGGCGAGGCGCCGGTCAAAACTGCCATCGAAGATCAAGCAGACAGCCTGGTGGTCGGCACGCTGGACGCCGGAGTTTTTCGATTTGGTGCGGAAGGTGATTTTTATCGCTTGGGGGGATTGTCGCATAAAACCGCGTTGTCTTTGGCGAAAGACCGGGAGGGCAATTTATGGATTGGCTCGGACGGACGGGGGGTGGATCGGGTGAAGTTGAATCCTTTTCGCCTCGCTCCTGCCGGGCGGGATTGGGTGGTGCAATCGGTCTGTGCCGACACCAACGGCGGCATGTGGCTGGGTTTCAATGGTGGCAATGCCACCTATGCCAAAGGGGATGGCTGGAAAGATTTTGGTCCGGAACAAGGCATCTTGAATCCAAACTTTTCCGCAGTGTTGGTGGATTCCAAGGGGCGCGTCTGGGTGGGCACGCGCAACGGGGGGTTGTTTGAACTGGTCGGGGAACAATTTCAAGTGGCGCGCGACCCGCGTTTGTTTGGCTGTAACATCACTGCCTTGTTTGAAGACCGCGCCGGAAACATTTGGGTGGGGACGGATCGAGGCCTAGCTTGTTTATGGAACGGTCAGTCGTGGCGCTGGCTCACTCGGGAAGGCGGTCTGACCGCAGATAACATCACGGCCATTGCCGAAGATCGCGACGGGAATCTGTGGATCGGCACCGAGCGCAACGGACTCAATCGGTGGCGGGACGGGAAATTTACGGCCATTCATCAAGCCGATGGTTTGCCTTGCGAGAATATCACCTCGCTCTGCGTGGATCGGGACAATGTGCTTTGGGTCGGCACCGGAAACGGCTTGGGACGTTTACAGGAAGGGCGCTGGAGTCGTTTTACCACGCAGGACGGACTGGCCAGCGACAGCATTTGTTACCTGATCGAAGATGACCAGGAACATCTCTGGATCGGCTCGAATCTGGGGCTGACGCGATTGGCCAAAAAGTCCGCGGCGTCAGCGGGGACACGGCGCGTGGCGCTCAATTGTCGTGTTTACAGCACGCGCGACGGATTGCCAACGGATGAATGCACCCAGAATTCCCAGCCCGCTGCACATCGCACGCTGGACGGGCGGTTATGGTTTCCGACGATTCGCGGTTTGGTGACAGTGAATCCTGCGGATCTCGTGCCTAATACCAACGCGCCGTTGGTGGCGATCGAATCCATCAAGCTGGATGACCAAGAACAAATCAAGAATCGGTTGATTCCTGCCGGGGTTAAACAACTGGTCATTCCGGCCAGCGCCGAGCGATTTGATATCAGCTTCACGAGTTTGAATCTGACCGCGCCAGAGCGGGCGCGCTTCCGGTTCTGGCTGGAAGGACATGAGGCGTCGTGGAATTCCCCGACCGATCGGCGAAGTGTTACCTACACAAAACTACCGCCCGACGAATATCGCTTCCACCTCAAGGCATGCAATGAGGACGGGTATTGGAACTCAGTGGGAATCGTGTTGGAAATCGTCGTGCTGCCGCCGTTCTGGAAAACCTGGTGGTTTCGTACGATTGCCCTGGTGGTATTGGTAGGGATGATCGTTGGCGTCGTCTATTTCATCTCCACCCAAAAACTCCAACGTCAGCTTGCCTCGATGCGCCAGCAGGAAGCGCTGGAAAAAGAGCGCGCCCGCATCGCCCGCGACCTGCACGATCAACTCGGCGCGAACCTGACGCAGGTCAACTTGCTCGGCGAAATGGTTGGCGAAGACAAGAATCTCCCGGATGAAGTGGCATCGCACGCCGAGCAAATCTGCAGAACGGCGCGCACCACATCCGATGCGTTGGATGAAATCGTCTGGGCGGCGAATCCCTCCAACGACACGCTCGAAGGGCTGGTCAATTACGCCTGCAAATACGCGCAGGAATATCTTGCGCTGGCGGATTTGCGATATCGCCTCGACGTGCCGACGGATTTGCCGGCCATCAATATCCCTCCCGATTTACGCCACAATGTTTTCCTCGCGTTCAAGGAATCCGTGAACAACGTGGTCAAGCACGCCCGTGCGACCGAAGCCAAGATTCGTTTACGTTTGGCGGACGGAAAATTCACCGTCGAGATCGAAGATGATGGGCGTGGTCCGGGCGAGGCCGCCACGAAAACCGGCAGAAATGGGTTGCGCAACATGCGCAAGCGCATGGAAGATGTCGGCGGTGCGTTTGAGATGATGCCGGGTGCGGAACGTGGGACCATTGTGCGGTTGACGGCGCCCATCGCCAAACGCTGAAGAACATGGCCATCACTGTTTCCATCGTCGAGGACAACGAACAACTGCGCGGGACGCTCGCGCGGATGATCAGTCGTGCGGCGGGATTTGAATGCCTTGGCCAGCACCCTAGCGCCGAGGCCGGGCTCGCGGCGATTCCGGCGGAGAAACCCAACGTCGTGCTCATGGACATCAATTTGCCGGGCATGAACGGGGTCGAGTGTGTGCGCAAGTTGAAGGAGATTCTGCCAGGAACTCAAATCGTGATGCTCACGGCGTACGAGGACACCGAGAATATTTTTAACTCCTTGGCAGCGGGCGCCGCAGGTTATCTGCTCAAGCGCTCCAAGAGCGCGGAGATTCTCGACGCCCTCCGCGACGTGCAAAATGGTGGCTCGCCGATGTCCACCCACATTGCCCGCAAAGTGGTGCAATCCTTCCAAGCCCGCCCCGCCGCCGCGCCGGTAGAACAGACTGAGGAGCTTTCTCCGCGTGAGCAAGAAGTCCTCGACCTGCTAAGTCAGGGATTCATGTATAAGGAGATTTCTGACAAACTGGGGATCAGCTTCGAAACGGTTCGCACTTACATCCGGCGGATTTACGAAAAACTTCACGTTCGCACCCGGACAGAGGCGGTTGCCAAGGCGCTGCGCCGCTGACAAAGTCCTAAAAATAAGCCACTTGCAACCTCTTGTCCCCCGATGGGGACAATGTCCCCCGCAATGGGGACTGTTAGCATCAAGAACCTGTTGTATGATGATGGCGTTGTTGGACGGGAATTTGCAGGTTATCGTGTGTGATGTAAGGCGTAAAACTGCAGCGCCTCCAGAAAACAACTTTGAAAAATTGAGCGACTGAAATAGTGCTTTTGTTCTCAGGCAGAGGGCCGGATGAAAATCCGGCCCTTTCGCTTTTCTCCGGTGAGTGAAATCGTTTGTGCAACTCAACGCCGTTTTCCAGCCAGAAATTTCTCGGCGTATTTACCCAGTAGATCAGCTTCAAGATTCACGGCATCACCTACTTTACGTTCCTGTAAGGTGGTCACCTCAAATGTGTGCGGAATGATCCAGATGCGGAAGCTGTTCTTTTTCACTCCGGCTACAGTCAGGCTGATGCCATCCACCGCAATTGATCCCTTGAACACGATATAACGCATCACCTCCCCCGGTGCTTCGATGTCGAGCAAGTGATCTGCGCCCGATTTTTCCCAGCGTACAATTTTGCCGACTCCATCTACATGCCCGGTGACAAAATGTCCGCCGAGTTCGCCGTCCGCGCGTAGAGGGCGTTCCAGATTTACCAGCGAACCAGATTTGGCGAACTGGAGGTTGGTGCGCTGCCAGGATTCTTGTAGCACATCAAATTGCAGCAGTTGGGAATTTTTGCGGGCCGAAAGCTTGACCAGCGTCAGACAACAACCATTTACCGCCACGCTTGCCCCCAGTTTCAATCCGCGCGTTATCCCTTTGGCCCGCACGGTCAATTCAATTGATTTTTTGGTGGGCTTGATGGATTCCACCACGCCTGCTTCTTCGACAATACCCGTAAACATGCGCTGATGTTGCCTCTAATCCACGCGCGCCGTCAGCAACAAATCCGCGCCCAATTTTTGCCAATGCACATCATGAAGGCGAATGGCCTCCGCCAAACTTCGCACGCCATCACCCGCCACACCTTTGCGCGCCTTCCGCCCGCCGAGAATTTTAGGTGCATAAAAAAATGCCACCCGATGCGCCTGTCTGCCGGACAGAAAAGATGCGTTCACTTCGCCGCCGCCCTCGACCAACAAACTCGTGACTTGTTCCGCGCCCAACTTGCGCATGAGCCAGCGAACGTCAACTTGCGTCGCGCGCGGCCTGGCTCGTCGCGCTCGAACTGCTGGTGCAACCAATACCCGCACCCGCCGCGCCAATGCTGCCACCCGCGACTTTGGCGCCCGCTTCGTCACAACAATCGTGGTCAGCGCTGCAAATTCGTCGCTCACGATTTTCGTGTTCAAAGGCGTTCGCGCCATCGAATCCAAAACAATCCGCCGTAACTTTGGAGTTTGGACTTTTGACCTTGGACTCGTTGCGCCTCGCGCCGTTAAACTCGGATCATCCGCCAGAATGGTGTTTACTCCGACCAAAATCGCATCGCTCTCCCGCCGTAATTTCATGCCGTAAGCGCGGGCTGGTTCACCGGTGATCCACTTTGATTTTCCCCTGGCCGTAGCGATTTTGCCGTCCAACGTCATCGCAGCTTTCACTGTTACGAAGGGTGTGCGATGGACGATCCAATGATTGAAATTCTCGTTCAATTGCGTGCATTCATCTGCGAGAACCCCCGTCACCACTTCGATTCCCGCGCGTCGCAAAAGTAAAAATCCTTTGCCGCCATGCTTTGGATTTGGATCGGTCGCGCCAATCACCACGCGTTTGATTCCCGCTGCCTTGATTGCCCCAGTGCAGGGCGGGGTGCGGCCCTGAGTGCAGCACGGCTCCAACGTCACATAAAGCGTCGCGCCTTGTGGCGATTGCCCGCGCTTTTCTGCCTCCAGCAGCGCCTCGATTTCCGCGTGTGGCGATCCCGCGCGCCGATGCCAGCCGCGGCCGATGACTTTTCCTGCCTTCACCAAAATCGCGCCGACCATCGGGTTGGGTGAAGTCGTGCCGCTGCCCTTGTGCGCCAGATACAGTGCCCTCCGCATGTATTGCAAATCCACTTTCACAGGCGGATAAATAGTTTCATCAAGATGGAATAATTTTGATCCACGGAGTGAATCGTAAGGTTGGGCCATTTGAAAAATCGAGCCGGAACTAAATATCTGGCCCGACCCAATTGAGGCTTGCCAGTCTTCGACACCTCGCCATACTTTTCTAGGTAGTAAATCAACAAATAAATTTTATGGCTGACGCAGCAAACCGATACCCAGAAAACGTGGCCGGCAAATATTTCGTGGATAACCAATGCATTGATTGCGATCTCTGCCGCGAAACCGCCCCGGACAATTTCAAGCGCAACGACGACGGCGGTTACTCCATTGTCTTCAAACAACCCGAGTCGCCGGATGAAGAAGCGCGCTGCAAAGAAGCCAAAGAAGGATGCCCGGTTGAAGCGATCGGCGACAATGGTTGATCAATACTGACTTTACCAAAACCCTGCAACTTAGACGGTTGCGGGGTTTTTCATGTCAACATCCCGTCCGTGTAAAAGAAAAAGCGGGAATGATCGAGTGGATCATGCCCGCCTGTTAGAACAGTTCTCAAAAAGGATGTCATAAAGAGGTTTTGAGGGAGCACAGGCGTGCAGTGGTTGCGGGCGAATCCAGAAAGTGACGCAGGCCCTTGATGAGTTGGGTGCTCAATGCTTCGTTGGTCTTGGCGATGAAGTCCGCAAAGAACCCGGCTTTGAGGCCCAGCCAGAGGCGTTCAATCGGATTGAGATCGGGGGAGTAGGGCGGCAGATACTTCGGGGTGAAGTGATGCCAGTTGAGTCGTTTGACCTTGTGCCACGAGGCATTATCCACGATCAGGTAGCGCCGCTTGTTGGGAGCGTGGGGCACGCTTTGAGCGAGGTGATCCAGGAAGGCTTGAAAGACTTCACTGTCGCAGTGGTTGAAGATCAACGCGACGCATTGACCGTGCTGCGGACAGACCGCCCCTAGCACGCTTTGGCGCAGGTGAATGCCGTGATAGGGCGCCTTGATCCGGTCGGATTTGTGCGCCCAACGACGGCGGGGACGAGGATCGCCTTCTACGCCGGTTTCATCACCAAACCACAACTCCACCTGCGGATCGGCGGCGAGAACTTTGAGGTCCGCGACGAACTCTTCCCGGCGCAACGCATCCTGTCCCTCGGGCCAAGGCCGTGGGACTTTGAGCCGGAAGTCCTGTTCGTGCAGATAGCGCAGCAGGGTACTGTAGCTCAACTCGACCTGAAGTTGTTGCTTGAGCCAGCCGTGGAGTTTGACGCCCGTCCAGTGTTGTTCCTGCACGCTCTGAGGCGCGCGCACGACCGGCAGCACTTCCTGGACGAAGCGCTGCACGGCGAGTTTGCGGGCGCGACCGGAACTGGGCTTGGGAATCAACCCGTCAATGCCGCGGGCGTTGAAGAGATGAATCCACCGCAGCAGTTGCCGCTCGCCCACCCGGCTCAGAATGACGACACGCTCCCAAGATTGGCCACGGTAGAGTTCGGCCAGGGCTTGTAGTCGGAGGAACACTTTTTTGGACGGCGTGCAATCCATCGCCCGCTCGAGCTCTTCGAGCGTAGCGTTCTCGCGATTGAGTTGCAGCCGAGGCCGTCCCACCGCCCCAAACTCTGTACGCTACCGTTAAAAGTACAAGCTCTTTTTCGACATTCTTTTTGCAGTACGCTCTAAACCCTCTTGGAGCGGTCAGAACTTGTAGGCGGTGCCGGCGATGAGGCGGGTGTCGGTGTATTCCCGGTTGCCCGCCGGGGCGCTGTCATGGTTGATTTGCAGCTTGAGCTGCAAGTCCCACTTCGGCGTGATCGCCGTGCTCAAACCCACTTCCGCGTTGATCAGATACTTCTCCTGCCAGTCCTTCACTGCCGGCAGATATTCCGCCGTCTGCCAGATCTTGGTCGTGTCCGAGAGCTTATGCTCGAACCGTTCCCCGAACCGCACCGACAGATACGTGTCGGTCGTCGGGTTCACATTGGTCGGCGTCGCTTCATACCGCTCGATCACCCCCGCCGGACCGACATCAAACGACAGGCTCGTCGTCTCGTTCTTGATCAGGTAATAACCCACCAAGGGCGCGATCCGCACCCGATACGCCAGATCGGCGATGCCGTCATGTTCCCCCTGCACGTTCAACCCGAAATAGGCGCGTTCGCTGATCAGATGGTTATACTGGCCGTAGGCTTTGACGAAGTCCGTCGTGCGCGAGCGGGTGGTGCCCGGGCTGCTGCTCTTGCCGTAGCCGGCGGAAATCCCGAGGGCCACCTCGTCTTCGGTCCATTTCTTCTTGGTGTCCAGGCCCAGGTTGCCGGCCAGGCTCTCGCTGTTGCCGCTTTGCAGGGTCAGGCCCGCGCTGGCCACCGTCTCCCACTTCGGTGCGGCTGGCGCCGCCGCCTGACCGCTCGCCCCCACCACCCCAGCCGCCAATACCACCCCCACCAATCCCATCGTCTCGCTGCTCGTTTTCATAGTTTGTTTAGTTTTTGTTTGGTTATTTTGAAAGCAATCCAGCAGCAGCGTCAGTGGCGGTTTTGGCACCTGAGTTCAGGGCTTTCTCAATCTGAGCTTTAAGGCCATCCACGATGGCCTGCTGATCAACGGACAATTTTTCGCCAGCCAGGGCTTTGAGTTCGGTGAGCGCGTCTTGGAATTTGCCTTCGCTCACCAGTGTTTTGGCTGCGATGATCACTTCCTGCGCTTTCGCGCTGGCGGTCGCGGTGAACTCCTTGGCCTTCTCAGTCGCTTCGGTGGCGACTTTGGCGCCGGCGTCCTTGGCGGACTCAAGCGTCTTGGCCACGGTGTCCGTGGCGGCGGTGGCGGCTTCCTTGGTTTGATCTGCCGCAGATTGGGATTCTTGTTTGCAGCCCGCCGTCCAGAGGACGAGCGTTGCGACCGAGAGCAGGTGGAACAATTTTGAGTTTTTCATGAGTTTTGTGATAAAAATTTAGAAAAAAGCGGCTGGCAAACCTCGCGATCTGCCAGCCGCCCGGGGTTGGGGTTTAGTAAACCGTGGTGCTTTCTTCTTCTTCAACCGGCGTGGTCAACTCTTCGCATGTCAGAATGACTTTGTTGCGGGAGTCGCCGACATTGCCACCTTTAACGGTGATGGTGTAAGTGACGGATTGTTTCGCGGCGAGTGTGGCGACCGCCGGGAAGTTCACCGTCTTGCCGCTGATGTTGCCTTGGGCGGTGCTGACCGGAGTGACTTGGTCCGCGAAGTTCGCCACGATCTTCACGTTGCGGATGTCGGCGAAGCCCTGGTTGGTGACCTTGATGGTGTAGGTGGTGCTTTCGCCGACCTGGATCGGATCGGGATCGTCCACGACTTCGAGCAACACGGCGGCGATACCCTTCCACAATGTGCAGGCTTTCGCGGAGTCATTCAACGCGCCGCTGCTGGCGGTAACAGTGTTGCAATGCGTGCCGGCGACTTTCGAGGTGAGCTTCACGGTCTGGGTGACTTTTGCGCCGGGTTTCAATTCCGCAATGGTCCAGGTGGCTTTATTGCCGGCTATGGTCGCGCCCGGAGCATTGACGATGGCGGTTTCCGCCGGGGCGGTGTCGCTGACGGTGACGTTGTTTAACGTGGTGTCGCCCGTATTGGAAACGACGATGGTGTAATCCGCGTTACGACCGAGGATTTGTTCCTTGGTGCCAGTCTTCTCGACTTTCAAACCAGGCACGAGCACTACGGTGCAGGCGTCATCGCTGACTTTGCCGGCGTTGCTGCTCTCAGCGGTGGCGGTGTTGCAAACTTTGCCGCGGCGCGTGGTCTTATAGGTCGCGGTCGCCGTCTTGGATTGGTTCGGCGCGATGTCACCCAGGTTCAGGGTGATCGGTTGGCCGCTCAAACCTTCCGGCACAGGATCGGTGAGCACCACGTTCTTGGCGATGGAGCTGCCGCTGTTCTTGACGACGATGTTGTAGGTGACATCCGCGCCGAGGACGGCGGTTTCCGGTCCGGTCTTCTCGATGCTCAACACCGGCTTGCCCACGAACGTAACGGCGCAAACTCGGGGATCAGCCGACACAGTGGCGCAATTGACGAGCGTGCCTTCTTTTTCGGCTTTGAACCAGACCTTGGCGTTGATGGCCTGGCCGGCATCCATGTTGCCGATCTTCCAGATGAGTTGATCGCCTTCCACCGTAGCGGCGGGTTCGCTGCGCACGTAACTGGCGCCGGCGGGCACGGTGTCGCGCACGACGACATTTGCCGCGCAACCTTGCGCCACGATGCTCAAGCCCGCTTGAAATTCGCTGCCGAGGCTCGCTTCCGCCGGCATCGTCTTGCTCAAACGCACCAAGCCCCACGTGGGTTCAGCACAGCCGGTTTTTGCGGTCGGCGCAGGCGTGGGGGCCGGAGCAGGTTTCGCAACTGGTGCGGCGGGCGCGGGCGCTGGAGCGGGTTGCAATGGCGCGGAGTAATGCCGCTGTTGAGAGGTTTGCTGGCAACCGGTCGTCAGCAACACAGCAGCGACGGTCAATGCCAAGGAGGTTAGGATCGTTTTTTTCATTTGAATTTGATTATGGTTCGCGGGCATTTCCAACGGTGGCGTTTTGCGGCGGCTGATGCGGTTGCAAATCCAGCGGGCCGTGACCGGTCGAGGTCAGGTTGGCAGCGATAACCGGAGATCGTTTGGTTTACGACCGAGGTTCGCACTGCGGGATTGCGGGCCGGATCAAACGACGCGACGCCAGTGTTTGGTAAATGACAGCCCCATCACGTTAAGGAAATTCCTGAGGCCGCCTATCCGGTTAGCGCAGGCAATTTGACCTCGGGCCTGTACGGAGATGGGAAGAATGCCTTTGAAAGAATAGGTTTTGACCCCGCCCCGACGGACCACGTATCTAAGCGCATGGTTATGGCAAGGCGCTGGTGGTTGCTGCGATTGAGTTGGGCGTTGGCCGGATTGATTGGCCTGTCCGGCTGCGTTCACATTCCGCCGGCTGCCCGGCCCGAGCAGATTCGGGAACTCCAGCAAGCGCTCGTGGCACTGCATCCCGAGGTGCAGGAACGCGAGGCGCAAGCCGTGGCAACGGTGGCTTATGAATATCCACGGGAACTCGCCCGGGAATATCGCCTGTGGCGTCCGCCCTGGTGGCATAATCTTTTGATCAATCTGCACCTGAAACAACGCGGTCTTTGTTATCAGTGGGCGGAAGATATGGTCGCGAAACTGGAAACGCTGGAGCTGACCTCGCTCGAATTACGCTGGGGCGTGGCGCGGGGCGGATCGGTTCGCGAGCACAACACGGTGGTCGTCACCGCGCGGGGTCAATCGTTTGCTGAAGGAATGGTGTTGGATCCGTGGCGCCGCAGCGGGGCGTTGGTCTGGAAATTGGTTCGCCAGGATTCGTATCCCTGGCAGGAGGGG
>Ga0102832_1002032_pt1 | contig 13363 bp, 13 predicted proteins | sample EBPBio282013_DNA_FD_88942 | JGI IMG/M metagenome (GOLD analysis project Ga0102832, IMG submission 88942) | Wastewater treatment Type I Accumulibacter community from EBPR Bioreactor in Madison, WI, USA - Reactor 2_5/28/2013_ DNA (Illumina Assembly) | ecosystem: Engineered > Bioreactor > EBPR >...
TCCACCACGACGGCTGCCTGATGCGCTTCATCGCCGAGGCGCTGGACGACCCGACCAACGTCAAGCCCTGCGGACGGTGTAAGAACTGCCGCAAGAGCCAGAGCCGCTTCCAGCCTGACCCGCAGGCCGTTGAGGCTGCCCGCCGCTACATGCGCGAAGGCCGCCCACTGTTGATCGAACCGCGCAAACGCTGGCCGTCGGGTTTGCCGGGGATGCAGCGCACCATCATCGAGCAGGCAAATCAGGTGGGCTACGCGCTGTGCGGCTATTACGATACGGGTTGGTCGGCACAGGTGAAGCAGGGGCGGCTGAACACCAACCGCTACAGCGATGAACTGGTGCAGCAGTCGGCGGCTGTGCTGCAAGAACACTTCGCTGCGCTGGACTCGCCGCCGCGCTGGGTGACGGCCATCCCCTCGCTGCGCCGCCCGGCGCTCGTGCCGGATTTCGCCCAGCGTTTAGCCGCCGCGTTGGGGCTGCCGTTCCGTATTACGCTGCAACACATCAAGCAGCACCCTGAACAGGCGACCATGCGGAATAGCTATCAACAGGTCTTGAATGTCTATAACGTTTTTAAGGTGCAGGGGGATGTTTCCGGTGCGCCGGTGCTGCTGGTGGATGACATCGCCGACTCGAAGTGGACGCTGACGGTGGCGGGGGCGCTGCTGCGAAAGAACGGCAGCGGCTTGGTGTATCCCTTCGCACTGGCGACCAGCAACGCTGATTAATCACACCTGCCATTCCTCACGGGCTTCTCATGCGTAAGAGCATCCGCCCGATGATGCCTGTATGCTATACTGTGGATAGATGACAAATCACATTAACAAGCACGTGGAGGTTGGCATCTATGGACGAGAAACGCTTAGGGACACTGCAAGATTTACAACGCGAATTGCAAACGATTCAACCAATTGACCCGCTGGTGAAGGAACGGATTGACCGGCTGAATGACGAACTCAACCGCGTCATCGAGAATCCCAACCAAACGAACATCGAGGAATATCAAACGCTGCAAGACTCGATCCAAGAGACGATTGAGGAATTTGAGGAACAGCACCCCAACCTGACCGAAGCGCTGCGTATCGCCATCAACACACTGGTGAACGCGGGGATATAAATATACCGCTATTGCCAAAGAATTAGGTGAAGTTCCGGGAAACGTTTATCTGCTCGATGTCCTTAGTGAGGAGGACTCGCTTCGATTATTACACCTATTTGCACCCGAAGCGGTAAAGAGACATGAGCGAAGTTTAGGTGAACTCATAAAAACGCTTGAGGGACTTCCCCTCGCATTGTATGTCGCTGGAAGCCTGCTCGAAAAAGAACATGCTTTAGGTGTGAACGTCGAAGCCCTCATTCGGTAACTTACTCAACCTTATTCTCTGGTTAAACAAACGGCTCCGAATGCACCTTTATGGCATGACGAGCATCAAGCTATGCGGTCTGATGCTCGTCATTGTTTTGAATATAGGCTACAGAGTCGATTTAACCGGAGGCTTCGGCGGTCGCTTCCGGTGTCGCTTCGGCATCACGGTTGGGGACGAAATCGACACCCACGGCTTCCAAGACGGCATCCACAAAGCGCTGCGCCGAAAGGGGCCCACCAAACAACCATAGGCTGTCATTCAAGCGGTAAGCAGTGCCGTCTTGCACGAATGACAGGCTGTTCCACAGCGGTGACTCCTCATAAAAAGGCGCGGAATCCACATCGGTGATGAATAAGAAATTGGTGTCCGTAATATCCCCCAGTGCTTCAATACCGACCACCGTGAAACCATCGATATTGGGTTCAGCCGTCCACTCGTTTTCCAGCCCGATTTGCGTCAGGATTTCAACGGGCATCGCGTTATCGGTAAACAGGCGGAAGGTCGCGACGCTGTCTTCGTACCACGTTTGCGAGAGTACGAAACCGGGGTCAAATTCTGCGGTGGATACACTGGCAGCAGCATCGGCAAAATATTGGTGCATGTCTTCCAGAATACGCTGCGCCTCTGCCTCGCGGTTAAGGGCGACCGCAATCGTGGTGAAATACTCGCCCATCGTTTGCAGATCTTCGGAACCAACAAAGGCAATGGTGGGAGCGATTGCGTTCAGCTCATCGTAGTTTTCACTCACGCGCCAGCTCGCGGCGATGATGAGGTCAGGATTCAGCGCCGTGATGGTTTCCAAGTTGGGTTCGTTGCGCGTACCGACATCAACCGTATCCGCTGAATCAGGAATAGGCAAACCGACCAACACGTTATACCGTTGTAGATCAGCAACGCCCACCGGCTGAACGCCGAGGGTCACGACTGCTTCGGTCATGGAATGTTCGAGGGTTACAACCCGCTGCACATCGGTTGACACACAGGCTTCGCCCAACTCATGCGTAATCAGTTGGAAGCCTTCTTCACAAGTCGCGCTTTCCTGTGCCACAAGCGGCACAACCCCGATGAGTGTAAAAAGACCAAGTAAAAGTGATGCGTAAATACCCTTTTTCATCATTGCTGTTCAGATCCTTTAGTCATTGAACAATTAGGACAAGTGTTTATGTCTTTTCCCTACACAAACGCCAAAATCCTAGCGGATTGAAATAAGGAATTCCACGCAAACAGTTAAAGCAACTCTTGCAGTGTGGCACAGTAATGGTTTCACCGAAGCGTTGATTAATTGGTCGCTCAAAAAACTTTTTGTGAAATAGGGTGTATTCAATCACGAGCATTGACCGCGCTTCATTCATTAACATGCGACTAAGGTAGAGTCTGGAAAGTTACAAGAAAAAGATTAATCGCCAAGTCGCCAAGATTTTTAGCTCAGGAATTTCGATAAACCATGTATGAAGGAGATTGGTGTATCGACTGGAGACTTTCGGCAGCCGATCACCCTACTTGTTTATCCTCATAAGAGGCGGCACGGAACAAAGCCTCCAGCCATCACACCAAGGGCGTACACTCGATATAAACCAACGAACAGCGAGGGCAGCACCGAATGATTCTCCCCACGAAACGAGACCCGCGATTCATCACCCTCCGGCGCGGCGGCACGCTGACCGACCACGACCATCACCTGCTGGCGCTGTGGGCGGCTGACTGTGCCGGGCATGTACTGCACTTCTTTGAAAAGGCGAACCCTGCGGACACGCGGCCTCGCCACGCGCTCGAAATGGCGCGGGCGTGGGTGCGGGGGGAAGTCTCCATGACACAATCGCGTACCGCTGCTGGTCATGCGATGGGCGCTGCCAGAGACTTGAGAGGCGCGGCGCGGGAAGCAGCCTACGCGGCTGGGCAAGCGGCAGCGGTGGCGCATGTGGCGGCGCACGAACTGGGCGCGGCGGCTTATGCCATTCGGGCGGCACGCGCGGCAGCACCCAAAGGCGAGCAGGACGCGGCGGGTCGGCTCGAATGCCAGTGGCAGCGTGAGCAGCTACCGGATGCAATCCGCGAACTGGTGTTGGATGACCAGCGGCGGCGGAATGACATCTGCTGGTTCGCATTCGATTGCTAACGGGTTTGTATGAAATGGTGAGGTTAGACATGAACATCTTTGATAAGTCGCTGAAGCCCAACGACATGATTACCTTTGGCACTTACCCGCAGACGACAGAGGGCGCGGACAGCACGCCGATTCAGTGGCGCGTACTGCGACACTCCGGCGATGAGCTGTTCCTCTTGAGTGAGTATCTGTTGGACTGCAAACGGTATCACGGGGCTTACACCGATATAACATGGCACGACTGCGACTTGCGGCGCTGGCTGAACGATGCTTTTTATAACCGCGCTTTCAATGCTGCCGAAAAGGTGTTGATGAAGACAGCCCACTGCACCGGCAACGGCGAGACCAGCCCCGACACCGACGACAAAGTATTTTTGCTGAGTATTGCTGAAGTGGACAACTTAACCGAACAATTCGGCAAGGAGTTTCGCCGGACGCGCGGGACGGAGTTCGCCAAAGTCAAAAAGGCTGATGGCTGCCAGTTGTATGTGATGGATAAAAATGTTCCCGCAGATTACATCACCGAGGACGGGATAACATATGGCTGCTCGTGGTGGTGGCTGCGTAATCAGGGCAGCCTGAAAGACACGGGACACACCCCATCCCGCACTGTTTTTGTCGGCACCCGCGCCAGCATCCGCCACTATGCGCGTGTCAACCGCGAGGGTTACGGCGTACGACCCGCGATCAAACTTCAACGAGAGGCTTAAGCGGGTGTCTTGAGACTATCTTGCAGGAGGTCGTTATAGATCACCAAAAACAAAACGACGACAACCGCACGAAAGACCTTTTTCATTTGCTGTGACCTCGAAAGTCATGTCAATTTCAATGAATACACTGTAACATTGCAAAGTTTTCAAAAACCTATCATGGGCGTTTGTCGTACTCCTAAACGCTTGCAGCCTATCCCCTGATCCATTACCCCTCTGGCTATTTTGACAGTCTACAAATCCACTCCATAATAGAGCGCCAACACGCAACTAACGGGCATAGCTGGAGAGTAAGCAATGAAACTGACATCGACAATTCATGTGGTGGGCGGCGGGCGCTTCGGGTTCGGTATTTCAGGGGAACTCGACTGTCACGTTTACCTCATCAACAGCGGCAGCGAACTCGCGCTGATCGATCCCGGCTTGGGCATGGGGCGCGACTTCGACACCATCCTCGACAACATCCGTGACGACGGCCTCGACCCCAAGCGCATCCGCAAACTGATCCTCACCCACTACCACTGCGACCATGTGGGCGCAGCCGCCGAAGCCCAGAAGCGGTTGGATGTCGAGGTGATTACCTCCAAGCTCTCCGCGCCGGTCATCCGCAGCGGTGACGAACATGCCGTCGCGCTGGATGTCGCCAAAGCGGCTGGCTTCTATCCGGCGGATTTCCACTTACCACCATGCCCGGTTGACCGCGAACTCGTTGAAGGGGATGTTGTGAAAGTCGGCGACTTGGAGATGACCGCCTACGAGACACCCGGTCACTGCGATGGGCATCTCAGCTTCTTGATTACCGGCGCAGACCGCCGCTACTTGCTCGGCGCGGATTTGGTGTTTTGGGGCGGGCGCATTCTGCTGCAAAACATCCACGACTGCCGCATTGATGCCTACTCAAACAGTGTCTTTAAAGCCGAAAAATTGGAGTTCGACGCGCTCCTGCCGGGGCATCTGCAAATCTCGCTCGGCAGCGGCAAAGCCCACGTCAACGCGGCTGCCACCAGCTTCCGCCAGCTTGGTGTCCCACCGAACTTGATGTAATCGCCTACGCGCGATCTTGCTTATACAGTGCGACTGCTGCGACGATCACCGCGCCCTCGATCAACCCCTGATAATACTGGGGAACGTTCAACGTCACCAGCAGGTTCGCGAGGATCGTTAGCAGCAGCACACCGCCAATGGTGCCGATCACACCGCCGCGCCCGCCGAACAAACTGGTTCCACCGATGATGACGGCGGTAATCGTGCTCAGTTCGAGCGAGTTCCCAATCACCGGATCACCGACCCCCATGCGGCTTAACCACAGCAAACCGCACAGGCTTGCCAATAAGCTGCACAGCATGAACACGCCGTAGCGAACGCGCTTAATCGGGATGCCGGAAAGCCGCGCCACCTCTTGATTGCCACCGAGCGCGTAGATATAGCGCCCGAAGGTGGTGTAGCGCAGCATCCAATACAGGAACGCGACCAGCAGAATGAACAGCACGAAGATGACCGACAGCGGCCCTAAACGTTGATCGTAAAACAGCAGCACTTCGCGGCTCGACTTGCCGATGGGTGAGGTCGAGATACTTAGGGCTATGCCGCGCAAAATGACGTAAGAAGCCAGCGTGACGATAAACGGGTTAATATCGAGCTGGTTGATGAAAAAGGCGTGGACGAAGCCGATCAGCAAACCCAACCCCATCACGATGAACATCACCGGTATGGTATTTTCGGAACTGCCGTTCATCAGCACGGCGGATACCAGCACCGTCAGCTTCACCACCGAACCGACCGACAGATCAATGCCCGCCGTCAGGATGACCAGCATCTGCCCCAGTGTCACCACACCGAGGAAGGATGCCTGACGCAGCACGTTAAACAGGTTGCGCTCTGAAAGGAAGCGTTCCGAACTCAGCGCACCGATCAGCAGCAGGATACCGATGAGGATGTAAACGGCGAGAATGCGCGTGTTGCGCCCCATCACCAAGCGTCGTAAAGGCTGCATTGAAATCGCTGTCATACCACTGCTTCCTGACTGGTCGCCCGTTCGATGATCGCCTGTTCAGTTGCCGCACCGCCCTCGAAGGAACCGGCAACCGCGCCATCGCGCATCACCAGAATGCGGTCGCTCATCCCCAACACCTCTGGCAGTTCGGAGGAAATCATTAAAATGGCGACCCCCGTATCGTTCAATTGGCGCATGATCTGGTAAATCTCGAACTTCGCGCCCACGTCCACGCCGCGCGTCGGCTCATCAAGGATAATCACCGCAGGCCGCGTTTCCAGCCACTTCGCCAGCACCACCTTTTGCTGGTTGCCACCGCTTAAAAACTGCACTTCCAAATCCGCGTTCGCCATGTTGATCGACAGCGAACGCCGCGACTGTTCCACCACTGCGTTTTCCCGCTTGCGGTCAATGATGCCCAAGTGGCTTAGGAGTTTGAGTATCGAAATCGAAATATTGTTGCGGATCGGCAGCGCCGTAAACAAACCCTGCCCTTTACGGTCTTCCGGCACCAGCGCGATACCGGAGCGAATAGCGTGCCGGGGGCTACGCGGTACGATCTTTTTCCCGCCAATCTGAATGCTTCCGGCGGTCAGTTTATCCGCGCCGAAAATCGCCCGCGCCAGCTCGGTGCGCCCACTGCCGACCATCCCCGCGATGCCCAGCGTTTCACCCTTGTTCAGCGTAAAGCTCACCTTTTCCGACAGGTGATCGGTCAAGATGCCATCCACAACCAGCGCCGGTTCGCCGTGTTGGTGCTTGCTCTTGGGGTAAATCTCATCCATCGAGCGCCCGACCATCAACCGCACCAGTTCCGCGCGGTTCAACTGGCTAATCGGTTGGCTGCTGACCACCTCGCCGTCTTTCAGCACCGTCACTTGGTTGGCGACACGGAACACCTCATCGAGGCGGTGCGAGATGTAGACGATGGTCACGCCCTGCTGCTTCAACGACTCAATCGTCACAAACAACTGGTCAAGCTCGTGTCCGGCTAAAATCGCCGACGGTTCATCCATCACGATCAAGTCCGCATTCCGCGAGAGCGCCTTTGCGATCTCGACCATCTGCTGCCGCGCCACGGTCAATTCGGATACGGGTATATCCAGCGGAATATCCGGCACGCCCAACCGCTTGAGGACCGCCGCCGCTTGCTGCCGGAGCTGCTGCGTTTTGATGATGCCGCCCCGGTAGCGCGGCTCGCGACCGAGGAAAATATTTTCTGCAACGGTTAAATAAGGGCTTAAAGCCAATTCTTGATAAATTACGCTGATGCCTTTATCCAGCGCCTCACGCGGTTTGAACCCGCGATACGTTGTCCCTTTATAAACAATCTCGCCGCTGTCGGCCTGATGCACCCCCGCCAAAATCTTCATCAGCGTCGATTTACCCGCGCCGTTTTCACCGACGAGCGCATGAACCTCGCCTTTCTGGCAGGCGAACGACACATCGCGCAGGGCTTGCACCCCCGCGAAGGCTTTGGAGATATGACGCATTTCAAGGATGGTATCGGTCATAAATCACTTCATATAATGGGAGCAAGCCCCTAAGGAACTTGCTCCCAAAAATCTAAACGTTGTTACCGTTACGGTGTGACGAGGAAACCGAGTGCTTCGAGGCGTTCAGCCGGGAACAGGATCGGGCCAAACACATCGTCGCTCCATTCAGGATTGAAGTATTCCGTAACTTTGGAGTCGTCGAAGTTCTGGGCTTCAGGAATAACGTCTTGAATGTCGATGAAGCGCTGAACAGGTTCACCACGCAGCACCTGCAGGGCGGTGTCGATGCAGGTGACGGCCTGTGCGTTCGGATACTGCCACGCCGCGAACTTGATTTCGTTCTCAATCGCGAGGCGCAGGAAGCCGTTGCCGTATTCACCACCGGCAATCGGGGGGATTTCCTGACCGGCATCCAAGTACGCGCTGACGATACCCTGCGACATCTGTGCGCCGCCCGACCAGATACCGTCGATGGTGTCGCCGTACTTCGCCAGCCATGTTTCCATCAGTTGCTTGGCATCGGCGGTCGACCACATACCGGGTTGCAGTTCCAGCACCTTCACATCGGGGTTCTTGTCAAAGACCGACTTCGCGCCGGCTTCCATTACGTCCGAGGTGGAAACACCGGGGATACCGGTCATGACGACCACGTTACCCGCGCCACCAACCGAATCCACCAGCCACTGTGCCAAGTACGCGCCGCTGGCATACAGGTTCGTACCCACTTCGGTCACGAAGTTATCCGTGTCAACCGTGCTGGCACACAAGATCACCGGCACACCCTGCGCCATCGCGCGTTCAACCGGAGCCGAAAGCGCCGCCGCGCCCATCGGGACGAGGATCAGCGCATCCGGGCTTTGGGCGAGCAGGTCTTCCACCTGCGGAACCTGCTTATCGGCGCTGGCCTGTGCGTCCGCATACAGCAGTTCCGAAATCACATCCGGCCCCAACTCCTCGGCGTACCAGCGGGCATGTTCATCAAACAGCGCCGACCATGAATTGCTGGTACCCTGCGCCGCAAGGGCGATGCGGTACGGGCCGTCCTTCTTGAACGGGGTGGTGTCATAAGTGGTTTCTTTACGGCTCAACACACTTTGCAAGTACGGTGACGCGGCGATTTCTTCTTCGGAAAAGGGTACCGGTTCAGCCGTGGCTTCGGCATCTTGGGCGACCGCAACCAGCGTTCCCATCGCCAGCAGCGCCATCAACGCGATCAATGCAAATTTTTTCATCTCAACTCCCCTTTAGCTTGCGATCATCACAAATAGAAACGGTTAAAGTGGTTTATCCAGTTTGGCGTTTGCAGTCCCTTTCTGTGCAGCACACCTATGAAGCCGTCTGAAAAGGTCATGCCTGATGCGTCGGCATGTAGGGAACGGTTTAAGACCATTCCGGTATAGCACTCCCTCTTAAACAGCGTTCAACGTTTAATGAGTATCTGCGATGCGGTAAAGAGCAACAGCAGCGAGGATGACCACACCTTTTATCACCAGTTGCAATTGAATATTTAAACCGAGTAGGAGCGCCATCGTACCGAGTACTTGAATGAGGAAGACACCCGCGACCGTGCCGAACAGGTTCCCCCGTCCGCCGGTGAAGGCTGTCCCGCCAACAATCGCCGCCGCAATCGCGTCCAGATCAAATCCGGTCGCAATCGTGCGGTCAACATAACCTACGTAGCCGGTCAGGATGATGCCAGCCACGACCACCAGCAAACTACAGAGAATATAAACGGAGATTTTGATGCCATCGACCGATAAACCGGACAAATGCGCGGTTTCAGCATTGCTTCCGACCGCGTAAATCCGCCGTCCGTATGGCGTGGCGTGCAGGATGAACGCGAACACGAGGTTCAGCCCGATCCACACCACCAGCGGAATCGACAGGATGCCGCTCGACTGGTTGACCACCCCCAGCGCCTCTGGCACGAAGCCGCCGGGAACGCCGAGCGTATAGGCTTGTACCGCGCCTTGCACGAGGATCAGCACGCTCAACGTGGCGACGAACGGGGGTACGCGCCGCTTGGTAATCAGGAAACCGTTCACCAGCCCCACCAGCGCCCCGAACACCAGCGCTACCCCGAACGCCACCGGCAGCATCGCGTCGTTGCCATTACTCACCCGCGCGATGATGATCGACGTTAAAAACACCACCGCGCCAATCGACAAATCCAGCCCCGCCACCAGCAGCACCAGCGTCTGCCCGATAGCGATAATCCCCAACTGCGAGGCTTGCTTAAGCAGCACGATCATGGTCGATGAACTATAGAGATTCGGGGTTAAAATGAGGGCGAGCAGCAGCAGGATACCGAGCGATATATACACCCCATAGCGCACGATGAGGCGGCGAACACGCAGCACGGTCATAGCTGAAGAAGGAGCAGCGCTGAGTTCCACGTTACAAAAACCTTCTACTGAGTCAGGAATGGCCTACAGTGGACGTTGCGTAACGGTTGTAACATTGTCAGACTTCTATTGCAAACCGAATTGGATTAGAGAAAGGGCGCATTGGTACTATGCCTGCAAAGTTAATGATCCCCGGCCCTATTGAACTCGAACCGGAAGTTCTGCAAACCTTAGCACAGCCTGCCGTCCCCCATTACGGTGATGCGTGGGTCAGCGTCCACAACGAAACGGTTGGCCTGTTACAGCAGGTGTTCCAGACCCAAAACTACGTGTTCATGTTCCCCGGTTCCGGCAGCCTCGGCCTCGATGCCGCCGCCCACTCGGCCTTCCTCCCCGGCGAAACCGTCATCGCGGGTAACAACGGCTGGTTCGGCGAACGCATCACCGACATCCTGAAGTCAAACGGCGTGAATGTTGTTCCGGTGGAAGCCGACCCACGCCAAGCGCTCGACCCGCAAGCCTTCCGCGAGGCGCTGCGAGCCAACCCGCAGGCCACCGGAGTCGCCGTCGTCCACCTCGAAACCTCGACCTCGGTACTCAACCCCATCAAGGAAATCGCTGATGTCGTCCGCCAAAACTCCGACGCGCTCCTGATGGTCGATGCGGTCACGGGGTTAGCCGGAGCCGAGTTGCAAACCGATGCGTGGGGTATCGACCTGTGTGTCTCTGCCTCGCAAAAGGCGCTGGGTGGGCCAGCCGGTTTAGGCTTGGTCGCCGTTAGCCCACGCGCACAGGCCAGGATCGACAACCGCCCCGAAGCCGGACGTAGTTGGTATCTCGACCTCAAGCGCTGGAACTGGTTCGTGGAAAACTGGGCGGATTGGCATCCCTTCCCTGTGACCATGCCCACCGCCGTGGTGCTGGCGCTCCGTACATCGCTCAAGTCACTGCTGGCTGAAGGCGTTGAAACCCGCCGCGCCCGCTGGCAGGCGATGGCTGACCACCTCCGCGCAGGGCTGCGTGACCTCGAAATGCCCCTGTTCGTGCCGGAAGCCATGATGACCTCGATCCTCACGGCGGCCTACTGCCCCGAAGGCATTAACTCGGTCGCCATTCGTGATTACCTCTTAGAGGAATGCAATATTCAGATCACCACTGGCTTCGGCAAGTTCAAGGAGCAGGTGATCCGCGTCGGTCATATGGGCGGCGCACTCACCGATGCCGACATCACCCAATTGCTCGCGGGTATCGAAGCCTTCCTCAACGAGCGCCAACCGAATTAAACTGCACAAACAAAATGGGGAGGTCTCGGCTTCCCCATTTATCGCTCAGAAAATACCGGACAGCCTGTCTGCTGTCCCTACGAAGGCGTACTACTCGCGGTGTGTAGGGACGCGAAACAGCGCGTCCGTCTGTATAAAAATCAGCATTTATGGCTTCAAACGTTATCTATGTCGCTGCCGTGTATTTCTCCGCCCACTCGACCCCATCCCACGTAATCAACTTCTTGTCGGGGTCAGGTGTCACGCGGATCAGGTAACGCGGGCGATCCTGCGACCCTGCCAGATATTCGGGGCCGTGTTCGCCGAGGTAGCGGATCGACATGCGCCGCGCGATTTCGAGGACTTGCCCCGTCATCGGCTCCGGGCCGGAAAGAATTTGGGCGACCCCGCGCATCAGCATACGGGTATACGTCCCGTTATCCATCGCGCACGAAATAGCGACCTTTGGATTATTCAAAAGATGTTTTACAAAAACGGTTTTTTCGCGTGGGATGATGTACATGCCCTCGCCATCCCACTCCTGCCACACCGGTGTCACGTAGGGGAAACCATCCGCGTCAACGGTGGCGATCCGTGCGACAACCGGCCCGGCTAAAAATTCAGTCAGTTCGTCGGGCGTTAGCCCCCGCATTTTGCCCATCCATTCGGGATATTGACGTGTTTCAGACATGGTGGCCTCCTTGGTGACTCGCGAATATCCCCGCTAATTGTTACAGTTCGGCTATATTTCCGCAAATAAATGGCATCTAGGTGGTCATAGTGGTCGCTACGCAAAACATCGTCGAATGGTTAAGCCGCTTGGTGCAAATTCCCGCCGTCGGGCCAGCCAACGCCGGGCCGCGTTCAGGCCCCGCCGGAGAGGGTCGTTTAGCCCATCAATTAACCGAGTGGTTTCAGCAGTACGGCGCGACCGTCGTGCAGGAAGAAGTGTTCCCCGACCGCCCCAACGTCTATGCCATCTGGCGCGGCACCTCCGACCGCTGGCTGGCGGTTGATGTGCATATGGATACCGTCGGTGTCGAGACGATGGAGGGTGACCCGTTTGATGGGCGTGTTGAGAACGGGCGTGTGTACGGGCGCGGCTCGGTGGATACCCGCGCGACACTCGCCATCGCGCTGGCAATCCTTGAACAGCTTCACGCCACCGGTCAAAAACTCACCGATAACCTGCTGATCTGCGCCTCGGCGGACGAGGAAACCGGCTGCTACGGTGCGCCGGTCTTCGCCAATTGGGTGCGCCAGCAGGGGCTGCAAATCGACCAGATGATTGTCGCCGAGCCGACACTCTGCGTCCCCATTCACGGGCATAAAGGGGCGCTTGGCCTGATCTTCGAAATCGAAGGGGTAGCCGCCCATTCCTCCAAACCTGAACTTGGCAAAAACGCGATTAGTGCCGCCGCCCGTGTCATCACCGCGCTGGATGCCGAGCAGGGGCGCATCCTCGCCCAACCGGCCACCTCCAAACTGGGTGCGGGTGCGCTCTCCGTCACCATGATTCAGGGCGGCCAAGCGCAGAACATCATCCCTAACACCTGCCGCCTGAATGTTGACCGCCGCGTCACCGTTGGCGAAGACCCGCTCGTCCTGCGTGACCAACTCACCGCCCTCGCGCAAACCGCCGCCGGTCTGCCCCTCACCGTCAAAACCCTGCACGCGCTCGGTGCCTTTTACCAGCAGCCGGATACCCCGTGGTTGGGGCAGTTCGCCGCGTGGACGGGTGCCGCGCCGGATGTCGTGCCGTTCACCACCAACGGCAGCGCCTATAACAACCTCGCCCGTGAATGCCTGATCTTTGGCCCCGGTTCCATCGACCAAGCCCACCGTGATGTGGAGTGGGTCGCCATCAGCGAACTTGAGAAAGCCGCCCGTATCTATGAACAGTGGTGGGAACTGGCGTAGGGACTCCTTAGCAGCTAAAAGAAGTGCGTTCTTGTAGGGTGGAGGCGTGCCTCCTCCGCACAACCAAACACCCCCAGCCTCACTTCGGTAGGGGCGCACGGTTGTGCATAGGCATTAAGCTATGCTATTTTGACGAGGATATTCAGGTAACGAGTTGACTGTTTGC
>Ga0102832_1002036_pt1 | contig 13306 bp, 11 predicted proteins | sample EBPBio282013_DNA_FD_88942 | JGI IMG/M metagenome (GOLD analysis project Ga0102832, IMG submission 88942) | Wastewater treatment Type I Accumulibacter community from EBPR Bioreactor in Madison, WI, USA - Reactor 2_5/28/2013_ DNA (Illumina Assembly) | ecosystem: Engineered > Bioreactor > EBPR >...
CCATAATCGGCCAGACTTTGTCGGGCGACTGATCTATGACAATTTTTCCCATGACAAACTTGGTGCTGCCGACATCTTTGAGACCGACTACGACCTCACCTTTATCGAGCTTTTTGCGCTCTTCAGCTGTGGCTGTGGAAACTTCCGGGGTTATGCCTTTTGTGACGCTATGCACTATTTGTGATTGAGCAGGCAGACCGACTTGGAGACTCACCGCCAGCGATACCATCAATAGTAAGGCGGCTTTTTTGGATCTTGCGACTTTCAGCATCTTTTAGAAACTTCCCCTTGGCATGAGCCGGGTGGCTTTGCTGTAAGAAGATCACAAGTGGTCATAAGCAAACTTCTTTAGCGTACTCGCATATAGTCGAACATATATCGACGGCCGTCAAGAGGCTTGCTTAAGACAAAAATATATATACAACATGGTCTAAAAATCCCTCATAGAGACATTATTCAGAGATCGAGGAGATTTCAAGTGATGGCTCTGCCAAGATTTTTTATGTTTGTCACTGAGAATTAACTCATTGATAGAGATAATATTCACGTATTGCGCACCAATTATGGTGTCATAACCGGCAGGCTAAAATTACTCCGCGGTGTGCCGGTCACCTATAAGGACTATCAGTCAGATAATTAGCGGTGGTTAATTTCCCCCTTGCTAGCCTCGATTTTGTAGTTAAAACAACAGCACCTGTTGACAAGCGGCGGATATGATATAAATATTGTCTGACGATCTGTTTTAGTTAGTCGGTATTAGTTAGTCGGCGACTTGTGAGGAATACGATGCCAACCTTCGACAAAGACCAGGTTCCTTTATTTGCTAGAGAAGGTCTCTTCAGGCAGAAGTTGAATCAGCTCAGAAACACCGGCAGTGTCAACCAGCCGGTCAAGCCTCAAGGTGATGCCCACAGCCGCTATAAAGAGCTGGAGCAAGGCTCTTATCTGTCTAATGTTCAGTCCACCATCGGCACCTCTAAAGGTGACCAACAAGAAGCTGAGCGTATTGCCCTGCTTGATTCGGTTACTGAACTTTACAATCGCAACACGGTCACCCGCATATTAAGGGACGAGTTGAAGCGCACTAAGCGTTACAAGCATTCTCTCGGCATCTTGGTCATTAAAGTAGATGAACTGACCAAAGCCGGCAAAACCCATGGTCAAAACACCTTTGATTCCATACTCAAGGGCACTGCTAACTTCATCATGAGCAAAGTTCGTGACGTAGATATCCCGGCCCGCTACGACACCGATACCTTCCTGGTTATTTGCCCTGAGACTGACCCTAAAGGAGTTTCGGTCTTGGCTGAGCGTATTCGCAGCAAAATAATGCTAGAGCGCGTCTCAGATGTTGGTCAAAACTGGCATGTTACAGTCTCTCAAGGTATAGCCGGCTATCCGGGTAATGCCCTCAAGGCCGAAGACCTCTTGCAGTCTGCAATTGATGCTGCCAATAAAGCCAATGCCTCGGGCGGCAATCAGACTGTTACAGCGGCAACCCAAGCCTAGACAATCTTAAAATTCAAACTAAGACCGGTGATTAGATCAGTTACCGGTCTTTTTTAATCACTATCTAGATTACGCAAAATCTGCGGTGCACTAAGCGCCTCTCTGCGCGCCAAAGCGGTCTCGAGCTCTTCTACTTTCTGGCTTAGCAGTTTACTTTTCGCTCTCTCTTCAGAGAGTTGCTGCTGCAAAAGTTCCACCAAGCCGTTGTATTCAGAATTATGGTCTCTGAGGTGGGTGGCAGGTGAGACAGCATCTGCCGAACCGGCATGGCTGTTAGTATCAGAACCTTGCACAGCTCGTCTCAGGTCATAGCCCTCGGCGGCATAATAATCGAGAACATGATTGAAACAGATCTGAAAAATTATAAAGTGCAATCAAAATAGCTGTCCAACTCAAATTTCTCAGTGTCGCCCATGGTGCTACATAGCTGGTTCTTCGTCAGCCAATCGAAATACAACTAAGAAGACTAAGGTGATTCATCTATCGATGACCGGAAGCGTTCAAATAATGCAGAGCTGCTGTTCAAAAATCAGAAGAAGTCGCCGACCTAGAGGTCTAATAAACAGTATTTGATTGAGCAAGCAGGGTGCTCACTGACCTTAGGGAAACTCAACTAAACCACATACTTCGCCACGTCACCACATATGGTGCGGCTCAGTATATAGACTTTGCTAAAGAGTTCTTTCAAAGAGAAAGCTCCGCTCACCAAATTGCTTGGCGAACTGATAGCTTGGACCGGCAGTGGCGATGCTGGCGCCCCTAAGTCAATCACTGTCTATTCACGCATGCTGGTGGTCGAGAAAGGCGAAGCGACGCCTGCAGCTAATTTTCGATTGCCTCTTAATTAGAGCCAGAAAACATATATAAAATAACAGAGCCGACTAAGCTTAGACTAAGTTACCAGGACAATTGCTTGAGTAAGAGTTCTAGGTCGCTCAAGTCGGTACAAGCCAACATATGAACAGCAAAAGCACACTGGTCATCATCTAGGCGGCCGCTGAGATAATGCTTATAGCACTGAAAGACTGGTTCTTCGATGGCTGGGTTCAGCAAGCCTTGCTTATGCAAGTAATCTGCCAGCGGGCGATTTTCAGCCTGGCTCTGCTCTTTCAACTGCCCAAGCTGGGGAATGTTGACGCCAAGGAAGCTGAGAAAGACATCCAAGGGAGCGGGTTCTCCCTTCTCTTCTGCCTGGCTTTTCTGCTTGTCGCTTTCGGAAAGAGCCTTGGAAAGCGACATACCAGAGCCTTTGACGGTTGCTAAGACAAAAGTAGCGTCATCGGGCGAAAGGGTGCGGTTATTGATCATTTCTTGAATAGCCAGGGCTTGACCAAGCTCAACTTCTGAGATTATGCCGACCCTGGTCAAAACCTTACCGAGGGGCTGCTCGTCGGTGAGACCTTCCTGCACTGCCTGCACTATGGCATTATCGTCTACCATGCCTGAAAGCAGCAAAAGTTCGCCCAGCCTAAGACTGTTTGCCTTTTTGAGGGATATGGCGCCAGGTTTGGACGAGAGTCCAAGATTTTTTAGATGGGCCAGATTTTGCTTGACCAACTTGATTGAATTGACGGCAGATTCGCGGTCGAGCACGCCTTCTCTAATCAAAGACTGACAACAAAGGGCAATAAAAGCCACTTCCTCGGCAATGGCGCCGCGCATAGAAAGCACCCGAGCCAGAGGCAGTCCGGTTGTGAGACTGACCGAAAGGGTTTCAGATAGAGTCTCATTGTCTATAATTTCGGCGTCAAAAAGCAGTTCGCCCAGTCTATTGGTCGATTCGAAGAAATCACAGCTTTCCCCTAATTGATCAAGGGCTTCACTCAAGCTCTTGCCCAGTCTGGTGAGCTTAAGCGCCTCTATACCTGCTTCCTGTGAAATTAGATGGTCACGAATAAGACTTTGCACGGTCAGTACGTTCTTAAAGCCTTCTTCAGTCAAGAAGCCCGATGCAATCAAAACTCGCCCCACCGGCAAGCCGGTTTTGAGCGAGACCGGCATGGCGTCGGCAAACTGTGCCAGAGTTATCAGCTCTGATTTGACGAGCAAATCGCCTACTAAGATTTTGGAACCACGCTTTGTCATGGCTAAAAGTCTACAGCATGTCCGATTTTTTGATCAGGGTTGGCAACTAGTGTTCAGCCAACTTAGCCTTTATATGTTCTACGCGATGTCCGATTTTCTCGCTCTCGCTGGTCCGTCCACATTCCTTTAGAAATTGCTGATATTCTTTCAAGAGCTCAATTAAGTTCGGGGTTTCGATTCTGGAAGAGGCTTCTTCCAGGCTAATTGCCCTGAGAAACAGAGTTTCAGCTTGACTATCTTTACCATGCCAGTGATAAAGCCAGGCGAGATCTGGCATGTAATAGCCAAAACGAGTGGCACTGGGACCAAAAACCGACTCGGCATTGCGCATAGCCAGCTCGTAAATTCGTTCAGATTCAGCCTGGTTGCCCTGCCTGTCTAAGGCAAAAGCCAGTCCCATCAGCGAATTGATTACACCGGGGCTGACCATGTTCAGGGCTTCAGCCTTACTAATTGCCTCTTTGAAGCCTCGTTCGGCCTCGTCAAACTGTCCTTCCGAAAGCTTATCTCGGGCTGACTTTTCCAGTTTGAGCCAGTCTGAAAAGCCGGCATTTTGCATACCCTGGCTAAGATCGGCCGGGTTAATCTTGCCGAAAGTTCTAGATTCAAGTCGACGCTCTAACTCTGCTGAAAAAACCGCATTCACTGCAAGAGAGGCGGTAATGCAAAATGCAAGCCATTTCAAATTGCTAAAGCCAGAGATCACTGTCCGGCATTCCGCGCTTTCAGATCATTCATTTGCTGTTCGAACTTAAGGGCTTCCTGCCCTCGTCCAGCTTTCTTAAGAGTATCGATAATTGAAGGCAAAATCTTGTTATAGAAATTGGGATGATTCTCACCACCCTTGAGCTTGCCTTTCAGGTAATTCACATAACCTTCGGGATCTTTCAAGATCACACCGGCATTGTCTATGACTGCCGGTGCAGAAGCGGCTCCAGAGCTTGCGGTGCCTGCACTGCCAGAGTCTGTTTTCCCGGCTTTAGCTGCTTGATCCTTACCGCCTGCTGCCTTAAACTCCTTCGCCCTTTTGAGATTCTCTTCGTACTTGCCGATAAAGTCAGAAAGCTTGTTTATCTTATCTCTCAGTTGTGTCTCGTCTAGCGAATCAAGCGCATTTTCAATCTCGACCAGGTCTCTATTGATGTCTTTGCTATAGCCGACTCCGGCTTCCTTGAGGCCTTTCAGTCGATTCAAAAGGGCTTCTCTTTCTGCCTTTAGCTTACCGTCTTTGGCTTTATAACTGGTCACATCAAAAGCTTCAGGTGAAAGTTTTGTAGCCTGCTCGCTCTTCAATTCTTTGTCCTTGAGCAAACTAGCAAGACCCTCAGAAAGAGTCTTCTGTTCATCACGGTTGAGTCTGATGGTGCGATTGGTCAGATCAGCCGAGGCATCATAAAAGGTAATCTCGGCAATCTTTACATCGGGCACTGCTTCAAAGCCTTTCTGGGCCAGTCTGAGAGCCTCCAGCTTGAGAAAGTCGTCATCGAGGGTGGGGTCGAGTCCAGCTGAAATGATGATGATATCTTTGTCTATCCTCGAACTCACTTCTTTTTTCTTGCGCACATATTGATTTTCTTGCAAATAGCTAGTGGCGCGGGCATTGGCATCTTTAGTTTCTTCCTCAGTGAGGGCAAGCGAGGCAAGAAGCTGATCTTCACTCATGCTGCCGCTGGCGAAAGCTTTAACATCTCCGGCTGAAATACTGATTTTCTTATATCGACTGAGGGCGTTCTGATGAAAGAAGCGCACCTCCACTCTGGGCACCTTACTGTCGAGATCCATAACCGTTTTAGCCAACAAGACCGCTTCGATTTTGCAGTCATGGTCATTAGCCTTGGGGTTTTTATAAGTGGAAACATAAACCAAATCGGGCGTCACTTGAGCGTTTACCCTGATAGAAGCGTCCAGCACTTTAGCCTTATCAATTGCTGAAATAACTTCTGAAGAAGTAAGAGCGTAGGACTTTTGAGCCAGCGAAAAGCTAAAGGCGAGGAGGAGTGCCGTCGCTGCTAGATTGATTTTTTTCATTTCTTATATAATCCGCTAGATGCCTGATAGAAGTTTTGTCCTAGGGATTATCCAGGTCATCGATAAGAATAACTCTGCCCTTGGGCAAATTTCTTTTGAAGGCCCTTCCCACACATTCACTTATGCCCGATACGGCGTTCAATGGTGCAAGACGGCGCTCAATTTTATCTTCCTGTAAAAGAGACTGTGTGGCCACAGTACTGGCTGTAACATCGCGACTGAGCCGCACTACTGTTTGTAAGTCAGCTGCCGGTTGGGCAGATAGAGAAGCAAAAGAAATGGCTTGGTAAGCAAAAAATGCCAGACTGCAAAAAAACAGTCGGCATTTTTGAGGATGTTTTATCGAATTTGCCCTCAATTTTTGAGTTCCTAGCAAAGACCTAAGAACTTACCAAGTCGAAACCAAAATGTTTTTTCGAACAGACTAACTTTGTTCTGGGTTTCGATTAAATGAGAAGCAGTTGCCTGGTGCGCCACTCTCTCAATTTCCAGTTCTTCAAGCAAGGGCGCCTTGATAAGCTCTGGCAGGGCGGCAATTTCATCGGTTTTGTCGGCGAGATCAAGCTTTAGTAGTCTGATTTCGTCATTGGTGATCTTTAGCACATTGCGCAGCGTAATCAGTTCACGACGTTGTGACGCAATAACATCATTCAAAGCAGAAATTTCGTGTTTATAGTCTGGAATGTCATCAGCTTCGATGATGCTCTTCCAGCTATTGCTCTCTATTATTTCGCTTTCCTCAGCAGTCTCTTCGCTGAAGAAACTCTCGACACTGAAGTCGAGCAGGCTGTTTAATGGCACCGAGATCTTTGGCTGAATTTCAGCTCTTTCGCGACTGATGGCATGTTCAATTTCGTCATTGAAAATCTTGCCGAGCAGCTGCTCAAGTTTGTCCACCGTCTGTGATTGCTCACTAAGAGGCGGTTTGACAATTTCAAGATTTGGTTTGACTGAAGGGCTAACGCTATACATGATCAACCTCTGATAACACTTAGTTGTCATCAACAACACGCTTAAGTGTATCTCAGCTTCCTTTAGTTTGTATAGAGTTAATCTTGCGATTTAACCGCTTGGCTACCCTGCATTAAACCGGCATTTTCCTTGGCACCATCTACTTAGCGATTGTGCCGCTTGCCACCAAGACAGCCTTGTCCGGGTGTATATATTTGCGCAGCGCCTCGTCGACTTTTTCCTTGGTTAAACTGAGATAGCGTTCAGATATATGATCGAGTTCGGCAGCACCGAGCCCAAGGAATTCAAATTCGGTCAAGACTCTGGCGATGCCAAGCGAAGAACTGAGTCCAACTTTAAAAGATCCAAGGGCTCTGCCTCTTTCCTTCTCTAAATCATTGACATCTATACCTCTGTCCATAAAGTCTTTGAGAGTGACTCTTGTCAGTTGCACAGCTCTCTTGAGATTGGCCGGATTAGTGGTTAATGAAACACTCCAGGGTGCGCCACCAAAAGCAGTGTCGGAAAAACCGGAATAAATGCCATAGGTTAGACCGGCGCGATCTCGCACCACCTGCCCTAGTCTTGATGTGATTGTATCTTGGCCCAAGGCGGCATTGGCTATGCGTGTGGCATAGAAATCACTACTGGCTCTTGTCACCTGGCAAGGATGAGCCAGGACTATGTCCAGGCTCGATTTCTCCGGCAGATAGACGGCAATCTCTTCAAACTTCTTGGGTAGTGCAGTCTCGGGAATCAGCACTGTTCTTTGCGAAAGCGGCATAGCCTTGGCATTGGTCCAAGCACCAAGCCTTTCATCTACCAGCTTGTGAGCCTTATCTAGGTCGATATCACCAACAATGGTGACGATCATCGAAGCCGGATCATAAAGGCGACCATGTATATCGACCAGTTTCTGCCGGTCTATTTTGGCCAGATCTTTTAGCTGTTTATCAAAGTCTTCATCATAAAAGGGATGATCTTCGCTGTAGAGAGACTGTCTGAGCTTATTCCAAGCCATTGACTTGGTGGAATTCTTGCTTTCAACATAGCGAGCATTCCATTCGATTTTGAGCTTCTCAAGCTCATCAGTGGGCAAGAGTGGATTAATGAGCAGATCGCTTACCATATCCAAATAGGCGGGTAAATCTTCCACAGCAAGATGGGTGCCCATTCCCACTCGGTAATTGTCGACATAAACTTCCAGACCGCCGGGTATACCCATCTCTTCCAGGTTTTCAGCAATCTTTAGTTTGTCGAAATTCTTTGAACCGCGGCTGAGAAGATCACCAAGCATTTCAGAGGGAGAGCCCGGTTCGCCGTGGGTGAAATAACGTCCGGCTCTCAGATTGATAGCAATACCTAGTGACTCTGTGCCCGGATTGTTCATCAAGAGCAAGGTGAGACCGTTCTTGAGGACTACCCGCTTCACTTTCGACAAATATTCGCTTTCTTTAGCCTTTTCAAACTTGATGGTGACCGGTGTGCTCTGCCAGGTCAACAACTCTTTCAACTCTGCATCTGTATAGACTTGGTTGCTGGCGCCATGGTCAATGGCTGCCGGCACCGAATCTTCATCATCTTCATCTAGATCTGCATCTAGATCTAAATCGCTATTTTGGGCAACTTCATCTTTAGGATAGAAATATCCTACCGTGCGATTGCTGCGCTTGAAATAGGTGCGCGCCACCCGCATGATATCGTCTTTGGTGACCTGGTCGAAATTGTCATCATAGTTCAAAAGCCAGGTAAAGTCGGCTCTTGATTCGGCCTCACCAAGCATAAAAGCTAGCGATGAAGGGTCGGCTTTGGCAAGAATCGTACCTTTGCGATTACTGGCTTTGATGCGGGCCAGCTCTTGATCGCTGACCGGCTCTTTGGCCAATCTTGCTATTTCATTAAGCAAGATATCTTCCACTTTTTGGGGATCTACATCTGGATTGACCATGGCTCCCACCATGAGCAAACCAGGATCTCTCAAATCATCGTGACGGGCAAAAACATCGGCAGCAAGCGAGGTATCGATAAGAGCTTTGTAGAGTCGACTTGATCTTTCATAGGTGCTGCCCAAAATCTGCCTGGCGGCTGAGACGGCATAGTTATCCGGATGGGCCGCTTCCGGCACATGATAGCCAAGCCAAACTCTCACCATATCGCCTGCCCTGGTGATCTCAAAGCGGCGCTCGCCTTCTTGGGGCGGTTCAACTGTATAAACTTGCGGTATCGGCGACGGTGCGCTTTCTATGGCGCCAAAATATTTGTCTATTACCGAAAGAGCTTCTTCAGTCTTGAAGTCTCCCAGAGCAATAACTGTGGCATTGTCCGGCCAATAGAAAGTATTGTAGAACTCTCTTAAGCGATCCATTGGCACGCCTTCCACGTCAGAGCGCCAACCGATAGTGGGATGGTGGTATGGATGCTCGCGAAAAGCAATGGCATAGAGTTCCTTTTCCAAGGCTTCTTCCGGTTGATTCTCGCCGCGCTCCAATTCATTGCGAACGACACTCATCTCGCTGTCATGATCTTCTTGGCGCAATCTGAGATTACGCATGCGATCAGCTTCCAGCTTGACACAAAGCTCAAAAAATTCGGTCGGCACTACTTCATAGTAAGAGGTGCGATCAAACCAAGTGGTAGCGTTCCAGTAGGCTCCGATCTGAGTAAGTAGGTCGTCTAGACTATTACCCTTCTCGGCGTTGTGTTCAGCCGTACCCTTAAAGAGCATGTGCTCTAAAAAGTGAGTGGCACCGGTGTAGCCAACCCCTTCATTGCGACTGCCTACCTTATAGATAACCAGCAAGGTGGCAACCGGTGCCGAATGGTTTTCTGAGATCAACACCTTGAGGTTATTTGCCAGCCTGAACTCGCTTACCCCTTTTTGCTCGGAAACTTTCTTAGGCATACCTGCCTTTTCCACCGACGCCTTTGCCAAATGCTTACCCTCTTTAGTAAATGTTGCCTGTTTTCTAAAAGATAATGTCTAAAAGAACCTGCCTACAGAACACTATAGCGGTCTGCCCGCCATTAGCGCTAAGCGGCAATTGTAATACTTTCATCATAGACTTTCAAAGCGGTAGACCGTAAAATATCAGACTGTCGACAGGGCGAATTTATAAGTACCCAAGAAGTACCCAAGCTGAGTGGAAGCAGTCGCCCGCAAAGCTCTTGGAAAGCCTGGTCGGCTCAGCCGTTTTCTATATCTAGGAGATATTTAGAGGCGATGCGGTTCCTTCGCTTTTCTATTTTGAGAGCTGAAACTTTTGTATCTGGTGTACTTGGTGTACCAGGTGTACTTGGGGTACTGGCAGGGTTTTGTTCAATTTGTTTACTGAGTCCGCCTTGCCAGGCGCTCGATTCTGCCGCTTGGCACAAGAACACAAAAGAAGGCGGACGCGCCTATGAAAACGGCAATTTTGGTGAAGCGGAAAGACTCTTCAAGGCAGCCATAGAAGACCTCAAGGGTGCCCCGCAAAATGACATAAGGCTGGCTGAAAGCTATAACAATTTGGCAGTGCTTTATGTCAATCGCAACCAACTTGCCAAAGCCGAACCTCTCTTTGAGAAAGCTCTCAAAATAAAGGAAGCGGCTCTGGGCGGAAGCGATAAAGATGTAATTGCCTTGACCAGCAAACTTTGTGTTTTCTATTTCAACAATGGCAAGAGAGCGCAGGCGCAGCCCCTCATTGACAAGATGGTCAACTATGGCGAACTCGAAACCAGACAGTTGATTGAGATAAATTCAGCCTTTTCTAAGTTGGCTAGCTATTACAGCAATCACAAGCAAAAGCTTGAAAACGCTGAAATTGCCATCAAGCAAGCTGAAAGCGAAACAATGAGCGAAGCCAAAAGCCAGGCTCAGGAAACAGCAGTCATGCTCGATAGTGTCGGCGATGCCATCAAAAGCCAGGGCGACTTGGTCAGACAGGCAGAGAGGCTATACAAGTCATCATTAGCGCTCAGAGAACGCAGCCTTCCGCCCCAGCATGCCGCCCTTTCTGCTTCATTGGAAAATCTTGGCAGAGTTTATCAAGCCCAGGGAAGAACCGCCATGGCTGAACCTTTGCTGCGCAAGGCCTATGAAATCAGTTTGACCACCCTGGGCATGGAAAGGCGTGAAACACAAAAGAGAATGGAAGCCCTAGCACAGCTCTTTACCCAACAAGGACGCTTATCCGAAGCCCGTTCCCTTTATACAGCCGCCCTGGAAAACAAAGAGAAGTTCAAACCATCAGCTGATTTCTTGGCTGGCTATGCAGCTCTTTTGGTAAAGGAAGGACGTTACAGCGAATCGCTTACCTATTATGCCCGCGCCGTAAAGATGCAAGAAGCTTTGAACGGTCCCCAACATGCCAGTTTGGCCGCCTTGCTTGATGCCTATGCCTATGCTTTGGCAAAAGCCAATAAGCAATCTGAGGCAAATAAGATTAGTCTGCGCGCCAAGGCAATTAGAAGCTAGCCGGCAAATTTTTGTTGTCAATTTTTCTGATTAGCTGGTCTAATCTAATTGAGCCAGTTCTTGCAAAATAAGAGTAAGACGATCTATGCCCTTGTTGAAAGAACTGATGGGCAGGCGCTCATCTTTGCCGTGCATGGTCGCTAAGTGCTCGGCGTCAATCTCGACTGGGGCAAAGCCGTAGGCCTTTAGACCAACTTCTCTAAACCAGTGCGAGTCGGTAAACCACGGTACTATAACTGGTACCACCGGCGTCTTCCCATCTTTGCTCTCAAGGGCATTGACCTTCTTCACAGCTTTTACAAAAGCGCTTTCAAATGGTGATGGCTCAGCCTTTTCCCATTGAATTACTGAAACTTCAATGCTGTCGTCTTGCAATATTTCTCTGATTTGTTTGATGAAAGCCTGATGATCGACGCCGGGCAAAAGGCGACAATCAAGTTCGCAGTATGATTCAGCCGGTATGACATTGGTCTTATAACCGGCTTTCATAACAGTAAGAGAGACTGTGTTGGCCAGCATGCTTGATTTGAGCTTGTCTTCTTTCAACTTAGATGCTGTAGCTTTGTCTGCACTAGTCGATTTTTCAATGTTGCGATAGAGCGTTCCCAGTTGAGCCGGTTCAGTATGAGCGATACTCTCATAGAAATGCTTTACCTCAGGCAAAAGCGTAAAGGGCGGCGGGTTATCGGCTAGTCTTGCCAAAGCGCGCACCATGCGATTATTGGCAGAATTATCTTGGGGCATCGAAGCATGCCCGGCTAGACCTTTGGCAGTCAGACCAAGCCAAAGAATATTCTTCTCGGCCACGTCCACACCCCAATATTTAGCCTTACCGTCGCTATAGGCGTCGATAATGAAGCCTTCATTGATCAAGTATTCGCAGTCTTTTATCAGTTCGCCCTTATTCTTGACGAACCAGGCTGCACCATGGGCGCCACCAACTTCTTCGTCGGGTGTACCGAGAAAAACCAAATCACGATCTAATAGTTTGCCTGAGCGCTTGATGGCAATCATCGACATCAGCTCGATTATCCCCATACCTTTCATGTCTATGGCGCCGCGTCCCCAGATTTCGCCGTCTTGCTCGGTGCCCGAAAAGGGCGGGAATTTCCAGTCGGGCGCATGAGCCGGGACTACATCTATATGGTTGAGCAAGACCACGCCTTTGCGCTTGCCTGTTCCTTTGAGACGGGCATAGACACAGGCTCGTCCGGGAGCAGTTTCAAAGACACTGGCTTCGATGCCGTTCTCTTTCAATACTTTGGCTAGATAGTCTGCGCCGAGCTTTTCATTGCCTGGAGGATTTGATGTATCCAGCTGTAGATATTCTTTAAATATAGTCAGAGCCTGGCCCTTAACCTGAATATGAGTATCAGTTTTCCGATCTTCAGCCTTGACGGCAGCAGCACTGCCAGAAGCACTACCAGCAGCCATGCATAGATTGGGATTGGTCAAAAGAAGCTGCAGCGCCAATAGAGAAGAGAAGATTGACAATTGCGATTTGTAAGAGAAAGTAGATGATTTCATTAGCTCTAACTTTTTTGCATTCAATAGGGTGAGACCGAAACTATTCTACCGACTTTGAGTCTATTATTTGAGTTATGTTCGGTGGTTCCAAAGAGGATACTTCAATGAAAACCCTGCAAATAGCCTTGCTTGCTACATCTCTCACCTTCATCGGCGCAGCCAGCCAGGCTGAAGATGCTGCGGCACCTAAGGCTGCCCCTGAGAAAAAATCGGCCTTGAAAACAATTGAGGGCGATATCAAAAAGGTCGGTGTCGGTATCGGCACTGGTGTTAAGAAAGGCGCAGTCGGGATTGTCAAAGGCACAGAAGCAGTTGTCAAAGGCACTGGCAAAGGAATCGAGAAAGTCGGTGAAGGGGCCAAAAAAGGCGTAGAGAAACTGACTGGGCATGGCAAAGCCAAAGCCAAAGACTCTGCCGATAAAGCCAAAGACGCCGCCGAGAAAGCTAAAGACGAAGCTCCGGCCCAGTAAGACCCAAGCAAAAGAAAGGAGAACCCCGTGCAGTCAAGACAGTCAAAACAGTCAAGAAACAAAAGGTCAGGAAAGCTACCTTTGGCGAGTTGTCTGACTCTCGGGGTTATTCTTTCGCAAAGTTTGGCTCAGCCTGTTTGCGCCGAGACAACAGGCAAGAGAACAAGCGCGAGCGCATTTAAAGCTGTTGCAAAAGATCTCAAACATGGCATCGAGGCATACAAACTGCCGAATGGTCTGACCGTACTTTTGGTAGAAAGAAAGACCGCACCGGTGACGG
>Ga0102832_1002041_pt1 | contig 13298 bp, 10 predicted proteins | sample EBPBio282013_DNA_FD_88942 | JGI IMG/M metagenome (GOLD analysis project Ga0102832, IMG submission 88942) | Wastewater treatment Type I Accumulibacter community from EBPR Bioreactor in Madison, WI, USA - Reactor 2_5/28/2013_ DNA (Illumina Assembly) | ecosystem: Engineered > Bioreactor > EBPR >...
GCGCCGAACGGCAACCAGCTCAAGACCAAACTGACCGCGCGCGGGGTCAAGGAAGACTTGCTTCTGGACGTGCGCCTGGTGTCGCCGGGCAAAGAGGGCAGGGAGGCTTTCGACTTTTTCCGGGACCGCGTGATGTTCCCGATCTTGGATATGCGCGGCCGTCCGGTCGCCTTCGGCGGGCGCGTCATGGGCGAGGGCGAACCCAAGTATCTCAACTCGCCGGACACGCCGCTCTTTCACAAAGGGCAGATGCTCTACAATTTCTCACTGGCCCGGGCAGCGGCCGGCGACAAGCGCGAGGTCATCGTCGCGGAAGGCTATATGGACGTGATCGGCCTGTCGCAGGCCGGCTTCACCCATGCGGTCGCGCCGCTCGGCACGGCCATGACAGAAGGACAGCTTGCGATCCTTTGGCGGCTCGCGCCCGAGCCGATCCTCTGTTTCGACGGTGACCGCGCGGGGCGCGCCGCCGCCCTGCGGGCGGCAGAACGCGCCCTCCCGCTCCTTAAACCCGGTCTCTCGCTGCGCTTCGCCATGATGCCCGCTGGCAAGGACCCCGACGACATCTGCCGGCGTGAGGGCGCCGAGGCCATGCAGGCCGTTCTCACGGCCGCGATCCCGCTTTCCGAGGTCGTTTGGCAGCAGCTTTTGGCGCAGAACCCGGCCGACACGCCCGAGCGGCGCGCGGGGCTGGAGCGCGCTGCCCAGGCCAAGGCGGGTGTTATTGGCGACGAAAGCGTCCAGGCCCAGTACCGTCAGCACTTCCGGAATCGGCTTTTTGAGCTCTTCCGAGCCCCCCGGACGTCCTCGGGGGGATCGGGCGGCGCGAAGGGCAAGGGCTTTAGGCCTGGACCGGGCCAAAAGAGCGCGACTCCGGGACGCTTTGCCGGATTCCCGCCTCCCCGAACGGCGGGGGGGGCTGATAGCGCCCGAAAGGTCCGCGAACGGATTCTGCTCGCTACGCTGCTGACACACCCGGATATTTTCGACCATGTGGAAGAGCGTCTCGGCCGTCTGGATTTCGCCGACTCGCGCCTTGACTTGCTGCGCCAAACCGCATTAATCCACGTCGCCCAAGACCCAGAGCTTGATTTCGGCGGTCTTCAGGCCCACCTAGCCAACATAGGGTTTGCCGCCGAACTCGAAACTCTATTAAATTCAAATACTTATGTGCACGCGGGCTTCGCGCGGCCAACGGCACCCAAAGAGCAAGCGATCAATGGGTGGGATCATACATTCGCTCTGTGCCAGCGGGCCGACTTAGAAGCTGATCTCAAGCGGGCGGAATTGGAACTGGCGGAGAATCCCTCGGAGCACGCACTCGCGGTATTCGAGGCCCTGCAACGGCAGGTGCGCCCACCTGGAGACGAGGACAGCGACGAACTTTGAGATCGGCAGAGCTAATTATCGTAAAACAAAGGCACACGGCGGACAGCCGGCAGAATGACCGGCGAGATTTCCGCGTGGAGTTATGGGTGTAGCGATGGCGGCGAAAGCGGCCCCGAAGTCAGCAAAACAATCTTCGAAGGCGACGAAGGCGCCCGCCAAGGCGCCCGCGAAAGCGGCTGCTAAGCCCGGCGCCAAGCCGGGTGCGAAGCCTGCGCCCGCCAAGTCCGCACCTGTGAAACCGGCGGCCAAGACGGCCGCCCCAATAAAAGCGCCGGAAAAAGGCGCGGCGGCCAAGATCGCTGCGGCGGCCAAGGCCGCAGCGGCTAAGGCGCCCCCCGCGCCGGTGGCCGGCAAGAAGCCCCAGGATGGTATGAAGTTAAATACAAAAGCTAAAGCGCCCGGCGAAGAGGCGAAAGAAGAAGGCGCGGCTCCGGCGGCGCCCGGCGATAGCCCGTTGCTCGATTCGACCAATGCGTCCGTCAAGAAGCTGATCGCGAAGGCCAAAGAACGCGGTTACATCACCTACGACGAATTGAATGCCGCTCTGCCCTCGGAGGAAATGACCTCCGAGCAGATTGAAGACACGATGTCGATGCTCTCCGAGATGGGCATCAACGTGGTCGAAGGCGAAGAACAAGAAGCCGAGGAAGGCGCCGAAGCCGCCGAAGGCGAGGCCAAGTCCGAAGCCTACAGCGGCGGCAACATCGACGAAGACGATGTCGGCCGTACCGACGACCCGGTGCGCATGTATCTGCGCGAGATGGGCTCGGTCGAGCTGCTGTCGCGCGAAGGCGAAATCGCGATCGCCAAGCGTATCGAAGCCGGCCGCGAAATGATGATCGGCGGTATCTGCGAAAGCCCGATCACCATCCGCTCGCTGCTCGCCTGGCATGATGCGCTGCAGGACGGAAAGATGCTGCTGCGCGATATCATCGATCTCGACGCCACATACGGCGCGGGGTCGAGCGACCTCGCCTCCGATGCCGATCTCGAAGTCGATGTTGTATCCGAACCGGCCGACGGCGACGAACCGGAAGGCGGCAACAAACGTCCCGCGCCCGCCAATGGCAGTGCGCGTCCGGCGGCGCCGGCCGCCGCCGCGCCGGCGCCCAGCAGCGCCGCGTCCGGCGCCCCCGGCGTTCCGGGCGGCGCGCCTGGCCAGCCGTCCATGGACGAAAGCGACGAAGCGGCCGTTTCGCTCGCCGCCATGGAAGCGCAGTTGATGCCGCAGGTTCTCGAGGCGTTCGAGAAAATCGCGGCGACCTACAACAAGCTGAAGAAGTCGCAGGAAGCGCGTCTCGTCACACTCCAGCAGGGCCAGGAAATCGACAAGACCGTCGAGCGCCGGTTCCAGAAACTGAAGCTGGAACTCGTCGAACTGATGGAAGCGGTGCATCTCAACAATGCCCGTATCGAAGGTCTCGTCGAGCAGATGAACGATCTGAACCGCAAGCTGCTCGGGCTTGAAGGTCAGATCCTACGCTATGCGCTGAAGTGCAAGATCAAGCGCGAGGAATTCCTCGAAGAATATTACAACAGCGAGCTCGATCCGAAGTGGGTCGCGCGCGTGCAGAAGCTGACCACCAAGGGCTGGAAAGAGTTCGCGACCAAGTACCAGCCGATGATCGAAGACCTGCGTGCGCAGATTTCGGCCATCGCCGGTGAAGCGGGCGTGTCGATCGCTGAGTTCCGCCGCATCGTGAACACGGTGCAGAAGGGCGAACGTGAAGCGTCGCGCGCCAAGAAGGAGATGATCGAAGCCAACCTGCGCCTCGTCATCTCCATCGCCAAGAAGTACACGAACCGCGGGCTGCAGTTCCTCGATCTCATCCAGGAAGGCAATATCGGCCTGATGAAAGCGGTCGATAAGTTCGAATACCGCCGCGGTTACAAGTTCTCGACCTACGCCACATGGTGGATCCGCCAGGCGATCACGCGCTCGATCGCCGACCAGGCGCGCACGATCCGCATCCCCGTGCACATGATCGAAACCATCAACAAGCTGGTGCGCACCAGCCGCCAGATGCTCCACGAAATCGGCCGCGAGCCCACGCCGGAAGAATTGGCGGAAAAGCTGCAGATGCCGCTGGAGAAGGTGCGCAAGGTCCTGAAGATCGCGAAGGAGCCGATCTCCCTCGAAACGCCGATCGGCGACGAGGAAGACAGCCATCTCGGCGACTTCATCGAAGACAAGAACGCGGTGCAGCCGCTCGATGCCGCCATCCACGGCAACTTGCGCGAAACCACGACCCGTGTCCTCGCGAGCCTAACGGCCCGTGAAGAGCGTGTGCTGCGCATGCGCTTCGGCATCGGCATGAACACGGACCACACGCTGGAAGAAGTCGGCCAACAGTTCTCGGTTACGCGCGAACGAATACGCCAGATCGAAGCCAAAGCCTTGCGCAAGCTGAAGCACCCAAGCCGGTCGCGTAAGCTGCGCAGCTTCCTCGACAACTAAGCTCGGAAGCGTTCACAAGGTTATGGCCGGCGCCTGCAAAGACGCCGGCCATTTTTTATCCGCCGTAGCTCCGGCAGGAGCGAGCGCGGACGTTTGGAGACCCGCTTTCGCCGCTCGGGCGATGGCGGGAAGAGAAGGTGGGGCCTGTAGCTCAATTGGTTAGAGCAGGCCGCTCATAACGGTCTGGTTCCCAGTTCAAGTCTGGGCGGGCCCACCACTCACGAATGGATTTGCGGCGCGCCCTCACGAGCAGCTGCACCGTAAGGGCAAGCACCCCCGGCGAATGCGAAGGTCGCCCAAGCGCAATCCTCACGACACGGCGATGGCGCTCCTCGGCGGACGGCCGATTTTAAGCGCACCCATCAATATCGTCGCGCCCAAAGGCGAATGCGGCGTTACGCCAAGACGGAGCATGGGTTGCATCCCGGCGAAACGACACCATATTGAGTGTAGTGTTTATATGCGTGGAGCCGGGCACTTAGGTCGCGGGCGTGCGACCGTGGCTCGCACAAATCCTCCCTTATGCGAGCCGCAATATTAGGAGGTGAAAAAATCATGCGAGGGATCAATTTTCATCGCGCCGCGGTAATACGTTATTTCCGCGATCCCGCGCACGTCGCGTGCTGGATCATAAGTTCGATGATCCTCCTGACTTTTGGGCTTGGTATCAGCTTATTGCTATAAGCCCGCGCCAAATGGCTTTTTGCACCTTCAAGGCAGAAGCGTATCCATAGCGGTGCCGTTGCATATCGGCTTTCGCCATTGGGCGATCACAACGGCCAAACGACCAGCAGCATCGGAATTCCGACAGCCAGGACTATTAGCTCAACGCAAATGCCGAGGCGCCAATAATCGCCAAAGCGAAATCCGCCTGGGCCCATGATGAGGGTGTTATTCTTATGCCCAATTGGCGTAAGAAAAGCGCACGAAGCGGCCAGCGCCGTCGCCATTAAGAATGCATCCGGGTTCGCGCCGACAGTATCGGCGAGTTCAATCGCGACGGGGCCCATGATGACAATCGTTGCCACGTTGTTGAGAACGTCGGAAAGCGTCATCGTAATGACGGTGACCAGTACGAGGGCAATGATCGGATTGCCGCCCGTGTTGATTCCGGCGATAGCGCTCGCAATAAGCGCGGTTCCACCCGTTCCATCAAAAGCGGCGCCAATCGGAATCAAGGAGGCCAGCATTACGATCACGGACCAATCGATCTGCAAATAGAGCTCCCGTGCCGGGACGATGCCGAAGGCCGCATACCCGGCAACAGCCACGGCGAGCGCGACCGCAAATGAAACGATCCCCGTGCTTGCCGCGAGAAGCGCCCCGAAAAATAGAGCCAGCGTGATCGCAATATGCATGGGGCGGGGCGAGCCTACTTCAACTCTACTGATAAGTATGAGTCCAAGGGTGCCAATTGATGCGGAGATCGTGGCGCTCGGGCCGGCCAATAACAGAACGTCTCCAGCCTCAATCGTTCTATCTCGTACTTGGCCGTGAGAGATGGAGGCGCCGCGCGCTATTCCAATAAGAGTCAGCCCGTAACGCCGTCGCAAGTCAAAACCGCGAGCAGAGTGGCCAATGAGGCGCGAGTCGTAAGGTACGGCCGCTTCCATGATCTGCGGTCTCTGCGTAGCGGGCGGGGCCTTTTCCTCGTCCGCTAGTGGCTGGGCCGAACGCGCGATGGCTTTGAGCTCTTCACTCTGATCGGCGGGTTCGCTAAGACCTGCCGCTTTTATGAAGGAGGCAATCGCCTCGCCCGAACCCTCGATGATGAGATGATCTCGTGGACGCAGTTGCATGCTTCGAGCTTTCGCGTATTTGCGAGAGTCGTCTCGAATGACACCCAAGACAATTACGTCGGCGTTCGCTGCGCATTCATCGAGATCCGCGACGACTTGCCCGACGAAGGGGGAGTCCTCCGGCACGACGAGCTCGGCCTTGAAGGACGCGTCTTGCAGGAGAGTGGCGCTCTTGTCTTCGCGGCGGGGAACCAGTCGCCATCCTACGACGGAAACAAATAGGATTCCGGCGATGGCTACGGCTAGCCCAACCGGAGCAAACGAAAACATGCTGTAGGGAGCCCCTAAGCGTTCGGCCCGGATGGTCGAAGCAATGATATTTGGAGGCGTTCCAATCAGGGTCACCATGCCGCCTAGGATGCTGGCGAAAGCAAGAGGCATGAGGGTCAAGCCCGGAGGACGATTCGCCTTACGGGCTGCAGCAATATCCAATGGCATAAGGAGGGCCAATGCGGCGACATTGTTGATCACCGCCGACAAGCTGCCTGCAATGCCGCTCGTCAGGGCAATATGTTTTGTGATGGAGCGGTTTTCGGAGCCCAGCCAGCGCATGATGAGGGCGAGTGCGCCGCTGTTCTCGAACGCCTTTGAGGCAATCAGGACAAGCGCCACGATAACAACCGCCGGGTTGGAAAAGCCCGAAAACGCCTGTTCCTGCGGAATCACGCCCAGTGCGACCCCAATTAATAATCCCGAGAATGCCACGAGGTCATATCGGAGCCGCCCCCACAGCAGAAATGCGAGGATAATTCCGAGAAGCGCAAAAAGAATAAATTGGTCGAGTGTCAAAGAGCCAATTCCCCCGCCTGGGCTGCTATTGTTGAAGCAGTTTAGCTCTATTTGAGTGTGATAAAAGCAGATCCAGTATTAAAGGAAAAAGCGATTGGCCCGAAGGATTGATTTGGGAATTGCGCGCGGACAAGCGCACTGGCGTTTGTCTGGCTCTCACCACGATGTGCGGTAAAGGATGAAACGCCAGATCGCGGCTTTGACTCAAGGAACCGATCTTCCTCGAAACGCCGGTCGGCGACGCTGAAGGTTGTCATCTCGGCGATTTCATCGAGGACAAGAACGCGGTGCAGCCACGCGATACCGCTATCGACGGCAGCTTGCGCGATGCCACGATCAGAGCCTTCGACAACTAAGCCTCGGAAGCGTTCACAAGATTATGGCCGCCGCCTGAAAAGACGCGGGTCATTTTTTATTCGCCGCAATTCCACGAAAGCGAATGCGAATGTTTGGAGCGCGTGCGGTCCTCATCCAGCGGCAAGGCGGGGTCTGTGGCTTAATTGGCTAGAGCAGGTTTGCGCGTAGCGGTCTGGGTCCCAGTTGAAGTCCTGGCGGGTCAGAAATTTGAGGCGTGGCGAGTTTATGAAACGCGTGACCCAATATCGTCAGTGTCTCGCAAGTGTAGAAATGTTCTCGGGCCGTTTCTGACGTTCAGATTTGGTGAAGGACAAGGGCGCGAATACTTACACACTGATTGGCGAAGTTGCTGCGGTGGTTCCGCTTTTGTAAGGATCACAATCTCCGGCTAAATGGTCGATCAGACCTCTCACCGAAGGCAGGAGACCGCGCCGCGACGGGAATACGGCAAAGACCGAAAAATTTGGTGAGCGCCACTGGGGCAGAACCGTGACGAGCCTCTCGCTTGTTAAATCATCCTCGATCATCAAATTTGGCATTTGCGCGAGTCCAATGCCGGCCAGCGCGGCGGCGCGCAGACCGGCAAGGTCGTCGCTGACAAAACGTGGGCGAATGGAAATACTCACCATTGAACCATCCGTATGAAGGAGCTGCCATTCAATGCGTTCGGGCTCGCTGGGGGCAAAATTCTTTCCCATTGAGATGGCGGGCAGGTTTGAAAGTTCGGAGGGACTGACCGGTGGCGTCCGCGCGGCGAGTAACTTCGGCGCTGCCACCAAGCACTGACTGACTTCACCCAGCTTGCGCATCATCAATTCGGTTGAATTGATCTGCGGTGCTTCAAGCTGAATGGCGACGTCGAAGCCCTCGCGGATGACGTCTACCTTACGGCTGAAAGCTTTGAGCTGGATTTCGGTTTTCGGATGCGCAGCCATAAAGGCCGCGATCGCCGCACCCATGCGATAGGCGATGAGGCCGGGCGGACAGGCAACCCGGATAAGGCCTGCCGGTTCGGCGCGCAGCGCGCCGATAACATCCTCGGCGGCCTCGGCTTCGGAAAGCATGGCGCGGCAGTGCTGGTAATAAGAGTGACCGACGTCGGTGACGGTGAAATGCCGGGTGTTGCGCTGGATCAAGCGTGCCCCCAGGCGGTCTTCCAATGCTGCAACGCGGCGGCTGAGCTTGGATTTTTGCAACCCGAGCGCGCGGGCCGCGGGATCAAAGCCTTGGTGCTCCACAACTTTTACAAAATACGCGAGGTCGTTGAGGTCTAGCATTGTTGCATCAGTAGGACGGAGAGTTCGTATTGGCAACCTACCGGCGAAGGGGACCGAGACCTATTATTCATCCAAGACATAGGACACGCCACAATCTGAGGCATTGCAATCATGAAGAAAATTCTTGGTCGCTACAGCAATCAAAACCGCCACTGGGTCGGCAACGGCTTTCCGGTGCGGTCGCTGTTTTCTTACAATTCGCTTGGCGAGGACATCAGCCCGTTCCTGCTGCTCGATTTTGCGGGTCCACATTATTTCGAGCCGGCAGCCGAGCGGCGCGGCGTGGGAGAACACCCGCATCGTGGCTTCGAGACGGTAACCATCGTCTATGAAGGCGAGGTCAGCCACCGCGATTCCACCGGCCAGGGCGGCATCATTGGTCCGGGTGAGGTGCAATGGATGACCGCGGCGAGCGGTATCCTGCATGAGGAGTTTCATTCTCCGGGGTTCACGAAGTCGGGGGGAGCGTTCCGCATGATCCAGCTCTGGGTGAACCTCCCGGCCAAGGACAAGATGTCCGCGCCTGGATATCAGGCGATCACGTCGGCGGATATTCTGGTGGTCGGCCTGCCTGACAATGCAGGCAAGGCGCGAGTGATCGCCGGCGCATTCGGCGGGATCTTAGGTCCCGCGCGGACCCATTCGCCGATCAATGTCTGGGACCTGCGGCTGTCGGCCGGGTCATCGTTGCCCCTTGATCTGCCCGAAGGACATACCAGCGCCCTTGTCGGTTTGTCCGGCCGCATCACAGTCGGCGATAATGAGAACGCAGGTGAAGCTGAAATGTTGTTGCTATCGCGCGACGGTTCCAAGGTCACTATCCGCGCCGATGGTGACGCAACCGTGCTCGTATTGACCGGTGAACCGCTTGGCGAGCCGGTGGTCGGGTACGGTCCGTTCGTGATGAACAGCGATGCGGAAATTCGTGCGGCGATTGAAGATTTCAACAATGGTCGCTTCGGGCATATCGCAGCGGCTTGATCTCGGGAGGTTCGAGAGGTTTCTGCCGCTCGAACCTCCATCTTTTCTGGTGGTTCAACAACACAGGGAGACTGTCATGACAAGTGAAGCCATTCGCGATCCAAAAGCCGACCATCTTCTCACGCCACAGAATTCAGCATTCATCATTATCGACTATCAGCCGGTACAAGTGAACTCCATCGCCTCAATGGACCGGCAACTACTGATCAACAATATCGTGGGCGCCTCCAAAGCGGCTGTTGCCTATGAGTTGCCCATCATCCATTCGACCGTCAACGTGAAGACGGGTCTCAACAAACCGCCGATCCCGCAAATTCAGAAAGCCCTGAAGTCTTATCCCACTATCGATCGCACAACGATAAACAGCTGGGAGGATATCGAATTCAAACAGGCCGTGGTTGCAACGGGCCGCAAAAAATTGATTATGACGGCCCTCTGGACAGAGGCGTGCCTCACATTCCCTGCGCTGGATGCGCTCAAGGAGGGCTACGAAGTTTATGTCGTGGTCGATGCTGTCGGCGGTACCTCGGTGGCAGCTCACGAAGCGGCTCTGCGCCGCATCGAGCAGGCGGGCGGCAAGATGATCAGTGTTCCACAGCTGTTTTGCGAATTGCAGCGCGACTGGACGCGTACCAGGACCGTGCCTGCATTCATGAATCTATTTATCGAAACCGGCGGCACCGCCGGCATTCAGTTCTCCTACGACCGGACCGAGTGACTGCGATACCCCAGTGCGGCAACGCGCTGGGGCCCTTCAACATCGACGAGGTGTAAGGGAAAATTCATTATATCAGAGGCTTATACCGATGTTGACCTGCAAGCGAAGCGGACCGGCGCGCACCCCGTCATTGATCCCAACGACGCGGTTATGCTTCTGATTGATCATTAAAGCGGCTTGTTTCAGACCGTGGCCGACATGCCGATGCCGGCATTGAGAAACCATGCGACGGCACTGGCGAAGATGGCGACACTTACAAAGATGCCCTTGATCACCACTGTGTCCGTGCCGCAGGGTCCGACTGGACCACTGATCCCGGAGATTCATCAGATTGCCCCCATGCGAAATACGTTGCGCGAAAGGGCGAGATCAATGCCTGGGATAATTCCGAGTGAGGATGCTCAGGAATGGGCGAAACTCTACACACTTATTTTCCCGCCCTATCAATTGCTCATCGAATCCTATGGCAAGGCGCAAGAGGTGGTGGCAAACAAGGAGCGGCTCGATTCCGCTAGGGCATAACCGCTGCCCGCATCATACTCAGACGAAGACTCGGCTTCGCCTGAGTAATCAGATTTAGATTTCAACGGAAGTCAGCATGAGTGAGATCACAATTAAGAAAGAAGATGACGGTCAGCGAGGCCGATACGTCGTAAGCGTCGGCGGGATCGACGCCGAGGGCGAGCTCGTCTTCACGCATCGGGGCGCCAACCTTATCAGCGCGGACCACACTGTCGTGCCAAACAGTCTCAAAGGAACCGGCGCGGCGGCGGCGCTCGTTGATTACCTGATCGCAGATGCCCGGGCGCACGCCTTCAAAATTATCCCATACTGTCCCTATGTCCGCGCGCGATACGAGACGCATCCCGAATGGCAAGACGTGATGACGGTTGCGCCAGGCGTCATTCCGTTACGTTAATGATGTGGCGGCATCTTTGTTTAAGTTGCGCCATTATCGGGATCTGTAGAAGCAGCTGTCATGCTGTTTATAGCCCTGTCTGACTATGCAACGGGCTTCTGCACCGCACTAACCTTAAGCCTTAGCGCCATATGGGCACGCCGCCGTGTCATTCATCAACCAACATGTCCGGGTGGCTTGCGTACAATATTGAGATGATGCCTTTCATCAGTGAAGTGCGGATCCAACGTATTAAAGCCGCCGGCCAAGCGGCTTATTAGTCCGCGCTCTCCACCTCGAACGGTTTTGAGATGATTGGGGTCCGATCCGCCAACTCGCCAATTCGACTCGCATATGCGAGGAAATGCGCACTCGCGCGGTGAGCCGCGATGGCACTGTCGTCCACGTAAAGCTCATCGAGGACAAAACGGCCCGGATCGTCACGATCCTGCCAAATATCCCAGCGGATGTTGCCGGCCTCGGCGCGGCAAGGAGCGACCATACCGCGAATCAGGGTTTCCAATTCGGCCGTCTTACCGGGTTTCGCGATCAAAAGCGCGGTGATCTTTCGTGTGGCGTTCATATGAGCTTTCCGTCTCGAATGGATATTACGGGCCGCGCAAGCGTTACTGAATCCGCGCGCCGCCCTTCATCACCATCTTCACTTTCCGCACCGCGCTGACATCGACGGTGGGGTCGCCCTCGATAGCCACGAGGTCGGCGAGAAGACCCGCGCGGATGGCGCCGAGGCGCGTGTCGAGTTTGAAAGCGCGCGCATTTCCCGACGTCGCCGCGATCAAGACGTCAGCGGCGCTCATGCCTCCCGCCACCATCAGCTCCATCTCGCACGCGTTTTGGCCGTGTGCGAAGACGCCGACGTCGCCACCCATGCACATCGGCACGCGGGCTTTGAGCGCGGCGGCAAACGCCTTGCGGGCGAGGATGACGGCGTCCGGCGCCGGTTCGCTCCCGTTCCAGCCCCGGTAGCGCGCGACGGAGTCCGAGGCCGCCAGGGTGGGGCAATAGGCGATGTTTTTCGCGGCCATCGCGGCGAAGATTTCCGGCGTGCCGCCATAACCATGCTCGATGGTGTCGGCGCCGGCTGCGATGGCGCGGCGCATGCCTTCGGCGGTTCCCGCATGAACGGCGACGAGGCGTCCCGCATCGTGCGCGGCGGCGACGGCGGCTTTGACTTCGTCGAGACTCATGGTCGGGCGGCTCTCCTCGCCCGGTCCCCAACGATAGTCGGCGTAGAGTTTGATCCAATCGGCGCCTGCCGCGATCTGCCGCCGCGCGGCCGCCACGATGCCGTCGGCGCCGGAGGCTTCTTCGGCGCCCTGCGGCACGGTGACGCCGGGCTCGAAACCCTTTGGGCCATAGGCGCCGAGCGCGACGATGGCCAGCGTTGAGACGCTCAGGCGTGGCCCCGGTATGATGCCCTGATTGATCGCCATCTTCAGGCCGACGTCGGCGTAACCGGCGCCTTCGGTCCCAAGGTCGCGCGCGCTGGTGAAGCCAGCGAGGAGCGTGGCCTTTGCCTGCGCCACAGCGCGCGCGGTGCGCAGAGCGAGATGTTCATGGAGGACCTGATCGTCCCAGCTCGTCTCGTTGTAAGGATGCAGGAATAAATGCGTGTGCCCTTCGATCATGCCGGGCATCAGGGTTTCGTTGGGCAGTTCGATGATCTCGGCGCTGGAGGGCGCGCTGAGATTGGGTCCGACAGCGACAATGCGCTCGCCTTCCACTAGCACTTGCCATCCGGTATGGACTTTTCCGTCCACACCGTCGAACACGCGCGCGGGTTTCAGTATAACCGCCCGCGGCGGCTCCGCCGCCGACAACACCGAAACGCCGCCGGTAACTAGGACGGCCGCAAGCAAAATGAATTTTCTTCCAAGCACGGTCGTCCTCCAGTCTGAATGTCCGTTTAACCCGGCCGATAACGCTTCGCGATATGGCCTTCCAGCTCATCCGGATAGAAATAGATCGGCCGCAACCGGCCTTCGGCGTAATTACTAATTTGATCGGCGAAATGCGGTGAGGCCGTATCTCCGCTTTGTCCGCCGGCCATCACCGCCATGGCTTTCACGCGCCGTCCGAAGCTGACCACGGCGACGAAACTATTTCCGCTGGTCCCATAGTAGCGTTTGGTGCCGGGCCACGTCCGTGCGCCGAAGGAGGCAAGGCTGCCCCACTGCGCGGACGTAAAGGGGACCGGGAAGGACTCGGCTGTGTCGTCGAAGTGCGGCTTGATCGCATCATCGAGGCGTTGAAAGCGGTTAATCGCGCTCCACGGCGTACGCCAATCGCCAAAGTCCCGACGCAGCGTATCGACTGCGGCCGCAAGGGCTTTGACTTTGTCTTCAGGCGAAACGCGCTTTTCGATATAGGTTGGCACATTCATGCGTTCGGCCTGCGCGAAACTGCCGACATCGCGCCATAGCTGATCGCCCCAGAATACGGCGAGACTCGTGGCGGTGGAGTCATATCCCCAGCGGTAATCCCATGCGCGCAGCAACGTGATGGGTTCGGCCAAAGCTGCGCGGCGCGGATCCTCGGCGGGGAGTTCGTCCCAGGCCTGTGTCAGTCCCGGTAACAAGGCCGCGAAGGCCGGTAGATAGGAATCAAAGGC
>Ga0102832_1002043_pt1 | contig 13289 bp, 8 predicted proteins | sample EBPBio282013_DNA_FD_88942 | JGI IMG/M metagenome (GOLD analysis project Ga0102832, IMG submission 88942) | Wastewater treatment Type I Accumulibacter community from EBPR Bioreactor in Madison, WI, USA - Reactor 2_5/28/2013_ DNA (Illumina Assembly) | ecosystem: Engineered > Bioreactor > EBPR >...
GAGTATAGTAGTTTGAATTCCGAATAAAACAGTAAATTTAGAGAATTTTATAAAAGAAATTTTTATTACAATGTTGAAGGGTTCACTTTCATTTCTCCCCAAATAACCTTACTTAGTTTGCGCTCCTATGGTCGATCAATCATAACTTCCATTCAGACTCCTTTGTAGAAAATATGGCACTAATCTTTGTTATACACCCATGCTTCATTCAAAAATGATGATTACGAATAAAACTTACAAAGCTTAGCATTTTACAACCTGTTAACAAGACCGTCCACTTGTCGCCCAACTTTGTGGAAACGATCCATAAACTATGGTAAAGGCAGCCAAAATGGTTGAGAATGAAGTCGATGCTATTGATATTAATTTTGGATGTCCTCAAGGAATCGCTAAAAGAGGACATTATGGATCATATCTCCTTTAATAGCCAGAATTAGTTTATCAAATAGTTAAAGCCCTTACTTAAAATATAAAAGTTCCCATCTTTTGTAAAATCAGAATTCTTAAGACATAAGAAAAAACTTTCAATATTGTTGACAAAGTAATTTCTGCAAGTTGCTCATTACTTACAGTTCATGGTAGAACAAAGTAACAAAATAAAGAAAGAGTTGGTGAATGTGATTGGAAAATTATTAAAAAAATCAAAGAATATGTTAGCATCCCAGTCATCGCAAATGGTGGAATATTTTCTTATGAAGATGTTTAAAGATGTTTGAGTGAAAGTTAAGTTGATGGAGTTATGAGTGCTGAAGCTTTGCTTTAAAATCCCGCTTTGTTTTCTGGAAAAATATACGATTTAGACGATTTGGCTTTAGAATATTTGGAGTTGGCTCAACAATATAAAGGGGCTTCTCCTTCATGTATCAGAGCTCATTTATTCAAAATGCTTTATACAGGACTCCAAATTCACACAGATCTGAGATAACGTTTAGCTAAAGCTGGTACAGATTAATTCTTGGGGATTGTACAAGAACTCAAACAGAGAAGATCAGGCATTGAGCCAAAAGACAAGATTGGATGGTATTTTAGACATTGGAAGAATACCGAAGTTGTAAAGAATGGAGCTAAAATCTAAAAAATCTAAAAAAATGAAGAAATCGTAAATGAATAACAAAAACTTGAGGCTAAAATGATCCAAGAATCAGAAAAAAATTAATGTCAATGTTGAGAGATTTTAAGGATAAATTTTGTGATTTTTTTTCAATTTAAAGTTTATAATAGATTTCCTATGACTGAAAATAAAATAGAAAGATTTTAAGAAGAAGTCTGGTATATAATCGTCAATAATTAAACGAAGGGACCTCTTTCGTTAAGAGATCTCGTTGTCTTACTCAGAACGAGTGAAATCAATTCAGGTACATATGTTTGGAAAAATGGTATGACCGGTTGGAAACTGATGAGTGAAGTTGATTAAATCAAAGAAAGTATCCTATAATCTTCAAAGGAAATTTTTGAGATTGAAAAGAAGAGAGGCGAAATATAAGTTAAACCTTAAAAAGATGAGAAATAACAAAATTAGGGAGAAAAAAACTAAGACCAAATTATTGAAAATAAAGATTAAAACGTTATGGCTATTTTATAAACAACTGTCGAAAATCTTTTACAAAAAACCTTTCATCAAACTTAAGATGGTAAATGGAACATTTATGACTAATAAAAAGGAGAGTGGATTCAACAAGATTAAGAACCAACCGAAAGAATGTAAAAAATGAAAAAAGACCTCTTTAATAAACTCAAAAGCTCACTTTTCGTAAATATTTTTCCTAATTTTAGTTTGACCAGAAAAATAATTTCAAAAGAAATAAAAAACCTGTGAAATAAGAAGATGAAAGATAGCTAACGAAATAATAATTGGCAAAAAGATAAAAAAATAGAAAAAAAGCAAAGAGAGCTGCATAAAAGAAAAAAGAAAAATGGTATCAAGCTAAAATGAACACATTTATTTATATTACAGGCCTACCTTTTGATATTACAGAAGAAGAGCTCAAATAATTCTGTAAAAAAGCAGGTCTCATCAGAATTGATTTAAACACAGGAACTTAAAAAATCAAAATTTACAAAGATTAAAATGGATTACCAAAAGGAGATGCTGCTGTTTCTTATGCCAGAGAAGAAAGTGTTTAAATTGCTCTCGAAATTTTAAATGGAGCTTAAATTAGAAGTGGCTTTACAGTGAAAGTTGAGAAGGCTTCATTCCAACAAAAAGCTGAACAATACGTTCCTCGTGAAACTAAAAAGGAATCCAAAATTCAAAAAATTCAAGCAAAAAAACTTCAAAAAAAACTTTATGGATGGGTAATACTTTTTTATAATTTTAGAATGAAGATGAATAATAAACAGGATAAGGTCTTAAAATCATCATTATTAAAAATGTTTTTACTCCTGATATCATTTAAAATGATGAAGAAATTTAAAGAAGAAAAAGAGAGATTCAAGCAATGATTTAGGAGATTGGTGAAATAAAAAGAATAAGATTTTTCTAAACCCATCCATAAGGTGTGGTTGAAGTTAAATTCAAATCTGAAAGAGATGCTGAAGTGTGTGCTTAGACTTTAGATAGAAAAAGATTCAATGGCGAATAGCTTTAATGTGACTACTGGGATGGATAAACTGACTACAAACGTAATTCTGTCAGTATGATGCTTCAAAATGAAAGGCTGTAAAAGTTTGCCTCAGAAATTTAAGGCAATTAAGTGAGTAGTTTCCAAAATTTATAGAATGAAAAAAATGGTGATCATAAAGCTAGCGGTTAAGCCTGATTTTTTATTAGAATGTTGAGATAAGTATTTAAATTTAATTTTAATAAATGACTGAGAAAAGTCCGAAAGAAAAGACAAGTTCTTAAATTTTGATGCTTTTTTAACAGAAGAATTGTCTTCTTTTCTTCGCATATGAAAGCAATCACCCTAAAAGAATCGATATTGATGAATTTAGTATTGGCAAAATAAGACTGTTTACAAAAGATAAAGTTTATAGCGCCGAATTAAGAAGTAAACCATACTTAAACCCTTCATTGATTTGGACAGCTGACACTTTCTAAGTCATGATAAAGAAATTCAATGAATTTGAGATTCTAGAGTAAACAATCGATTTAAACTAATAAATATCGGTTTGTCTTTACATAAAAGTGAAAGGCAAATAAATTAATTTACTTAAAATTAAATTGAATGAATAATTTGGAATCAATCTTCAAAATTAATTGTGGAATTAGTTTAAAAAATACAATGATTTTAAAACTCAAGATTTCAATCGACTCTAAAATAAATTCAATGATTTAAATGAATCCATTTAAGTATCACTTGATCGTTTAGAAAATGTTCAAAACTAACAAATATTAAAAGTTAATGAAGTTAAAACAAAATTATCAGCTCTTATGGCCTAAAAATAGAAAAAAATTCGTTAATTGTCAGGAAATCACCGTTATTAATGGACGAATGATTAATAAAATCAAAATAATTCACTAAAGCCACAAAGTTTCTAACCAAGCATTTCTAATTGGATCTCATCCCAGGATGATCGAGTTTTAGTCGGAAGTCTTTTTGCTCCTTCGCAAGATTTTATTATTTGATTTTTTATAATTGAAGAGTTAAAAATTGTAAGGAATAAATTGCCTGTAATTTGTGTTTGAAAGATTTTTTAACCAAATAAATTTATAAGTCATTATGCGAAAAAGCAAGTTTGTGAATCCATTTTAGAGTCTTCCATTATCTTCGATTGATCAATACTCTCCAATCGAATCTTCTTAAAAACATCCTTTTGTACAAAACAAAATATACTTTCCTTTATCACAATTTGATAAGCTGATGCCATATAATTATGAGCTTCTGAACCATAGAAATAAAAAATCCCCAGACAAAATGCATTCAAGCTAACTTTATTAAATCAAAGAAAAACCTCAAACAAAACACAAAGTTCAAAGAAAGACAAGTTTCAGAAGATAAAATAAGTTCTAAAAATTGTAAGCGTAAAAAACCATTGATTGTACATAAAACAAAAGCAAAAGCTTAATAAAATACAACACACTTTAATTGAAAAACCTTCAAGGAATTAACTTTACATCTTCAGGAACAACCATTTATCGAAGTAAAAACATTAAAAGCTTGGGAAAATTTATCTTTTAATAATCCCCACGAAAAATAGGCAAATCTTAGCTTAACAGAAATATTACAACTAGAAATCAATAGTCTTCAAAACTTAAACTTTCTAAAAGCAAAAGTAATAATCAAGCTACTTTAAAATAAAGAGACAAAAAGATTGTTCTTTATGAAGCATATTTTTCGTCAAAACCGGATTTAAATCAAAGGAGTAACAGTCTTAAACCAACTCAAAATTAATATATTTCTTAATAAGAAAATCAAAGACACGTCTTAAATTCTGAGGATCTACTTTGTCAATCTCTTATATAAGCTTAAATTTATGGGAGTTTTAGAAAACCTGATTAGTAATAATTTTTTTGATATTTCTTCAATTTAACTTTTAATACTTTAGTTTATTCTCTTAAATTTTCGTTTGAAAAATTTGAAAAACAAAAATTATAAGTAGTTTATATTTTTCGTTTCAAATATGGGTAATAATCATGACCAATATTTTGGCAAAGATAAAAGAAAGATCGTAGTACTTGGACTATAAAGTTCAGGCAAGACAAGTAAATTAAATATTTGATAAAGCCCTTGTTAATTATATAGTTTCATAGAAAGTCAACTTCAATACCTAAAAAACTAAAACTCTTAACATTCTTGATAAAAAGCTATAAAATCTTAACGTTACTTTCTTCGTATTTCATGCTTTTATTTTAGGATCTTGGTGGCTCTTAAAGGCAAAGAATATTTTGGAAACAACAATATTAAGGCACCCAAGGTGTGATATTTGTAATTGACGCCTAAAAATATCAAACATAAAAACAAATAATTTCTGAGTAATTATCGAAATTAGTCAAACATATAAATGCTGACATACCATTTTGTATATGTCTCAACAAAGCTGAAAAAGTTGGAATGCTAGGAACAAAAATCAAAACTTAACTTCAAAAGGAAGTATCGACGATAAAGAAGTAAAGCTTTTGTTATAATGAAGGAATTTTAGAATATTTTAAATCGACTACAACAAAAAATAAGAAATTAAGTAAGCCATCAGGTGGCTTCTTAGATAAACGAAACCAATATGATTTTTTTACTTTTCTGTTTCTCAATTTTTATTGAAAATAAATTTGTTAATTAAACGATAGATATTGGCTAAATTAGTTCTATAAAAAAATAAATGTGTCAGCGTATTTTTTCTACTGAGAATCTAACTCAATCTCAATAATATAGTTTTACTCCCAGTATCAAACAAGAAAAAAGGCTTCGATCCAATGGTTCTGTAACCAATTTAGTTTCTCATCCCATTGCAAATACATTCGAAGAAAATACAGAATTTATCGGGAATTATAAAATCGATCTTAGAAAATAAATTGGCTCAGGATACAGCAGTAAAGTTTATAAAGCAATTTGCATGAGAGATTCTCAAGAAGTTGCTGTTAAGATTTTAAACATAAAAAAATTCAGCCCATCGAGCCTTCAAATGTTATAAGCATAAATAAGAATTTTGAGAAAAATGAATCATCCAAACATTCTAAAATGTTTTGATGTCTTTAAAACTCCATCACAATGTTATATTGTGACATAGCTATGTTCGAGTGGAGATTTACAAACATATATGACGCGAAAAGGAATATTTAGTGAAAAATAAGCGATTGAAATTATTACTCAAGTCTCAGAGGGAGTAAAACATTTGTTCAGAAATGGAATTATTCATCGAGATCTTAAGCCTGCAAATATTTTACAAGGAAAAAGTCACTGGAAAATTGCTGATTTTGGCTTTGCTATTGAGTCATAAAGTTAGATCACTACTAAACACAACGTAGGAACACCTTTGTACATGCCTCCCGAAGCGCTAATTAAAAATTTATATTCACCGGAGAGCGATATTTTTGCAGTTGGAATTATTTTGTATGAAATGCTCATTGGAGTAACTCCATGGGAATGTTCGAGCTAAAAATAACTTATCCGCAGATTAACATCACTTCCTCTAAAAATACCATCAAAAGCAAAACTCAGTATGTCCATGAAACATTTACTTTAAAAATTATGCAGCGTTCAACTCATTGAAAGAACATCTAGACAGGAATTTTTGGCTTTGAATTTCAATAATTTCAATTCCTTAGATATTATAAACCTTACGTATAGCAAAAAAAGTAATAACACGAACATAACGAGTAAAAAATTTATTGAAATGAAAAAAAGTCAAAGCAAAAGTAAAAGCAAACGTAAAACTCTTATTAAAGTCACGTCAAAAGAAGCCTTAATTCAACCTTCACCAAGTTCTAACACATCTTTAAATAAGTCGAAATTAAGCATAAAATAACGAAGTAATGCAAAAAGTAAAAAAAGTCCATCAATAAAAGGAAAGAGTTAATACATGATCATAAATCAATTAGGAAGTCCAAGTAAAAATCGTAAAAAAAGCACTTAATCGAGTTTACTCAAACAAAAAAAATCAGTATCAAAGAAAATAATGACAGAAACAAATATTTAATACAAAAGTAACTTATAGTCAACAACATTATCAACAACAATTTGTCAGCCATAAGATATAAAAACTGATTCAAAGTAAAAGAAAAGCAACCGTTGCAAAAAGGTTGAGGGTAAATTTTAATAAAAATTATTGACAATTAATCATAGAATTATCATAAACCAGCTGGATTACTGTAGGTTTATGTATTATTTGGTTAAGAATTTACATTATTTAAATGTGAAAGAAGTAAGCCGACAGAAAGCAGGATTGGTAATTTTTAAGCATTTGATTCGCCTTATTAAATTGTTGAGTGATTCTAAAAACAACTGGTTCGGATTCATGAATTGGTAAGCCTTTAAAAAAACTCCTAAGTATCAAAACACTCTTGATACCGTTGCAGAGTATGCCAAAAGATATGAAAAGTAATATTTGGCCCACTTAAAAAGCGTCTAAATTGGTGTTATAAGATAAATCAGCCAAAAAATCAACGAATTAAGTAATACTGAGGCATTTACTATCAATATTTTCAGTAAAATACAAAGTGCTATCGTACCTATCATAAAGGAGTCAAAATAAAATTTAAGTATTATGATACAATCACAATTTACTCAATTAAATAAAAAGACCCAAGCCAATATTTAAGCTCTTTCTTCTCTTTGTAAATATCACAAATTAATCGAAATTTCCATTAAATAGTTTCAGAATTTCAGTTACTTTTAAGAAAATTCTTAATTATTTTTCTTAAAAGACTTTAGCGAAACAGCCGCAAATGCTGCCATGTTTTTTAAAATCAAAGACGATATCAAATTTTTCTGAAAATATTCAATCTCATTTTTTTTATCATATATTTTCTTTTTATCAACGTTTACTTTTTAATTATAAAAGTTTATAAATTGGTATTCTTAAGAAAGTAATAAAATTTATCTTTAATTCTCTTTAAATCTGAAGCTAAAAATGACAACCTGTCACCAGTAAATCTGTCCACATATGCATTTTAATAAATGCTATAATGAAAGAATTCGATCTATCCCAGTATCTTTTTTCCCTGATCCAACAATTGATTCATTCACAAATGTTAATGTAAAGTGTGGTAAACAATTTAAATCAAATATTCCCACTGCAGCCTATTAAAAATACATCTTTAATCATGAAGCCACAAATGATGATCGAAACTTTATTAAAGATTTTTACATGTAAAACTATGAAAAAGATAAAATGGTTCTCAATAATAATATTGTAAACTAGTTTAAGGAATAACTTTACAATAACAGCGCTTACGTAAATTTCTGATTTATAAAGGTTTTGGCTTAAGGAGCAACCAAAGATTACGAAGAATTTTAAGCTAACAGAAAAAAAGCTCTTAATAATGCTCGAACTCGAGCTAAATCTGCATATCAAGCTCATTTTGACCATTTGAAATAATAGAAACAGAGAAATTATGAAGAAAATGTATTTCTAAAACTTATTTAGGGTTATTGGCTTAAAAAGCTATTCAGAAAGTTAGAATAAGTGGCTAAAAATATCATTCAAGGAAGCGGATAAAATGCAAGTTAAAGATAAAAACAATTCTTGCTTTCAAAATCTAATTTAACAGCGAATTTTTTGGCGCAAATCAAAATAAGGGATCCTAAAAATGCTTACGATATTTTAGAGGAGCTTAGGGTTTTAATGCAGAAGAAAAAACTAAAATTTTTTGATCAAAAAGAATAACAATAACGTAAAAATATCTTTAATTTAGTGAACAAATCAGTCACACAAAGCTTCATAAGTGATACATCTCAAAATACCTCTCAGAATTCAATGCTGTCTGAAGCTACTTCTTTGAATCAATCCAACATATTCGGCGAAGACGAAGTTGTCGCAAAATTTTGGGATTTTGATGAACTTAAAAAGAAATGGAAACTTGACGATATTTAAAATGTTAAGTAAATGATCAGACGTGTTTTGGCCAGAAAAATAGTTTTTGACGCTGAATTATAAGCCGTCAAGCAAAGAAAATAAGCGTAAAAAAATAATCAATAGCTGCTAAAAATCAAACAAAAATTAACTTCTAATAAATAAGTTGATAAAACTAAAGGATTAGAAAAAAATAATAAAAAAAAAATTTCATCTATTTCACAGAAAAATGTTCAAAAGTAGGCTTAAAAAACAGTTTCAGTTGAAATAAAACTTTCTAAAGAAGAAGATTTGGCAAAAAGAAAGATTATTGAAGGAGGAAGGTTTGATGCCATTGGATAAAAATTCATGCGAAACAAAGCGTAATTTTTTTTATAAATTTTAGTTACTCTGACATTTTCAAACACAAATAAAGTCAAATAAAAGCGGTCTTTATTGCCAAATAATCTTCTCAAAAAACAGCTAATCAAGTAAAATAAACTAAATTCCTTGCTTCAACAAATTTAACTCTGTCAAAATGAACCTCCTGATGCTTTTTATTTTTCTAGGTAATAAATTTATTTTGAATTTAATAATTTATATTTGTTACAATAAAATTAGTATGAGGCAAAATAAATGATAAATATAGAATTTATTTTCATCAAAGATCATGTTGAGATTTTCATTGAGCTGTGGTGAATGAAAATTTGTTGGGGCCAACTGATTCAACATATCTTGGAACTTGATATCCTGATTGGAATGATGATCCGTTTCCAACAAAAGCGCTTGTGGTTCCTGTTGGTTGAACATATGATGGACCAGATGGTTGAACAAATGAAGCTGGTTGGTTTCTGTAACCTGATTGAATGACTTGCTGCCCAACTGGAGGTTGATAGTAAACTGGTTGAGGTTGTTGGACATAACCAGTTGGTTGGACGAAAGTGCTTGTTGTGGTTTGGGGAATGACGTTTTGAATTGGAGTGGTGTCTCTAAGAACTGGGACTTGACTTTTTCCAGTGTAGTTTGCAACGTTGACTTGATTGTTTTCAAGAACAGATTCAGTGACTCCACTGTTGGCTCTGATGAAGTTCAAAGCGTTTCCGATAGATCTGGAGTTTTTAACACCGTTCAAGAAATCAGGGGTCAAATCGAGTTTAGAGCTGATGGCATTGACTAAGTTGTTCAAAAGGACAGCTTCGTCAAGAGTGGCATCAGAGTGATGGTTTCCTGGGTGATTCATACCGAAGTTTTCATTGACCCAAACTTTAACTTGTCCGGATTTGTTGAAACCGATCATTTTGTCAGTAATGGCAGCTGGAACAACAATTCTGCTAACATCTGAATACCCTCTTAAAGCATTGTACAAAACAACAGCAGATTATTGTTTGTTGAGTCTAGTAATTGAGTTAAGGAGAACTGGGATTGGTTCAGTGAGGACACAAACGTTCTCTTGTGATCCACAGAAACCGAATCCTGAGCTGGTAAGGTTGGCTCCTAAAACTTGGACCCAGTTGGCTGGGCTTTTTCTTCTGTGATAAATATCGACTTCATCTTCAATATCGAACTCTTCTTTAAGATTGAAGTGATAAAGATTAGCTTATTATCCTCTTCTGCTTCTCATGACTTCGTAGAGAACTGATCTATCGACTTCTTACCAGTCTTTAGCTTCATATTGGAGGCTTTCGGCTCTTGAGTTGCTGCTACCCATTCGTTGGTGAGATTTATTTTAAATTAATAAGATTTATTGATTTTATCACACCTTAAATAAAATCCAACTTTTTATTCATTTACCAATATTTTTATTTGTTCACTTCATAAATAAAAAAAATGAATTTTTTAAAAAAAGGATTTTTAGTAGTTTCGCAATTAACTAAAGTATTTTAGACGTGATTATACAGAATCATAGACCTGAAAAGTTATTTTTTTGAAACTTTATAAAAATATGGTGTATGATACTATTGCCAATGAATTCTTACCAGTAAACCATAAATCAGACTAAGATGGTAAATTATAACTAAGTATTTAGATTTATAAAAATTATAAAAGTTATTAAATGTCGACAAACGCTCAAAGGAGATTACTCAGAGATCTTCAAAAAATCAAAAAATAATAAGATTCCGGAATCAGCGCAACACCTCTTGAAAATAATCTCTACAAATGGGAGGCCTTTATTGAAGGTGTTGAAGGAACTCCATGGGAGGGCGGATTGTTCGAACTCGCATTTACTTTCAATGATGATTACCCAAACAAAGCACCAGATGTCGTATTCAAGACTTAAATGTTCCATCCAAACATCTACAAAGATGGCAGAATTTGTATTGACAGTAACTTTTAATTTATTTAGTTTTGCAAAATCAATGGAGCCCTGTTTACGATGTTTGGGCCATCCTTACTTCAATAAGATCACTTTTGTCCGATCCCAACCCTCTTTCCCCAGCTAACAATGTTGCAGCTCAAATGTACAACTAAAACAGAAGCGAATACGAAAGAAGAGTCAGATAAATCGTCGATAAGAGCATTGATGAAGAAAAGTGAGGTTTAAAATTACTAAAATCTTGATAACTAAGTCATTTTATTTTGCATTTTTTTTTACTTTATTTAAATAAAATTTTTATAAACAATCAAAGAACAAGAATACAAATGATAAAATAAAAATGAATAAAAAAGAAGAATTTATAGCGTAAACATGAATCAATATGGGTTATTGAAACGCCAGTTGTGATAGTAATGAGCTGGCTGTTTATCTCCTGCAAAGTCGTCTCTTTAGACTCTTGCTAAGTTAAGGTCTGGAATGAAAGTGCTTCCGACTTCTTCTCTGTTTTTAAGTAAAACGTGAACACCATCATAATGACGAACGAAGTTAGCGATTCTTGAGGCATAAGGATTTACTTAATCTTCCAATTCGTAAACCCAATGATCTAAATTTTTAATAATTTCTTACTTTGAGGATTTTCATCACCTTGAACGTAGCTGATTCCTTCATTGAAACCGTGGAGTTGAGGACATACTTTAAGCATTGGTAAAGTGTTAGTACCCAAATGAACCCATCTTGAGTATTCTGGGAAAACGAACATAGATTTTCCTGTGAAAAGACCATTGGTGGTTGGCCATTCCCACAAAGAGTTTGGAGTACTTGATAAAAGATTTTGAGTGATGGCTTCAACATTGAATTCCCATTTGTATGAGGTTTATCCCTTAACGATATTGCTTTGAATCAAATTTCTCCATTTTGGACATTGAATTTATTGTTTAAGATCAGCAGCAATTGAGTTGAAACTTTTAGAAAGGTTAAGATTTTTAATGGTTTAGACGTATCTTCTAACTTCTCTTGCAGATTCGAAATAATATTGGTTCATTGGAGTGGTGTCGATACCGAAATAACCGGTGGTTCTGTTCAAATGATATGAAGCAGTGGCCAAAGCAATTTTACCACCTAATCCATGACCTCCCATAGTGGCCATAGAGATTTGATTATCGTACATGAATCTTGCAACATCATCTGAAATTATGAAGTAAAATACCAGCCATATCTTGCCAATTGAATTAATTGCTATGATCAGAAGTACCGAAATTTCTTGGATAAAGGATCCAAACGTTTCTTTAATCTAAGATCTGAATAAAAAATGATTAATACTTTGTTGTTGGGATTGCTGAAGAAAGACAACCAGTTTTCAGCTCTGTCGAAAACGTCAGGGATGAAGATAAGGTTGGGACTGTCTTGTTTGGTGGAGTTGATTTTAATACCTCTGAGTTTGACTTTGTGGCTTTCAACCAATTGAGGTTCTTTATTATTAGAGTGTATTACTTCCTCGAATGTAGCTGATAGTGGAGAAATTAGAGAAAGTTCTTCTGAACAAATGATTCATCTAATTATGAAGTATAAATAATATTGAAATATAAAATTTCCCTTCTTATTTTATCAAATCAAATCAGACATTGATAAGATTACAAGATAATTAAAAATATAAGATAACCAATATCAATAAAAGCTTTTCAAGAAAAAAGTAAGGTAGAGTTGGACATATTTTTACTAATATACCTCAAATGAATTAAAAAAAGTTCTTTACAAAATATTCTTTTGCATTTACTTTTTTACTTTAAGATTTTCACAAATATTATGATTGTTCATAAAGTCAATTCAAAAAAAGTTTGAGGAGTTTATTTTAAAAATATAAAGTGTGTTAAAATCAAAATAACAAATGAAAAACTATCCTCATCTTTATACACCTGTCAATAAAAAAGCTTCCTTCTCTAATCAAATCAAAACTACGCAAAAAAAGACGACCTCTACATTTGGCACTCAAATTCAACCATATTCTAAAAATCCTTCCTCAAAAACTATTAATCCCTTAAACAAGCCTTCCATTAGAAGAGGAAATCAAACCCCCCGTATCAGTTCAAGGTCAATTTAAGAAATGTATCTCGATCGGTCATCTGAAGATAACTACGATATGATGGAAAGAAAAAAGATTCTTTTATAAGAACATCGAAAAATCAATCAGTTTTACCCTCCTTCTCATTTCAAAGATATGAATTATGGCCATCAAAATATGATGAGTAATTATCAAGTTGATCGCTATTCAGTACAGTCAAATGAAGAAAACTAATTTTTCCAACAAAGTTATCAAAAAATCGGTTAAATAAGATTCCATGTACATAATAAAAGTATCGATGCCTAACTTAATGAAGTCCTTTAACTAATAAAGTAAGAAAAAATGAGAGCCAATTAAACCGTAAAGACTCTTAAAAAAGCTGCATAACATTATAAGAAACTTTGTGATAATGTAACAAAGTCTTTTACAGATTCTTGTATGAATACTTAATAACAGTTACCGTATTTTAAGGAAGTTTGTACCAATGAT
>Ga0102832_1002046_pt1 | contig 13260 bp, 14 predicted proteins | sample EBPBio282013_DNA_FD_88942 | JGI IMG/M metagenome (GOLD analysis project Ga0102832, IMG submission 88942) | Wastewater treatment Type I Accumulibacter community from EBPR Bioreactor in Madison, WI, USA - Reactor 2_5/28/2013_ DNA (Illumina Assembly) | ecosystem: Engineered > Bioreactor > EBPR >...
TCAACCCGAGCAGTTTCGCCTCGCGCCTGGGCGCCACGGTCGCCTTCGGGGTGGCGATCCTCACCGACCTCTTCGACGGCCGCCTGGCTCGGCGTTACGGTTTGGTCAGCGACTTCGGCAAGATCTGGGATCCGATCGCCGACAAGGCGCTCACCGGCGCGGCCTTCATCGGGCTGAGCATCCTGGGTGAACTGCCCTGGTGGGTGACCATCCTGATCCTGGTGCGCGAGTGGGGCATCACCTGGATGCGGGTACGGATGCTGAAGTACGCCGTGATGGCTGCCGCCCCGGGCGGCAAGCTGAAGACCGTGCTGCAGTCCATCGCCCTGCTGATGTTCCTGCCCTACCCGATCTGGCAGACCGCGCAGACCCTGCCCTTCTGGTTCTGGCTGGCCTGGCTGGTGATGGGCGCCGCCGTGGTGCTGACCGTGGTGACCGGCGCCCAGTACGTCGTGGAGGCCATGCGCCTGCGTGCCCACGCCCTGGCGGCCGCCGAGAATGACGGCCGACGCTGACCCGCTCGCCGCGCGGCTGATCGCCCGGTTGCGTTCCGCCGGGCTCACCCTGGCTACCTCCGAATCGCTCACCGGCGGCCTGATCGGCGCTGCGCTGACCAGCGTCCCCGGCGCCTCGGAGGTCTACCTCGGCGGTGCGATCGCCTACGCCACCGCCATGAAGACCGCCCTGTCGGGCGTCGATCCGGACGTCCTCGAGCGCTACGGCGCCGTCTCGTCCGAGACGGTCACGGCCATGGCCACGGGCATCCGGCTGATCACCGGCGCCGACTGGGCCGTCGCGGTCTCCGGCGTGGCCGGCCCCACCGAGCAGGAGGGACACCCGCCCGGCACGGTATGGATCGGGATCGCGGACGAGCGGTCGTCCCGGGCGCAGCGGTGCGCCTTCACCGGTGACCGGGCGGCGGTCCGCAGCCAGACCGTGGCCGGGGCCCTGGGCATGCTGCTGACCGGGCTGCAGGACCGCTAGGTGAGCCGCCGCCTCACCATGAAGTCCGCCACGATCAAGATCCTCGGGGAAACTCCTGGGAACATCGGGTCCGCAGGTGGTGTTGAATCACCGTTCACGTCCGATCGACAGGTAGAGTTCATTTCATGGTGACGACGCTTCCGGACCGCCCGGTGTTGATGCGCGAGGCGCTCGGTGAGACGCTGCGCGAACTCCGGCGTGCCGAGAACCTCACCTTGCGCGAGGTCTCGTCCCAGGCGCGGGTCAGCCTCGGCTACCTCTCCGAGATCGAGCGCGGCCAGAAGGAAGCCTCCAGCGAACTGCTGAACGCGATCTGCGGTGCGCTCGGCGTCCCGCTGTCGCAACTGCTGCGCCGGGTCGGCGACCAGATCGACGCCCGCGCCCAGGTCACCACGCTGCCGATGCGCCGCCAGACCGCCGCGGCCGCCTGAGCCCGGGAGTGCGCGAGACCGAGCTGTGGACACGGCTGCGCGCCCTGTTGGGTGACGCCTACGCGCCGGTCTGGGCCGACTCCGTGGTGCACGTCGATCTCGGTGGACGAACCGTCACTCAGGCGCTGGCCGACGGCGTTCCCGTGCGGCGCATCTGGCTGGCCGCCTGCGTGATCCTGGACGTTCCCGAAGCGCAGCGCTGAGGGCGGCTCCGCTCACCCGGTGGATAGGTCACCGCACGCCGCCGGCACCCCCTAGGCTTCATGCTCACCACCCGTGCGCCCAGCGCTGAGTGGCGGCTGAGCAACTCGAAAGGATCCGTCGTGTTCAAGACCCTCAGGCTGGCTGCTGTAGCCGCGCTGGCCGGCCTCACTCTCACCGCCTGCGCGGGCACGCCCGCCGGCACCACGCCGCCGGCGGAGTCGCCATCCGCATCCCCCGACGCCAGCCAACCGGCCGAGACCTTCTCCATCGGCATCACCCAGATCGTCACCCACGAGGCGCTGGACGCCGCTCGCGAGGGCTTCAAGGCAGCCCTGGCCGATGCCGGCCTGCAGGTCACCTACGACGAGCAGAACGCCCAGGGCGACCCGTCGGTCGCCGCGAGCATCGCGGGCACCTTCGCCGACGGCGACTACGACCTGATCCTGGCGATCGCCACCCCCACCGCCCAGGCGGTCGCGCAGAAGATCACTGACGTCCCGGTGCTGTTCACCGCCGTCACCGACCCGGTCGGCGCCGAGCTGGTGGCCTCGCTGGAGGCGCCGGGCGCCAACGTCACCGGCACCTCCGACGCCAACCCGGTCAAGGAGCAGCTGGAACTGGTCAAGCAGATCGTGCCGGATGCCAAGACCGTCGGCGTCGTCTTCAACAGCGGCGAGGCCAACTCGGTCACCCAGGTGAACTGGTTGAAGGAGATCGCGCCGACGCTCGGCCTGGAGATCAAGGAGGCGGCCGCGCCGACCTCCGCCGATGTGCAGCAGGCCACCGAGGCGCTGGGCGACGTGGACGCGATCTACGTGCCGACCGACAACACCGTGGTCTCCTCGCTCGACGGGCTGATCGGCGTCGCCGAGGCCAAGCAGATCCCGGTCTTCGGCGCCGAGGCCGGCACCGTGGTCGGCGGGGCCATCGCGACCTACGGCATCTCCTACGCCGAGCTGGGCCGGCAGACCGGCGAGCAGGCGGTCCGGATCCTCACCGAGGGCGCCGACCCGGCGACCATGCCGGTGGAGACCCAGACCAACCTGGAGGTGTACCTCAACCTGGGTGCCGCGCAGCGGATGGGCGTCACCCTGCCGCAGGAGCTGATCGATCGGGCCAAGCCGGAGAACGTCACCCAGTAATCTCACGCCGCACGGGCGGGGAGCGTCCTCCCCGCCCGTGCCGTCCGACAGGGGAACCCCATGATCACCGCCATCGACCTGGGACTGATCTACGCGATCATGGCGCTCGGGGTGTACCTGACCTTCCGCATCCTGGACTTCCCCGACCTGACCGTCGACGGCAGCTTCACCACCGGTGGTGCCATCGCCGCGATCTCGATCGTCAACGGACTGGATCCGTGGACGGCGACCGTGCTGGCCTGCCTCGGCGGGCTGATCGCCGGCACGATCACCGGGTTGCTGCACACCAAGGGCAATATCGACGGGCTGCTGGCCGGCATCCTCACCATGATCGGGTTGTACTCGATCAACCTGCGGATCATGGGCTCGGCGAACGTCTCGCTGCTGCGCGCCGACACCTTCTTCTCCGGGCTGCGCGAGCAGAAGCTGCTGGGGACGTGGGTCGGCCCGGCGATCCTGGCGGTGGTGGCGGTGGTGGTGCTGGCGCTGATCATCTGGTTCCTGCACACCGATCTGGGGCTGGCGATGCGGGGCACCGGCGACAGCCCGGAAATGATCCGCTCCTTCGGGGTCTCCACCGACGCCCAGAAGATCCTCGGCCTGGCGCTCTCCAACGGGCTGGTGGCGATCGCCGGCTCGATGATCGCCCAGTACCAGGGCTTCGCCGACGTCGGGATGGGCATCGGCATGATCGTGGCCGGGCTGGCCTCGGTGATCATCGGGCAGGCGCTGATCGGCCGGCTGACGATCCTGCGGGCGGCCTCGGCGGTGGTGCTGGGTTCGGTGCTGTACCGGCTGGTCATCCAGATCGCGCTGTCCGCCGGCCTGAACCCCAACGACATGAAGCTGATCTCGGCGGTGCTGGTGGTGTTGGCGCTGGTGCTGCCGCAGTGGAAGGTCTTCCACAAGGTTCCGGCGGCCTTCCGGCGGCGGCCCGGGGTGACCGACACCGCCCCCTCCGAAGCCGCGGAACCCGATTTCGAACAACCCGATTTCGCATCGAAGGAGGAACGCTGATGTTGCGGCTCGAGAAGATCAGCAAGACCTTCTTCCCCGGCACCGTCAACGAACGCCGGGCGCTGGTCGATGTCGCCCTGCACCTGGAGCCACGCGACTTCGCCACGGTGATCGGCTCCAACGGCGCCGGCAAGTCGATCGACGGCAGCGACGTCACCGGGCTGACCGATTTCCAGCGAGCCGCCTACATCGGACGGGTCTTCCAGAACCCCTCGGCCGGCACCGCGCCGCATATGACCATCGAGGAGAACCTCGCGATGGCGCTGGAGCGTGGCAAGCGGCGGATGCTGCACCTGGGTGTGACCAAGGCCAAGCGGGAGCGCTTCCGCGCCGAGCTCACCGTGCTGGAACAGGGCCTGGAGAACCGGCTGCACGACTGGGTGGGGCTGCTCTCCGGCGGCCAGCGCCAGTCGCTCTCGCTGCTGATGGCGACCTTCTCCCAACCCCAGATCCTGTTGCTGGACGAGCACACCGCGGCGCTCGACCCCCAGCGCGCCGCGCTGGTGACCCGGCTCACCAAGGAGCTGGTGGAGGAGCACCACCTGACCACGCTGATGGTCACCCACAACATGAAGCAGGCCCTGCAACTGGGCAACCGGCTGATCATGATGCACGCCGGCCGGATCGTCCTGGATGTGCGCGACGAGCAGAAGGCCGGCATGGAGACCGGTGATCTGATGGCCGAGTTCCAGAAGATCAAGGACGCCGAACTCTCCGACGCCACCCTGCTGCAGTAGTCCTCCGGCGACACGCCGACATCCCACTCGATTTCGAACACCCGTTCGCCTAAGCTGTGGACGACGTCGAGGCCGGCGACCCCGGTCATCCACAGGTCCGGAAGATTTCTGACCCACTGTCAGTGCCGGTTCCTAAGGTGTGGGGCAGCGTTCGAGGAAAGGACAGATGATGGCGGTAGCGGATCGCGCGAAGGCGCTCGAGGCGGCGCTGGCCCAGATCGAGAAGCAGCACGGTCGTGGCTCGGTGATGCGGCTGGGCGAGGAGACCAGGCAGCCGATCGAGGTCATTCCCACCGGATCGGTCGCGCTCGACGTGGCACTGGGTATCGGTGGCCTGCCGCGCGGTCGCGTGGTGGAGATCTACGGCCCGGAATCCAGTGGCAAGACCACGGTGGCCCTGCACGTGATCGCCAACGCGCAGGCCGCGGGCGGCATCTGCGCCTTCATCGACGCCGAGCACGCCCTCGACCCCGACTATGCCGCCAAGCTCGGTGTGAACACCGACGAGTTGCTGGTGAGCCAGCCCGACAACGGCGAGCAGGCGCTGGAGATCGCCGACACCCTGATCCGTTCCGGTGCGCTGGCGCTGATCGTGATCGACTCGGTGGCCGCACTCACGCCGCGCGCCGAGATCGAAGGCGAGATGGGCGACAGCCACGTCGGCCTGCAGGCCCGGTTGATGAGCCAGGCGCTGCGCAAGATGACCGGCGCGCTGTCCGGCGCGGGCACGACGGCGATCTTCATCAACCAGCTGCGCGAGAAGATCGGTGTGATGTTCGGTTCGCCGGAGACCACCACCGGTGGCCGGGCGCTGAAGTTCTATTCCTCGGTGCGCCTCGACGTCCGCCGGATCGAGACCCTCAAGGACGGCTCGGAGATGGTGGGCAACCGTACTCGGGTGAAGGTGGTGAAGAACAAGGTGGCCCCGCCCTTCAAGCAGGCCGAGTTCGACATCATCTACGGCCAGGGCATCAGCCGGGAGGGCGGCCTGATCGATCTCGGTGTCGAGTGCGGCCTGATCCGCAAGGCGGGCGCCTGGTTCACCTACGAGGGCGACCAGCTGGGCCAGGGCAAGGAGAATGCTCGCACCTACCTGAAGACCAACCCCGAGGTCGCCGACGAGATCGAGCGCCGGATTCTCGACCACCTCGGGATCGGCGCCGGCGCCGTGCCCGAGGGTGTCGATCCGGTGACCGGTGAGGTCGAGTTCTGAGAGCCGGCCGGCGAACGAGCCGGCTGACCAGACCGAGACCGAACCGGCCGCGGATCCGGTGGCCGTGGCGCGGGAGATCGCGCTACGCCAGCTGACTGTCCGGCAGCGGACCACCTCCGAGCTGGCTCAGGCGCTGGCCCGGAAGAACGTTCCGGAGGCGGCTGCCCGGCAGGTGCTCGACCGATTCACCGAGGTCGGCCTGCTGGACGACGCGGCCTACGCCCGGGATTGGGTGGCCTCCGGCTCCAGGCGCATGAAAGGCCGCCGGGTACTCGCCGCCGAGCTCGCGCAGAAGGGGGTCCCCGCCGAACTGATCGAGGCGGCACTGGAGCAACGCACGGCCGATGACGACCTGGCCGCCGCGCTGGAGCTGGCCCGCAGGAAGGCGCGCGGGCTGACCGGTCTGGAGCGGCAGGTGCAGTACCGGCGGTTGGCCGGCGCGTTACAGCGACGCGGCTTCAACTGGAGCGTCACCGCCGAGGTGGTGGGCCAGGTGCTGGACGACCTGTCAGGCGACGCCGACGACGCCGAACAGCGCTGAACCCGGCCGGATCGCCAAGACGATCTCACTACGGGGTTGCGGGTTGGAACCGCGCGGCTTGCGGAAGTTTGACACCGGGGCCTAGCCTGCCAACAGGTGCGTCCTGACGGCCACCACTGATGAGCGATTGCAGCGGGGATTGAAACCCCATCCGCAGGCGTTCCGGGTTCTTCCGGGACGCCTAGGCGGCGCTGACCCGATCGCCAGCAGTGGAAGCCCTCGACATACCCCAACCGCGAGGAGGACACCATGGACGAGACCCAGTTTCTGGTGATTGCAGCGGTCGTCCTCGGCGCGGCGATCCTCGTGCTGGCGATCGGCGTGGTGATCACGCTGCGGGTGCAGCAGCGCAGCGTGCACCAGGCGGCCCGTCGCGCGGTCGAGGAGGAACGCAGCCGCAGCGCCCTGCAGTTCGACCTGCGCCCGAAGGGCGGCCGCAAGCCCCGTCCCGCGGCCGGCGAGGAACCGAATGCGCCCCGGCAGCAGCCGCGCAAGCCGCGCGCCGCGGCGAAGGCCAAGGGCCGGCAGCCCGAGGTGGACACCGCGGAGCTACGCGAGCGGGAGACGGCGGTGCTTCGACAGGAGTCCACGCTGTCCGGTGAACGCGACCAGCTCGCCGCCGAGCGGACCCGACTCGACCAGCTGGCCCACGACCTGGCTCACCGCGCCACGACGCTGGCGGCCTCCGAGGAGGCGCATCGCGAACAGCTCTCCCGCCTGGCCGGCACGACACCTGCCCAGGCCCGCGCGGAGCTGCGTGCGCAGGTGGAGCGCGAGGAGCGGCTGCATTCCGCGCAGCTCGCCCGCGAGATCGAGGCCGAGGCGCGCCAGACCGGTGAGTCGCGGGCCCGGGAGATCATCGTGGGGGCGATTCAGCGGCTGGCGGCCGACCAGACCGCAGAATCCGTGATCGTCACCGTCCCGCTGCCCGGAGACGAGATGAAGGGGCGGATCATCGGCCGCGAGGGACGCAACATCCGCGCCTTCGAGCAGGTGACCGGGGTGAACGTCATGATCGACGACACCCCCGAGAGCGTCCTGCTCTCCTGCTTCGATCCGGTGCGACGGGAGACCGCTCGACTCACCCTGACCGAGTTGGTGGCGGATGGCCGGATCCACCCGGCCCGGATCGAGGAGGTGCACGCCCGCAGCCAGCGGCGGATCGAGGAACTCTGCCAGCGGGCCGCCGAGGACGCGCTGCTGGAGATGGGGATCACCGATCTGGATCCCGGGCTGATCCCCTATATCGGGGCGCTGAAGTACCGCACCTCCTACGGCCAGAACGTGCTCGGCCACCTGGTCGAGTGCGGCCATATCGCAGCCATGATGGCCGCCGAACTCGGCCTGGATGTCGCGGTCTGCCGGCGCGCGGCCTTCCTGCACGACATCGGCAAGGCGCTGACCCACGAGGCCGAGGGCTCCCATGCCGCCGTCGGCGCCGATCTGGCCAGACGCCATGGGGAGCACCCCGACATCGTTCACGCGATCGCCGCGCACCACAACGAGATCGAACCGAAGACCGTCGAGGCCGTGCTGGTGCAGGCCGCCGACGCCATCAGCGGAAGCCGCCCGGGCGCCCGCCGCGAGAGCCTGGAGATCTACGTCAAGCGGCTCCAGCGCCTGGAGGAGATCGCCCGCTCCCACGCCGGGGTGGACAAGGTGTTCGCCATGCAGGCCGGCCGGGAGGTGCGCGTGATGGTGGCGCCCGACCAGGTCAGCGACGCCGAGTCCCAGGCGATCGCCCGCGAGATCGCCAAGGAGGTCGAGGGCGAGCTGACCTACCCCGGCAGCATCAAGGTGACGGTGGTGAGGGAGTCACGCGCGGTGGCGCTGGCTCGCTAGACCACCGCCATCCGGGCCACGCCCACGGACTGGCGGGAATGCCGGGCTGGGCGAGTGCGGCGAGGTCGGGATGCCGCTGACCGGGCACGGAAGGTAAAGTCAGCCGAGTTGCCCGAAGTAAGGAAACTCCACGGTCCATGTCCCGCACCTACGAGGTCGTCACCTACGGCTGCCAGATGAACGTCCACGACTCCGAGCGGATCTCCGGAGTCCTGGAGGACGCCGGGTATGCGCGCGCCCCGGAAGGGGAGCAGGCCGACGTTGTGGTGTTCAACACCTGCGCGGTGCGGGAGAACGCCGACAACCGGCTCTACGGCAACCTCGGGCACCTGGCCCCGGTCAAGGCCTCCCACCCCGGCCTGCAGATCGCGGTCGGCGGCTGCATGGCGCAGAAGGACAAGGACGTGGTCGTCCGCAAGGCGCCGTGGGTGGATGTCGTCTTCGGCACCCACAACCTCGGATCGCTCCCGGCGCTGCTCGGGTGATGGACGAGTCGCAGGTCGAGATCCTGGAGTCGCTGGAGCGCTTCCCCTCCACGCTGCCCACCCGGCGGGATTCCGCCTACGCGGCCTGGGTGTCGATCAGCGTCGGCTGCAACAACACCTGCACCTTCTGCATCGTCCCGGCGCTGCGCGGCAAGGAGACCGATCGCCGCCCCGGTGACATCCTGGCCGAGATCCAGGCCCTGGTGGCCGAGGGCGTCCAGGAGATCACCCTGCTTGGCCAGAACGTCAACAGCTACGGCGTCGAGTTCGGCGACCGGCAGGCCTTCGGCAAGCTGCTGCGGGCCTGCGGCGGAATCGACGGGCTGGAGCGGGTGCGGTTCACGTCCCCGCACCCGGCGGCCTTCACCGACGACGTGATCGCCGCCATGGCCGAGACGCCGAACGTGATGCCCTCGCTGCACATGCCGCTGCAATCCGGCTCGGACGCGGTGCTGAAGGCGATGCGGCGCTCCTACCGCAGCCAGAAGTACCTCGGCATCCTCGACCGGGTGCGCGCCGCGATGCCCCAGGCCGCCATCACCACCGACATCATCGTCGGCTTCCCCGGGGAGACCGAGGCCGACTTCCAGGCCACCCTCGACGTGGTGGAGGCCTCGCGGTTCGCCGCCGCCTTCACCTTCCAGTACTCCATCCGCCCCGGCACGCCGGCGGCCACGATGCCCGATCAGGTGCCGCGCGAGGTCGTCCAGGAACGCTACGAGCGGCTGGTCGACCTGGTGGGCGAGGTCGCGCACCAGGAGAACCAGGCGCTGGTCGGCCGGCGCATCGAGGTGATGTTCGCCGACGGCGAGGGACGCAAGGACGCCGCCACCGCGCGGATGTCGGGCCGGGCCCGCGACAACCGGCTGGTGCACGTCCGGGTACCGGAGGCCGCCGAGGAGCGGCCGCGCCCGGGTGACTTCGCCGAGGTCGAGGTGACCTACGCCGCGCCCCACCACCTGAACGCCGATGGCGGGCTGCTGAGCCTGCGTCGCAGCCGGGGCGGGGACGCCTGGCAGGCCCGCAATGCCACCCCGGACACCCGCCCGCTGGTCGGGCTGGGGATGCCTCGCCGCGCCTGAGGGGCCGGAGACGAAAAAGACCAGGGGGCCGGCATCCCGCCGACCCCCTGGGTTCGTTGTCAGATCGCGACCAGCGCGACTCGCACTTAGGACAGGTTGTTCACCTGGTCCTTCAGGAAGTCCTGTGCCTGATCGACCTGTGCCTCGAACTTGCCGCCAGTTACATTGTCAACAGCGTCACCGACGGAGTCGATTCCCTGCTTGACCGTGTCGGAATGGTCGGCAACGGCATCTTTGATCTGTTCAACGATATCCATGCGACCTCCTCTCTCTCACTAGCGCCAGAAGGCCGTCTTCAGGCTGTAGTCAAGTTGTACCCCACCAGGGCGCCGGAGGGAAGAGGTGCGCCAGAAACGGCAGAATGTGTCAGGTCATGAATGAGCTTCCGGTTCTCGTCATCAATGGTCCCACCGCCAGCGGCAAGACGGCCCTGGCGGTCGCCGTCGCGCGCGAGCTGGCCACCGACGGGGTCGGCGCCGAGGTGGTGAACGCCGATTCGATGCTGGTCTACCGCGGCATGGACATCGGCACCGCCAAGCCGACCCTCGCCGAGCGAGGCGGCGTCCCGCACCATCTGATCGACATCGCCGAGGTCACCGAGACCGCCAGCGTCGCCGCTTTCCAGGGGCTCGCGCGGGCGGCGATCGCAGACTGTCGCGCGCGGGGCGTGGTGCCGATCGTGGCCGGCGGCTCGGCGCTCTACATGCGGGCGATCCTGGACGAGTTCGAGTTCCCCGGTACCGACCCCGCGATCCGGCAGCGGCTGGAGGGCGAACTGGCCGACCTCGGGTCACCGGCGCTGCACGCCCGCCTGGCGGCGATCGCCCCGGACACCGCCGCCGGCATCCTGCCGGGCAACGGCCGCCGGATCGTCCGGGCTCTGGAGGTCATCGAGTTGACCGGCTCCTTCCGTCCGGTGCTGCCGGAGGGCAACTACGCGATCTCCGGGGTGCTGCAGTTCGGGCTCGAGCTGGACCGGGCCGAGCTGGACGCCCGCATCGAGACCCGGGTGAGGCGAATGTGGCAGCAGGGCTTCGTTGACGAGGTGCGCGGGCTCCTGCCGCGCGGCCTGCGGGAAGGCCGGACGGCCTCCCGGGCCCTGGGCTATCGGCAGATCCTGGGTTTCCTGGACGGCCAGTGCACCGAGACCGACGCCCAGGACCGGACGGCGGCAGGCACCCGCCGGTTCGCCCGCAAGCAGCTGGGCTGGTTCCGGCGCGATCCCCGGATCGTCTGGCTCCCGGCCGGTCCCGGCGCTGCGGATCCGATGGTGTCGGCGGTGCGGGGTAGGCTCGACGGAACACCAGGGGAGACAGATGCGTGAGCTTGCGTTCGTGAAGGGCCATGGCGCCCGGAACGACTTCGTGCTGTTCACCGACCCCGACGGCCGGGTCGAGCTGAGCGATGCCGAGGTCGCCGCGGTATGCGATCGTCGCGCCGGGATCGGTGCCGACGGGGTGCTCCGCGCCGTCCGCGACGCCGACGGCCAGTGGTTCATGGATTACCGCAACGCCGACGGTTCCGTCGCCGAGATGTGCGGCAACGGCCTGCGCGTCTTCCTGCGCTATCTGGCGGCCGAGGGTCTGGTGCACGCCGAGCAGGTGACGGTGGGCACCCGGGCGGGTCAGCGCACCGGCAGCTTCCTGCCGGATGGGCGGATCGCGGTCACCATGGGTGCCGTCGGGATCGGCGCCGACCGTCCGGAGGTCCGCATCGGCGAACGGTGTTGGTCGGGCATCCCCGCTGATGTCGGCAACCCGCACCTGGTGAGCGTTGTGGCGGACGAGGCTGAGCTCGACTCGCTGGATCTGTCGACCCCTCCTGACGTGGTCCCGGGCCGGTTCCCGCAGGGCGTGAACGCCGAGTTCGTCGTGCCCTTGCGACCGGGCCATGTCCGGATGCGCGTGCACGAGCGCGGCTCGGGGGAGACCGAGGCCTGCGGCACCGGAGTCGTGGCGGTGGCGGTGGCGGTCGGCGGTGCGACGGCCGGTGGTGCGCCGGTGCGGGTGACGACCCCCGGCGGCGACTTGGAAGTACACGTCCGGCCCGACGGCGAAGCGGTCCTCACCGGTCCGGCCGTCCTGGTGGCCCGCGGCGTCCTCGATCTGGAGGTGATCGGCTGATGACCCAGCCAACCGATATCGACGTCGAACTCGACTTCGACGGGGAACAGCTCGACCTGGCCGAGCGGAACTCGCTGCGCCGGGTGGCCGGCATGTCCACGCAGCTGGCCGACATCACCGAGGTCGAATACCGCGAGCTGCAGCTGGAGCGGGTCGTCCTGGTGAGCGTCTGGACGACCGGCAGCCAGGTGGACGCGGAGAACTCGCTGGCCGAGCTGAAGCTGCTGGCCGAGACCGCGGGTTCGGAGGTGCTGGACGGGCTGGTGCAGCGCCGCGGCCATGCCGACCCCGCGACCTTCATCGGCCGCGGCAAGGTGGAGGAGCTGAAGCAGGTGGTGCGGAGCACCGGCGCGGACACGGTGATCTGCGACGGCGAGCTCGAACCCGCCCAGCTGCGCAACCTGGAGGACCGGGTCGGGGTGAAGGTGGTCGACCGGACCGCGCTGATCCTGGACATCTTCGCCCAGCACGCCAAGAGCGCCGAGGGCAAGGCCCAGGTCGAGCTCGCCCAGCTGCAGTACCTGCGGCAGCGGCTGCGCGGCTGGGGCGGCAACCTGTCGCGCCAGGCCGGCGGCCGGGCGGCGGCCGGTGCCGGCATCGGCGGGCGGGGCCCGGGTGAGACCAAGATCGAGATCGACCGGCGCCGGATCAAGACCCGGATCTCGGTACTGCGCCGCAGGCTGCGCGAACTCGACGCCGTCCGTGACACCACCCGGCTGCAGCGGCGCCGCAACCAGGTTCCCTCGGTCGCGATCGTCGGCTACACCAATGCCGGCAAGTCCTCGCTGCTCAACCGGCTGACCGGCGCCGGCGTCCTGGTGGAGGACGCGCTGTTCGCCACCCTCGATCCGACCACCCGCCGCACCGCCACCCCGGACGGCAGGGAGTACACCCTGACCGACACCGTCGGCTTCATCCGGCACCTGCCGCACGACCTGGTGGAGGCCTTCCGTTCGACGCTGGAGGAGTCGGTCCAGGCCGATCTGCTGCTGCATGTGGTGGACGGCTCGGACGCCGATCCGTTCGGCCAGATCGCCGCGGTGCGCGAGGTGCTCTCCGGGATCGGTGCGGCCGGCATCGCCGAGCAACTGGTGATCAACAAGATCGACGCCGCCGAGCCGGACACGCTGCTGGCGCTGCGCGGGGCGCACGCCGACGCGGTCTTCGTCTCCGCTCGCACCGGTGAGGGCATCGACGAGTTGCGTACCCGGTTGGAGGAGCGGCTGCCGCGTCCGGAGATCGAGGTCACCGCGCTGGTGCCCTACGACCGCGGCGACCTGATCAACCGGATCCATCAGGCCGGCGAGTTCCTGGCCAGCGAGCACACCGCCGACGGCACGCTGGTGCGCGCTCGCGTCAATGCCGATCTGGCCGGCGAGCTGGCCCGCTACGTGACCCGGGAGACCTCCTGACCGAGCAGGCCGATTACGGTGGCCAGGAGGTGCTGGCCGCAGCGGTG
>Ga0102832_1002047_pt1 | contig 13257 bp, 9 predicted proteins | sample EBPBio282013_DNA_FD_88942 | JGI IMG/M metagenome (GOLD analysis project Ga0102832, IMG submission 88942) | Wastewater treatment Type I Accumulibacter community from EBPR Bioreactor in Madison, WI, USA - Reactor 2_5/28/2013_ DNA (Illumina Assembly) | ecosystem: Engineered > Bioreactor > EBPR >...
TTAAAATAAAATACTTATAGCATTTTTGATCAGAACTTACAATAATTCATTATTCAAAAAGTATAACTATAAACATGTATTAAGAATTATGAAATTGAAAATCTATTATATTTATTCATCAAGATCAGTGATGTCCTAAAGGAATGTTTGATTTTAAGTCTGCTTGAATTTTTGGATGTTTGGAATGATATTCGTCAATTCTAGCTTCAATCTCGTGTCTATAATGTCTTATCAATCCTTGAACTGGCCAGGCAGCAGCGTCTCCCAAAGCGCAAATAGTGTGACCTTCAATTTGTTTTGTCAATTCCCACAACATATCAATCTCAGCATAATCAGCTTTTCCGATTTCCATTCTTTTCAAAATATCAGCCAACCATGATGTTCCTTCTCTGCATGGTGTGCATTGACCGCAGCTTTCATGTTGATAGAATTTAGAAAGTCTCAAAATAGATTTGATTACATCAGTTTCTTTGTTCATAACGATAACAGCAGCAGTACCGAGACCACTTTCAACATCTCTCAAAGCATCGAAATCCATGAGAACATCCTCGCAAAGCTTCTTTGGCAAAAGTCTGACACTGGATCCTCCTGGAATGATAGCTTTCAAGTTATCCCATCCACCGATAACACCACCACAATGTCTATCAATAAGTTCTCTCAAAGGAATGGACATTTCTTCTTCAACTGTGCAAGGATTATTAACGTGTCCTGAAATACAGAAAAGTTTTGTTCCTCTGTTGTTTGGTCTTCCGAAAGAAGAAAACCATGAGGCTCCTCTTCTCATGATGGTTGGGCATACAGCAACAGTCTCGACGTTGGTAACGGTAGTTGGACAGTTAAAGACACCACTATTGGCTGGGAATGGTGGTTTAAGTCTTGGCTTTCCTGGTTTGCCTTCTAAACTTTCGATAAGGCCAGTTTCTTCACCGCAAATGTAAGCTCCAGCTCCGCTGTGAACATAAACATCAAAATCATAACCAGAACCACATGCATTTTTACCCAAAAATCCAGCTTTGTAAGCCTTGAATAAATTATTTATTTACTTAATCGACTGCTTTTTGTAAACAGTTGGCTTCATGCCAGAACTCGCCTCTGACGTAAATATAAGCGGCTTTAGCTCTCATGGCAAAACCTACAACAAGAGCTCCTTAAACTAATTTATGAGGGTCTCCTCTTAAAATTTATCTATCTTTGCATGTGCCAGGTTCGGATTAATCGGCGTTAATTACAAGGTAGCTTGGTCTTTATTTGGTTGTAATTTTGGGCATGAATGAATATTTCAATCCAGATGGGAAGCCAGCACCTCCTCTACCTCTCAAACCTGAAGCCTTGATTTCGTTGATGATCCAATCTGGACCGTTTGAGATAATATCTTTAGTTCGATACCAGTCACCCTGAAATTAGAGGGAAAATGTACTCTTCTGAGAGCTCCTTTGATGTAGGGATCTGAGTCTTTGTAGACATTAGTGAAAATTCTATCAGAGTCTTTAAGACCACCGTAGGTTTTGGTGGTCGAGGCAAACCTTTTGAAAATTTGGGTCAGCATTTGATTATAATTATAAAAGGTGTATAGATTAACAAAAAGTAAGATGAAAATGAATTAATTAAAAATAAATATTTTTTTAATAAATATTAACCACCCACAACAAGAATGGTTCAAGTTGCTAAAGCCGATAAGAAATCAGTTTATAGATATCTTTTGCAAGAAGGAGTTATTGTTTTCCACAAGGATAACTCTAACCAACCACACAAGGGAACTGGAGTTGCAAACATTGCCGTCAGAATGCTCCTCAGATCACTCAAGGATAGAGGATTCGTTGAATTGATCTTCAACTGGCAATATTTCTACTACTTCCTTAACGCTGAAGGAAAGAAATACGTCTCTGAATATCTCGGACTTACTGAAGACGTCGTCCCATTGACCTGGAAGTAAACTTTTATCTTATTGTAGGGCTGATGAAAAGAGACAATATGAACACATTGTCGAAGATAAGGGTAGAAGAGTCAAAAGAGAAAGAAGAGATGATGCCCCAAGAGGCGGAAGAGGAGGAAGAAGAGAAAGAAGACCTGAAGGCGAAACCCCCAAATAATAAACCCCAGTCGCCGAAGTCACCGAACAAACTGCTTGAGCGTGTTCTTTGTAGCATATTATTTACCATTCTTCACGTCAATTTTTATCCTTCATTCATAATTTTTTGATACAAATCACTAAAAATACGTTTGAATATCAAATTTATAACACAAAAATATATAAAAAAGGAATAAATACATTCATTCATTTATCGTATGTGAAAATTGATGAGGTTTAATAATAAATATAAGGAATCAACAAAAGGAGAATGTACTTGAGATATTATTTGGACGATAACGGAAAAAGAATTTATACATTGAAAGTAGTCTTAGATGATGGATCATATACTCTTAACGCTCATCCCGCTAGATTCAGTCCCGATGACAAGTTCAGCAAATAAAGAATCCAGGCCAAGGAAAGATTCGGCCTTCTTCTTACTCAAGTCGAAGAACCCAAATACTGATTTTGAATCATCTTTGTATTTTCTTATTCATCACTCTACCTCCTTTATTTTATCTCATTCGCTCTACTTTATAAGCTTTTTTCTTAAGCCTTTTTGTATAATTAATTTTGGTTTTAACTCTAATAAAAAATATTAAATGAATCAGCATCTCAATCCTCATTAAAGAGATATATCTAGCTCCTAGGATCATTGTCGTTGTGAGGCCTGTAAAAATCAATAAGACCTAAAAAATTATCAAAGGCAAAACTTATCGAATATTTACATGTACAAGCATCTCAAAAAGAGAGGAGTACCACCTGTTAAAAAAGACTTTTTGAACAAAGATTCCAGTCTCAAAGCGAAGTACACTTCTAGGAAAGAAGAATTGGAAAGAAAACTTTAGCATGAAAAAACACCTGCCACTCCTATGAAACATAAGCTAATCTAGGTTTTGAGGTCCAAATAAGTTCCTAACTCTTCTTTCTTCGTAGAATACCATCAGGTCAGTCATTCTCAAAGAGAAAAATTACCAAGTAAAGACGCAGGGTCAAATAAACTTGAATAATCGAGAAGAATTACTAATGCGGAGGATATCAAAGGAGGCTCTTTTTATAAGGATAATAAGCCAAGGACTGGTGCAACAAAACTTATTTAAATCAGTGAGAATCCATAAAATATTCGTCTCAGGCACCATGTATCACGCTCAGTCAGTCAAGCAAGCGCCAGTTGCAATGGTAATTTTCTTTTCCTATTATAGACGAACGTCGCTAATAATCCGTCAAAAGTCTCCAAAAAATAAAGTAATGATACTATTTAATTTTAAAATCTTATCTCATAGTAATCTAATTTCTTTACATTTGAAAATATGCTTTTTTATTTAGTAGTAGAAACCTTTTATAGCAAAATCGTTTTTAGATTTAAAGTAAAAATTTAATTCAAGACTCACTTTTTATTTTTATTTTTCTTTTGTTTTTGTTTTGTTTTTAATTACATATTGAGAGCTTAATACGTGAAAATTTAAGGTTAAAATGATTTTTTTCTTTACATTTTAGAATCTAATCTACTTTAGATTTGCTAAATTTTTGGTAATTAAAATACTTTTTTATTTTTTATTTGCAAAGAATCTTAATTTATGTGTATCACTAAAAAAAGTAATTTGGGTTTAATATAAAAGCGCCATATTATAGGAAAATCATTTGCAAAAAAAGTAAAAATGTTGGCAAAATTTTTTAACGTCAAACCTAAAACTCAAAATGAAAAGATGTAAATTGAAAATGCAGAGAAATAATCGCCTCTAATTCCATGGGTTTAAAAATAGTAATTTGCCGTATTGACTTAGTCGTCCTAATAAACTCGATGAACTTTCATATCAATAATAAGTAACCTCATCTTTGAAAAACGTATTGAAAACTGGAAACGTAATTTTATACAAATAATAAAGCTTCCTCATTTGTTATTTTACGGTCCTGCAGGAACAGGTAAAACATCAGCAATTATCGCTTTGAGTAAAGAACTTTACGGGTAAAGTTATAAATAAAATTCAGACCTAAATTTTATAAGCAAAGAGTCCTTGAGTTGAATGCATCAGATGATCGAGGAATCAACGTTGTCAGATAAAGAGTAAAAACATTCGCTCAATAAGTTTGTGTAAAAAATCCAGATAAGTAAAAATTCAAATAAAATAGAAATTATCTTTGCCCATCATATAAAATAATCATTTTAGATGAGGCTGATTTAATGACAAAAGACGCCCAAAGTGCCTTAAGAAGAGTCATTGAAGACAATAGTGTAAACACAAGATTCTGTATTATTTGCAACTATATCACAAAGTACTAATAAAATTTAAAAATAGAATTATCGAGCCAGTGGCTTCAAGATGTGTTAAATTCAGATTCAAACCAATTCCAATTGATGTCCAATTAACAAAACTTTAATAAATTTGCAATGCAGAAAATGTAAAGCTCAACAGAAAAGATTTATTAAATTTGTTAGAAAAGGGAGATTTGAGACAATCTATTAATAGTCTCCAGTCACTTCACCAATTGAAAGAAATTCCTTAAAACCTTTTACCCACCCCAATAGATTACTGTGAAAAACTTATTTCATCTGTATTTTCAGCCTCTGACATTAAAAAGGTTTATCAAATAAGTAAATTTTATTTAAATAAAGGTAAATAAGCTGGATATGATGAATATCCTATGGACGAAGTTCTACTTGGATTGGTTGGAGTTATTAGTTCCCAAGTTAGAAATTAGAAGAAAAAAGCTATGATGATGGAGATTATCAATAAGACTGAAGAAGCTCTTATTTTAGGTGCTACTGACCTTCAATACGCTTAAGTTTTAACTTCACTTTACTGTGTAAATAACAACATTTTTTGATTTTTGAATCGTATTTATTTTTTAAATTATTCCAAAATATTTTTTAATTTAGAGAAATTATTTTTATTTCTTCAATTTACTAAAATAAAAATAGAAAAAAAGTGATAAAAATCTTCCAAAATTAGATTTTGTTATTCCTTTAAAAATAAATAAAGGAAAGTTGCTTATTTTTGATGATCTTTCTATTAAATTGGTAATAAATGATGAAAACGAATAAATTTTTCTTACAAATGTAGGATTATTATAACTAAAAGAAGCAATTTTGAATATAGGTTGAAATAATATTCGATATAGAATAGAAAAAAATTAATGTATAACACATCTCCTGCCTACTCTATTGCAGGCAAATGTAATTTTTTTTATCATTCAGATAAACCAATCGATAAGTAAATCAAGCCAACACCACTTACGTATCATCATTAAAATTGGAATCCGAAAAAAACGCCTTCTTGGAAGTAATTTTACATTTCATGTAGGATTGGCAAAGATAAAAAATGTAAATACGATACAAATTAAAATCCAGGTCCAGGATAATATGAAACAGTAAAACCTGAGGTATCAATCCAATTAATTCAGAGATCAAATAAATTTGGTATAATCGGCAAATAAAACACCAGGTCTAAAATTAACACTTCAAAATCTCCAAGTCCAGCATCATACAATCCTCAACTTATTGAAAAAGGTCCTTAAATTTCTTTTGCTAAAAAATATCCTGTTGTTGATACAAATATCTATAAGCCAGGACCAGGATCATATGAAAGAACTACTACTTTAAACACAATAGGTTCTGCATTAGGAAAATAAAAACGTTTCGTCGAAGATAAAGAGCCTAAACTAGTCCCTGGTCCAGGAGCTTATGAATACAAACGTCCCTCGAGCGCCAAAGTGAAATTTGGAACATAAATAAGAGATTGTGGTAAAAAAATTATGACGACTCAAGAACCAGGACGTAATATTTTTATTTAACAAAGCGGGTCAATATTAGAAGAAAAGCTTATTTGATCAGTCTGTTAAATCATGTAAAGGATTTAGTTTGGGTGTAAAGACAATAATCAAAGATTTAGAAAAAAGACCAGGACCAGGGAATTATGATCCTGACTTCAAGAAAATATATTCATCAAACCCGAGCTTTTCAATTCCTAGAAAATACAAACCTGTGGGTCCAGATGAAATTCCTGCTCCTAATGCCGTAATTCTTATCATAAATTTTAGTATGAAATAAAGGTGTCCCATACAAGTTTATACACCCCTTTTAACAAATCAAAAAGACAGCCATTTTTGAACAATAAAGATATTCCAGGTCCAGGTTGCTACCAACCATAAAAAATAATGAAATCTTCACCTAAATTTTCTCTTGGAATGAGTAGAAAAGATGACCTCAAATAAGATTTTCCTGGTCCAGGAGCATATGATGCAAATAAAAATGTAATAAAAAGTAGACCACAAAGTGCCAAAATCGGAAAAAGTGCTAGATGCAGCTATAAACGCTAAGTATCGCCAGGTCCTGGTTAATATGATAAGACAAGAATACCAAGACCAACAACTCCTTGCCATAGCTTTGGTAGAGATGAGCGAATGAAATAAAGAATAATAACTTCGCCAGGGCCAGGACAGTATTCAATTCCTTCAGCAGTGGGCTATGTCGCATCCTATGCCTACAACTGAAAACTTTTCTTAAATTTTTCCAAAACTAATGATTTTATATTATTTTATCCACATTTTTCTTAATTTCTAAAAATTATTCATTTTTCAAACTTAATCCGGTCCTATTTTTCTTAATAGAAAAAATTGGAGTATAAATTCAGTACATAAAGCAAAATTAGGATATGAAAATCTTGTATGTTTAGAAGAATTAAAAGAAAAAATTTATTTCATATTTATCGTGTTTAGATGAACTTTAAATTATAAAGATAAAAATAGAAGAAATGGAAGCAGAATACACAATACCAATCGCAACACAAGATGGAAAAAAATTTAAACTTTAAATCACACACAAAAATGCTAACGCCAAAAAAAGAAAAGTAAAAACATGGAGCGCTGAATAAGATAACCAGCTAATTTAATTGTATGAAAAATACCCTAAGAAATGGGCAAGCATAGCTGCTCTTATGGGAGACAGAAATGAAAACCAATGCCTTCATAGGTATCGTCGTTTGTCTCAACTTGGTATTAACAGAAAGATATGGTCCTCCTAAGAGGATGAAACGATTAGAAAAATGATAAAAAAAGTTGGAAAGAATTGGAAACTTCTCTCGTAAATGATCGGAACTAAAACAGGAAAACAGATTCGTTAAAGGTTTATCAACAAGCTTGATCCCAAAATTAAAAGGGACGATTGGACTGATGAATAAGATAGAAAAATTATAGAACTTTACGCAGAAATTGGTAGCAAATGGTCTGAAATCAGCAAAAAACTTCCAGGCAGACCATAAAATAAGATTAAAAACAGATTTTATTCTTACATTCAAAAAAATTATGACATTAAATATCGTCCAATTTAATAGGAAGTTGCTAGAGTCTCATTGAAAGAGATCACAAATGAGGCTCCAATCATTTCAAGGGCTCAAATCAGTGACTGTCAACAAGTCGGTAGTAGAAGTTTTCCATCAATCAGATAAATTGAATTTGATGTAAAATAATAATTTGATGAACCACAATTAATCAGTCAGAGCAAAATTTACCTTCGTTCTTTGGTCAATATGGATGAAGAATGGTTAAATTTGAAGTATACAAAAAGCTTTGACAATTTCAATTAAAATCAAAATCCATTTATGGTTGGAGATTTCTTTTACCTTCAAAATCAATGAATACATTATTTTGAGGTAAATTTTGATAATTTTTTATTTAATGTGTTATTTTCAATATTTATTTTATTTACAAAGTAAATCTTTTTAATTCAAAATAAAAGCAGTTGTCAAATAGAAAATTAATTTCGTTCGAGAATTTCACTGAGGCAGTATCTCAAAAGTTGAAATCTCGTTTTTTTATTGTTCTTGAACTTCTTTTCAGTTTTTGATTTCCATCGTCAGTGATAAGTGACTCTTCCTTTTTGATGAAGGTGAGAAATTGCTTTTTTGAGCTCATATCAAGTCTTTATGGGATATTTTGGCATTGATTTTCTTTATTTTCTTTATTTTAAGTGTAATCGAATCTAAGTTCATCAATTTTAATGTTGTTAAAACTTCTCATGTCACCGAGTTCCTTAAGAATACTGTTAAGTTTTGAGTTTGAATTTCTAAAATCATTGGTGAGTTATTTTTTATCACTTTCTGGTTAAGGACTTCTTTGACCAATAACAGTTTGAACATTAGGAAGTGAAGCATATATTTCTGGATGTTTGAGTTTGTAATGTTGATTGAGAGATCCTTCTGAACCGTAGGATTTGGCACATGATCTGACAGTGCATTTGTAGAATCTTTAGATTTCATGAGCATTTCTACGGAATCTTTTGGCCTTTTAATTTCTTTCGAAAGAACTGTAGCATTATTAATCCTGGATGATTAGAAGAAAGTTACTTAATATTTGCTGAGTCTGTACTTGAGATGATTTTTTTATTCAACTAATTCTTTGATCTGGTTAGTAAGGGCAATATTGGCCAAAAATAATCTACAATACTCTTGATAGTAGCCATCTTAGTTTTGTGGTTGGTTTCTATTTATCGAAAAAGAGGTACATTTGAAGTTCGTTTTAAAAGTCAAGGTCCATTAGAATTAAAAAAAAACGTTAAATTTTATATTAATTTTTACTAATGTCTAATTAAAATATTGAGTATTCCATAATCATAATGTCATCAACAAAATTTAGATACGTTTTGGGTAAAAAAGTAATTTCTTTTAAGATTTTAATGAAGATTAGAAAATTGGACAAAGTTTTGAATTTTTATAAGTTTTTTATTCCATAACTTAATTTCTACCCAATTTATAATTAGAAGAATAAAGAATAAAAAATGTCTATTACTATATCAAACTGTGACTAAATATGTCAATCAGCTGTTAATAATTCCAAGTCTAAAATGCTCTATTCTTTCCCTAAAGGGTCAAGATTTCCTTAAAGAAAAAGAATACTGTACATTTATATTTTATTCTTAGTTGTGATAAGTTCTATGACTCACATTCCATCAGTCCTAGTAGATCAACAACTTTTGGCTTTGGGCATAAGTACGACTTTACTAAATAATCATCATGTGCTCCTCCTCCAAATACTTACAATTTAAAAGAGGAATTTTAGAAAAATCCTAAAAAAGGTTTCGGATTTGGTTAAGGAAGAAATTAAATGATTGTAACTGGACCTCTCATGTAAACGATCAGAAATAAAAATCCTGGTCCCGGTTCATATACATTAGTTCCCACTTTGAACAAATCGTGCTTTTCTTTCAGTGGCAAATTATTAAGACAGGATAAATAGAAAATGAAGATTCCTGGCCCAGGCCAATATCCTGTAACTTTTAGTATCAGTCAAACTGGAAATTATTTCCTTTCAAAGTATAAAAGCAACGGAGTTCCTAATTTTAATAGACTGGAGGTTCGATGTAAAACTACAGAAAGCAAAGTGCCTGGTCCTGGTCATTACGACACGTCAAAAGCTGATCTTTCACCAACAGGAAAATATTCTGTAAGCAAAATTATGAACTGTACATCAAGAAAATTTGATGGATTTTCAGGTAGAGGATAGATTGTCTAAAGAAAAAACACTCCTGGACCAGGAAATTATAAACTTCCAAGTTAATTTGGGCACTATATATCAAAGAAAGCTTTAAGAAAACAGGCAAGTATGGGTTCAAAAAGGTAGGAAAAAGACGGAGATAAATAGAACGTCGTGATAACTGATATATGAGAGAAAATAAGATCGATTCGATGCTTATTTGTGTGATAACTTGATAAATTTTACTGTATTTTTTTATTTTCTATTGTAAAAATATCGATTTAATCATTTTAAGGTGGAAGAATAATTTCATTTTAATTAAAAGACTAATAAAATGGCAGCTTATTAATAATTCTAACAACGATTATTAATAACAAATTATAGAATTTAAAGTAATAAAAGATATACACGTTAGCTATGAAACAAGCTTTAATAAAAAAGCAGACATTTCTAGTAATTTTCCTAGCCTGTGTGATAATGGTCATGGGCTATGATAAAATTGACGATCACAATGAAATTATGGTTTACTATGAAGAAAATTCTTTCATGCCTATCATGCATGTGTATTACAATCGACACTTTTCCAAATCGAAACAGTTTCAAGCGTTCATTGAAACTTTAGAAGAAGCTGAGTATTAAATCGGATCTTATGCCAAAATATTGCTTACCGACTGCTAGTATGAAAAAAGTATCTTTCTTTTTATAAAAAAGGTGATGAAAATATTGCATGCAAATAAATTAAAAGACTCAACTAAAACAGAATGATACTTGGTTATCAGCCAATAAGTAAGTTCACATCTTTTGGTGATAAACTCATGCAGTCTCCTCCTCAAAATAAAGTATTTGATCATTTCTCTGATACTTATACTGTTGAAGAATTTGTGAGATTTGTTAATCAGCTTGTTCCAAACTTTCTCAAATAAATCAGGAATACCAATTAATTCGAAGATTTCAAAAAACCCAGATATGTGCCAAAATTAGTATTTGCAGCCTAATAAGGTGAAATTCCTCAAGTTATGAGACAATTAAGCACTGAGTTTTTCCTAAAGTTTGATGTAATTTTTCCTTTAAAATTAGATGGCTTATGTTGAAGATCTTACTGAAAGTGTAGTGAATATGCTTTAAATCAAAAAGTTTCCATCATTAATGGTACTAAAACATAACTTTGAAACCTCAAAATTATAAATTTTCCATTACGACTCACAAGATTTCAGTGAAGACCAACATGAAGAGATCAGAAAGTTTTTAAAAATCCATGCTTTAAAAGAGCGCAGAAATGATTATGTCTTCCACTTGATTAAAATGCCGAAAAATGCAGAAATATTGACAGTTGACAGTAGTGCAAGTTTAGACTAAACATTGGATAGAATCCAAAGCTGGGTATTTTTATAATAAGGCCCAACATATGATTAGTTGGTTCAACTTAAAAATAAATACGGTCTCTTTTACGATTATATTCACCATTATAAGCCAGAAGCTAATGAATCAAAAATTTACTTATTGAACCAAAGAAACAACTTTAAAATTGAGTATGACGAGTCTAAAATTGAGTATAGACTGTTAAACGCCCAAGATTTACAATCAAATATGACCATCTGGCTAAAAAAAGATTATGTTGTGATGGGTGTTAGGCAAGAGTATGGATATTTATGTACCATTGTTGATAAATCACTCTTTGCGGGATTGGCTCAATGCTTCATTATTGATGACAGCGCTTATGATGAAGTTAATAAAAATATCAACATGAAATTCAAGTACGGATTTATTGTCAGCGCTAAAATAACCCCAGGAGAATCGACAAAAGTTCAAGGCAATGAAATTAAAACCTTAAGATTTTAATAAATTTACAGAACACTTGAGTATACAACAAGAATGAAAGTCAAAGATATTATCGATGAGTTCATTGATCATCCAGTCAAATATTTGACTTCAACCACAACTGTATAGGAACTTTGTGCTGAGCCATATAAAAAATGTGTGCTCTACTTTTATGAAAAATCAAACGATCATACCAAACTTGAGTATTTGTAACTTGAAGCTAAATAATTTGTCAATTAATACAAATTCTACGCTATTGATTTAAGTTGCAACTAACACTTTTATGAATAAATTCCTCAACTCAAAGATTCTCATGGCGGTCTTATCGCATATCATCCTCGATTGGACAAATTTGTATATTTGAAGGCAAAAATGACAAGGAATGTCATCAAAAAATTCCTATAAATCAATAATCAAGATAAAAAAAGTCTTCCTTTCAAAATCTTTTCGACAACTGCAACATAATTATATGCTTGTGGAAATAATTAAGAGACCTCGGCTAAAAGTTCAATACCATCTAAACAATAAGAATTCGCACAATAACTTTGAGAATGGAATTTTATATTTTATCCATTTTTTTATAGATTCTTGATAAAGGGAAAAAATAGAAAAAATATTTAATTATCATTCAACTCAGTAATTTCTTAATCCCACTTGCCAAGCTAAACCTGGCAAAGATACTTGACCTCGACCTCTTACAGAAGTAAAAGTTTTAAGAACTGCGTAATTTTTTGTCCTTAGAATTTTTTAACTGTATTGAGGATAATTCTGTCTCCCATCCTCAGCAGTCTATAAATCATCTTTTTCAATGTTTCTTGTTTTTTTTATTTGTACCTAAATTTAATAATTTATTTTCATACCTTTTTAAGTAATTTGGGCGTTTAATGTTTTTCTTTGAACGGTATTGTTGTGAATTTAGTTTTGTTTTACTTATTATGATCTTACCCATAGTTTCTCAGTGAAGAGTAAAATTAAATTGCCGATTATGACTGTTTAAGAGTTTTTTAATGAAATTTAGGAACCATGTGTGAAAATTAACTGCAATTAAAGTGGGATTACCCCTTATCTTTACTTTTTAAAAATTATTGTTATCTAATTTGTGTGATTTGAGTTTTTTTATTGTAGCAATCAGGAGCCATTCCATCGCGATTGATTTTTGGTGGACTTTTACTATAAGATCGTAAATTAATGGCCCAAGTAACATCGTGCTCAGTTGCATGTGGATTTTTAATAAGATGCCTAAATTAAGTAACATTTTTTGTCATAATAGAATGACTATAGTTTCTTTTTTTGTTTTCTTCCATGATTGAATTTGATATAGAATATTGAATTAATTCGAAAAATTGGAGATTATAAAAAGTTAATAATGAATATACATCAGATTGTTCAAGCGATAAGTTTTTTAAGGTATTCTTCCTTGGCTCTTCTGACATCACCTTTAGTTTCGACTTTTCTAGTGGCGAGGACTTTTCTCTTTTCAGCACCTCTTGATTTTTTGATTTTTCTCTTGAGTTATTTCTCAGACTTTCTTTTTGGATTTCTCTTTGGTAAAACGGCCAATTTTCTCAATCTGAAGTTTGGCTCGTACTTGACCAAGTATTGTTGGTTGTCATAGGCAAGACAGAAACCAGTAGATCTGTTACCACCGAAAGCAGTTCTGAATCCGAATAAAATGATGTTTTTAACATCCCATCCGTACTTGGCGGAAATGAGAGCCTTAAGATCAGTTTGGGATACGTTTGGTTTACCTTCGTGATAAACGTCAAGCAACAATTATTTTCTGGCGAGTAACTTGTTAACTCTTAATCTTCTGGTTTTAATGGTTACGGTCATAATTTAATTAATTAATTTATAAATAATCAACTTTAATGATTTATTCAATATCTTTGTACAATGAATCATCT
>Ga0102832_1002050_pt1 | contig 13250 bp, 12 predicted proteins | sample EBPBio282013_DNA_FD_88942 | JGI IMG/M metagenome (GOLD analysis project Ga0102832, IMG submission 88942) | Wastewater treatment Type I Accumulibacter community from EBPR Bioreactor in Madison, WI, USA - Reactor 2_5/28/2013_ DNA (Illumina Assembly) | ecosystem: Engineered > Bioreactor > EBPR >...
GATCGACGGGCTGCGCTACCAGCGCCTCGACCGGCCGTACATCCGCAAGGCCGGCAAGCTGGTCGAGGCGAGCTGGGACGACGCCTTCGCCACGATCGTCGACAAGCTCGGCAAGATCGACGGCGCGAAGTTCGCGGCGATCGCCGGCGACCAGTGCGACGCCGAATCGATGGTGGCGCTGAAGGATCTCGCCACGGCGCTGGGCTCGGCCAACATCGACTGCCGCCAGGACGGCGCGAAGCTCGAGGGCGGCCCGCGCGGCAGCTATATCTTCAACCCGGGCATCCGTGGCATCGACCAGGCCGACGCGATCCTGCTGGTCGGCAGCAACCCGCGCCTCGAGGCGCCGGTGCTGAACGCCCGCATCCGCCGCCGCTACCTGCATGGCCGGGTGCCGGTCGGCGTGGTCGGCGTGCCGGCCGACCTGACCTACCCGACCCACGCGCTGGGCACCGGCGCGGCCGCGCTGCGCGACCTGGTCGACGGCAAGGGCGCCTTCGCCGAGACGCTGAAGGGCGCGAAGAACCCGCTGATCGTGGTCGGCATGGGCGCGCTGGCGCGTTCCGATGGCGGCGCGATCCTGGCCCTGGCCCGTGAACTGGCCGACAAGCTGGGCGCGGTGCGCGCCGACTGGAACGGCTTTGCCGTGCTGCACATCGCGGCGGCGCGCGTCGGCGGCCTCGATCTCGGCCTGGTGCCGGGCGCCGGCGGCCGCGACGTCGAGGGCATCCTGGCCGGCTGCGAGAAGGGCGAGATCGCCGCGGTCTACCTGCTGGGCGCCGACGAGATCGACATGAAGCGCCTCGGCAAGGCGTTCGTGATCTACCAGGGCCACCACGGGGATGCCGGCGCCCACCGCGCCGACGTCATCCTGCCGGGTGCCGCCTACACCGAGAAGCCGGGCACCTGGGTCAACACCGAGGGCCGGGTCCAGCTCGGCCGGCGCGCCGTCTACCCGCCGGGCGACGCCCGCGAGGACTGGACGATCCTGCGCGCCCTGTCGGAGCGGCTGGGCAAGACCCTGCCGTACGACACGCTCGACCAGGTGCGGGCGCGGCTGGTCGCGGTGAACCATGTGTTGGGCGCGATCGACCAGCAGCAGGCCGGCGGCTGGGGCAACTTCGGCACGCCGGGCAGCACGACCGACGCGCCGCTGGTCTCGCCGATCGACAACTTCTACATGACCTGCCCGATCAGCCGGGCGTCGCGCACCATGGCCGAGTGCGTGGCCAGCCGCTCGGCGGCCAAGCTGGCGGCGGAGTAGGGACATGGACACCCTGATCCAATTCTTCACGACGACCTGGATCGGCCAGCTGATCGTCATCCTGGCGCAGTGCCTGGCGGTTACCGTGCCGCTCCTGGTGTCGGTGGCCTACATGACCTACGTCGACCGCAAGGTCTGGGCGTCGATCCAGCTGCGCCGCGGCCCCAACGTGGTCGGCGCGTTCGGCCTGCTGCAGCCGTTCGCCGACGGCCTCAAGCTGGTGCTCAAGGAGACGATCATCCCGTCGAGCGCCAACGGCATCCTGTTCGTCATCGCGCCGATGATCGCCTTCATGACCGCGCTGGTGGCCTGGGCGGTGGTGCCGTTCGGCGACGGCATGGTGATCGCCGACATCAACGTCGGGATCCTCTACCTGTTCGCGATCTCGTCGCTCGGCGTCTACGGGATCATCATCGCCGGCTGGGCGTCGAACTCGAAGTACGCCTTCCTCGGCGCGCTGCGCTCGGCCGCCCAGATGGTCTCCTACGAGGTCTCGATCGGCTTCGTGCTGGTCACGGTGCTGCTGTGCGCCGGCTCGCTGAACCTCAGCAAGGTCGTGCTGGCCCAGTCCGGCGGCTTCTGGAACTGGTTCTGGCTGCCGCTGCTGCCGATGTTCGTGATCTTCTTCATCTCGTCGCTGGCCGAGACCAACCGCACCCCGTTCGACCTGCCGATGTCGGAAGCCGAGCTCGTGGCCGGCTTCCACACCGAGTACTCGGCGATGACGTTCGGCCTGTTCTTCCTCGGCGAGTACGCCAACATGATCCTGCTCTCGGCGATGGGCGCGGTCCTGTTCCTCGGCGGCTGGATGTCGCCGCTGCCGTTCGCGCCGTTCACCCTCGTGCCGGGCGTCGTCTGGTTCGCGCTCAAGATCGCGATGCTGCTGTTCGTGTTCAGCTGGACCAAGGGCACGCTGCCCCGGTACCGCTACGACCAGCTGATGCGCCTGGGCTGGAAGGTTTTCCTGCCGGTCTCGCTGGGCTGGCTCGTTCTCACCGCCGCCGTGCTGCAGTTCGGCGGCCTGGTCCCGAAGCACTAGGTTCGTCATGGCCTCTCTCGACCGTACCGCGCGCTCCTTCCTGCTCTCCGAGCTGGTCGCCGGCTTCGCGCTGACCCTCAAGTACATGTTCAAGCCGAAGGTCACGGTGAACTACCCGTACGAGAAGGGACCGCTCAGCCCGCGCTTCCGCGGCGAGCACGCGCTGCGCCGTTACCCGAACGGCGAGGAGCGCTGCATCGCGTGCAAGCTGTGCGAGGCGATCTGCCCGGCCCAGGCCATCACCATCGAGGCCGAGCCGCGCGACGACGGCAGCCGCCGCACGACGCGCTACGACATCGACATGACCAAGTGCATCTACTGCGGCTTCTGCCAGGAAGCCTGCCCGGTCGATGCCATCGTCGAGGGACCGAACTTCGAGTTCTCGACCTGGACCCGCGAGGAGCTGATGTACGACAAGGAAAAGCTCCTCTCGAACGGCGACCGGTGGGAATCGCTCATCGCCGCCAATATCCATTCCGACGCGCCGTACCGGTGAGCCGGAAGGGATAGGGGGAGATCATGATCCTGCAGGCCCTGGCCTTCTACGTCTTTGCATTCGTCGTCATGGCGTCCGGCGCCATGGTGGTGGTGTCGCGCAACCCCGTGTACTCGGTCCTGTTCCTGATCCTGGCGTTCTTCAACGCGGCGGCGCTGTTCCTGCTGATCGGCGCCGAGTTCATCGCGATGATCCTGGTGATCGTCTACGTCGGCGCGGTCGCGGTGCTGTTCCTGTTCGTGGTCATGATGCTCGACATCAACCTGACGGAGCTGCGCGAGGGCTTCCTCAAGTACCTGCCGATCGGCGCCCTGATCGGCGTCATCCTGTTCGCCGAGATCCTGTTCGGCCTCGGCGTGATCGGCAGCGACAGCGGCACCCTGGCCTCGCTGGCCAAGGGCGGGCCGAAGGTCCTGCCGATCGACAACACGCGGGCGATCGGCCGGGTGCTCTACACCCAGTACTTCTACCTGTTCCAGGTGTCCGGACTGGTGCTGCTGGTCGCCATGATCGGCGCCATCGTGCTGACGCTCCGCAGCCGCCCCGGCGTCCGTCGCCAGCGCATCGACGACCAGCTCTACCGGCCGGTCGGCGAGGCCGTGACGGTGGTCAAGGTGCCGACCGGGGAGGGCGTGTGATGATCATCGGTCTCGGCCACTACCTGTTCGTCGCCGCCGTGCTGTTCACCATGGGCGTGCTCGGCATCTTCCTGAACCGGAAGAACGTCATCGTCATCCTGATGTGCGTCGAGCTCATGCTGCTCGCCGTCAACATCAACCTGGTCTCGTTCTCGGTCTTCCAGGGCAACGTGGTGGGGCAGGTGTTCGCCATGCTGGTCCTGACCGTGGCCGCCGCCGAGGCGGCGATCGGCCTGGCCATCCTCGTGGTCTACTTCCGCAACCGCGGGACCATCGAGGTCGAAGACATCAACGCGATGAAGGGCTAGGCCGGAAGCGCATCATGGATCTCGCGATCAAGCTCATCGTCCTGCTGCCCCTCGTGGCGGCAGCCATCGCCGGCCTGTTCTGTCGCGTCATCGGCGACCGCCCGGCGCAGATCGTCACCACGGCCGCGCTGCTGATCTCGGCGGCGCTGTCGGTCTTCCTGTTCGCCAAGATCGGGTTCGGCCCGGAGAACGCCAAGGCCTTCACCGTCAGGCTGTTCACCTGGTTCGATTCGGGCACGCTCGACGTGGCGTGGTCGCTGCGCGTCGACACGCTGACCGTGGTTATGCTGATCGTCGTGACCGGCGTGTCGTCGATGGTCCACCTCTACTCGATCGGCTACATGGCCGAGGATCCCAGCATCCCGCGGTTCATGTCGTACCTCAGCCTGTTCACCTTCTTCATGCTGATGCTGGTGACGTCCGACAACCTCGTGCAGCTGTTCTTCGGCTGGGAGGGCGTCGGCCTCGCCTCGTACCTGCTGATCGGATTCTGGTACGAGAAGAAGTCGGCCAACGACGCGGCGATGAAGGCCTTCATCGTCAACCGCGTCGGCGACTTCGGCTTCGCGCTGGGCATCTTCGCGGTGTTCATGCTGTCCGGCTCGGTCGGCTTCGCCGACATCTTCGCCAAGGCGCCCGAGATGGCGAAGATGCGCTTCAGCTTCCTCGGCATGGACGTCCCGGCGCTCGAGGCCGCCTGCCTGCTGCTGTTCGTCGGCGCGATGGGCAAGTCGGCCCAGCTGTTCCTCCACACCTGGCTGCCCGACGCCATGGAAGGCCCGACCCCGGTGTCGGCCCTCATCCATGCCGCGACCATGGTGACCGCCGGCGTGTTCATGCTGTGCCGCCTGTCGCCGCTGTTCGAGCTGGCCCCGGTCGCGTCGACCGTGGTGACCCTGATCGGCGCCTCGACGGCGTTCTTCGCCGCCACGATCGGCATCACCCAGTTCGACATCAAGCGGGTGATCGCCTACTCGACCTGCAGCCAGCTCGGCTACATGTTCTTCGCGGCCGGCGTCGGCGCCTACCCGGCGGCGATGTTCCACCTGACCACTCACGCCTTCTTCAAGGCGCTGCTGTTCCTGTGCGCCGGCTCGGTGATCCACGCGCTGCACCACGAGCAGGACATGCGCAAGATGGGCGGGGTGCGGGTCAAGGTCCCGCAGACCTACTGGCTGATGTGGATCGGCAACCTGGCGCTGGCCGGCATCGGCATCCCGTACATCCTGGGCGAGGGCATCGGCTTCGCCGGCTTCTACTCCAAGGACATGATGATCGAGGCGGCGTACGGCGTGCACACCAGCATCGGCCTGTACGCCTTCTGGATGGGCGTGATCGCGGCCTTCCTGACCGCGTTCTACTCGACCCGCCAGATGTTCATGACCTTCCACGGCACCTACCGCGGCGACCACCACACCTGGGACCACGCCCACGAGTCGCCGCCGACCATGCTGATCCCGCTCTACGTGCTGGGCGTCGGCGCGCTGCTGTCGGGCTACCTCGGCTACCAGTGGTTCGTCGGCCATCATTGGCACGAGTTCTGGGGGCCGGTCTTCTCGAAGACGACCGGCGAGGTGCTGCACCACGCGCACGAGGTGCCGGCGTGGGTCAAGCTGCTGCCGCTGGTGTTCGCGCTGGCCGGCATCGCGCTGTCCTACCTCTACTACATCGCGCGGCCGTCGCTGGCCGAGGCGACCGTCAAGCGGTTCCCCGGCCTGCATGCCTTCCTCTACAACAAGTGGTACTTCGACGAGCTGTACGATGCGATCTTCGTCAAGCCGGCACTGCGGCTCGGCCGCTTCTTCTGGAAGAAGGGCGACGTCGCGACGATCGACGGGCTCGGCCCCGACAACATCGCGGCGCGCGCCCAGGACGTCGCCGGCGTGCTGATGCGGTTCCAGAGCGGGTACCTGTACCACTACGCTTTCGCCATGCTGGTCGGGGTCGCGGCCCTGGTCACCTACTTCATGTTCGCGAGGTAGGACGATGACCGGTTGGCCCATCCTTTCGCTGATCACCTTCCTGCCGCTGGTGGGCGCCTTCTTCTGCCTGATCGTCAACGGGCCCAAGGAGGCGGTGGAACGCAACTGCCGCAGCATCGCCATCGTCACGACCGGCCTGACCTTCCTGGTCTCGCTCGTGCTGTGGGCGAAGTTCGACCCGACCAAGGCCGGCTTCCAGTTCGAGGAGAAGGGGGCCTGGGTGCCGGCCCTCGGCATCGGCTACCACGTCGGCATCGACGGCATCTCGCTGTTCTTCGTGCTGCTGTCGACCCTCCTGACGCCGATCTGCATCCTGGCCAGCTGGGAATCGATCCATGTCCGCGTCAAGGAGTACATGGTCGCCTTCCTGGTCCTCGAGACCTTCATGGTCGGCATGTTCACGGCGCTCGACCTTGCGCTGTTCTACGTCTTCTTCGAAGGCGTGCTGATCCCGATGTTCCTGATCATCGGCGTGTGGGGCGGGGCGCATCGCGTCAAGGCCGCCTTCATGTTCTTCCTCTACACGCTGCTCGGCTCGGTCCTGATGCTGCTGGCGATCATCGCCATCTACTGGCAGCTCGGCACCACCGACCTGGTGGTCGCGATGGAGCGCCTGCAGCTGCCGTTCAGCTGGCAGTGCTACCTGTGGCTGGCCTTCTTCGCCTCGTTCGCGGTCAAGGTGCCGATGTGGCCGGTCCACACCTGGCTGCCGCAGGCCCACGTCGAGGCGCCGACCGCGGGCTCGGTGATCCTGGCCGGCGTGCTGCTGAAGATGGGCGGTTACGGCTTCCTGAGGCTGTCGATCCCGCTGCTGCCGGAGGCGACGCAGTACTTCGCGCCGCTGGTGTTCTTCCTGTCGTGCGTCGCCGTCGTCTACACCTCGCTGGTCGCGCTGGTGCAGGAGGACATGAAGAAGCTGATCGCCTACTCGTCGGTCGCCCACATGGGCTACGTGACGATCGGCGCCTTCGTGCTGAACATGCAGGGCGTGCAGGGCTCGATCTTCCAGATGCTGAGCCACGGCATCGTGTCGGCCGCGCTCTTCCTGTGCGTCGGCGTGGTCTACGACCGCATGCACACCCGCGAGATCGCGGCCTACGGCGGCCTCGTGAAGCGGATGCCGCGCTACGCCTTCACCTTCCTGTTCTTCACCCTGGCCAGCGTCGGCCTGCCGGGCCTGTCGGGCTTCGTCGGCGAGTTCCTGGTCCTGCTCGGCGCCTTCAAGGTCAACACCTGGGTGGCGTTTTTCGCCGCCACCGGCCTGATCCTCGGCGCCGCCTACGCGCTGTGGCTCTACCGCCAGGTGGTGTTCGGCGAGCTGACCAAGGACAACCTGAAGAACATCCTCGACATGAACCGTCGGGAGATCGCGTTCTTCCTGCCGCTGGTGCTGCTCACCCTCTGGATGGGCATCTACCCGGCTTCCTTCCTCGACCCCATGGCGGCCTCCGTCGACAAGCTCGTCGGCGACTACCAGGCGGCCATCAAGCTCGCCCGCACCGCGGCGCTGTCGCCGTGACCCGGGAGTGACGGACATGATCATCGGTCTCGAATCCTGGACACTGGCCCGGCCGGAACTCTTCCTCGCCGCGGTCACCGCGCTCCTGCTGATCTACGGCGTGGTGCGGGGCGAAAGCTCCGCCAACTTCGTGGCGATCGCCAGCTCGCTGGCCCTGCTGGCGACAGCGGTGCTGATCTTCGCGCCGTACCGCGAGGGCACGGCCTTCGCCTCGCTGTTCATCGTCGACCGGCTGACCGCCACCATGAAGGCGCTGGTGCTGGTCGGCGCGGCGGTCACCGTGCTGATGTCGCGGGCCTACTTCGAACGCGTCAGGGCGTGGCGCTTCGAGTACCCGGTGCTGGTCTCGCTGGCCACGCTCGGCATGATGCTGATGATCTCGGCCAACGACCTGATGGCCCTGTATGTCGGCCTCGAGCTGCAGTCGCTGGCGCTCTACGTCGTGGCGTCGTTCCAGCGCGACAGCGAACGCTCGACCGAGGCCGGCCTCAAGTACTTCGTCCTCGGCTCGGTCGCCTCCGGCATGCTGCTGTTCGGCTCGTCGCTGATCTACGGCTTCTGCGGCGGCACCGCGTTCGTCGAGATCTCGAAGGCGCTGCTCGACGGCCGCGCCGCCGAGAGCGGCGTCATCGTCGGCCTGGTCTTCGTGGTCGCGGGTCTCGCCTTCAAGGTTTCGGCGGTGCCGTTCCACATGTGGACGCCGGACGTCTACGAGGGCGCGCCGACCCCGGTCACCGCGCTGTTCGCCGTGGCGCCCAAGATCGCCGCCATGTCGCTGTTGGTCTCCGTTCTCATGGGGCCGTTCAAGCCGCTGTTCGTCCAGTGGCAGCAGATCATCGTCGTAGCTTCCGTGCTCTCCATGGCACTGGGCGCTTTCGCGGCGCTCCGCCAGCAGAACATCAAGCGCCTGATGGCCTATTCCTCGATCGGCAATGTCGGCTACGTGCTGCTGGGGCTCGCCAGCGGCAGCGAGAAGGGCATCGAGGCGGTGGTGTTCTATCTCGCCATCTACCTGGTGATGACGCTGGGCGTGTTCGCCACCATCCTTATGATGAAGCGCCGCGACGTCATGCTGGAGAACATCTCGGATCTGGGCGGCCTCGCGCGCAACCAGCCGATGATGGCCTTCGCGATGCTGATCTTCATGTTCTCGCTGGCCGGCATCCCGCCGCTCGCGGGCTTCTGGGGCAAGCTCTACATCTTCATCGCGGCCGTGGAGGCCAAGCTCTATATCCCAGCGGTACTGGGCGTCCTGGCGTCGGTCGTGGCGTCCTACTACTATCTGCGCATCGTCAAGGTGATGTACTTCGACGAACCGGCCGAGGCTCTCGACCGTCCGGTCTTCGGCATCAACCGTGCCGTGGCCCTGGTCGCCGCTTTCCTGGTGGCGGTCTTCTCCTTGCTCCCGCAACCGCTCAGCCTGATCGCCGCGGCGGCCGCCAAGGGCCTGTTCCCGTGATCCATACGCCCGTCCTGCCGGACGGGTGGTCGCTGGTCGCTCTGGACAGCGTCGGCAGCACCAACGATGAGGCCGCGCGGCTGGCCGATGGCGGCGCCCCCGAAGGCACTGTTGTATGGGCCCGCGAGCAACACGGCGGGCGTGGTCGCCGGGGCCGGAGCTGGGCATCGCCGCCCGGCAATCTTTACAGCTCGACCATTCTGCGCCCCGAGTGTCCGGCAGCGCGCGCTGCCGAGCTCGGTTTCGTGGCAGCCCTTGCCGTGGGCGACCTCGTGCCTCCGTCCCGTGCTATTCGTCTGAAATGGCCCAACGACGTGTTGGTTGACGGCGGAAAGATCGCCGGGATTCTTCTTGAAAGCGCGATTGCCCAGGACGGCAGGGTCGAACACGTGGTTGCCGGGATCGGTATCAACGTCGCCTTTGCGCCACAGCTTGCCGAGATGCGCTATCCCGGCGCCTCGCTGGGCGGCACCGTGGAAGCGGCCCTCGAAGGCCTGACCCGTGCCCTTGCGACGCGGCTTGCCCAGTGGCGTCGCGACGGGTTCGGCGTGGTTCGCGAAGCCTGGCTCGCCCAGGCGGGGCCGCTCGGCGCCGAAGTCGATGTCCGGCTGGGTGAGGGGCTGGTGCGGGGGCGCTTCGCAGGGCTGGATCACGAAGGGGCTCTGTTGCTGGATACGGCCGACGGTCCACGCAAGATCGTGTCGGGTGAATTGCTGGGCCGGGCGGCCTGAGGAGACTCCGGGATGCTGCTCGCCATCGATGTCGGCAACACCAACTCGAAGTTCGCAGTCTTCGACGGCGACAAGCTCGTATCGCAGTTCCGCCTGCGGACCGAGGCCAAGCGCACCGCCGACGAATACGCCGCCTGGCTGACGCAGCTCATGCACCTGCAGGGCTTCAACCCCGAGTCGATCACAGGCGCGATCCTGGCGAGCGTGGTGCCGCAGGTGAACCCCAACATTCGCCGACTGTGCGAGATCTACTTCAAGACCAAGCTGCTGATCGTCGGCGAGCCGGACTGCGAACTCGGCATCAAGGTCCTGATCGACCGTCCGCAGGACGCCGGCCCCGACCGTCTCGTCGGCATCATCGCGGGCTACAAGAAATACGGCGGACCACTCATCACCATCGACTTCGGCAGCGCCACGACTTTCGATCTTGCCGACAAGGACGGTAATTTCGTCGGTGGCGTGCTGGCGCCTGGCGTCGAGCTGACCATCGAATCCTTCTATTTGATGACGGCGCGGCTGCCGCGCATCCGCGTCGAGAAGCCTGCCAGGATCATTGGCAAGGCGACGGTGCCCGCCATGCAGTCCGGCATTTTCTGGGGCTATGTCGGCCTGATCGAAAGTCTGATCAGGCGCATCCGCGACGAGTACGGCGAACCGATGAAGGTGATAGCGACGGGCGGCCTCGCTACTGTCTTCAAGGACGAGATCGGCCTGTTCGACGCGATCGAGCCCGACCTGATGTCGCTCGGTCTGCTGGAAATCTGGCAGCGCAACCGCCGATGACCGTTCCGTCGAACGACGAGCTGCTGTTTCTCGCCCTGGGAGGGGCGGGCGAGATCGGCATGAACCTCAATCTCTACGGTCATGCCGGCAAATGGCTGATGGTCGATCTCGGTATCGGCTTTGCCGACGACACCATGCCGGGCGTCGACGTCGTGATGCCGGATCCGGCATTCATCGTCGAACGCCGGGCCGATCTGGTCGGCATTGTGTTGACGCATGCACACGAAGATCATCTCGGCGCCGTCGCCGATCTGTGGCCTCAGCTCAAGGCGCCGGTCTATGCCACGCCTTTCGCGGCGTCCGTCCTGCGTCGCAAGCTGATCGAGGCCGGTCTGCGCGACGTCGTGCCGGTCACGGAGATTCCACTCGGCGGCAGGTTCGAGCTGGCGCCGTTCGAGCTCGAAATGATCACCATGACGCACTCCATCCTGGAGCCCAACGCGCTGGCGATCCGCACCAAATTCGGCACGGTGTTCCATACCGGCGACTGGAAGATCGATCCCGAGCCCCTGCTGGGCGACACCACCGACGAAGCCATGCTGAAGCGCATTGGCGACGAGGGGGCGCTCGCCATGATCTGCGACAGCACCAACGTCTTCGTCGAGGGCGAGGCGGGCTCCGAAGCCAAGGTGCGTGCCAACCTCGAGAAGCTGGTGCGTGGCCACAAGGGCCGCGTCGCCGTTACCTGCTTTGCTTCCAACCTGGCGCGTGTCGAGAGCGTCGCCCTGGCGGCCGTCGCGGCGGGCCGTCATCCTGTCCTGTCGGGGCGCGCCTTGCAGCGCATGGTCGAGGCTGCGCAGGAGTGCGGCTACCTGCTCGACTTTCCCGAATGCGTGCCGGAGCAGCAGGCGGGCTTTCTGCCCCGCGACAAGGTGCTGTTCATCTGCACCGGCAGCCAAGGCGAGCCGCGCGCCTCCATGGCCAAGCTCGCCAATGGCGATCATCGCGACCTGGTTCTGGAGGAGGGCGATACGGCGATCTTCTCGTCGCGCGTCATTCCCGGCAACGAACGTTCGGTTGGCCGGCTGCAGAATGCGCTGATGGCGCGCGGTGTCGAAGTGATCACCGACCGCGAGGCGGACATCCATGTGTCGGGCCACCCGGCGCGCGACGAGTTGGTGCGTGTCTATCAATGGGTGCGCCCCAAGATCGCCGTGCCGGTGCATGGCGAGGTTCGCCATATGGTCGAACACGCAGCCCTAGCGCGGGCCTGCCAGGTTCCCGAGACGGTCGTGGCCCCCAACGGCACTCTCGTGCGGCTGGCGCCGGGGCCGGCTGAAATCGTCGACCATGTACCATCCGGCAGGCTGGCGCGGGATGGTGACGGGCTGGTGCCTCTCGACGGTGAATCCCTGCGCGAACGGCGCAAGCTTCTTTGGAATGGAGCTGCCGCGGCTACTCTGGTGATCGATCGGCAGGGCAGGGCTGTCGCACCGCCCAAGGTATCGCTGCGGGGGATCGACGACGCTGAGGGGGAAATTGGCGAGGCGATTGTCGCGGGGCTCAGCGAAATGCTGGCCGATCTCAGCGCATCGGAGCGCGGCGACGACGCCCGGATCGAGGAAGCAGCCCGACAGGCCGTGCGGCGCGTCGTGCGCGCGCACCTCGGCAAGAAGCCGTTGACGGACGTACACATCGTCCGCATCTAAGGGCCAGCCCGTGGAGAGACCGATGATCGGACGCCTCAATCACATCGCCATTGCCGTGCCGGATCTGGACAAAGCCAGCGAACTCTATCGCTCCGTGATGGGAGCGAAGGTGAGCGCGCCCAAGGCGCAGCCGGCGCACGGCGTGACGGTGGTGTTTGTCGAACTGCCCAATACCAAGATCGAGCTGCTGCATCCCCTGGGCGAGAAGTCGCCGATCGCAAATTTCCTGGCGCGTAATGCCGATGGCGGCATTCATCATGTCTGCTACGAGGTCGAGGATATCTACTCGGCCCGCGACAAGCTCAAGGCGCAGGGTGCCCGCGTTCTTGGCGACGGCGAGCCCAAGATCGGTGCGCACGACAAGCCGGTCCTGTTCCTGCATCCCAAGGACTTCAACGGCACGCTGATCGAGCTCGAGCAGGTTTAGGAGGGAGCGTTCGCCATGAGCTGGGCTACCGGCGTCATGGTCTACTTCGTGATCTGGTGGACCGTGCTCTTTTGCATTCTGCCGCTGGGTGTCCGGCGTGTGGAAAATCCAGGCAGAGGCCAGGAGCATGGCGCGCCCGAGAAGCCGGATCTCGTTCGCAAGGCGATAATCACGACCATCGTCGCGGCCATCCTATGGGTCGGATTCTATGTCCTCCACGAGGCCGATGTTTTCAGCTTCCGGCGGTTGGAAGGCAGCTGAATCAACGCCTTAAGTCTACTTCGTAAGCCATTGAAAACAAAAAGAAACGGCGGATCAAAGATCCGCCGTTCCTCTACCCCCGAAACTCGTCGTAGGCGGCTTTGAACCGCTCTCCTCCCTAAACTCGGGCTGCGCCCAAGGCATAGGCTCTTTACCTTGGGTTATGGACCTTGCCAAGACCTTTTCTTTCGAGCGTCAGGGCTTCCACAGAACATTTGTTGTGGCCAGTGGTCGTTCGTCGACAAACAAATGTCCGCACTGTTTCGCTGATCATCCGATGACCACGTATTTGATCACGAAGAGTACGGCGAGAACTCCGACGGCTGGATGAACATCGCGGAAGCGGCCAGCGGCGATCTTGATTCCGGCGTACGAGATAAATCCAAAAGCGATGCCGTCGGCAATCGAGAAGGTGAAGGGCATCGCGAGCGCGGTGATCACCGCGGGCGCGGCTTCCGTGATGTCGTTCCATTCCACTTCCGTGAGGCCGCGCGCCATCAGACAGGCGACATAGAGAAGTGCCGGCGCCGTTGCGTACGGCGGAATCGAACCAGCGAGTGGTGCCACGAACAGCGCGAGCAGGAATAGAACGCCGACGGCTGCCGCTGTCAGACCCGTCCGGCCACCGGCGTTGATGCCGGATGCGCTCTCGATATAGCTCGTGGTCGTTGACGTCCCGACCGCGGCACCAATC
>Ga0102832_1002052_pt1 | contig 13240 bp, 9 predicted proteins | sample EBPBio282013_DNA_FD_88942 | JGI IMG/M metagenome (GOLD analysis project Ga0102832, IMG submission 88942) | Wastewater treatment Type I Accumulibacter community from EBPR Bioreactor in Madison, WI, USA - Reactor 2_5/28/2013_ DNA (Illumina Assembly) | ecosystem: Engineered > Bioreactor > EBPR >...
ACGACGGCCGGGTCTCGTTCCACCACCACGAGGTCGTGGGCGCGCGCATCACCCGCAAGCGCATGCAGACCCTGCGCTTCTCCACCGAGACCACCGACCAGGTGTGCGACCTCGTCGCGCTGCACCTGCGCTTCCACGGCTACGGCGACGGCGAGTGGACCGACTCCGCCGTCCGGCGCTACGTCCGCGACGCCGGCGACCAGCTCGTCCGTCTGCACAAGCTGACCCGCGCCGACTGCACGACGCGCAACAAGCGCAAGGCCGACCGCCTCGCCCGCACCTACGACGAGCTCGAGGAGCGGATCGACCGGCTGTCGGAGGAGGAGGAGCTCGCGGCGATCCGTCCGGCCCTCGACGGCAACGCGATCATGGCGATCCTCGGCATCCCGCCCGGCCGCGAGGTCGGCGAGGCCTACCGCTTCCTGCTCGAGCTGCGCCTCGACCAGGGCCCGATGAGCGACGCCGACGCCGAGTCGGCGCTGCGCGCCTGGTGGGCCGCGCGGCCGTAGGGGGCGGGCTCAGATGTCGTCGCGGTCGGCGTTGCCGCCGCGTCGGAGGTAGTCGCGCAGGCTCGGCGGGGTGTCCGGGCCCGGCAGCGCCGGCGGGGCGCCGTCGACCAGCACGCCGTCGCGCCGCAGCCACCTGGCCAGCGCGCCGTCGCCCTCGCACAGCACCGGGCCGAGGGCGGCCGCGCCGACGAGCAGGAAGCCGAAGCCGACGAACCACGTCACGAACGACATGCCGACGCCGACGAAGCCGAACTGCTCGACGTTGCCCTCGAGCACGCGCGGCATCCAGATGCGGGCCGCGCCGGCGTAGATCGCGGCACCGAGGCCGGTGATCAGGCCGGTCGGCAGCAGCGGCCGCCAGCGGACGTGGCCGCGCAGGAACTGGTGCGACGACCACCACCACAGCCCGACGGCCCCGGCGACGCCGACCAGCCACGACAGCACCGACGCCGGCCCGACGAGCAGCCGCCCGATCGAGCCGACGGTCGCGAGGAAGGCGCACGTGCCGGCGAGCCAGGTGAGCGCGCGCCGCTTGTCCTGGATCGCACCCGCGGCCGGGCGCCGCCACGCCCTCAGGTAGACCCGCTGCACCGCGGTGGTGAACGAGATGGCGAACAGCACCGTGAGCAGCAGGCCCAGCAGGCTGGTCGAGGCCTTGATGTCGTCGGCCGAGGCGAACGCGCCCTGGATGAAGCTGAGGCTGTCGCCAGACAGGCCGAGCCGCTCGGCGAGCTCGTCGAGCACGCCGCGCTGGAGGCGGGGCGGCAGGAACGCTGCGACGACGAGGAGCAGGGGCAGCAGCGAGACGAACGCCTTGGCCGCGAGGGCGATCGAGCGCTCGACGAACTCCATCTCGAGCAGCCGCGCCCACAGGCGCCCGACGACGGACTCGTCGAGCCACTCGACGACGGGCGCGGCACGCTCCCGGGCCGAGGCGAGCAGCCCCGGCCCGGGCGGCGGAGATCCGGTCCCCGCCATGGATCAGCCGGCGCCGACCCCGGCGGGCTCCTCGTCGGCCGCGACGGCGCCGTCGGCCTCTGCTGCCTCGACCGCACGTCCCGTGGCCACGAAGAACTCGAGCACCACCAGCGCGATCACCGCGAAGAACGTCGTCCACAGCAGCAGCGAGCCCGTGACCTGGTCGGAGGTCAGCACCACGGCGACGGCGATACCGATGATGAGCACGCGCCACACGCCCGCGCTCTTGGCGAAGAACGAGCCGATCGGCGCGAGCGGGCCGTGGGCCGCCCGCCCGCCGGCGCCGCCGAGGCCGCCGGAGAGCGCACCGCGCACCGCGGTGGCGGCGGCGCCCTTGCTCAGGAACCAGCCGATGATCACGAGGATCAGGCCGAGCACGAACCCGGCGCGGACGGCGTCGAGCAGGAACGAGGTGAGGATGATGAAGAACGCCCGCTCGGCCAGCGCGAACGGCGTGTTCTGCAGGCTCAGCGACACCTCGTTCTGGCCCCACACCATGCCGAGGCGGATGACGAGCATCCCGAGGATGATCGCGACGCCGACGGCGATGGTCATCTTCGGACGGTTCCGAGAGAGCAGGATCGCGCCGACGAACATGAGCAGGACGACGTAGATCAGCCACTGCGCGACCGGCTGCCCGAGCTGGTAGAAGGTCTGCGCCCGCTGGAGCTCCTGCGACTGCAGCAGGACGATCTGGCGGTCGGCCACCGGCGGCACGGGGATGTTGGCCGCGAACGACAGGCCACGGTCCACGAGGGCCTGCTTCACCAGGGTGATGAGCTCGCCGGTGTCGAGGACGACCTGCCCGTTGGTGACCGTCACGGCGCCGTCGGTCTTGCCCTCGAGGGCGTTGACGATCGCCTGCTGCGCCTGGCGGTTGATGGTGACCCAGACGTTGGCGAACTGGTCGCTGTCGAGGACCTCGGTCACGGTGCGCTGCACGAGGCTGTTGACGCCCGAGGCGATCGGCACCGAGAGGGCCGAGAGCTTCGGGTAGTCGACGAGCAGCTCCTGGATCCGCTGCTGCGCGTTCAGCTGGTCGATCAGCACCGTGCTGACCTTGGTGCCGACCGCCTCCTTGATGGTGGGGTCCTGTGCCAGCGGCGCGACGGTGGCGACGTAGCGCTCGGTGTCGGTGATCGTTCGCTGGGCCCAGAAGGCGGTGAGCGCCAGCGGCAGCAGCAGCGCCGCGACGATGAGCACCACCCAGGCGCCGAAGCTCCTGCCGTCGAACCGGCGCTTGTGCGCCAGCTGCTCGTTGCTCGCCTCCAGCTCCGCGATGCGGGCCTTGAGCTCGTTGACGTCCTGGTCCGACACGGCGAACCCCCTCCTCGTGACGCCCGTGAGCCTAGGGGTCGCCGTCCCGGGGCATCCTCACCTCCCCAGGATTACGCCGAGCCGTGACCTGCCGGCCCCGCCGGCCCGGCTCAGTCGGGGAGGGCCTGAGGATCGGCGGCCCAGCGGCTCGCCGGGTCGCGCCGCTCGCGCGAGAGGGCCCACCAGGCCCCGACGACGGCCAGCGCCGCGAGCCACGCCGACACGAAGGCCGACTGGCCGGTGAGGGGCGCCGTGAAGGCCGCTGCGGTGAGGCCCGCGACGATGGCGACGTTCACCGCGACGTCGTAGAGGGAGAACACGCGGCCGCGCGCGGTGTCGTCGACGTCCTCCTGGACGATCGTGTCCGAGGCGACCTTGACCGCCTGGCCGCCGAGGCCGATGAAGAAGCCCGCGAGCAGCAGGCCCGGCAGGGATCCCAGCGACGAGCCGATCGCGGCGACGACGCCGCCGAGCACGAGCATGACGGCCTGCCACACGACGATGCCGACGGCCTTGCTGGCCTTGGGCGTCGCGACGGCACCCACGAACGCGCCCGCGCCGGCCGCCCCGATCGTCAGGGTGAGCGCCCCGATCGCCTTCTCGGTGTCGTCGGGGAACAGCAGCCCGCGGCACTGCAGCACCGCGAGGCACGTCGCGATGCCGAACATGACGCGGTGCACCATGACCAGGCCGATCGCACGCGCGGCGGGCCGCCGCTCCGCCAGGTGGCGGGCGCCGGCCACCAGGCCGCGGACGACGTCGCCGGCGCTCTCGACGGTGGCGCCCTCGTCGGGCCCGAGCTGGTCGCGGCGCAGCCGCTGGGCCACCCCGGAGGCGAGGACGTAGGCCCCGGCCGCGCACGCGAGCACCACGACCGACCCCTGGTCGCCGCCGCCCGCGACGCTGCGGATCCCGACGCCGAGCACACCTCCGAGCACCGAGGCGATCGTGCCCGCCGTGGGCGCGACGGCGTTGCCGGTGACGAGGTAGCGGTCGGCCACCACGTGCGGCAGGCCGGCCGACAGCGCGGCGAGGATGAACCGGTTGACGCCGAGGGTCACCAGCACCCAGAGGGCCAGCAGCCAGTCGTCGCGCCCCGAGGCGACGACGACGCCGAGCCCCACGACCAGCACCGCGCGGACGAGGTTGGCGTAGACGAGCACCGACCGGCGCCGCCAGCGGTCGAGGAAGACGCCGGCGAACGGGCCGATGAGCGAGTAGGGCAGCAGCAGGATCGCGAAGGCGAGCGCCACCGCGCCGGCCGTCGGCTGCCGCTCGGGGGAGAACAGGACGAAGGTCGCGAGCGAGGCCTGCACGAGGCCGTCGCCGAGCTGGCCGGCCAGGCGCGCGCCGACGATGAGCCGGAACCCGCGCACGCCGAGGATCGCGCGCAGGCCGACGCCGTCGGTCCCGGTGCGGCCAGCCATGCCGGGGACGCTAACAGCACGCCTGCGGCCCGCCACCGCACCGCCGCCACCCGGCGGGAGCGGCGGCGGCGTCCGCCCGCAACGGCAGGAGGCCGGCCCCCTCGCGGGGACCGGCCTCCTCAAGCCGAACGGTCGAGCTGGTCGGGCATGCGCCCGGCGTCAGCGCTCGACGGTGCCGGCGATGAAGTCCTCGACGGCCTGCTTGGCCTGCTCGTCGGTGTACTGCACCGGCGGCGACTTCATGAAGTACGACGACGCCGAGAGGATCGGGCCGCCGATGCCGCGGTCCTTGGCGATCTTCGCCGCGCGGATGGCGTCGATGATGATGCCGGCCGAGTTCGGGGAGTCCCACACCTCGAGCTTGTACTCGAGCGAGAGCGGGATGTCGCCGAAGTTGCGGCCCTCGAGGCGCACGAACGCCCACTTGCGGTCGTCGAGCCACGCGACGTAGTCGGACGGGCCGATGTGGACGTTGCGCGGGGCGATCTCGTCCTTGAGCTGCGAGGTGACCGACTGGGTCTTGGAGATCTTCTTGGACTCCAGGCGCTCGCGCTCGAGCATGTTCATGAAGTCCATGTTGCCGCCGACGTTGAGCTGGTAGGTCCGGTCGACGGTGACGCCGCGGTCCTCGAACAGCTTCGCGAGCACGCGGTGCGTGATGGTCGCGCCGACCTGCGACTTGATGTCGTCGCCGACGATCGGCACACCGGCGTCCTCGAACTTCTTCGCCCACTCGGGGGTGCCGGCGATGAAGACGGGCAGCGCGTTGACGAACGCGACCTTGGCGTCGATGGCGCACTGCGCGTAGAAGCGCGCGGCGTCCTCGGAGCCCACGGGCAGGTAGCAGACGAGGACGTCGGCCTGCACCTCGCGGAGGCGGGCGACGACGTCGACCGGCTCGAGCTCGGACTCGGTGACCATCTCGCGGTAGTACTTGCCGAGGCCGTCGTAGGTGTGGCCGCGCTCGACGGTCACGCCGGTCGGCGGGACGTCGCAGATCTTGATGGTGTTGTTCTGGCTGGCGCCGATGGCGTCAGCGAGGTCGAGGCCGACCTTCTTGCCGTCGACGTCGAAAGCGGCGACCCACTCGATGTCGTTGACGTGGTAGTCGCCGAACTGGACGTGCATCAGGCCGGGGACCGTGCCGCTCGGGTCGGCGTCCTTGTAGTACTCGACGCCCTGAACCAGCGACGCGGCGCAGTTGCCGACGCCGACGATGGCTACGCGTACCGAACCCATCGGGATTCCTCTCTCACTCACCGTGGGCGGTCGGGTAGGTCCCGGCCCCGGACGAGGTGGTCACCGGCTGCCCCGACGGGGTACCGGACTTCTTCGTGGTGTGGCTGGTGGTGGTGCTGGTCTGGCTGTTCTCGGCGCGGTCGCTGCTGCGCTCGGTCGCGATGAGCTCGTCGAGCCATCGGACCTCGCGCTCGACGCTGTCGAGGCCGTGCTGCTGCAGCTCGAGGGTGTAGCTGTCGAGCCGCTCGCGGCTGCGCGCCAGCGACTGCTTGAGGGTGTCGAGGCGCTCCTCGAGGCGCGACCGGCGCCCCTCGAGGATTCGCATGCGCACCGACGCCTCGGTGCGGCCGAAGAACGCCAGGCGGACGCCGAAGCGCTCGTCCTCCCAGGTGTCCGGGCCGGCCTCGCCGATCAGCTGCTGGAACTGCTCCTTGCCCTCCGCGGTGAGGCGGTACACGATCCGTGCGCGCTTGCCGGACAGGCCGCCGGCCTCGCCCTCGCCGTCCTCGACCAGCCACCCGCGGGCGACGAGGTCCTTGAGGCAGGGGTAGAGCGAGCCGTACGAGATCGTGTGGAAGGGCCCGAGCACGCCCGAGAGCCGCTTGCGCAGCTCGTAGCCGTGCATCGGGGACTGGTCGAGCAGCCCGAGGATGGCGAGCTCGAGGACGCCGCTGCGCTTGGTGCTGCGCGGAGCCATCGGGCCACCTCCTCACCGATCGGGTCGTTCGATGTATCGGATCGATACATCGAGCCGGACTGTACGGCGCTCGGCGTCCGGCTGCAAACTCCGGCAAGCACCCCCGCGTGTCGCCGTCCGGCCACCGGTGCTCCGCCGCCGGTTCCGCCGCAGGTCAGGGCCCGTTCACCCCGCCTCCGAGACCTCGGTCACGCGTCAGGGGGACACGCCCTCCGGAGGCGGGGGACCCTCCCCTCGGCGTCCGAGGCCCGGGGCGGCGGCGGCCTGCGCCGCCTAGGCTTGCGGGATGGCAGCACCCCGCCAGCCGTCGCACCGGGCCAGCCGCATCCGCGGCGACCGCCCGGCCGAGCCGTCGCGCGCACCGCTGCCCGAGCCCGAGCAGGTGGCCGATCCCGCGCGGCCCCGCCACCTCGTCGACCACGGCCTCGCCATCCGCGGCATCGTCGAGCGCATCCGCACGGGCGACCTCCTGCTCCGCGAGGAGCACACCGACGCCGACGACTACCTGCTGCGGGCCGCGCGCAACCACGGCGAGGCCACCGAGCGGCCGTGCCCCCTGTGCCGCTCCGAGGAGCTCGTGCACGTCACGTACGTGTTCGGCGACGAGCTCGGCCCCTACTCCGGCCGCGTCAAGGCGTCGGCCGAGCTGCCGGTGATGGCCTACGAGCACGGCTTCTTCCGCGTGTACGTCGTCGAGGTGTGCACGAGCTGCCGGTGGAACCACATCACGCTCGACTACGTGCTCGGCGACGGCGTGCCCCGCCGTCCGATCCGCCGGCCGGCAGACCTCCTCGACTGACCCAGGTGCCCGGCGCCACGGTTGGCGGCGTCCCGCAGGGGGTAGACGACGTCCGGTGAGCGGTCCTCCCGCCGTCCCGACGCACCCGAGTCGGTCGCGCGCGTGAGCACCGCCACACCGCCACGGATTTCGTGACCGGGCCCGCAACCTGGGACCGTCGTCGTACGTCGCACCCTTGTGCGCTCCGACCAGGAGCGCCGCTTCCCCAGCTGAGGATGACCGCGTGAAGATCGACTACCCCCGCGCCGGACGCACCGGCGTGCGCCGCTGGCTGCCGTCGTGGCGGCTCGTCGTCGGGGTCATCACCCTCGGCGTCGTCGGCGCTGTCGCGCTCTTCGCGTTCCTGGTCTGGCGCACGGAGGTGCCCGAGCCCAACGAGCTCGCCACCGCCCAGACGTCGATCGTCTACTGGAGCGACGGCACCACCGAGATGGGCCGCATCGGCGACGCCAACCGTGTGTCGGTGCCGCTGTCGGAGGTGCCGCTGGACACCCAGCACGCCGTCCTCGCCGCGGAGGACCGCGACTTCTACGAGCACGGCGGCTTCTCGCCGACGGGCATCGGCCGCGCGATCTGGAACAACGTGTCCGGCGGCGACGTCCAGGGCGGCTCGACCATCACCCAGCAGTACGCGAAGAACGCGTTCCTCACCCAAGAGCGCAGCTTCACGCGCAAGGCCCAGGAGCTGCTGCTCGCCGTCAAGCTCGAGACCTCGGTGAGCAAGGACCAGATCCTCGAGGACTACCTCAACACCATCTACTTCGGCCGCGGCGCCTACGGCATCCAGGTCGCGTCGCAGCAGTACTTCGGCAAGGACGTCGCCGAGCTCACCGTGTCGGAGTCGGCCGCGCTCGCCGCGATCATCCGCTCCCCCGGCAACTACGACCCGGCCGACAAGGACAACGTCGAGCGCCTCAAGGGCCGCTGGAACTACGTCCTGGACGGCATGGTGGCCAAGGGGTGGCTGACGCAGGAGCAGAAGGACGCCACGGAGTTCCCGGAGTTCCAGGAGTCCAAGCCCGCCAACAAGTTCGCCGGCCCCAACGGCTACCTGCTGCAGTCGGTGCTGCGCGACCTCGAGGCCAAGGGCATCGCCACCGAGGACGAGCTCAACCGCGGCGGCCTGCGCATCGTGTCGACCTTCCAGCGCAAGGCGCAGATCGCTGCGCTCGAGGCCGTGCGCGACGAGGCGCCGACGTCGGGCACCAAGGGCCTGCGCATCGGCATGGTGGCCGTGAAGCCGGGCACCGGCGAGGTCGTCGCGATGTACGGCGGCAAGGACTACCTGACCAACCAGGTCAACAACGCCACCCAGGCCATCGGCCAGGCGGGCTCGACGTTCAAGCCCTTCGCCCTCGCCGCAGGCGTCGAGAAGGGCATCTCGCTCGACTCCACCTGGAACGGCGACAGCGGCATCTCCATCGACGACTACGTCGTGAACAACTACGGCGACCGGTCCTGGGGCAAGATCTCGCTGCTCAAGGGCACCGAGGAGTCGGTCAACTCCGTGTATGTCGCGCTGTCGAAGGAGGTCGGCTACGACGCCGTCGCCGACGCCGCCCGCCGCGCCGGCATCACCACCGACACCCTGCAGCCCGTGCGCTCCGTCGCGCTGGGCGTCGCCTCGCCGCATGTCATCGAGATCGCCGACTCCTACGCCACCTTCGCCGCCCGCGGCGTGCACGTCGACTACACGTTCGTCTCGGAGGTGCGCGGCCCCAACGGCGGCGTGCTGTTCAAGTACGACGCCGTGCAGGTCCAGGCCTTCGACTCCAACACCGCCGACGTCGTGAACTACGCGCTGCGCCGCGTCGTCACCGACGGCACCGGCTTCGCGGCCAAGGCGCTCGGCCGGCCCGCGGCCGGCAAGACCGGCACGACCAACGGCAACAAGTCGGCGTGGTTCGCCGGCTACACGCCCGACCTCGCGGCGGCGGTGATGCTGGTCAAGGACGGCGCCGACGGCAAGCCCACCACCCTGTCCGGCGTCGGCGGCATGTCGTCGGTGACGGGCGGCTCGTTCCCCGCGCGGATCTGGACGGCGTTCATGCGCGGGGCCCTCGAGGGCACCGAGGCCACGCCGTTCGTCGAGCCGGCAGACTTGCCGACCGCCGAGCCGACCGTGTCGGTCACGGCGTCGCCCACCGCGACCGCCACGCCGACCCCCACGACGTCGTCCGCGACCCCGACGCCCACGACGTCGTCGGCCCCGCCGACCCCGACCGACTCGCCCACCCCCACGCCGACATCGGACTCGCCGACGCCCACCGCGACCGCGACCGCCACCCCGGCAGCGTCCGCGGCCGGCGCAGCAGCGGGACCCTGATGCCCGTCGTGCGCCGGCGTCCGGCTGGGCGCCCCACGGCGCGCCCGACCGCCGTCGACGCACGCCGGTAGGGCACCATGACGGGCGTGAGCGAGCACGACGCCGGGCGCGGCCAGACCCTCGAGCACGGCGCCGGTGCCGCCACGACGGGCGTCGGCACGGTTCCTCTCGACGCCGTCGTCCTGCCCTCCGAGCACGACCCCTTGGTCGCAGGCGCGGTCGAGCGCATCGGCGGCCCGCTCGGGCGGCGCGTGCGCGGCTGGGCGACCTGGTGGTCGCCGCTGCGGATCCTCGTCGTCCTGTCGGTGTTCTCGTTCCTGCTGGCCTACCTGCAGAAGCTGCCCTGCCGGCTCGAGGGCTTCGCCGGCGACGCCAGCTACGTGAAGCTCTGCTACTCCGACATCCCGCCGCTGTTCGTCGGCCGCGGCTTCGCCGACGGGTTCTTCCCCTACATCCAGAACTTCGGCGACCGCCCGCTCGAGTACCCGGTGCTGACCGGCTACTTCATGCAGGTCGCGTCCTGGCTGACCGGCAGCGACGGCACCGACCGCGGCCTGGCGTTCTTCGACTGGAACGCCCTGCTGCTGTTCGCCTGCCTGCTCGTCACCGTGATCGCCGTCGCGCTCACCGTGCGGCGCCGTCCGTGGGACGCGGCGATGGTCGCGCTCGCACCGGGCGTGATCCTCTGCCTGCTCATCAACTGGGACATGCTCGCCGTCGCGCTCACCGCGGTGTCGATGCTGCTCTGGTCGCGCCGCCACCCCTTCTGGGCCGGCGTCATCCTCGGCCTCGCGATCGCCGCGAAGTTCTACCCGCTGCTGCTCCTCGGCCCGCTGTTCGTGCTGTGCCTGCGGGCGGGCCGGCTGCGGGAGTTCTTCGGCACGGCCGCGGCAGCGCTCGGCGCGTGGGCGATGGTCAACGTGCCGGTCATGTACGTCTCGTTCGACGGCTGGTACGAGTTCTACCGGTTCAGCTCCGAGCGCGGCGTCGACTGGGGCTCGTTCTGGTACTTCCTCGTGATCCTGGGCCACGGCGTTCCGGCCGACTACGTCAACACCGTCGCCGTCGGCCTGCTCGGGCTCCTGTGCATCGGCATCGCGGCCCTCGCCCTCGGGGCCCGCCGCCGTCCGCGCTACGCGCAGCTGGCGTTCCTCGTCGTCGCGGCCTTCTGCGTGACCAACAAGGTCTACTCGCCGCAGTACGTGCTGTGGCTGATCCCGCTCGCGGTGCTGGCCCGCCCGCGCTGGCGCGACTTCCTGATCTGGCAGGCCGGCGAGGTCGTGTACTTCGCGGCCATCTGGTACTTCCTGCTCGGTTACGGCAACGACAACAACAAGGCGCTGCCGGAGGGCTGGTACGCCGCCGCGATCCTCACCCACATCGTGGCGACGCTGTGGTTCGCCGCGATGATCGTGCGCGACATCCTGCGCCCCGAGCACGACCCCATCCGCTCCGACGGCGTCCCCGAGCACGCCGACGACCCCGGCGGCGGCGTCCTCGACGGAGCCCCCGACCTCTGGGGCAGCCGCCTCTACGACGACCGCCCGTCAGACCCCTCCGACGACCTCTCCTCCCCCGACCAGCTCCACGCCACCGCAACCGACCGCCCCTGACCCACACCCGGCCCGTCGTTACGGGTGAAGGTGCCCCTGCTTGCGATAGAAGCAAGGAAAACGCCCCAGGCTGTCCACACCCGCGGCGTGTCGTGGCTGTGGACGGACCGGGCGGCCTCGGCTGAGAAACGCCGGGCAGAGTCCGCCTGTGGACAGCCTGGGGCGGAAAACTTGCTTCTAAGGCAAGCAGGGGCACCTTCACCCCGAACGGCGCTGGCCGAGGGGCGGGGTCAGTCGAGGCCGTGGACGCGGTCGGGGTGGATGCCGGTGAGGCGGACGTCGACGTCGAGCTCGTCGCCGACGGCGGGCAGGACGACGCCGGCCGGCACGCGGACGAGCGAGACCTGCATGTGCGGGGGCTCGGCGAACCACCGCTGGGCGCCGTCGAGATGGAACGGCGAGAGCGCCCGGCCCGCTGCGTCGAGGACGCCGGTGCCGGCGACGACCGCGCGCTGGCGCAGCGACGTGACGGCGCTCGGGGCCTCCATCGCGACGCCGTGCGCGGTGCCGCCGCCGACCACGACCACCGCGCCGTCGCGCGACGCCCGCCGCTGCCGGTAGCCGCTGGCCTCGCCCTTGCGCACGTCGTGCACGGCGAGCACCGTGCCGCGGGCCCGCAGCGCGCCGCGGTCGCCGAGCCACAGCCGGGTGCCGATGCGCGGGTAGACCGCGATGTCGGGCAGGGCCGAGCGCAGCGACGCGAGCTCGACGTCCTCGAGGTGGCTGACCCACAGCGACGCCGCCGACGTCAGTCCGGTGACGGCGTCCTCAGCGCCGGACGCCGACAGGCGCTCGCTCAGGTCGGCGAGCAGCGCCTGCCAGCCCAGCCCCCAGGCCAGCGCCTCCTGCACCCGCGCGCTGGCACCGGCGGGCGGCGCCGGCGCGACGACGGCGTCCTTCCAGCGCGCGCCGGGCACGGCGCGGTGGTCGGTCGAGGGCTGCGAGATCGGCAGGTGCAGCGCGAGCCCCTCCACGACGACGGCGCCCGAGGCCAGGGCCGACGACGTCGAGGAGTCCGACAGCAGCCCGGCGAGGTCGTCGCTGCGCAGACCGAAGCGACCCATCGAGGTCAGGCCCTCGAGCACGACGCGCACCGGGCCGTGTCCGGCGGCCAGGGCGTCCCAGCCGGAACGCGACCCGACCGTGCGCAGCAGCCGCGCGGCGTGGGGCCCGCCGGCGAGCAGCGACCACTCCTCCGCCGCGGCGGCATCGGCCGGCTCGAACGGCGTCAGCACGAGCACGTCGCCGTCGTAGGACCCCAGGACGTCGGCCGCCTCGAACACCGTGCCGACGGCGATGCGGGTGAGGCCGAGGCGCGCGGCCTCGCGCACGCAGCGGGAGATGCCCACTGCGTACCCGTTGCCCTTGGCCACCGGCACGAGGTCGCCGAGTGCGAGGTGGTGGTGAGCCTCGTCGCCGGACGCCGCACCGCCCGGCACGGACCCGATCGCGGCTCGGACGGCGTCGCGCACGCCAGCGGTGTGCGCGCGCCAGCGCTCGGCGTCGACGTGCAGCGTGAACGTCATGGCTCGACCCTAGCGAGCCGGGCTGCACCTCCCCCGGGCCATCGTTGTTGCGACACCGTGATCCCCGACGGCGGATGCCGGCCGCCTTCCGACCACGTCCGCGGGCTACCGTCGTACGACGGGGTTGCGCAGGCACTGCCCCACGACACGAGGGGCGGTCCACCGATGCGTGGCGCACGCGCACTGGCCGGGACGGCGATCGCCGCCGCGGCGCTCATCACAATCGCGGGCTGCGGCAGCAGCTCCGGCGGCACTGCGACGACGACGCCGAGCGGGGGCACGAGCGCGTCGGCGTCGCAGCCGCAGGGCAACGGGCTCGCGGACAAGTCGCCGGACGAGATCCTCGAGGCTGCCGCCGCTGCGGCGAAGGCGCAGTCGTCGGTCCACGTGGCCGGCTCCATCACGCAGGGCAGCGAGACCATCTCGATGGACCTCCGGCTCGACAAGTCGGCGGGCGGCACGGGGACGCTCACCGTCGAGGGCGCCACGTTCGAGATCATCGCGACGCCGGACGCCGCCTACGTGCGTGCCGACGCCGCCACCTGGGAGAAGCAGTTCGGGGCCGGCGCCGGCGAGCTGCTCGGCGACAAGTGGATCAAGGCCACCAAGGGCGACGGCCTCGAGGAGCTCGCGTCGCTGGCCGACTACTCCGGCTTCATGTCGCAGATCCTCGACAACCCGGCGAGCCTGTCGAAGACGGCCACGACCACCGTCGACGGCGTCGAGGTCGTGGGACTCAAGGACAAGTCCGGGACGCTGTACGTCGCGACGCAGGGCGAGCCGCTGCCAGTGGCGCTCGACGGCGGCAA
>Ga0102832_1002053_pt1 | contig 13240 bp, 10 predicted proteins | sample EBPBio282013_DNA_FD_88942 | JGI IMG/M metagenome (GOLD analysis project Ga0102832, IMG submission 88942) | Wastewater treatment Type I Accumulibacter community from EBPR Bioreactor in Madison, WI, USA - Reactor 2_5/28/2013_ DNA (Illumina Assembly) | ecosystem: Engineered > Bioreactor > EBPR >...
CCGGCGGGGCGCCGCTGACGCCGCGCAGCGATGGCTGGCAGGCCGGCGCCGCGCCCCCGGCCTGCCGGGCTGATCGTCGGAGAGAGCCTTGTCCGTCCAGCTTCACCGGGCAATCGACATCCTCGAGCTGATCGAGGCGGCCGAACGCCCGCTCGCCCTCGGCGCCATCGCCGCGAAGGTCGGCATCGAGCGGACGGCTCAGCTCTACCCGCCGTACCCCTACGACCGGAACCGGCCGATCGTGCAGCAGGGCGCGGTGGTCGACGGCGTGTGGCAGCAGACGGCGCCGCCCCAGTCGCAGCAGCGGGCCGCGGTGGTCCCGGATATCCCGGCAGGGGCGGTCGAGGCCCTCGCGGGCACGGGCGAGGGGCTCGCGTCGCTCACCGACATGCTCGGGCCGGACACCAAGGGCATCGGCTCCAACTCCTGGGTCATCAGCGGCGATCTCACCGACACCGGCAAGCCGCTGCTCGCCAACGACCCGCATCTCGGCGCGATGATGCCGAGCATCTGGTACCAGGTCGGGCTGCACTGCACGACGGTGTCGGCGGCCTGCCCCTACGACATGGCCGGCTACTCCTTCAGCGGCCTGCCGGGCATCGTCATCGGCCACAACCAGACCATCGCCTGGGGCTTCACCAACCTGGGCCCGGACGTCACGGACCTCTACCTCGAGAAGGTCGACGGCGACAGCTACGTGGTGGGCGGGCAGCGCAAGCCCCTCACGACCCGGCAGGAGACGATCAAGGTCGCGGGCGGCGAGGACGTCGTCATCACCGTCCGCGAGACCGAGCACGGGCCGCTCATGTCCGACGTGTCCGAGGAGCTGCGCGGCGTCGGGGCCGATGCGCCGGCGGGCGCCGGGGCGCCCGAGCGCGGCGAGGGCTACGCCGTGGCGCTGCGGTGGACCGCCCTGACCGCCGGCCGCACGATGGACGCCGTCGACCAGCTCAACCGCGCCCAGACCTGGGAGGACTTCCGCGCCGCCGCGTCGCTGTTCGAGGTGCCGGCCCAGAACCTCATCTACGCCGACGTATCGGGCAACATCGGCTACCAGACGCCGGGCCGCATCCCGATCCGCGCGGGGTACGACGGCAAGTACCCCGCACTGGGCTGGGACCCCGAGCAGAGGTGGACCGGGTACGTCCCCTTCGCCGCGCTGCCGAACGTCTACAACCCCGACGAGGGCTGGATCGTGACGGCCAACCAGGCCTCGGTGTACGAGGACTACCCGTACTTCCTCACCGACGACTGGTCGTACGGCACTCGCAGCCAGCGCATCGTCGACCTGGTGCGGCTCGCCACCGCCGAGGGCCGCAAGGTCGGCGCCGACGAGCTGCGCAGCATCCAGTTCGACGCCTGGAACGAGAATGCGTCGTTCCTCGTGCCGAGGCTGCAGGAGGCGCAGGTCAGCGGCAGCGCCGCCGAGGCGGTGGCGCTGTTCGCCGGCTGGGACTTCGAGCAGGGGGCCGACTCCGCACCGGCCGCGTTCTTCAACGCGTTCTGGCGCAACCTGCTGCTGGACGTGTTCGGCGACGAGCTGCCGGCCGACCACCTGCCCGACGGCAACGACACGTGGTTCACCGTCGTCCGCGAGCTCTGGGACCAGCCCGACGACGCCTGGTGGGACGACACCCGCACCGGCGAGGTCCGCGAGACGCGCGACGAGGCCGTGTCGAAGGCGCTGCAGGAGGCCGCCGACGAGATGGCTGCGCTGCAGGGCTCCGACCCTGCCGCGTGGCGGTGGGGCGCGATGCACACCCTCACGGTGGAGAACCAGACGTTCGGGCAGTCCGGCATCGCCCCGATCGAGGCGCTGTTCAACCGCGGGCCGATCGAGACCTCGGGCGGCAAGGACATCGTCAACGCCACGGGGTGGAGCGCGCCCGACGGCTACCAGGTCGACTGGGTGCCGTCGATGCGCATGGTGGTGGACCTCGCCGACTTCGACCGCTCGACCTGGGTGAACCTCACGGGCAACAGCGGGCACGCCTACCACCGCAACTACGTCGACCAGCTCGACGCGTGGCGCGACGGCACGACGTTCCCGTTCCCGTTCAGCCGCGCCGCCGTCGAGCAGGCGGCCAGGGACACGCTCGTCCTGCAGCCGCAGGGATAGCCGTGTTGGCCGACGGCGAGCTGCTGCGGCGCATCGACATGCACCTCGATGCGACGGTGCGGGACTCCACGGATCCGTACGACGTCGGGCCGATGCGGGTGTTCGTGAGCCGCAGGCCGTGGCCGTACTACGCGCGCCCCCGCGCGGAGCTCGACCTCTCTGCGCCGGGGGCGGTGCAGGTCGAGCACGTGCGGGCCGCGGCCGAGCGGCTCGAGGCGGCGGGCGCGCCTGCGGCGTTCGAGTGGATCGGCGAGCGCGTCCCGTCGATGGCCGACGCCGTCGCGGCCTACGGGCAGACCTGGACGACGGCCCCGCTGCAGGCCATGGGTGCAGTGCCGATGGCCGTCGTGCCGCCGGACGGAGCCGTGCTGCGCCTCCTCGGCCCCGACGACGATGCCGTCGTGTCGTCCTCGCGCGTCCTGGCCGCCGCCTTCGGTTCCGAGGCCTCGGAGGAGCACGAGCACGTCCGGCGCCGGCTCCGGCTCGGCCTCAACGTGACGGCGGTCGCCGAGGTCGACGGCGAGGTGGTGAGCACCGTGACGCTGCAGCCGCTCGGCGCCGTGGGGGAGCTGGTCGGGGGTGGCACGCTGCACGCCTACCGCCGCCGGGGCCTGATCTCCGCCCTGATCCGGATGCTGGTCGACGAGGCCTCCCGCCGGGGCGTCGAGCTCCTCCTGCTCTCCGCCACCGACGACGGGATCCGCGCCTACGAGCAGATCGGGTTCCGCACCGTCGCGACCCTGTACGAGTCCCCGCCCGACTGAGCTCGGGTCAAGGGGCGGGTCGGCGGCGTCGATGACCTGGACGTGGGGCTCCGCACCGTCGTCGTCGTCGGCCTCGTCGCGATCCCCACGGCGATCGGCGCGGTCTACGTCGGAAAGGGCATCCGCCGCTTCAACCGCTGGATCGGGTCCAGGCTCGACCGCTGGCTGCCGGCCCCGGTGGCCTTCCTGGCGGCTGCGCTGATCATCGCCCTGCTCATCTACCTCGCCGTCACCGACGTCCTGTTCCGCGGCTTCTCCGCAGCCGCCGATGCGCTGTACGCCGGCAGCCTCGAGCAGACCGCCGACGGCGTCACGCAGCCTCAGCAGCCGGAAGTGTCGGGATCGCCGCAGTCGCTCATCGCGTGGGACACCCTCGGCTTCGAGGGCCGCAACTTCGTCTCGCGCGGGCCCACGGCGGACGAGCTCGCGGCGTTCAACGGCGAGCCCGCGCAGACGCCGGTACGCGTGTACGCGGGCCTGAACAGCGCGGGCTCCGCCGAGGCCCGTGCCGCTCTCGCCGTCCAGGACCTCGAGCGTGCGGGCGGGTTCGACCGCGCTGCGCTGTTCGTCTGCGGCACCACGGGCACGGGCTGGATCGAGCCGCAGACTGCCAACGCGCTCGAGTACGAGTGGAACGGCGACTCCGCGATCGTCGGCATCCAGTACTCGTACCTGCCGTCGTGGATCTCCACTCTCGTCGACGTCGACAAGGCCACCGACGCCGGCAAGGCGGTCTGGTCGGCCGTGTACACGACGTGGTCGTCGCTGCCGGAGGCGTCGCGGCCGAAGCTGTTCGCGTGCGGGCTCTCGCTCGGCTCCTTCTCGCTCCAGGCGGCCTTCCCCGACGCCGCCACGATCGCCGCGCAGAGCGACGGCGCCGTCTTCGTGGGCACCCCGAACTTCAGCCAGCCGTGGGGTGCCATCTCGGCGGCGCGCGAGCCGGGCAGCCCGCAGTGGCAGCCGGTCTACCAAGGCGGCGCGACCGTGCGGTTCGCCGGCGTCGCCGCCGACATGGCGAAGCCGTCCGGACCATGGAACGACCCCAAGGTGCTCTACGTGCAGCACGCCAACGACTCCGTGGTCTGGTGGTCGCCGGCGCTGCTCGCCCAGGAGCCGGACTGGCTCAAGGAGCCCCCGGGCCCCGGGCGCAGCCCCGACATGCGCTGGTACCCGATCATCACCTGGCTGCAGGTGACCGTCGACCAGTTCATGGGCGTGGCCGTGCCGCAGGGCCAGGGCCACAACTACGGCGACTCCATGGCCGAGTTCTGGGCCACGGTCGCGCAGCCGCCGGGCTGGACCGACGCCGACAGCGCCCGCCTCACCGCCCTCATCCCCACCCTCGACAACTACTGACGCGTGTCACACCAGCATGTGCAGCAAAGTCGCCTCGCCTTGCTGCACATGCTGGTGTTACGTGCAGCCCTAGAGGGAGAAGCCGGGGGGCGCGGCCAGGGCGGGGTGGTCGGCGTCGAAGGCTCGGACCGCGGGCAGGTCGCGCAGCCACTCGTAGTAGAGCTCCTTGGCCGAGAGCAGCTCGACGCCCTCGGAGCGCAGCCGCGCCAGGCCGTTCGCGTGGCCGTCGCCCGCGGAGTACACGGCGTCGTGGACGACGACCGTGCGCAGGCCGGCGTCGCGCCAGCCGATCGCCGAGTGCGCCACACAGACGTCGGTCTCCAGACCGACCAGGACGACGCAGCCGCGCCCGTGCCGCCGCACGGCGTCGTCGATCTCGGGGTTGGCGTCGGCGCCGAAGACCTGCTTGACGAACACCGGGGCATCGGCCGGCACGGCCTTGCAGATCGGTGCGGCGGTGGGGCCGTTGGTCGCGGCGTCCTCCTCGGTGAGCACCGCCGGCACGTCGAGCGCGGCGGCGACACCGGCCACCCATGCGCTTCGGGCGAGTGCCGAGGCGAACAGTGCGCGGTCGACGTCGTGGCGCGAGGGCCCGTAGAAGCCCGGCTGCGCGTCGATGACGACGAGGACGCTGTCGGCGGCGTCGAGATGCGGCATGCCTGCGAGGCTAGCCGGAGGCAGGTCCGGGTCAGTGGCCGATGGACGTCTTGAAGGCCAGGAAGGCCGCGAGCACCACCGTGAGCCCGACGAGGTAGGCCAGAGCGCGGCCGCGGTTCACCGCCTGGCGCACGCCGCGGTACCCGGTGGCGACGACGATCCCGAGCAGCAGCACCTCCGACACGAGCAAGCCGGCGAGGCCGAGCAGCAGCGGCGGGATCGCCGCGAGCAGCACCACCGGAAGGCCGCCGATCAGCTGCGCCTTCAGCAGCGCAGTGCTCTCCGGCGTCACGAGCCCCTGGTTGATCAGACGGCTGGAGAGCCGGAACGCGATGTGGTGGGCGGCGAGCAGGCCGAGGCCGGTGAGGAGCACCTCGAGCGCGAGGGCCCCGCTCTTCGCGTCGGTGTCGTTGGGCGAGGCGAGCATCACCGCCAGCAGCGAGAGGCTCTGGTACAGCGCCATCGTGATGGCCTCGCGCGCGGCCTCGAGCCGCAGCACCCCGTCGTGGCCCTGATCCGGGTCGTCGCTCGGGCCGGTGCCGGTCATGGGCTCGTCGGGATCCACGGCACCGCGCACGAGATCGGTGCCGCTGCCCGCCCCCTCGACGAGCAGCGACGGCGGCGACGCCGACACGACCAGGTAGGTCGACGGCCCGTAGCGGTCGTCGAGCTTCTGGCCCGCCGGCGGCGTGAACAGCACCTCGAGCTCGACCGCGCCGGGGGCGACATCGGTGGGCGGCCGCTGGGTGCGGTAGGCCGAGCCCTCGACGCGCAGCGCCTCCTCGGGGAGCGGCACGCGGACGAGACGGTGGGCGGCGGACTCGACGACGAGCAGCACGTGCCCGCGCGACTCGTCGCGCACGACAACGACATCGCTCGGTTCCGCGAGACCCGTTGCCAGCGTGGACATCTCACGCCTGACCGGATCGAACCGGCGCACGGCGCCGTTGTAGGTGTCGGCGACCGCGACCGAGCCGTCAGGGAGCTCGCACACGCCCAGCGGGTGCTGCAGCATCGCCTCCTCCGCCGGTCCGTCGCGGTGGCCGAAGTCGAAGAGCCCGGCGCCGACCTCGGTGGTCACCAGCCCGTTGCGGATGCGGCGCAGCGCCGACGTCTCGCTGTCGGCGAGCCACAGGGTCGTGCCGTCGGACGACGACGCGAGGCCCGACGTCTGCGCGAACCACGCCGAGGCCAGCTCGCCGTCGACGAGGCCCTCGTTGGTGGTGCCGGCGTACGCCTCGATCACGCCCGCGCCGACGTCGAAGCGGTCGATGCGGTGGACGCCGGCCATGGCGACGATCACTGCGCCGTCGAACCACGCGACGTCCCACGGGCTCGAGAGCGCGACGTCGACCGCTGCGCCGGACGTCGGATCGCCCTGCATCCACTGCGCCCCGGTGCCGGCAAGGGTGCGCACGGTCCAGGTGGAGGTGTCGAGACCGCGCAGCGCGTGGTTCACGGTGTCGGCGATCACGACGTCGTACCCCGCAGAGGCCGCGGCGTCGGGCGGCAGCCGCAGCAGGCCGTTGGGCTCGCTGAACCGCGCGGAGCCGGCTGGCCCGTCAGCCAGTCCGCGGATGCCGTCCCCGATCCGTCGGATCAGCGTGGCGCCGTCGGCCTCGAGGTGCGCGATCGAGTGGTGCGCGGAGTCGCTGACGAGCACGGTGCCATCGTCGAGCACCAGGGCCTTGCCCGGGAACGACAGCAGCTCGTCGCGCGGCGCCGGCGGCACGTACGGCCCGTCGCCGCGGTGCAGCGTGCCCTTCGCGGCGTGCTCCGCGACAAGCTCGCCGAGGAGCGCATCGAGCGCATGCGCGTGGCCCTCACCGCTCATCTGCGCGACGACGTACCCCTCGGGATCGACGACGGCGAGCGTGGGCCACGCGCGGACGGCGTACTGCTTCCACGTCGCGAGGTCGGGGTCGTCGAGGACCGGGTGCTCGACGCCGTACCGCTCGACGGCGGCGACGACCGCCGCATGCTCGGCCTCGTGGACGAACTTGGGCGAGTGGACGCCGACGGTCACCAGCACGTCGGCGTACTTCTCCTCGAGCGGGCGCAGCTCGTCGAGGACATGCAGGCAGTTGACGCAGCAGAAGGTCCAGAAGTCGAGCAGCACGATCTTGCCGCGGAGGTCGGCCAGCGACAGATCGCGGCCCCCCGTGTTGAGCCAGCCCTGCCGGCCCACCAGCTCCGGGGCCCGTACCCGCGCACGCGTCGTCACGCAGGTATCCAACCCCACGGCGGTGCCGCGGATTCCGACGCGTCGTGCGGACTCCGGACACCAGGACTGCCGTCGGAGCAGGATGTGGGCATGAGCGAGATCGACGACTACATCGCCCGTCAGCCCGAGCCGCAGCGACTGCGGCTGGCCGAGGCCGCCTCCGCGATCCGCGCGCTGCTGCCGCGCGCCGAGGAGGGCATCGCCTACGGCATGCCCGCATGGAAAGTCGACGGCGGCATCGCCGTCGCCGGCGTGGTGTCGGCGAAGAACCACTGGGCCTACGCCCCGTTCTCCGGCAGCGTCACCGAGGCGCTGGGCGACGCGCTCTCCAGCTACGAGGTCACCAAGGGCACGGTGAAGGTCGGCGCCGATGCGAGCCTCCCGAAGACCCTGCTCAAGAAGCTCCTCGCCGCGCGGTTCGCCGAGATCTCGATGGTGCCGGACAGCAAGGGTGCGACGCGCGACTTCTACCCCGACGGCGGGCTGAAGGCCAAGGGCCGCATGAAGGATGGCGAGCTGCACGGCGCATGGCAGTGGTGGCGCAAGGACGGCACCCTCCTGCGCAGCGGCACCTTCGACCGCGGCCGCCAGGTCGGCGAGTGGACCACCTACGACGTCTCCGGCGCCCCCGCGACAGTGACCGACAAGGGTCGCTGAGCCCGGCCGCTACAGCCGGCGGTCGGCGAGGACGGGGAAGGCGCGGCGCCACTCGTGGACGATCGCGGTGTCGACGTCGACGAACAGGATCTCCTCGTCGCTGCCCGCCTCCGCCACGACGGTGCCGCGCGGGTCGACTACGACCGACCGGCCGCCCAGCGTGACGCCGTTGTGGGTCCCGGCCCCGTTGCAGGCGACCACCCAGCACTGGTCCTCGATGGCCCGGGCGCGGTTGAGCACCGCCCAGTGCTCGATGCGCAGTGCGGGCCAGCCCGAGGCGATGAGGAACGTCTCGGAGCCGGAATCGAGCAGGCGGCGGAACATCTCCGGGAAGCGGAGGTCGTAGCAGGTGGCGAGACCGGTGGCGCCGAGCGGCGTCGGCAGCACCACGAGCGAGTCGCCCGCCGTCATCACCGAGGGCTCGCCGTCCTCCCAGCCGAACAGGTGCTGCTTGCGGTAGGTCGCGAGGATCTCGCCGTCGACGTCGATCACGACGCGGGTGTTGAACCGCTGGCTGCCCTCGAGCTCGGCGAACGAGCCCATGTCGAGCACGATGCCGGCAGCCTTCGCCGCCCCACGCATCCGCGTCACGAGCGGGCCGTCGATGGGCTCGGAGTGCGCCTTGGCCGCCCCGAGGTCGAACGCCCCGACGTGCCACAGCTCGGGCAGGACGGCGACGTCGACGCGCTCGAGCGCCTCGACGATGCGGGCTGCGCGCTCGATGCGCTCGGCCGCCGGCTCGGTGTCGGACGAGTCGAGCTGGATCACGGCGACGCGGCTCATGCCCTCCATCCTCTCAGCAGCCGGGTCCCTCGCTGAGACTGATCGGATCCGCGTCTACCGGGCCCTCACGCGAAAGCGATCAGTCCGAGCGGAGGGCCTGGTCGCGCAGGATGTCGCGGCGCACCTTGCCCATCGCGTTGCGGGGCAGCTCGTCGACGACGAACCACGCGCGCGGGCGCTTGTAGGCGGCCAGGCGCTCTGCGGCAGTCGCGGCCACGGCGTCGGGGTCGGCGTCGCCGACGAGGAACGCGGCGACCGTCTCGCCCCACGTGGGGTCGGGGAGGCCGACGACCGCGGCATCGACGACGCCGTCGTGGGCCAGCAGCGCGTCCTCGACCTCGCGCGGGTAGACGTTGTAGCCGCCCGTGATGATGAGGTCGCTGGCCCGCCCGACGAGGTAGAGGCGGCCCTCACCGTCGAAGCGCCCGACGTCGCCGGTGCGGAACCATCCGTCGTCGGTGAACGCCTCGGCCGTGGCCTCGGGACGCTCCCAGTAGCCTCGGAACACGTTGGGGCCCATGACTTCCACGGCGCCGCCCTCGCCGAGCCGCACTCCGACTCCGGGGAGCGGCCGGCCGACGCAGCCCGGCACCCGGTCGTCGAGGGAGTTGGAGCAGAGCATCACCGTCTCGCTCATGCCGTAGCGCTCGACCGGGGCCTGGCCGGCCTCCGCGCGCACCCGCTCGAAGAGCAGCGGGTCGAGCGGCGCGGAGCCGGAGACGAGCAGCCGGAGGCCCGCGAGCCTCGGCAGCGCGCCGGCCTCGGCCAGCCTCGCGTACATGGTGGGGACGCCGAAGAACATCGTCGCGCCATAGCGGTCGGCCGCCTCGACGACGGCGTGCGCCTCGAACCGCGGCATCACCACGGCCGACGCGCCGGCGGTGAAGGTCCCGTTGAGCGCTGCGCCGAGGCCGTGCATGTGGAACATCGGTAGCGCGTGCACGAGCCGGTCCGACGCCGTCCAGCCCCACGCCTCGACCAGCGCCTCGGCGCCGGCGCGCAGGTTGCCGGCCGAGAGCATCGCGCCCTTGGGCCGCCCGGTCGTCCCGGACGTGTAGGCCACCATCGCGAGGTCGTCGTCGGACGCCGCGTCGAGCGCCGCCTCGTCGCCGCCGGGCAGGCCCTCGAACGACGCGTCCCAGCTGCCGAGGGGGAGGCCGTCGAGCCGCGCCGGGTCGTCGAGCACCGCGAGCACCGGGCGCACGTCGCCGACGATGTGCGCGAGCTCCGACGCCGTGTACGCGGTGTTGGCGGGCACGACCACGGCGCCGAGCCGCAGCACCGAGACGTAGGCGAGCACCGTCGCGACAGACGGTCCGCACGAGAGCAGCACCCGGTCGCCGGGGCGCACGCCGGCGGTGGCGAGGCGGCCCGCGAGGGACGCCGTCCGATCGTCGACGTCGGTGCCGGTCAGTGCCGTGCCGTCGACGGCGTCGAGCAGCACGACGTCGTCCGGGCGCGCCCTCCAGTGGGCGGCCCACCCCGCGGTGAGCGTCATGGGACCATCCTCGCCGGACGCCGCCCCTGCCGGGGCGGCCGGGGCGTAGCGTCCGCGGCATGAGCACCCTCGAGGCGGAGTCCTACGGCGTCCAGCAGCTGCTCGCGGCGTGGGAGTCGACGCTGCAGACCGTGGCCGAGCTCGGCCGGCGGCTGACGCCGGAGCAGTGGGAGGCGCCCACCGAGTGCCCGGGGTGGAGCTGCGGCGACATCGTGCGGCACCTCGCGTGGATCGAGTCGTTCCTCGCGGGCCGGCTGCAGGACCTGCCCGAGGTGGACTGGTCGCGCTTCCCTCACGTGACCAACGACTTCGGCCGGGCCACCGAGCTCGGCGTCGAGGCGCGGCGCGGCATGGCGCAGCAGGAGTGCTGCGACGAGCTCGCGGGTCTCGTCGACGTGCGGCTGGCCCAGCTCATGGCCAACGACCCGCTGACTCTCGAGACCGAGGTGCCCGGCGTCTTCGGCACGCCCGTGCCCTTCGACCGGATGATCCGGATGCACCTTCGACTCGTGGACCCACGAGCAGGACATCCGGCGCGCCACCGGGCTGCCCGCCAATCTCGCCTCCCCCGGCGCGCAGGTGACCGCGGTGCAGGAGGCGCGCACCCTGGGCTTCGTCCTCTCGCGCAACGTGGGGGCCCCGACCGGGACGACGGTGCGTCTCACCGTGACCGGCCCGATCGCCTTCGAGCGCTACGCCGTCGTGGCCGACGACGGCAAGGGGCGCGACAGCGGGCCGGTCGACGCGCCGACCATCGGCATCACGACCGACTGGGAGACCTACGCGCGCCTGGCCGCCGGGCGCCTCGACACCGACGATCCCGCCGTCCTCGCCCGCATCGAGCTCTCCGGCGACCCCGGCCTCGCCGCCCGCCTCCCCCAAGCCCTCGCCATCACCCCCTGAGGAGTCCTCCTAGGCGAGGGCGTGGGCGAGGGTGCGGCAGAGCGCGTGGTTGTCGAGGTGCCAGGCGTCGGCGTCCGGGTCGCTGAACGACGACAGCACCACGACCACGACCTGGCGCGGGACGTCGACGTAGAGCATCTGGCCGTGGATGCCGATCCCGAGCGCGACGTCGGGGTCGAGGTTGGGCGTGTACCAGCCCGACCGGTAGGCGCCGCCGGGGAACAGATCGGCGAAATCGCCTGCGGCCCAACGCTGCTTGCTGCCGCCGTGCAGGATGTCGTCCCACAGCTCCGGCGACACGACGTCGCTGCGCTCGGCCATGAGCAGGCCGAAGCGGGCCACGTCGCGGGGCAGGGCGCACAGCCCGCCGGCGGCCCGCGGCGTGCCCTCGCGATCGAGGGTCACGTAGCCGCCGAGCTCGGTCCCCGCCGGCAGCCACAGCAGCCGCTCGACGGCCTCGGCCCAGGTCGTGCCGGCCGCACGCGCGCACACCCAGGCGAGCGCCTCGGTGGTGGGCGAGAGGTAGCGGAAGCGCTCGCCGTGCGGGCCGTCGGGTGTCCGGTGCACCAGGTACTCGCGCAGCGAGCGGGCGTCCGGCGGCGCGGGGTACCAGCCGCAGGCCTCGCGGTAGGCCCGCAGGTCCTCGCCCGGCGAGTAGTCCTCGACGTAGGCGAACGCGGCTTCCATGTCCATCAGCTGGCGGACCGTCGCGCTGCCCAGCGCGGACGGCGCGAGCTCGGGCACGACGTCGGAGGCGGCGGCCGACAGGTCGAGCAGCCCGCGCGTCGCCAGAGCGCACGCGAGCGTGCCGGTCACGGCCTTGGTGACGCTGAACATGAGGTGCTGCTCGTCGTCGCGCACGCCCGGCGCGGCCCAGTCGAGGACGACCTTCCCGTCCTTGAGCACGACGAGGGCGTCGCGCTCGCGGTCGTGCAGGAGGTCGTGCAGCGCGATCGGGCCGTCGTGCGCCTCGATCGTGGCGAGCAGCAGGTCGTCCTGGAACTCCTCCGGCAGCTCGCGCGGCTGCTGCGCCGAGCGGATCCGCTCGGTGGGCAGCAGCTCGCGCGCATGCCGGACCGACCAGCCGATGTGGTCGGGGGTGAGCCAGTCGGCGAGGGTGGCTCGGCCCGTCGAGCCCGTCCGGGTCGCCTCGACGAGGCGGCCGGACGGGTGCTCGTGCGGGTCAGCCGAGTGCGAGCTCGACAGCGGGATCCTCCAGGAAGCGGGCCACGTCGGCGAGGACCTGGGAGCCCAGGGCGCCGTCGACGTGGCGGTGGTCGAACGACAGGGTCAGCTGCATGACGTGGCGCGGCACCACGGCGCCGTCCACCACCCAGGGCTTGAGGACGGCCCGGCCCATCGCCAGGATCGCCGACTCGCCGGGGTTGATGATGGGCGTGCCGCCGTCGACGCCGAAGACGCCGACGTTGGTGATGGTGATCGTGCCGCCGGCCATGTCGGCGGGCTGGGTGCGGCCCGCCTTCGCCGTCTCGACGAGGTCCTGCAGCGCACGGGCGAGCTGCAGGAGGTCGAGCCGGTCGGCGTCCTTGATGTTGGGCACCACGAGGCCGCGCGGAGTGGCCGCGGCGATCCCGAGGTTGACGTAGTGCTTGACGACGACCTGCCCCGCGTCGGCGTCGAACACCGAGTTGATGCCGGCATGACTGCGCGCGGCGCGGACGACGCCGGCGGCGACCAGCAGCAGCGGCGACACCTTGACGCCGTCGAACTCCGGCCGTGACTTCAGCCGCTCGACGAGCTCGACCGTGCGCGTGACGTCGACCTCGACCCACTCGGTGACGTGGGGGGCGGTGAAGGCGCTGGAGACCATCGCCTCCGACATCATCTTGAGCACGCCCTTGACCGGCGTGCGCTCCTCCCGGGCGCCGGTCCACGCCGGGGCCACGGCCCGACCGCCCGGCAGGGACGACGTCGATGCCGCGGACGCCCCCGCGACCGTCAGCCGAGCGGCCCGCTCGACGTCGGCGCGCGTGATGGAGCCGTCCTCGCCGGTGGGATCCACCGTCGCGAGGTCGACATCGAGGTCCTTGGCGAGCTTGCGCACCGGCGGCTTGGCCAGCGCCCGCACGGCCGCCGGGTGTCCCTCGACCGACCTGCCGGTGGACTCGGGGACGGCAGGGGGTGCCTCTGGTGACCCTGTGGTCGACTCCGGGACGGCGGCGGCGCCCTTGCGGGGACGGCGGACGGCCTCGGTCTGCTTGACGCCGTAGCCGACGAGCACCGCGGTGCGGCCGGTCGACGTCGTGCCGCCGATCAGC
>Ga0102832_1002054_pt1 | contig 13223 bp, 11 predicted proteins | sample EBPBio282013_DNA_FD_88942 | JGI IMG/M metagenome (GOLD analysis project Ga0102832, IMG submission 88942) | Wastewater treatment Type I Accumulibacter community from EBPR Bioreactor in Madison, WI, USA - Reactor 2_5/28/2013_ DNA (Illumina Assembly) | ecosystem: Engineered > Bioreactor > EBPR >...
CGTGTTGATCGACGGCACGGCGCATGTCCCGAACATGGAGAAGCCGCAGGAGTTCAACACGCTCGTGTTGGATTTCCTCGCAGCACAAAAATAAGGGGCTTGCCGCCGGCAAGCCCCTACATGAACTATCTATCAGCCATCAATGTGAGACAGCTTCATTAATGGCTCACCAAAATTATTAAGCCAAAAACTTGGCGTTCTTGGCGACTTGGCGGTTAATCTCTTCTGATTACTTTTACCTACCGCGGCGCGATTGCGTCAATCGCCGCCAGTTCCTCCGCCGAGAAGTCCAACCGCTGTAACGCCCCCACGCAGTCGTCAATCTGGGCGACGCTGCTCGCCCCGATCAGCGCCGAGGTCGTTTCGGGGTGGCGCAGCACCCACGCCAGCGCCATCTGTGCCAGCGTTTGCCGCCGTCCGTGGGCGATGTCGTTCAGCTTTTGAATTTGCTCCAGCCGTTCCGGTGTAATCTGGTTCGCCTTCAAGAAGCCGTGCGCCTTGCTGGCGCGGGAGCCTTCCGGCACGCCCTGTAGATACTTGTCCGTCAGCATCCCCTGTGCCAGCGGCGAGAAGGGGATCATGCCCATGCCTTCTTCCGCCAGTGTCGTCAACAATCCGTCTTCCACCCAGCGGTTAAAGATGCTGTACACCGGTTGGTGGATCAGGCAGGGCGTACCCATATCGCGCAGGAGCCGCGCCGCCTGCCGTGTCTGCTCCGGCGAGTAGGACGAGATACCCGCGTACAGTGCCTTGCCCTGTTTGACGGCATGTGCCAGCGCACCCATCGTTTCTTCGAGCGGCGTGTTCGGGTCGAAGCGGTGGCTGTAGAAAATATCGACGTATTCCAGCCCCATGCGCTTCAGGCTCTGGTCGAGGCTGGCGAGCAGATACTTCCGCGAACCCCATTCGCCGTACGGCCCCGGCCACATCAGGTAACCGGCTTTGGTCGAAATCACCAGTTCGTCGCGGTACGGCAGAAAGTCCTGCTTCAAAATCGTGCCAAAATTTTCTTCCGCCGAGCCGGGGGGCGGGCCATAATTATTCGCGAGGTCGAAGTGGGTGATGCCGAGATCAAATGCCCGCCGGAGCATCGCCCGCCCGTTTTCCAGCGTGTCCACGCCGCCGAAGTTGTGCCACAAACCCAGCGAAATCGCGGGTAGCTGTAAACCCGTGCGCCCGCAGCGGCGGTAGATCATCGATTCATAACGCTTATCAGAAGCCACATAAACCATATTTTTCACCTTCGATATAAAAAGGTTCGATTGCCTTATCTTAACGGGGTGCTGGCGCTCCGGCAATGCCCACGCCGCACCTTACAGCGTCAGGTTATAAACGCAGTATTCGGTGTCCCGCACCCAGCCCAGCCGCTCGTAGAGTTTTTGGGCGGTCGTGTTGGTGATGGCGGTTTCCAGCATCAGCCCCTTCGCGCCGTCATCCGCCGCGAATTGGCGCGCCCTTTCCAGCAGCCCCTCGCCCACGCCCTGCCGCCGACCCGCCGGTGCGACGAACAGGTCGTTCAGCACCCACAGCCGCTTCATCGACACCGACGAGAACGACGGGTATAGCTGGGTGAAGCCGACCGCTTGATCATCTAACAACGCTAGGAAAATGACTGACTGGTGATGGGTTAGACGGTCTTGAATGAACTGCCGTGCGCCCGCGAGGTCGGATGGTTTCTCGTAAAACTGGCGGTAGCCGTCAAACAGCGGGGCAGCAAGGTCAAGGTGATCGAGGGTGGCGCGGATAATAGAAAGGCTCATCGGTGCATTTTTCCCCACTCAAATAGTTTGATCGCTGGAGTGTAACACACCTGTTTGGGAGCGCGTTGCTGTCATCACGTTGGCGCTGCCAGCACTTAAACGGACAGCCAAGCAAACCGAATCGACACCTGTGTGCTATAAAAATTATTTGGTGGACAGCCGGTTCTGTTTGAATCCGGTTTGCAAACCCAAACCGAGCCTTCACAAATCGGGGTCAGGAAGGGTACGACTGCCTGTTATGGCCTGTTTTACAGGCAGCTTTTTACGCCCGAACGGACTGCTGCCCAATCGCCACCTCAACCGCTTTGGCTGCCCCGGCCTGCCCATGTGCCAACGCCTCGCACATGCCGGATAGCAGCTGCACCGTCACCCGATGGGTATGAAAATGTGATGCTCCGGTTTGGTTGTTCATGAAGTCCAAGAAGTGGATTTCCCTCGCCCGTTCGTTATGCCCCAAGAAGTGCTGATCGCTGCTGTGTTCCTGCCGCACCTGCTGACCAATGTCGAACGTCTCGAACGGTTTACCGCCGATCACGCCGCTGTTGCGGTATATATCGACCTCGAAATGGTCTTCATGCCCCGCGCCTTCGGTTTCCACATCCCGCTTGCCAACCTCGTAGCTCTGGTAAGAATGCACCTGAATGTTGAGCAGATTGCCGACCTGCAAGTTCAGCCGTTCATGCCGCACCCGCCCGTTGCCCTTGTAAACATCGCTGGCCTGCTTCATCCACGACCGCCGCGAAAACGAATTCTGTTGCAGGTTGATCGACCCTGTGGTTACCACCACATCGTCCCGCTTTAGCTGGCACAGCACGAACACATCCTGCTCGCCGAAGTGCTTCAACCCTTTCATTCGTTCCGGTGTAAACCACGCTCTCGGTAGGTTGGCATCAAACAGGTTGGAATAATCTTCCTGTGTCATCTGATGCAAGAAGTCATACGGGCCAAAACGCCGTGCCACAATTTCGGCATGGTCAGGCCGTTTGTTTTCGAGCCGCATATTGGTTTCCGCCAGCCACGCAAACAGGTCGATGAAGTGGTAACCGGAATGCATCAGCTTGCCGTAGCCGTATTTATAAGGATGATTTTCCCGCCCGTAGATTTCCTCCGGCATCACCCACATGCCGTCGCCGTGGTAAATATCCATGTACGACACCGGCACCGGATACTGGCGGACAAAATCTTCCAGATAGTTCTTAATCAGCCGGTATCCGGCATGGCTCCGCCGCTGCGCCTGTACGATGAAGTTGGACTTCGACATGCTCAAGCAGCGTTCAAGGTCGACGTAATCAGCGTACACCTGCCGCGCCGCATGAATATCAATCGACGACCCCGGTGGTGCAGTTATCGGCTTATCGACCAGCACATGAATGTTGTTCAACACCGCCCACAGGGCATAAAACTTATGCGCCCTCGGCTCTGTGGCAATGATGATGCCGCTGATATGCTCCTGCTTGCTGAGGTCACGCAGCGCACCCAGCAGCTTTTCACCGGGTTCTTCGTCCACGTTCTGGTTATCGTCAAGGAATAGCATCCGTTCCGGTTGCAAACCCCGCCCTGCCAGATAGCTGTTGATCGACGCGGCTTGCTCCTGCCGGTCGATGACCATCAGCAGACGGATGTTGTACTGCGCCGCGTATTTTTCGAGCAGCGGATAGTAAATACGCCGCGCATGTGGTCCTAAACCCGCCAGCACGATATTTTTGGTCGGTGCCATCGGTCAAACGCTCCAAAGATGATATGACGCATCCTTAGTGTAGGACTAAATGGCTACCGCAGTTGTACAGAAATCATTTCAGACGCTGCCCCATTTCCACTTTGGCTGCGGATATTGAGAAAACGAACAAAGCCATTGATAATAGCCGCATTAAAAAATATTGAACGAATGGAGATTTTTGTGACTGCAACCGCCTCGTCCGCAAAAACCGATTACGTAGCTGTTCTCATTGCTTATGCCAGTTTCGTCGTGCTGGGCATCCCCGGTGCCATGCTCGGCATCGCGTGGACATCCGAAGAATGGTCGTCGATTCAGCGCACCTTTAACCTTGATGTCGATGCAGTCGCCGCGCTGTTTCTCGCCTCGACTATTGGTTATTCGTTTGCCAGTGTCATCGGTGGACGACTGTTCGGACGGTTCAACTCATCAACGCTGTTTTTAGGCGGCGCATTACTCAGCGCACTCGCCTATCTGTCGTATGCCTTCATGCCGTCGTGGTGGCTGATTGTGTTTTGCGGTTTGTTTGCAGGCTTCGGCTCCGGCGTGTTGGATTCGGGGATGAATATTTATTTTGCAGCGGTCTTCAACGCCCGGCTGATGAACTGGCTGCACGCCAGTTTCGGCCTCGGTACGGTGGTCGGTATCGCCACGATTCAAGCGGTACTAAGCCGTACTGGTGGTACATGGCAAACCGGCTATGTCATCGCTGCCGGTGCATACTTTGCTGTCGTGCTGTTATTTCTGGCGACGCGCTCACGCTGGGTCAATGTTGGACGTGGTACACATGAAGCTGGTACCCATGCAGGTGTATCGCCCCGCGCTACCCTGCGGCTGCCGCTGGTTTGGATTGGCCTTGTCATTTTTATCTCCTACGCCGCTCTGGAAGGTGTTGGTACGTCGTGGACATTCCCCCTGTTTAACCAAGGACGTGGTGTTGATCCTGTGACAGCCGGTCTCATTCTCGGTGCGCTGCAAACCAGTTTCACCCTCGGTCGTGTGTTCTTTGGCATCGTTTTACCGTATTTCAAACCGACGACGCTTATTCGCGCCTGTGGTGCAGCCCTCATTACGACCACCGCCTTACTCATCATCAACCCAATGGGCAATACGGTCCTGTTCGAGATATTCGGGGCGAAAATTCTGATGGGTACAGTGGTCATTGCCGTGTATGGCTTTTTCCTCGCGCCAATCTGGGCAGTGGTCGTTGTCTATCTACAGGAGCAGCTTGGGCCGCTGCACGGTGCAAACGCCATTGGCTTCATGGTGGCAGCCGCCGGTTTAGGCATCGGCATTCTGCCCGGTGTTACGGGTACACTGGCGAAACTTACCAGCTTTGAGATTGTGCCGGTCATCCTGCTGATTCTCTCGATTGTGATGGCCGGGTTATATGAAGTCGCGGTCAACCGCCGCTTACAATCACGGCTCGTCCCCGCGACAACCTAACCACTCATTGGCCTACGCAAAGGACGAGGTGCTGCCTCGTCCTTTTGGTTCCGGCTTGCATCACCGCCCAAATCGGATAACATCAAAGTAGACTGGAATAGGTGAAAGTTGGCTTGCGATGAAAACCAATGTCTATTACCTATGGGTGACAACCGGTGACCAACCGCTCGGCGGCACCGACTCCAACGTGTTCGTGCAGTTGTTCGGCACGACCGGACAAACCGAGTCGATCTACCTGCCACCGGAGGATATTTTCGCCTTCGAGGCTGGCAGTGTGGATAAATTCGTGCTGCAAGTGCCGGATATTGGCGACCTGACACGCTGCTGCATCGGTCAAGATGCCAGCGCCGATTCGGGCTGGTACGTCGAAACGGTACGGGTTAAGGACGACGAAACCAGCCGCGAATGGCTGTTCACCTTTAACCAATGGCTGGGCATGGAAGAAGCTGGAACGCTGGCGGCATGTGTCGAATGCTGAACGTTTCGCCCCGCTTCACCCTTGTCGCCGCGCTGTTGATCGCTGTCCTGCTCGGTGGCTGCAACCTGCGGCAGGGTAATACCACCAATACCCCCTTTCCAACACCCGATATTCCTCAAGTGCGCTTTATGTTCCCTGACAATAACAGCAGCGTGATCGAAGGCACCGACCTCGCGGTTCAACTGTTGGCAGAGGATTTGGGTGCTGGTATCGCACGGGTTGAACTGCTGGTGGATGACGTGTCGCAGGGTGAAGGCAAGCCAGAAGTCGCGCCCGCCGTACCCGCCTTCAGCGCCAATATACACTGGATCGCAACCGGCGTTGGGCTGCATTCGCTGACGGCGATTGCCTATCGACCGGACGGTCAAGCCAGCGCACCGGCGACACTGGTGCTAAACGTGATTGCCCGACCAACGGAAACGCCGTAATAAATCGACCAATAGGCGTACAGCCATATGCGCCTTTACAACCCCCGATGATTGATGAGATAGATGGAATAAGCATGACCCTGTATCTACAACGCAACGCCGCCCGACCGAACCCCGATGTCCTTTCACCCGCCGACACCCAATACCTTGAGGAACACTTCAACATTTACGGCGGCAGTTTATTGGTACACGGGCAGCCAGTGGATTGGTCGGCGATTGAGGAAATCGAAGTGGTCGTCGCGCCGCATATCTCCGGCCCTGCGGGGTGGTTCGTGCGGCATCTGGTGACGCGCGAAGAACGCTACCATGTCGGCCTGTATTCGGGCAGCGACGAGCTTATCTTACCGAACCTGACGCTGCCAGTCGCCAAGTACGTTGTGGCGAGCATCGCGCACTTCGCCCCGCTGTCCGTGCGCTATAAGGGCCTGCCGGACTTCACCCCGACGACCGAAGAAGGTTAATTAACCGCTGCCTGTGACCTGTACTTGTGTCGGCAGCAGCAGACGGTCGGAGCCATCCGGCAGGCGCAGGGGTTCATTCGTCACCGAGTCGCGCAGTTGGACGCTGATGAAACCCACATCGGTCGGGGCATCCGGGTAAATCGGGATTTTATAGGTCTCGGATACAAAGTAATCCGGTTGGTGGCGAATATCCGCCGCGCCGATGAAGAAGCCGCCGGTCGTCCCCCACGCCTCGCTGACCGCCGTATTCACCACCTGTACGGTTGGCGGATACGGGATCTTCAACGGACGCAGCGCCCGCCAGAACAACGTCACATTGAGGGTTTCACCCGCGTTCACCCCTGTTTGGTCGAATGTGTAGCCGAGCAGCTCGTAAGCATCGCCGAACATGGCATGTATAGGCGTTCGCATGGCGGCAGGTGTATCCAACGGCGACCGGAGGCGGAACCAATCGGTCTGAGGCTGAATATACAGGCGGTTCACCAGCGCGAAGGCAACAACGCCAAGCATTACCGCCAACGCGAAACGGGTTGGTAAAGGTGGAAAACGGGAGGGTCTCAGCCCCTCCCCTACGAGAGCCTGTTGGCGGAAGGCGAATAGAAGCGCGATGCCGAGGCTTACCACTGTGAGCAGCGGAGCGATATTCTCGACGGGCGTACCGGGGCGTGAAAGGGTAATCACATGCTCACCGGCGGGAACGTTGACGCTGAGTAAGCCAAACTCTTGGTTGGGGAAAACCTCGACCGGAAGGCCGTCAATCGCTGCCGCCCAACCGGGGTAATAGAACTGGCGGAAGTGGACTTCCTGCGGCTGGGGGGCGTTGTAGCGGTAGGTCAGCAAGCCCTCGCGGGTCAGCGCATCGCCTTCGCCATCCCGCGTGATGAAGTCTACCCGCAGCGGGTCGGTCACATACGAGTCGATGTCCGGTGCGTCGTAGGGTGTGCCTTCGCCCCAAATGGGTTTGAACTCGTCGTAGCTCGTCCCGCCGAAGGAGTAGGTATCCAACTCGTAGCGGATAAAGTCGGCGGCGGAAAGCTGGCTGAAATCCAGCGACTCGCGGCTGGGATAGAGTGTCGGCAGCGACGAGGCGATGATGACCAGCAGCGCCACAGCCGAGGCTGCCGTTTGCCAGCGGCGCGGCAGCCACAGCAAACTGCTCGCCCCCAAAAGCGCGAAGAACACCCCGCCCAAGCGCAGCACCCGCCCCGGAAAACGCAGTTGACCGAGCAGGGGAACGTTCAGCCAGAAGTCGAGCGAGATGGGCAGCAGCAGGAAGATGACGAACAAGGCCGCCGCGCCCCATGCCAGCGCCAACCGGTACTGCCGCCGGATGACCAGTACCAACAGCCCGACAGCCGCCAGTACACCTGTAAGCAGGCCGATGCTGTCCGGCAGGTTACGGTTGAGGTCGCTGAGGTCGGGGGCAAAGGTAGGCAGAAAGAGTTGATAGGGCTGCAAGAAGCTGGCATTCAATACATTCCGCAGATTGGTTGCGCCTTCGGAGACTTGAATATAGGGCAGCTCAAGCGCCATCGGCAGCAGGAAGATCATGGCGATACCCGCCCCCAGCAGCAAACCACCGCCGACCGCCACCATTCGCAGCAGCCAGCGTTTATCCCCACGCGCGAACCACAGGCACAGCAGCGGCGCACCCGGCGCGACGAACAGGCCAACGAGGACACTTGTCGGTTGATGCGCCAGCAGCACCAACCCGAACACGACCCCCAGCGCACTCACACGGCGTAAACTCGGCTGGTCAGCGAGGCGGATGATGGCGAGGAACAACCACGGCACAAGGGCGGAGGCTGTCATCTGGGCGATACTGCCGATATTCCACACGCCTTGAAAAGCCGAAGGGGCATACGCCCACAGCGCCGCGCCCACCAACGCCGCCGGAGCCGGTAACCAGCGCCGACCAAGTGCATACACGCCCGCGCTGCCGATCATCCAACCGAGCGCGACGATCAGCGTGAAGGCCAGCGGTGCGCTGATGCCCAACACGCCCAATACACCGCCGAGCCATGTCGCCAGCGGCGCGTAGAAATTGAACACGGGATAACCGTAGCCGAGATGAAAGTAGGGTATCCAACGCGGGTACAGGTCGCCGCTTTGCATAAGGGTAGTCATGGCGAAGATGCGGTGAACGTGGAACACCCCATCGGCGGTGTTGATCACCCAGTCGCCGTTGAAGGTCGGCAGGATGGCGACCAGCGGCAGCAGCGCAGCGGCAAGCAAGCCAATGTCGAAGGGAAGGGGAAAGCGGCGTTGTTTCGTCATCCAAACATTATGGCTCATAATCCGGTTCAATGGGACTACTGTAGCCGATGCTCACCCCTCGAAACCAGTCCCATATTCCTCGCGAGACGGCTCATTGCAGCAACAGCCCCTTTGCGATACACTTCTGCCCTCGCACATAAAATACGATGATGAAAGTCTAACTGTGAGTCAGGCAGCCACGTCCGACCCCGTTATCCAAGAGGCGCTTCAGGCGGCAATCGCCGTGACCGAATACGCCTATATCCCCTATTCGAATTATCCGGTTGGCGCAGCGCTGCGTACGGTCGAAGGCCAGCTTTACAGCGGGTGCAATATCGAGAACGCCTCGTATCCCGCGACGATTTGCGCCGAGCGTACCGCGCTGGTGAAAGCGGTGAGTGAAGGCCACCGTCAATTCGACCTGCTGGTGGTGGTGACGAAGAACGCGGGTTCCCCCTGCGGCATCTGCCGGCAAATGCTCTACGAATTCGCGCCGGATATGCGCGTTATTCTAGCCGACCTTGACGGAAACATCACCTCCGACACGACCCTTTCGGGCTTGCTGCCAGATGGCTTCGGGCCGGATCGTTTACCCCGTTAAGCAGCCATGAAAAATACCCGCCTACGAGGAGTCCATCAAGCCGCTTTTGGGGTAAGATCAGGCTATTCTAACCGCGTCTATATGAGGCAAGAAAATACTCATATCACAGCATCAAACGTTCTTCGTCCAGTGATTCACTCCCACCCTTCTGCCTGTACCCAGTACTGTTACCGGTATACCTAAATGTCACGACCTGACCGCGCCTTTCGCACACAGGCTATCATTCTCAAACGCCGCGACTTTGGCGAAGCGGATCGTATCCTGACGATCTTTACCCCCGACCGTGGCAAGCTGGATGTCATCGCCAAAGGGGCGCGCAAACCGACCAGCACCAAAACGGGGCATGTGGAATTGTTCACGCGCACCGATATGCTGATTCATAAAGGGCGCGACCTCGACATCGTGGCACAGGCCGAGATGAACATGCCGTATATGGGCGTGCGCGAGGACTTGGTGCGCGGGGCGTATGCGAGCTACGTAGCGGAACTCCTTGACCGTTTTACAGGCGAGGCCGACGAGGGTTACGAAGAACTCTTTGAACTGATGGACGACACGCTCGACCGCCTGTGCAGCGAGAGCGACCCGCGTTTAGCCGTCCGCTACTATGAAATCCAACTGCTCGATCTGGTCGGGTTCCGTCCTGAGTTGAGCGAGTGTGTGGTCAGCCGTGAGCCGATTGAGGCCGAGGACCAATTCTTCAGCTACCCGATGGGCGGCATTGTCAAACCGGGTTATGCCCACGATGGTATGGGGGTTATCCCCGTGAACGTGACGACACTCAAACTGCTGCGTCACATGCAGCGCAGCCCGTTCAGCCACGTCAAAACACTCACTATTCATCCCGCATTACATGACGACAGCGAACGCATCCTGTTGGGCTACATGACCTTTCTATTGGAGCGCAAGCTGCAAAGCGTCGATTTTATCCGGCGCATCCGGCAAGTATGAAGTGTATATCGTTTTATAGAATCGTTATATCTATTCAACCTCTATGCTATTTCGGAATATTACAGCAGTAGAGTCAGGGGTAGGTTCGTTACCAGATGGGGAACACAGCCGTGATTGATGGGGAAGCCAAGCAAAGAGCCGCAGAGCTGCCGATTGAGGTGGTGCTTGCCGCGCTGCAAAAATCCGCTGATCTCGCGCCGGAAGTCCGCCGTGCATATGCCGAGCGCTTGCTGGAACACGCATTGCAAACCCGCGACCCCGTATCCAGCGCACTCGTGGCGCAGCTCATGGATGACGACCCGAACTTGGACACCGAACTTGAGACACAGCTCATTTCGAATTTACAAGAACAGCCGGACGCGGTCTATGCCTTCATCCGGTCGCACCTCGTCGAACTTTGTAACGAGTGCTGGCTTGACCGGTTGAAACTGGCCGCCGCCGCCGCGCTCAAAGTGGCGACCACGGATGCCGCCGCCTCGACCACAGCGGATTGGCTGACGTTGATCGCCCGCGAACCGGCGAAATACGAACTCGGTGACGTGTTGCACACCGGTTTGCTGGCGGCACAGGAACGCGCCCACGACGACCCTGAACTGGCGCGGGTGCTGATCGGCCTAGCAGCCAAACGTGACGCGGCGGTGCTGGAAGAATACCTGAACGACACAGCCTTTATGGCGGCGCTGCCCAATAACGTCGGTCTCGTACTGCGGGACTTCGCGGGCGACCCGCTGGCGCTCCTGCAAAATCGCGGCCTCGAATTGTTTATGGTCGGCATGTCACGGGCGGCGCACGCTTGCGCTAGCAGCCTATTCACCCCCTCGGCGATTGCCGGCATCTGGGAACTATATGTCGGTTCGCAATCCATTCCCTCGCTGCCACCGCAGTATCAAGCCGAAACGATCATCCAACTGTGGCTGGAACGCGGCGTAAAATGCCTGAGCACCGAAGCGCTGGAAATGCTGGCGATTCAAATCCTCACCAGCCGCCGCGATGATTTATTCCTCCAACTGCTCCACCAAGAAAACGGCGCAAAGGTTATCCTGCCGCGCTTGATCTTCATCCTCGAACGCAGTCACCGCACGATTGAAGACGCGATGAACCTCATCGGGCGCATCGTGGCAGCGGGCGACATGCAGCCGTTGGAAGCCGTCGCCACCTACATCCAAATGCTCAAGGGGTTGGAATGGCAGCGCGAGACGTTACCCCTGATGCAGCAGTTGTGCCGTACCCTGCTCAAGCACCCTGAAATCGCCGCTCCGGCGGACATCCTATGGCGGCTGGTGGAAGTCGGCAGCGAGTTCAAGGACGAACTAGTGACCAAAACGGCGCTCAAACGGGCGCTGGCGACGCTGGTAGAAGTTACCGACGAGGCCGAACTAGTCGAGAACCTGCGGCGCGTGAACAGCCAGACCACATGGAGCGCGACTATCCATGACCTGATGATGGATTGGTGGCGCGGGTTTATCCGGCAGCAGCCGGTTTCACACCTCGGGCGGCTGGACAAGGCGCTGGAAGGCAAACGCGGGTTGGAAGAAGCCCGCAGCGTGTTGCAAACGCTCGGTTCGATCAGGCGTATGATGGGCGGCCAGAATATGCCGGAGTTCGCCCAATCGGTGGAAACGGCCTACAACGTACTCGGTGCGCTGGCGGATGCCTTCGAGGCTAACAGCAAACGCGCCATCCACTTTGACCCCGACACCGCGCGGGCGGAACTCGACGCGCAGGCTGATATGCTGCCGCCGCAGGAACGGCAGGTGCTGGCGAACAACCTGCGTGAACTGGCGCTGGTGATCGGCAACATGGGCGACAACCGCACCCGCGCGAACCTGATGCGCCGTGGTGACGAGGTTGACCGCGAGTTGATGACCGGTGAAGAACTGCCACACAGTTCGGTGGACGCGATGAAGTGGCTGGCAGGTTATTGGGGTGGCACACTGGCGGACGACGACGAGGACGACGGCTCACCGAAAACGGCGGTGGATACACGATTGTTATAGTTTCAAGCCTCAAGTTACAAGTTTGAAGTTCAGAGAAGGGGCGTGCAAACGCCTCTTTTGATTCGCAAAATTCGTCAAATTCTGCAAATTCGGAATCATTTTTAGTGCCGTTTCTGAAGTTTTGCCTCAAATGTTGCTGTTGTTGCTGTTGTTACAACGACTTTTTTTGTGGCAAATGTCAGTTGGCAAAATTGGCACCTACGGATTTCGGCAATGGCAATGATTAGTCTCCAGTCTATAGTCGACAGTCATTAGTCCAATACAAGAACAAATACGAGTCGCCAAGAACGCCAAGAAAGATAGAGCGCGCCAAGGTTTTATTGCAGCGGTGGAAGGGTGGTTCGCTGCTGCCCCACAAGGGGACTATAGCAACGTTTGCTGCAAAAGGCAGTCTTTAGTCGACAGTCAACAGGTGACAGTCATTGGTCATCAGCTATCAGTCGCCAGTCTCCAGCTCAATACAAAGACAAATCGCCAAATCATTTTATTTGCAGCGGTGGAAGGGTGGGCTTGCTGCTGCAAAGAGAGTTATCAGTCAACAGTTTTCAGTTGACAGTCCAATACCAATGCGCGTCGCCAAGTACGCCAAGCAAGGCAGAGAGAGCGCCAAGGGAGATGTGGTTGTTAAGGTGCGTTTAGGACGAGCAGTGAGGGTTTGTCAGCGACAAACCCCTACAGCCGAGCCTGTTTCTATTGTATACGAAGTGAGGATGATTAGGGTGAACATTTGTCAGAACATTTGGTCACTTTTAAGGGATGCTGGCGCTAACTTTGCAGGGGAGAGTGATTGTTAAGACGGTTGGTGAATGGTTAGAAAAGGGTTTGTCGGGTTAACCAAAAGTAAACTTAGAAAATAGTTTTAAGTTTCAAGTGGCAAGTATTAAGTTAAATGCAAAGGCAATTGAACCGCAGAGGCGTGCGGGTTTTGCGCCATCCGTAAAAACGCAAGAGAATATTAGTCATCGTCCTATGAATAGGTAAACTATGCGGCATCTGACAATCGAGGGTAGTTATAACGTGCGTGACCTCGGCGGGTTAGTGACGCACGATGGGTATACAACACGCTGGCAAACGCTCATACGGGCAGGCAATCTGGATAAAGTGTCGGCGGCAGGCTGCCAATACGTTATGGAT
>Ga0102832_1002056_pt1 | contig 13219 bp, 14 predicted proteins | sample EBPBio282013_DNA_FD_88942 | JGI IMG/M metagenome (GOLD analysis project Ga0102832, IMG submission 88942) | Wastewater treatment Type I Accumulibacter community from EBPR Bioreactor in Madison, WI, USA - Reactor 2_5/28/2013_ DNA (Illumina Assembly) | ecosystem: Engineered > Bioreactor > EBPR >...
GACGCCGGCGCCAAGAAGGTGCTCATCTCCGCCCCGGCGAAGAACGAGGACATCACCATCGTGATGGGCGTCAACGACAACCTCTACGACCCGGCCGCGCACAACATCATCTCCAACGCCTCGTGCACCACGAACTGCCTGGCGCCGATGGCGAAGGCGCTGAACGACGGCCTCGGCATCGTCAAGGGCCTGATGACCACCATCCACGCCTACACCCAGGATCAGAACCTGCAGGACGGCCCGCACAAGGATCTGCGTCGCTCCCGCGCCGCGGCCCTGAACATGGTGCCGACCACCACCGGTGCGGCCAAGGCCGTCTCCCTGGTGCTGCCGGAGCTGAAGGGCAAGCTGGACGGCTACGCCATGCGCGTGCCGACCCCGACCGGTTCCGCCACCGACCTCACCTTCGAGGCCGCCCGCGACACCACCGTCGAGGAGGTCAACGCCATCGTCAAGGCTGCGGCCGACGGCAAGATCCTGGTCTACACCGAGGACGAGATCGTCTCCAAGGACATCGAGACCGACCCGGCCTCCTGTGTCTTCGACGCCAAGCTCACCAAGGTGATCGGCAACCAGGTGAAGGTGCTCGGCTGGTACGACAACGAGTGGGGCTACTCCAACCGCCTGGTCGACCTGACCGTCCTGGTGGGCTCCAAGCTCTGATCCACGACGCGGTTTGACGACGGGTCGGCTCGCTGCTGCGGGTCGGCCCGTCGTGCGTCCGGCGAACAACCACCCATAGAAAGGCAATCCGTGAAGTCCGTGGAAGACCTCGGCGACGTGCGAGGCAAGCGGGTTCTGATCCGCTGCGATTTCAACGTCCCACTGAAGGGCGACGTCATCACCGACGACGGCCGCATCAAGGCGGCCCTGCCCACTCTCACCCGCCTGCGCGACGGCGGGGCGAAGATCGTCATCATGGCCCACCTGGGCCGTCCCAAGGGGCAGGTCAACCCCACCTACTCGCTGGCGCCGGTCGCCAAGCGCCTGGGCGAACTGCTGGGCACCGAGGTGAAGCTGGCTGCCGACGTGGTCGGCCCCTCCGCCACCGAGACCGTCGCCGCGCTGGGCGCCGGTGAGGTCGCCCTGCTGGAGAACGTCCGCTACGAGCCGGCCGAGGAGTCCAAGGTCGACGCCGAGCGCGAGGAACTGGCCGCCAAGTACGCCGCCCTGGGCGACGTCTTCGTCTCCGACGGCTTCGGGGTCGTCCATCGCAAGCAGGCCTCGGTCTACGACGTCGCCAAGCTGCTGCCGAACGCGGCCGGCTACCTGGTGGCCAAGGAGGTCGACGTTCTGAAGAAGCTCACCGAGAGCCCCGAGTCGCCCTACGTCGTGGTGCTCGGTGGAGCGAAGGTGGCCGACAAGCTGGCTGTCATCGACAACCTGCTCAAGGTCGCCGACACCCTCATCATCGGTGGCGGCATGGCCTACACCTTCCTGAAGGCACAGGGCTACGAGATCGGCGATTCGTTGCTGGACGCCGAGAAGATCGACATCTGCGGCGGCTACCTCGCTCAGGCCGAGCAGACCGGCAAGCGCATCCTGCTGCCGGTGGACGTGCGGATCGTCGACGAACTCGACATCCCCAACCGTCACGCCAGCGAGGTGACGATCGTGGACGCCACGGCGATCCCGGTCGGCTACGAGGGCGCGGACATCGGCCCGAAGTCCGAGGAGATCTTCGCCGAGGCGATCGCCGGCGCGAAGACCATCTTCTGGAACGGCCCGATGGGCGTCGCTGAGATCCCGTCCCTGGCCAGCGGTACCGAAGCGGTCGCCAAGGCGCTCGCGGCGGCCCCCGGCTTCTCGGTGATCGGCGGCGGTGATTCGGCCGCCGCGGTGCGCAACCTCGGCTTCCCCGACGACGCCTTCGGTCACATCTCCACCGGCGGTGGAGCATCCCTGGAATACCTGGAGGGCAAGGAACTGCCCGGACTGGCTGTGTTGGAAGAGGAGGCCTGAGATGGCACGCACACCGTTGCTCGCCGGCAACTGGAAGATGAACCTGAACCATGTCGAGGGAACCGGCCTGGTGCAGAAGCTGGCCTGGACGCTGGCCGATGCGAAGTACGATCCGGCCAAGGCTGAGGCCGCGGTCATCGTGCCGTTCACCGATCTGCGCAGCATCCAGACGCTGATCGAGGGCGACAAGCTGCCGCTCGGCTATGGCGCGCAGGACGTGTCGGTGCACGACTCCGGTGCCTACACCGGGGAGATCGCCGCGGGGATGCTGGCCAAGCTGGGCTGCGCGTACGTCGTGGTCGGCCACTCCGAGCGCCGCGAGTACCACGGCGAGACCGACGAGTTGATCGGCGCCAAGGCGAAGAAGGTGATCGCGGCCGGGATGACCCCGATCATCTGCGTCGGCGAGGTGCTGGAGATCCGCAAGCAGGGCACCCACGTCGAGCACGTGCTCGAGCAGACCAAGGGCGTCCTGGACGGACTCACCGCCGAGCAGGTCGGCGCGCTGGTGATCGCCTACGAGCCGGTATGGGCGATCGGCACCGGCGAGGTCGCCACCCCGGAGGACGCACAGGAGGTCTGCGGGGCGATCCGCGGCTACGTCCGGGAGGTCTTCGGCGAAGCTGCTGCCGAGGCCGTCCGCATCCAGTACGGCGGCTCGGTGAAGTCGAGCAATGTCGCCGAGATCATGGCCAAGCCCGACGTTGACGGGGCCCTGGTCGGCGGTGCCAGCCTCGACCCGGAGGAGTTCGCGAAGATCGTCCTGCTCTCCGCCTGACGGCCACTCCGTGGCGACGCCCGGGGCTTCGGCCTCGGGCGTCGCTGCGCCCAGGTCGCCGATGCGGGAATCCCGCGCGCGGTGGGTTAGGATTCACGGCGTGACTGTTGTGCCCCTGTTGACCTGGCCGATCCTGACGTTGTCGATCATTCTGATCCTCACCAGTGTCGCGCTGGCGTTGTTCATCCTGTTGCACAAGGGCCGTGGCGGCGGCATGTCGGATCTCTTCGGCGGCGGCACGACGACCAATATGGGTGGCACCTCGGTGGCCGAGCGCAACCTCGACCGGATCACGATCGTGGTCGGCCTGATCTGGTTGATCAGCATCTTCGGCCTGCTCACGCTGTACCGCTACTTCCCCGAGGTCGGGGCTTTCTGATCCCGCCCGGTAGGGCACGTCAATCCTGCGAGGAGGACACCAGTGGTTGGTGGAAGCGCGATCCGGGGCAGCCGCGTCGGAGCGGGGCCGATGGGCGAAGCCGAACGAGGTGAATCGGCGCCGCGGCTGCACGTCTCGTACTTCTGCGCCAACGGCCACGAGACCCGGCCGGCGTTCGCCGCCGACGCCGTGGTGCCGGATGCCTGGGACTGTCCCCGGTGCGGGCTGCCGGCGAACCTCGACTCGGAGAACCCGCCACCGCCGCCGAAGATCCAGCCCTACAAGACGCACCTGGCCTACGTGAAGGAGCGTCGTACGGACGCCGAAGCGGTGGCCATCCTCGCCGAGGCGCTGGAGACCCTGCGCACCCGCCGCGCCAACGGCGAAGTGATCTATTAGTCCACTGCGTGGACTGCAAGGCTTCCTCCTCGGCGAGAGTGAGCAAGCTCACTCTCCACGCTCGTCGTCGCGTCTATTAGTCCACTGGGTGCTTCAGACCGAACACTCGAAATAGGGCAGTTCCGCGGCCGCGGCCCGGTCGACCAGCCAGAGGGTGACGTCCTCGCCATGGACGCGGGCGGCCGGCAGTCGCTGATCCCCGTCGAGCGCGCGGCGCAGGGCATTCGCCTTCTCAGCGCCGCTGACCAGGAACCACACCTGGCTGGAGCGCGAGAGCGCCGGGAGCGTCAGGCTGATCTGCTCCGAAGGCGGCTTGGGCGAATCGCTCACCCCGATCACCAGCTGGGTCGTCGCCTCGCCGGAGGCGTGGCCGGGAAAGATCGACGCGACGTGACCGTCCTCGCCCATGCCGAGCAGCACGAGGTCGAACCGGGTGTCGCCCAGCTCCTTGGCGTAGGTGGCGGCGCCCGCCGCGGCATCGATCAGCCCGTCGGCGGCCGGCATCGGATGGGTGCGCGAGGGCGCCAGCGGGAAGTGCCCGGCGAAGGTGGCCAGGGTGGGGCCGGCGTTCCGATCGGCGTCGTCGGTCGGCACGAACCGTTCGTCGCCCCACCACAGCTCCAGCCGCGTCGGGTCGAGCTCGGAATCCGTCACCAACTCCGCCAGCCGGTCGTAGATCCGGCGCGCGATCCGGCCACCGGTCAGGCAGAGCTGAGCCACCCGCCCGTCGGCCTGGAAGCCGATCACGGCCCGCAGCAGGCGGTGCGCGGTCTGGTCGGCCAGGTCGCCCGCATCCAGATGGCGCACGATCGTCGGTTGGGTCATCGGTCGAGCCCTTCGTCGTCCTCGCCGCCCCAGCGAGCGGCGAGGGTGGCCATGGTGGCGTAGTAGGCGGCGTCGTCGTCCAGGCGGCGCAACTCCTCGGTGAGCAGCACGTTGAGATCGCGGCGGGGGAGGGCGACCAGCCGCTGCGGCACGTCCGGGGCCGAGAAGGTCGCCATCGAGCCGTCGGTGCGGTTCAGCCGGATCCGCCCGGCATCGGTGGCCAACTCCACGCCCATGATCCCGTAGCTGCCGACGACGTCGGCCACCCGGGTCTCGATCTCCAGACGGCTGTCCAACCAGGCGGCCAGCAGTACCCCCGCTGCGTTGCCCGGCGTGGCCTGGATGGCCGCCTGACGCACCGGCGAACGGTACTGGTCGAGCGCGGCGGCGAGCAGTCCGCGCCAGCGCGTCAGCCGGGTCCACACCAGGTCGATGTCACCCGGCCCGCAGTTGTGCGCCCGTTCGATCAGGGTCGGGATCGAATCCGCCGAACCCATGGCATCGGTGATCCGCCGGTGCGCCAGGCGTCCGATCGGATCGTCGGCCGGTCGGGCCGGGGCGGCCCCTGGCCACCATGCGATGACCGGCGAATCGGGCAGCAGCAGCGGGAGCACCACCGAGTCGCGGTGCCGGGTGAGCTCGCCGCGGAAGGTGAGTTCGATGATGTCGCCCGGCACCTCGCCGCCGACCCGCAACTGGGCGTCCAGGCTGGTGGGGCCGTCCTCGTCGCGGAGCACCAGGATTCGCGAGGGGTGCTCCCGCCCCGCGTCGGTGGCGGCCGCGACGACCTGCTCGATGTCGCACTGGTCGGCGACCACGATCATGGTGAAGACCAGCCCGGTCGGCACCCCCACCCGATCCCGGGCGGTCAGGATGCGCTGGCCGATCTCGCCCGCGTTGGTGTTCTCCAGTTCGATGATCACCGGCTGCTCCTCATGGGCGCCGCCATGTCCGGCCGTCCCGCGCCAGCATCTCATGACCGCTGGCCGGCCCCCAGGAACCCGCCGGGTAGCCCTGCGGCGGTTCGGCCGATTCCGCCCAGTGATCCAGCACGGGATCCAGGATGCGCCAGGACGCTTCCACCTCCTCGTGCCGGGGGAACAGCGGCGGATCTCCCAGCAGCACGTCGAGGATCAGGCGCTCGTAGGCCTCCGGGCTCGATTCGGCGAAGGAGGTGCCGTAGGCGAAGTCCATCGAGACGTCGCGCACCTCCATCTGGGTGGCCGGCACCTTCGCGCCGAACCGCAGCGTGATGCCCTCGTCGGGCTGGATGCGCATCACCAGGGCGTTGACACCGAGGTTGGTGACGTCCGACTGCAGGAAGGGCAGGTGGGGCGCTGGTCGCAGGATGAGCGCCACCTCGGTCACCCGCCGCGGCATCCGCTTGGCCGCGCGCAGGTAGAACGGGACGCCGGCCCAGCGCCGGTTGTCGATGTCGACCCGGATGGCGGCATAGGTCTCGGTGCGGGAGTCGGCGGGGATGCCCTCCTCCTCCAGGTAGCCGACCACCTGCTGGCCGCCCGCCCAGGCCGCCAGGTACTGGCCGTGGGCGGTGCCCAGCGAGAGGTCGGCGGCCGGACGGGTGGCCGCCAGCACCTTCAGTTTCTCGGCATGCAACTGGTCGGCATCGAAGGAGGTGGGCTCCTCCATCGCGGTCAGCGCCACCAGCTGCAGCAGGTGGTTCTGGATCACGTCGCGGGCTGCGCCGATGCCGTCGTAGTAGCCGGCCCGGCCCGCGATGCCGATGTCCTCGGCCATCGTGATCTGCACGTGGTCGATATAGGTACGGTTCCAGATCGGCTCGAAGAGCTGGTTCGCGAACCGGAAGGCCAGCATGTTCTGGACGGTCTCCTTGCCCAGGTAGTGGTCGATCCGGAACACCGACTGCGGATCGAAGGCCGCCGAGACCTTCCGCTCCAGTTCCTGCGCGCTGGCGAGATCGTGACCGAAGGGCTTCTCGATCACCACCCGCGACCAGCCCTGCCCCTGTCCCCGGCCGTGCCCGGCCAGGCCATGCCGGCGGAGCTGGTCGGTGGCGATGTCGAAGGCGGCCGGCGGAATCGAGAGGTAGAAGGCATGGTTGCCGCCGGTGCCCTGCGCCTCGTCCAGTTCGGCGAGGGTGGCCACCAGCCGTTCGAAGGCCTCGTCGTCGTCCAGTTCGCCGGGGACGAATCGGATGCCCTCCAGCAGCTGCTGCCAGACGTCGTCGCGGAAGGGCGTGCGCGCGTGGGCCTTGACCGATTCGGCGACCATCTCGGCGAAGTGGTCGGCGCGCCAGTCGCGGCGGGCGAAACCGACTAGGCCGAAGGCGGGGGAGAGCAGGCCCCGGTTGGCCAGGTCGTAGATGGCCGGCAGCACCTTCTTGCGTGCCAGGTCGCCGGTCACGCCGAACAACACCAGGGCGCACGGGCCGGACATCCGCGGTAGCCGGCGGTCGCCGATGTCCCGCAGGGGATTGGGTTGTTCGCTCATCGTCCTCCTCGTCACCGAGACTCTACGACACCAGCGGCGGCCGGTCACTGAAGGGCGACGCGCCCCCGGTCCAGCGTGATCACGTGATCGGCGCAGGCGGCGATGAGCTCGGCGTCGTGGGTGGCGACCAGCACGGTGCGTCCCTGTTCGGACAGCCGGCGCAGGGCCGCGGCGACCTGCCGCATGTGGGCCAGGTCCAGGCCGCTGGTGGGCTCGTCGAGGATGACGATCTCCCGCTGCGAGGCCAGCGCGGTGCCGATCGCCAGCCGCTGCTTCTGGCCGGCCGACAGCGACATGGGGTGACGCTCGGCGTACGCGCTCAGATCGACCGCGGCCAGGATCCGGTCCCGCTCCGCCTCGACGGCGCCGCCCGGCCCGGCCAGCCGCAGGGTGACCGCGATCTCGTCGCTAACCGATTCCGTGACCAGCTGGTGGTTGACGTCCTGCAGCACCAGGAAGACCCGGCGGCGGCGCTCCCGGCGTCCGATCGGACGGCCCTCGTCCAGCAGCTGCCCGCCCCGCCCGGGGCTCAGCCCGGCCAGCCAGCGCGCGAGCGTGGTCTTGCCCGCGCCGTTGGCTCCCTGCAGCGCGGTGATCCGACCCTTGGGGATGGCCAGCCGGTCGAGCCGGAGGGCCGGCCGTGGCCGGCGGGAACCGCCGCCGGGCACCTTGCGGGAGGTGTGGCGATAGGTGAGGTCGCGCACTTCCAGCGCCGGGCCGGCCGGTGTGCCGGAGCGGGGTGGCAGCGGGGGCGTCGCCCGGCGGAGCCCGAGCGCTGCCAGGGCGTCGTCGTCCATGGCCCGGAACTGCTCGCCGGAGTACTCGCCCGTGATCCGGCCTTCGGTCAGGACGAGCAGTCGGTCGGCGAGGTCGCGGAGGTAGCCCAACCGGTGCTCGGCGACGACCACGGACGCTCCGGACGCCTTCCAGCCGGCCATGATGGCCCGCAGGCGCTCGGTCGCCGCGGCATCGAGGTTGGCCGACGGCTCGTCCAGGACGTACAGACCGGGTTCGGTCGCCGCGACCGCCGCGCAGGCGAGACGCTGCTTCTCACCGCCGGAAAGGGCGAAGATCGAACGGTCCCGCAGCGGTTCGAGGCCGAACTCCGCCAGGGCACGCTCGACCCGCTGCCGGGTGACCGCGGCGGGCAGGCCCAGGTTCTCGCAGCCGAAGGCGATCTCCGAGACCGGATCGGTGGTGAAGAACTGGGAGCGCGGGTTCTGGAACACCGAGCCCACCTCGGCTGCCGTCTCCCAGATCCGCTGCTGGGCCGGATCACGGCCGAACACCCGTACCTGCCCGGTCAGGTCGCCCTCGTGGAAATGGGGGATCAGTCCGTTCAGCAGGCGGGTCGCCGTCGTCTTGCCGCAGCCGGACGGGCCGCTGAGCACCACGAACTCACCCGGCGCGACCGAGAGCCCGAAGTCGGCCAGCGCCGCGGCATCGGCCGCGGCGTAGCTGAAGTTCACCCGTGAGGCGCTAACCGACAAGCCAGAACCCCATTCCCACCGCGCACAGCGCGAACACCGCCGCGTCGGGTACGCGCAGGCCGATCCGGCAGATCCGGGTGGCGCGACCAGGCCGTCCGAGGCCACGCGTGAGAGCCGCCTGGGTCAGCTCCTCGCCCGCCTTCACGGTGGAGATCAGCAGCGGGACGAGCCGGTACTCCAGCCACGTCAGAGGGCCCACCCGGCCCAGCGAAATCCCCCGCGCGCTCATCGCTGAGGCCACCGCGGCCGACTCCTCGCGAACGGTCGGAATGAATCGCAGCACCACCGCCGCCGGGATGACGAGCTGGCGGGGGATCCGGAGCCGTTCCAGGGCGGCCATGAGCTCCCCGACCTGGATGCTGACCACGGCGACGTATCCCAGGAAGAGGCCGGGTGCCAGGCGGGCGATCAGTCCGCAGACCCCGGCCAGCGCCACTCCCGCGCCGCTCAGCTCGCCGGCCAGCAGCCACCGCTCGCCGGCCAGCGCCGTCAGGCTGATCAGCAGATAGGCCAGCGCCGGCCAGAACCGTCCGATCCCGATCGCCAGCAGCGCCGGGATGAGCTGGAAGACCAGGCGGGCCAGGGCATCGCCGCCGGTGAAACCGGCGGAGAACATCACGACATTGAGCAGCCCGATGGTCGCCAGCGTGGTGCGCGGATCCAGCCGGAACAGCTCGTTCACGTCAGGCGATGCCGGCGCGTTCGAAGTGCTTGCGCAACACGGCGCGACCCAGCTGGGCACCGATCACGGCGCCGACGACGAGCATCGCGAGCATCACGGCGAACATCCAGCTCGGGGTGAGGTCGATCATGGACTGCACCCAGGCCGCGTCGTGCCGCTGCCCGATGCGTTCCAGGAAGGCCTCCCTGGCGAAGAACAGCGGGACGACGGTACCGATCAGCATCAGCGAGAAGAGGGCGTAGCCGGCGACCAGATAGGGCCAGCGGCGATACTCTCCCGCTCGGCAGATCAGATCCGCCGCCGGGGCGAGCACCAGGGCCAGCAGCGAGATCGTGTTGGCCGAGTAGCCCAGCGCCAGCATGAGCGTGAAGGGAATGCCGGCGACGATCGGGATGTAGAGCGGCCCGAGCACCTGCAGAATCGGGACGAGCGCCCCGAGTTGGCCGAAGACGGCGACCGCCGCGAAGTACAGCACGGTGAAGATGCCGACATTGATCAGGTTCCGGGTGGTCAGGCCACGCAATGCTGTCTCCTCCTGGGCATGAGGCTGCTTGCCGCGCTGGTGACGCGGCGACCTCGGCGGGGTTCGCCACGAGCCTATGCCCGAGCCGGCCGAAGCGCTCAATCGCTCCGCCCCTTGGTCGAGTAGGCTGACGGCGAATCGAGATCGTCCGGAGGCATCACGTTGGGAAAGCGGGTACTGGTCGTGCACGGCGGCCGGTTCGGGCAGAGTGCGAAGATCGCCCGGGCGATGGACGAGGTGCTGCAGGCGGCCGGTCTGGAGACCGAGGTGACGGAACTGGGGCGGTCGACCGCTGTCGATCCGGCCCGGCACGACGCCCTGCTGCTGGTGACCTCGGTGCGCTACGGCTACTTCGACCGCAACGCCTACCGGCTGGTGGAACGCCATCGCGGCTGGCTGGAGTCGGCGCCGTCCCAGCTGGTCACGGTCTCGCTGACCGCCCGCAAGGACGAGAAGCGCGATCCGCAGGAGCACTCCTACACCCAGAAGTTCCTGGCGAAGAGCGGCTGGCCGGGAGCCGCCGAGGTGGTCGCTGGCGCCCTGGACTACCCCCGCTACCGGATCTGGGATCGGCTGGCGATCCAGTTGATCATGAAGATCACCGACGGCCCGACCGATCCGACGCTCTCCATCGAGTACACCGACTGGCAGCAGGTGCGCGCCGCCGCTCGGCGCTTCGCCGCGTCCGCGGCCGGCTGAGTGGGCGGTCTTCCGCCACCGCCCGGGCGCGGACCCCGGAACTCTACGTATGCCGGGTGGCGGAGGTTCGCGGCTAGACTGCGAGAACCGAGACGAAGGGACGCTCGACATTCCTATCCATGATCGCGCCGGCCACTCCGAGGCCGTGGCGGCAACGACTGGGCCTGCCGGGGCACGCGAGGTGATCGCCGCCTACGTGGCACTGGCCAAGCCGCGCATCATCGAGTTGCTGCTGGTGACCACGGTGCCGGCGATGTTCCTGGCGGTGGGCGGGTTTCCGCCGCTGGGCCTGGTCGCGGTGACGCTGATCGGTGGGACGCTGGCCGCGGCGAGCGCGAATGTCTTCAACTCGGTGCTCGATGCCGACATCGATGCCGCGATGCGCCGCACCCGGCGCCGCCCGATGGCCCGCGATCTGGTGGATCGCCGCAAGGCCTACGCCTACGGCGTGGTGCTGGGGATCGCGTCCGTCCTGATCCTCGGTTTCGGCGCGAACTGGCTCTCGGCCGGGCTGGCGCTGCTGGCCAACCTCTACTACGTCTTCGTCTACACCCTGGCGCTGAAGCGGCGTACCTCCCAGAACATCGTCTGGGGCGGCATCGCCGGCTGCTTCCCGCCGCTGATCGGCTGGACGGCCGTCACCGGCTCGGTCGCCTGGCCGCCGCTGGTGCTGTTCGCGATCGTCTTCGCCTGGACGCCGCCGCACACCTGGGCGCTGGCGCTGCGCTACCGCGAGGACTACACCGCCGCGCACGTCCCGATGCTGCCGGTCGTCATGCCTCCGGTCGCGGTGGCCGTCCGGATCTTCGCCTACACGGTGCTCACGGTCGCGGTCAGCCTGCTGCTGTGGCCGGTGGCGGGAACCGGCTGGCTCTACCCGGTGGTTGCCGCCGTCCTGGGCGCGGTGATGATCGGGGAGTCGATCGCCCTGCTGCTGCGGGCCCGCGCCGGCCTGGTCGACGCCCAGCTCAAGCCGATGCGCCTGTTCCACCTCTCCAACAGCTACCTGGCCCTGGTCTTCATCGCCGCCGCGATCGACCCACTGGTCTTCTAGGTCTCAGCCCGTCGGCTCGCCGACCAGGGAGCGGGTCAGGCGGGTGGCGCCGGAGGAGGCTGCGGGCATCATGAACACCGCGCCGCCGGGGATCAGGAAGATCGCCTGGGCGACCAGGCCGAAGCCCAGCACCCGCCACGGCCGCGAGCGTCTCAGCCGGGCGCGGGCCACCCGGTCGAGACCGCGGCGTTCCAGCGAGCCGGCGGTGAGGCCGGTGGCGAGCAGCCAGCTGGAGAGGACGAACCCCGCCACGGCCGCCACCACGGTCCCGATCCCGGGCACCAGGCCGACGAGCCCGACCAGGAGGCCGCCCAGCAGGCCCTGGCCAGCCAGGCGCAGGGCATCGCCCAGCCAGGTGCGCCAATCGGCGGAGTGAGCCGGAACCGGGCCGCCCAGCAGCTCGTCGGTCGCGGTCGAGATCCGGGCGTAGAGCGGGTCGCCCACCGCGAGCGTGATCGCGGTGTAGCTGACGATCAGCACCAACGCCAGCGCGAGCGTGATGCCCGACGCCATGGCGAATCGCAGCAGCCCGGACACCCATCCGGGCCAGCCGTCGGCGAAGCCGGTCCAGCCGGGAACGAGACCCACCAGCCAGATGCCCAGCCAGCTCAACAGCCAGACCATGACCACCAGCACGGCCAGCGCCGGCAGCAGGGCGACCGCCATCAGCCCGGGCCGGCTGCGCCACATGCCGAAGCCGGCGACGAAGCTGCGGGCGCCGGCTGACAACTCGTTCACCATGGGCCCCACCCTATGCGCAGGGTCAGCCCGTCAGCGCCTCCCGGCAGGCGCGCGCAACCAACTCGGGACGGCGCAGCGGCAGATCGTGGCCGCACCCTTCGACGACCTGAAGCGTGCTGCCCGGCAGCGCCTCGTGGGTGGCCCGGGCCGAATCCAGCATGATGCGCCGCTCCCGGGCGCCGACCAGGACGCCGGCCGGGCCGGGATAGGACGACCAGGCGGGCGGCAGCCGGAAGTCGAGGTTCTCGCGGACGGTGGTCACGAGGGTCTCCCGGGTGACCACCGCGCTGTCGCGCAGGTAGTCCTCCAGTAACTCCTCGGGGATGCCGAGTTGGGCCGCCTGGGCGCGGGCGAACCCGGGAAGGCTGGCCAGCGGAGCGCTAGCCGACACCAGGGCGAGGGTGACTCTCGACATCCGTAGAGGCAGGGTCTGGCCGCTGATCACCAGGACGCCCCGCACCAGCTCCGGCCGGGTCGCGGCCAGCAAGATCGCAAGCTGGGCGCCCAGGGAGAAGCCGGCCACCACGGCACCACCGGGCGCGTGGTGCTCCAGGATCTCCACCAGCTTGCCCAGCGTGCGGCGGTGGGAGCGGTAGGGTTCATCCGAGCTGCTGCCGTGGCCCGGCAGATCGGGGACCAGAGCGTGGGCGTTCGCGCCCAGTTCCGCCAGGACCGGACGCCACATCCAGCCCGCCACCCCCGCGCCGTGCAGGAGGAGCAGGGACGGGCCAGTTCCGGTCTCGGCGAGCTGCATGGCCCGGCTCACGCCGTTGAGGTGCGCCCGGCGATGGGGGTGAGCAGCCACAGGTGGGCGACGGCCGCGGTGAAGAGCGCGGTGCCGGCCATGTGGAAGGCAACCAGTGCCGGGGGATTGCCCAGGAAGTACTGGATGTAGCCGATCGCACCCTGGGCCACCGAGATCACGGCCACGACGACCCCGGCCCGCCACACCGCCGGTATCCGGTGGGCCAGGATCAGCAGCCCAGCCAGGGCCAGCAGGGTCAGCCAGACGCTGATCGAGTGGACACGCGCCGTCAACTCGGGGGAGAGCCCGCTGCGCTCGGCGCCGCCGTCGCCACTGTTCGGCCCGGAGCCGGTGACCACGGTGCCCAGCACCACCGCGACCATGCCGAGGCCGAAGACCGCCTGGGCTAGCCAGGCCACGCGTCGCGGCGCCGCCGCCGGGCCCACCGCGCAGGCGCGGTGGATCAGCGC